>Ga0335069_10004992_pt1 | contig 19534 bp, 19 predicted proteins | sample Lox_Sample_11_FD_206714 | JGI IMG/M metagenome (GOLD analysis project Ga0335069, IMG submission 206714) | Soil microbial communities from Loxahatchee National Wildlife Refuge, Florida, United States - Lox_Sample_1.1 | ecosystem: Environmental > Terrestrial > Soil > Wetlands | place: USA... | reverse complement strand
AGCCAGTACAAGAACGACGAGCAGATCGACAACTCGATGCGGAGCGTCCTCTTCCAGATCCCGAAGCCGGGCGCGACGCAGCCGTGCGGCACGCCCGTGATCGACCCGAACTGCTTCATCGACGTCTCCGACCTGGGGGCGATCGACGTGCAGCGCGGCCGCGACCACGGGGTCCCGCTCTACAACGACCTCCGCAAGGCGTACGGGCTGCCGCCCGTGCACTCGTTCACGGAGATCACCGGCGAGTCGACGGATCAGTTCCCGAAGGGGCTGACGATCAACAGCAAGGGGATCCTCGACTTCACCGCGCTCTTCGACATCAACGGCAAGCCGATCGCGCTCGGCAGCGACGACGCGCAGGAGGACGCCGTCGTCGGCGTTCGGCGCACGACGCTCGCGGCCCGGCTGAAGGCGATCTACGGCGACGTGAACAAGGTCGACGCGTTCGTCGGGATGGTCTCCGAGAAGCACGTGCCGGGGACGGAGTTCGGGCCGCTGCAGCTCGCGATGTGGACGAAGCAGTTCGCCGCGCTCCGCGACGGCGACCGTTTCTTCTACGCGAACGACCCGGTGCTCGACCAGATCCGGCGCGCCTACGGCGTCGACTACCGCGTGACGCTGGCGCAGCTGCTCAAGCTCGACGCGGGCGAGACCGTGCAGGCGAACGCGTTCCGGCTCTCGACGTCCCAGCCGCGGACGACGGGCTTCGAGAAGCGTCTCCACGGCCACGCGAGGTCGCATCCGCCGATGGCGCTCGGCCGCCCCTGGAGGTGAGTGACCGAGGCTACGATCAGGCGACGCGGAGAGGTGTCCGAGTGGTCTAAGGAGCGCGACTGGAAATCGCGTACGTGCTGAAAGGTGCGTCGCGGGTTCAAATCCCGCCCTCTCCGTCTCGCCGGCGAGCCGCCCGAAAGGGCGGCTCGCTCGTTCTGCGGAAATCACTCGGTGGAGGGACGAAGCCGGCGCGTGCGAGGGCCGATGCTTCGGGTGCCGGACTTTCCCCCCTCCTCCGGCACCCCCAATCCCCCAAAGCCCGCTGCGGCAACGAAGCGGGCTTTGCCCTTTCTAGGACATGGTCAGTCGAGGACGCGGGCGATCAGCTCGCGGCGGCGGACGACCTTCATCGAGGTCGACGTGCCGGCGAGCCGGACGTCGTAGCCCGCGTCCTTCGGGAACAGCACCTTGTCGCCGGGGGCGACGCCGTCCGCCTCCGGGCCGACCGCCGTGACGACGCCGCTACGGCAGTCCGCCTCGGCGCTGGCCGGGAGGATCAGGCCGGCGCTCGTCTCCGACTCCTCGTCGGACGGCTCGATCACGACGAAGTCGTCGAGCGGCTCCAGCGTGAGGCGGAGGGGACGGGGATCCTCGAGCACGGTCGAATCACGATACTCCCAGGATGCCGTCCCCGTTCGTCGAGCTCGAGATCGGCGGCCGCACCGTCAGGGTGACGAACCCCGACAAGGTGCTCTTCCCGGCGCGCGGGGAGACGAAGCTCGACCTCGTGCAGTACTACCTCTCGGTCGCCGACGGGATCGTCCGTGCGCTGTACGAGCGGCCGACGCAGCTGAAGCGCCACCCGGACGGCGTCACCGGCGAGGCGATCTACCAGAAGCGCGTTCCCGAGAAGCGGCCCGAGTGGATCGAGACGGCGACGGTCACGTTCCCCTCCGGCCGCACGGCGGACGAGCTCTGCGTCACCGAGGTCGCGCAGGTCGCGTGGGCGGCGAACCTCGCGACGATCGACTTCCACCCGTGGCCGTCGCGGCGCCGCGACGTCGAGCATCCCGACGAGCTGCGCATCGACGTCGACCCGCAGCCGGGGACGACGTTCGCCGACGGCAAGCGCGTCGCCGCGCTCGTGCACGAGGTGCTCGACGAGCTCGGCTACGTCGGCTGGCCGAAGACGTCGGGGAACCGCGGCATCCACATCGCCTGCCGGATCGAGCCGAAGTGGGGCTTCCGCGAGGTGCGCCGGTGCGCGCTCGCATTCGCGCGCGAGGTCGAGCGGCGGCTGCCGGAGCTCGTGACGACGGCCTGGTGGAAGGAGGAGCGCGGCGAGCGGGTCTTCATCGACTACAACCAGAACGCGCGCGACCGGACGATCGCGTCGGCGTACTCCGCCCGGGCGAGGCCGGACGGGACGGTGTCCGCTCCGGTCACCTGGGAGGAGCTGCCGGACGTGGAGACGGAGGACTTCACGCTCGCGACGATGCCGGCGCGGTTCGCCCGGCTCGGCGACGTCCAGGCGGGGATCGACGACGCGGTCTGCGACCTGCAGAAGCTGCAGGAGTGGGTCGAGCGCGAGGAGGCGGCCGGGGTCGGCGAGGCGCCGTATCCGCCGAACTTTCCGAAGATGCCGGGCGAGCCGAAGCGCGTGCAGCCGTCGCGCGCGAAGAAGGAGACGTAGCGCTAGACCGGCGCGGGCACCGGCTCGGGCGCGCGCCGCGTCCGCCGGACGGAGCCCCAGAGCAGCAGCGTCGCGAGCGTCGCCGTTGCCGCGATCGCGACGTACGTCACGGCGAACCCGGTCCGTTCGATCGCGAGCCCGGCGCCGGCCGCGCCGAGCGGTGTCCCGGCGGCGGTGATCGCGAGGAACGCGGAGACGACCTGCGGGCGGATCTCCGCCGGCGAGCGCAGCGTGAGCGTCGCGCTGATCGGGGAGACGCCGAGCGGGCCGCCGACGCCGAAGAGGAACATCGCGGCGACCGCGACCGGGAGCGACGTCGCGGCGGTGAGGATCCAGATCGGCGCGGCCATCAGCGCGAAGCCGATCACGCCGAGGCGCATCGGCTTCACGCGGCGCGCGAGCGCGAGCGCCGCGACACCGCCGAGCACGGAGCCGACCGCGTCGGCCGCGAACAGGACGCCCGCGGTACGCGCGTCGTGGAACACCTGGAAGGCGAGCGCCGGGAGCGTCGCGAACAGCGCCGCGAGCGCGACGTGCGCGGCGAGCGCCGCAGCGACGATCGACGCGAGCACCGGGTCGCGGCGCACCTGCCGCACGCCGACGAGAAGGCCGCGCCGGCGCGCACGCCGCGCGAGCGCGCCGCCGACGTGGACGACCAGCGCGACGATCGTCGCCGAGAGCGCGTAGCTCGCCGCGTCGAAGAAGAGGATGCTCGGCGCGCCGACGAGCGGGATCAGCACGCCGGCGAGGATCGGACCCACGACGCCCGTCGTCTGGATCGCGACCTGGAGAGACGCCGTCGCGCGCGCGACCTCCGACTCGTCCTCGCCGACGATCTCCGGGAGGATCGCGTTCGACGCCGCCGCGTACGGCACGCTGAAGACGCCGGTCACGGTCACGAGCGCGAGCAGAAGCGGGAACGACAGCACGCCGAGCCACGAGAGGACCGGCACCGCGGCAAGGAGCGGGGCGCGAAGCGCGTCGCCGAGCACGAGGGCGCGGTGGGGGCCGATCCGGGCGACGACGTCTCCGGCCGGGACGCCGAGGACGACCGCGGGGATCGTCTGGCAGGCGAGGACGAGGCCCATCTTCGCCGTCGAGCCCGTGGTCGAGAGCACGAACCACGGCAGCGCGACGAGCGTCATGTTCGTCCCGATCAGCGAGACGAACCGGGCGGTGACGACCGCGCCGAGCGTCCGGTTCGCGAGCACGTACATATAATAGGATGGATATCCGTCTTGGTAAAGTGGAACCGTGCCGAAGGTCAGCGCGGAGCACACGGAGGCGAGACGGGAGCAGATCCTGGGCGGCGCGCGCCGCTGCTTCGCGCGCTGGGGCTACGAGGGCGCGACGGTGCCGCGGCTCGAGCGCGAGATCGGGCTGTCGCACGGCGCGATCTTCAACTACTACCGCTCGAAGCTCGACCTGTTCTTCGAGCTGGCGCGGCGCGACCACGCGCGCTTCGACGCGGTCTGGCGGGAGCAGGGCTTCGAGGCGCTCGCGCGCGAGATCGCGCACGAGGATCCGGCGTGGCTCGGCGTCTACCTCGAGTTCCACCGGCTGCTGCGGACGGACGCCGCGCTCGCGCGCCGCTGGCGGCGGTCGGTGCAGCTGCATCCGCCCGAGGAGGGCTGGCTCGAGCGCGAGCGTGCCGCCGGCCGCGTGCGTGGCGACGTCTCCGAGCAGACGCTCAACCTGCTCCTGCGCACGCTGCTCAACGGGCTCGTGCTCGAGCGGACGAGCGGCGCCGAGGTCGACGTCGAGCCGCTCGTCGCGCTCGTCCACGAGCTGCTGCGCCCGCGCTGAGCGCGTGACGCTTCCGTGTCCGTGTCTGACACCGGGAGGTGTCCCGCAACAGCGACGGCCATCCGGGACATGGGCGTGTCCGGGCGTGACGGTGCTCTCGCTCCGGTGCGGGTTCCGCGTGCGATCACGTCACACTCTCGTGAAGAAGTCGTGACACTTCTGTGAGCCGTGTCTGACACCGGGCCGTGTCCCGAAGGGACACGGCCCGCGTTACCGGAGCAGGTCCTCGACGGCGAGGTCGTCCTTGCGGCGCGGGGGACGGACCTCGCGCCACGTGCACTGCGCCGGGTCCTTGTCCGGGCGGAAGCGGAGGAGGCGCGTGCCGTGCCGGAAGCGGTGCTTCTCGAGCTTGTCGTAGCGCACCTCGACGACGAGCTCCGGCCGGAGCGCCTGCTCCTCGAGCCCGTTCGTGCCCCAGCGGTTCGGCTCGGAGAAGCCGCGGTCGCTCGTCTCGTCGACGAGCGGCAGCACGAGCGACGCGATCTCGTCGTGCTTCCGCGCGGCGACGGCGCAGGAGCCGACGTAGTCGAGGTGACCGTCGTCGGCGTACAGCCCGAGCAGCAGCGTCGCGATCGTCGTACGGCCGCCCGCCTTCCAGCGCAGGCCCGCGACGACGCAGTCCGCCGTCTTGTGCGGCTTCACCTTGACGACGCCGTCGCGCGACCCGGGGAGATACGCGAGGCCGAGCTTCTTCGCCACGACGCCGTCGAAGCCTGCGGCCTGCAGCGTGCGCAGCCACGCGCGCCCCTGCTCGACGTCGGCCGACACGGGGGAGAGCGAGAACCCGCCGCCGACGCGCTCGAGCTCCGCGCGTCGCTCCTCGATCGGCCGCTCGTGCACCGCCTTCCCGTCCCAGAGCAGCAGGTCGAATGCGACGAAGATCGCCGGGATCTCCGCCGACAGCTTCCGCACGCGGCTCTCCGCCGGGTGCAGCCGGGTCTGCATCGCGTCGAAGTCGAGCTTGCCGTCGCGCGAGATGACGATCTCCCCGTCGAGCGCGGACCGCTTCGGGAGCAGCTCACCGAGCGGGCGCAGCTCCGGGAAGTACCGCAACAGCGGCCGCCCGTTCCGCGACCAGAGCGCAAGCTCGCCGCCGTCGTTCTCGAGCACGCCGCGGAAGCCGTCCCACTTCGGCTCGTAGCGCCAGCCGCCCTGCTCCGGGAGCTCGGCGACGAGCTCGGCCTCCATCGGCGGGAAGGGGACGCGCGGACCGGGTGCGTCGGCCATCTCGCGAGCCTACAGGCATGCTGGTCGCATGCTCCGTCTCGCCGTCGCGCTCGTCGCCGCAGCGCTCGCCGGCTCGTCGGCTCCGCCGAAGACCGCGCTGCTGACGCACGTGCGGGCGGAGCCGAGCCGGGTCACGTTCTCGTTCCGCTCGGCGCCGCGCCAGGTCGAGGCGGGCTGGGTGCCGAAGCAGAAGGTGACGGAGGACGGCTCCGGGAAGCACGTCCGGGTCGCCGGCGCCGCCGTCCTCGTCCTCCGCTTCGTGCCGGCGTCGGGCGCCGACCTGAGCGGCAACACGTTCCGCCTGGTCTACAAGGGGCCGCGGCGGCTGACGCCGCCCGCCGGAGGGCCGGTGCGCGAGGTCGTCCGGGTCGGCGACTTCGAGGCGATGCTCTCGTGGGCGATAGGGCTCGACCGCAAACGGCACTACCGCATCGTGCGGAACGGCGCGAACGTCGTCGTGACGTTCGCTTGACCGGAGATCTCCCGCAACCCCGCCCGGCGCCGCGCGTCTAAGCTCGTCGAATGAGGCGGGTGGTCGTCACAGGGCTCGGCGCGGTCACGCCGATCGGGAACGACGCGCGGTCGACGTGGCGCGCGGCGCTCGCCGGCGAGAGCGGCGTCGACTTCATCCGCGCCTTCGACGCGAGCGAGTATCCGGTGCGGATCGCCGCCGAGGTGAAGGACTTCGACCCGACCGGCGTCGCCTCGCCGAAGGAGGTGCGCAAGCTCGAGCGCAACGTGCTGCTCTCGCTCGGCGCGGCACGCGAGGCGGTCGGCGACGCCGGGCTCGACGGTCACTACGACCCCGGCCGGATCGGCATCCTCTTCGGCACCGCGATCGGCGGCTTCCTCGGGATGATGGAGCAGCACGACATCCTGCGCGAGCGCGGGCCGACACGCGTCTCGCCGACGTTCATCCCGAGCGTGCTCCCCGACGCGGCGAGCGGACAGCTGGCGATCTCGCTCGGCTACCGCGGCCCCAACTACGCGCCGGTGTCGGCATGCGCGACCGGCTCGCACGCGGTCGGCGAGGCGGCCGAGCTCGTACGCCGCGGCGACGCCGACGCCGTCCTCGCCGGCGGCGCGGAGGCCTGCATGCACCCGCTGATCCTCGCAGGCTTCTGCTCGATGCGCGGGCTCGTCGCGGAGGACGAGTACCCGCCGCGCGCGCTGCGGCCCTTCGACGCCACGCGCGCCGGCTTCGTCATGGGCGAGGGCGCGTGCGTGCTCGTCCTCGAGGAGCTCGAGGCGGCGCGCAAGCGCGGCGCGACGATCTATGCGGAGATCCTCGGCTACGGCGCGTCGAACGACGCGCACCACATGGCGCAACCGGACCCGGAGTCGATCGGCGTCTCCGAGATGATGCGCCGCGCGCTTGCGAGCACCGGAGTCGCACCGGAGCGCGTCGGCTACATCAACGCGCACGGCACGTCGACGCCGCTCGGCGACCTCGCCGAGACGAAGGCGATCAAGGACGTGTTCGGGGACCATGCGTACACGCTCGCCGTCTCGTCGACGAAGTCCGTCACCGGTCACTGCTTCGGCGCCGCCGGTGCGATCGAGGCGATGATGTGCGTGCTCGCGATCCACGAGGGCGTGCTCCCGCCGACGATCAACTACGAGCATCCCGATCCGGAGTGCGACCTCGACTACGTGCCGAACGAGGCGCGCGAGGCAAAGGTCGACGTCGCGCTCTCGAACGCGATGGGTCTCGGCGGGCACAACGGCTGCGTCCTCGTCGGTCGCGTCGAGACCTAGCCGGCGACGACGTCGGGCGTGAGCTCGTCGAGCGACCCGAGGACGACGTCCGCGTGTGCGAGCGCTTCCTCGTCCGGCGGATAGCTCGCGTTCGGGATCGCGACGACGCGCATGCCCGCCGCGTGCGCGGAGCGGATGCCGGCGTGCGAGTCCTCGACCGCTGCGCACGACTCGGGTGCGACGCCGAGCCGGCGCGCCGCCTCGAGGTAGACGTCCGGCGCGGGCTTCCCGCGCGGCACCTCCTCCGACGACACCGTCGCCCGGAAGAGCTCGGTGAGCCCGGCGAGATCGAGAGCCTCGGCGATCAGCGGCCGGTTCGCCGACGAGGCGAGTCCGAGCGGGAAGCGCGCCGCGAGCCGCTCGACCGCCTCGACGGAGCCCGGGACGAGCGGCAGGTGCTCGCGGTACGCGGCGAGCATCCGCCGCACGACCTCGGCGTCGATCTCCTCCGGCTCGTCCGGGACGCCGGCGTGCTCGTGGAGGTAGCGCGACCACTCGCGGGAGCTCATTCCCATCATCGCCCGCTGCACCTCGGCGTCGTAGCGGCCGCCGCGCTCGCGCACGTAGGCCTCGCGCACCGCGTCCCACACCTCCTCCGAATCGAGGAGGAGGCCGTCCAGGTCGAAGACGACGGCGTCGATCACAGCTGGTGGTACTCGCTCTCGCGGTAGACGAGCGCGCTCGTCGACGGACCGTGCTCGATCGAGACGACGTCGCCGACGAAGAAGGTGTGGTCGCCGACGTCGTGCGCCGCGGCCGTGCGCGCCTCGATCCAGCCGAGCGCACCCTCGATCAGCGGCGCCACCTGCCCCTCGCGCACGGCGACGCCCTCCCAGTGCACGATCGGCGGCCACCCCGCGGCGAAGCGCCGCGCGATCTCCTCCTGTCCCGCCCCCAGCAGGCTCACCGCGAACCCGCCCGCACGCCGCAGCAGCTCGTAGCACGAGGCCGACTTCCCGATCGAGATCCCAACGAGCGGCGGGTCGAGCGAGAGCGAGACGAGCGACGAGACCGTGACCCCCATCCGGTCGCCCTCGTAGTCGACCGTGAGCACGGAGACGCCGTGCGGCCATTCCCGCATCAGCCCGCGCAGCTCCTCGCCTCCGACCATGCCGCCGATCATACGGAGGGCTACAGGGCCGGACGCGCCCTGCCGATAGACGCGGCATGGACTGCCCTGCCTGCACTCACGTGCTGACGCCGCTGAGCGTCGGCGACCTCGCCGTCGACGCCTGCGAGGGCGGTTGCGGCGGCATCTTCTTCGACCACTACGAGCTGCGGAAGGTCGACGAGCCGGGCGAGACGCTCGGCGACCAGCTCCTCGACGTCCAGCGCGACCCGTCCGTCGTCGTCGACCCGAGCAAGCGGTACGTGTGCCCGAAATGCAACGACGGCGTCGTGATGATGCGCCATTTCTGGAGCGTCAAGCGCGAGACGACGATCGACGAGTGCCCCGAGTGCGGCGGCATCTTCCTCGACGCCGGCGAGCTCGCGAAGATCCGCGCGGAGTTCCCGAGCCACGATGCGAAGGAGGCCGCGGCGGACGCGTACTTCCACTCGACCGTCGACGCGACCTTCGACACCGCGCGCGCGGCCGACCATCTCGGCCCGCACGTCGGCGAGCCCGCGCCGCCCGCGATCTAGCGCTAGCGCAACGCCTTCGGCGAGGCGAGCCGGAGCACCGCGTGCTCGCGATAGCGCGCGGTACCGACGATCGCGACGTGACGGCTCGTCCGGCTCGAGAGCACGATCCGGATCGGCGCCGGAGTGCCCGGGGCGATCCACCAGTCGACGGTCTCGCTGCCGTGGTTGCCGCCCGAGACCGTCGCGGTCGTCCGTACGTGCGTCGCCTCGATCCGGGCGTCGCCGACGGTGACCGGCCCGCGGCCGACGAGCGTCGCCACGCCGCGCTCGCGTCCGTCCGCGGCACGGCAGCCGAACGGCCTGCGCGTTCCCGGCGCCGCGGCCGACGGCCAGTCGCCGGTGCACGTGTAGCTCGTGTGGTCGGTGACGCCGTAGAACGTGTGCACCTCGTCGTTCGCCGTCACGACCAAACCGGTGTCGCCGCGGCAGAGCGTCCAGGTGGTCGAGCGCGCGGCGAGCGGCTGCCAGCGCAGCCGGATCCCGCAGCCGGCACGCGTGAGCGTGATCGTCGTCGTGGCCGGGTAGCGGTGCGTCGGCCCGCTGAGGACGCGCAGCGACTCCCAGCCCGACGTGTCGTAGACATAGACGCCCTCGGCGCCGGACGGATCGGGGTCGTCTCGGCGGAACAGCCGGAGCGCCGCCGCCACGGACGCCGGCTGCGACGTGTCACGGAGGAGCAGTCCGCCCGCGACCGCGGCGACGAGGCCCGCCGCGACGACCGCGACGAGGAGCGCCGCAACGATCAGGAGCCGCCGCCGTGGCATCAGTGCCCCGTCAACGCGGGTCGGCGCCGTCGACGTTCCAGTGGCGCGCGACGGACGCGGACCAGCCGCCGTCCTCGCGGGGACGGAGCCCGAAGCGGCTGATCCGCCGCTGGCCGCCGTCCTCGTCGCCGTAGAGGACGTCGATCGACATGGCCTCCCGGGTCTCGATCAGCCTGCGCGCCGTCGCGAAGGCCGGTGCGCGCGCGTCCCGGAGCGCACCCTGCCAGAAGCCGATGTCGGAGGGCGCGATGTAGATGTCCCGCATCAGCCGTTGGAACTCGTCGAGCTCGGTCCGCGGGTCGTCGCTCCGCTCGGTCAGCGGCTGCAGGCGCCAGCCGTGGAGGACCGCGATACCGCTGCCGACGTTCCGCACCGCGATCCCGAGATACACGACTCCGTCCGTCGCCTCCGCGGCGCCCTGTCCACCCGGCGCCACGAGCCACTTGTCGTCGCCGAACCCGATCTTCTGCGGTGGATCGTCGTGCCGGGACGAGACGAGCAGCGGACGGAGCTGCGCGAGCAGCGTCCGCTCCGCGATGCGGGCCGAACGGTTCCCGGAGCGGACGGCCGCGAAGGTCGCGCCTGCGAGCACGAGCGTCCCGCCTGCGGTGGCGAGCGCGGAGATCGTCGCCCAGTCCGCCATGCCGCGAGTCTATTCGGCCGATCCCCGTAGGATGCTCGCGATGGCCGCGGAGGCGCAGGCATACGGCGCGAGACCGGCGTGGACACCGGCGCGCCCGCGCCTGAGCGCGGTTCATCTCGGCGGCGCGTGGCTCGTCCAGACGCTCGCGCTGATCGTCGCCGCGGAGCTGCTCCCGGGCGCGAAGGTGAACGGCTTCGGCGGCGCGCTGCTCGCGGCTGCCGTCATCGGGATCCTCAACGCCCTGCTGCCGCCGATCATCGCGGCGCTGCGACTGCCGTTGACGATCCTCACCGGCTTCGTGCTGATCCTCCTTCTCGACGCGGCGATGCTGCTCGCCGCCAGCTCGATCACGAACGACGACCTCCACGTCGACAGCTTCGGGTGGGCGCTTCTCGTCGCGCTCGTCGCGGCGGCGGCGAGCATCGCGCTCGGTGTGCTGTTCGGCCTCGAGGACGACGACACGTACTCGCTCCGCGTGATCGAGCGGATCGCGCGCCGCACCAAGGACCGTGTCGTGACCGACGCGCCGGGGATCGTCTTCCTCGAGATCGACGGGCTCGCCCTGCCGGTGCTCCAGCGCGCGATGCGCGACGGCAGCGCCCCGAACCTGGCCCGCTGGGTGGCGGATGGCTCGCACCGGTTCACGGAATGGGAGACGGACCTGTCGTCGCAGACGGGCGCATCGCAGGCGGGCATCCTGCTCGGGTCGAACGACGACATCCCCGCGTTCCGCTGGGTCGAGAAGGAGACCGCGACGCTCGTGGCCTGCTCGGGGCCGGAGGACTGCGCCGAGATCGAGCGGCGCCACGCGACCGGCCGGGGCCTCCTGGTCGACGGGGGCGCGAGCCGCGGCAACCTCCTCTCGGGCGAGGCCGACCACGTCATCCTCACCGTCAGCCGGATGGAGGAGGAGAAGAAGGCGAACCCCGGCTACCGCACCTTCCTCGCGAACGGCTACAACGTGACGCGCGCGCTCGCGCTCTTCTTCTGGGAGGTCGTCCTCGAGTGGACGGCCGCCCTGCGCGGGATCCGCCGGGACGTGGTTCCGCGCGGGCACCGCGGCGGGATGTACCCGTTCCTCCGCGCGGCCGTCTGCGTCGTCGTCCGCGACGTCATCGTCTACGGCGTCCTCACGGACATGCTGACGGGAAGGCCCGCGATCTATGCGACGTTCTCGAGCTACGACGAGGTCGCGCACCACTCGGGACTCGAGCGGGCGGACACGATGGAGGCGCTGCGCAAGCTCGACGCGCAGTTCGGTCGCATCGAGCGCGCGCGCCGGTACGCGCCGCGCCCGTACGAGATCGCCGTGCTCTCGGATCACGGACAGACCCAGGGCGCGACGTTCAAGCAGCGCAACGGCTTCGGGCTCGACGAGCTCGTGCAGCGGTCGGTCGAGGATGCGACGGTCGCGCAGCTCGGCGAGGGGGACGAGAACGACCGTGCCGCCGCGCACGCGTTCGACGAGGCGACCGGCCGTACGGGCAAGAAGAAGCGGCCGAAGAACGACGTCTCCGACCGCGACGTCGTCGTGCTCGGCTCCGGGAACCTCGGGCTCGTGTACCTGATGGAGGAGCGGCGGCGGCTGACGCGCGAGGAGATCGACACGCGGCATCCGCGCCTGCTCCAGGCGCTGCGCGAGCATCCGCACGTCGGCTGGCTGCTCGTCCACTCGAGCGAGCACGGCGCCGTCGTGCTCGGCGCGAGGGGGACGCACTATCTCGCCGGCGGCCGCGTCGAGGGCGATGATCCGCTCGCGCCGTTCTCGCCGACGGCGCCGCAGCACCTGCTCCGCGCGGACGGGTTCGCGCACGCCGCGGACATCACGGTCGGCAGCTTCTACGACGACCAGCTCGAGGAGGGCTGCGCGTTCGAGGAGCTGATCTCGTTCCACGGCGGGCTCGGCGGCCCGCAGACGCGCCCGTTCCTCCTGTATCCGGTCGGGCTCGCGCCGCCGCCCGAGCCGCTGATCGGCGCGGCCGCCGTCCACGACGTGCTCGCCGGCTGGCGGCGCGACCTCAACGGCGACGTGCGCGCGGGCGGGCTCGAGCGCGCCGCCGCCGCCTCGTAACCGCGGGCTCGATCCGCGGAAGCGCCGATGGGCGCGCCGCGGCTGCGAGTCCAGATGGAGGGCGTGGCCCACACGCATCGTCATCCGCTGTCGACGCACGGGGAGCTCGGCGGCGCCCGCGCGACGCTCGCGCGGCAGCTCCGGACGCTCGCGGCGATCCTGCTCGTCGCCTACGGGATCGTCTGCCTCGTCCTCGCATTCTCGAATGTGGTGCCGGGAGCGTTCATCGACCTCGGCCTCGTCGTGTTCGCCGCGGCCTGGGCGGGCACGCGCGCGCCGCGCGCGACCGGCGTCCTGCTCCTCCTCTCCGGCGCGGTGATCGGACCGGTCACCGCGCTCGCCGCCCGCGCGGCCGGCGGGACCTTCGCCTCCGCCGCCTCCGACCGGCTGCTCGTGCTCGTGTTCGCGGTGCCGGCCGCGGCCGGGCTCGTGCTCCTCCTCGCCGCCCGGCTCCGTCCGCGGGAGCGCGTGAGCGATCGGTGAGCGCGCGCTCCCAGGCTCGGGGCAACCGGATGGGAGGGAACATGAAGACCACGTACTTCGTCGCCGTCCTGGTTTCCGTGCTCGCGGTTGCCGGCGCTTCGGCGGCAACGGCGTCGAGTGCCGGGGCCGCCTCGCCCGAGCTGACCGTCGACCCGTCGCACGTGATCACGCCCCAGATCGCGGGATACGGCGGCCAGCTCAACGGCAGGCTCTACGCGGCCATCAGCCGGGGCGCGGGCGTCACCGACGACAACGTCCAGGAGCTTCAGCGCAAGTTCGCGCAGCTCCAGCCGCAGATCGTCCGCGTGTTCGTCAACGCGGCCGACCTCAACGATGCCGACCGTCGCGCCTCGCTCGCACGCGCGCTGCTGCTCGCGCAGTGGTCCGGCGCGACGATCAACGTCACGTGGCAGGGCGGGACGCTCGACGTCGCCGGCGGCAACATCCCGAAGCTCGCGGCGTTCCTCAACGAGGAGGTGCCGAAGATCGGCGGCCTGCGCTGGCTGACGATCCAGAACGAGCCGAACTCGACGAAGATGACGCCGGCCGAGTACGAGGCGCAGTACCGCGAGCTCGACCCGTATCTCGCGAACGTCCGCGGACAGCTTCGCTACATGGGCGGCGACCTGCTCCGCGGCGACGGCGCGCAGAGTCAGGCGTTCTGGTTCCAGTACATGGCAGCGCACATGGGCGACATCCTCGACGCGTGGTCGATCCACGTGTTCTGGGACTACTGGGACACGGGGAAGCTCGTCGACCGCCTGACGGAGGTGCGGCGGATCTCCGACAGCATCTCGCCGGGCGCTCGCAAGCCGCTCTACGTCACGGAGTACGGCGTCCGCGGCATCCGCACCTTCGGCGGCGTCACCATCGAGCCCGGCTTCTGGCAGGACGGCACGCCGATGGCACGGACGCATCTCGAGGCGTTCCAGCAGGCGTGGTTCGACGTGCTCGCCGCGCGCCTCGGGTACGTCGGGATCCTCCGATGGGATCTCCACTACGCGAAGTACGACAACGGCACGCAGTCCTTCTGGCTGATCGGGCCGCCGGGCGAAGGCTGGCCCGCCCTGCCGTCGTACAACGCGCTGCGCCTCTTCACCGCGGCGGTCAAGCCGGGCTGGAGCGTGGTCAGCGTCGACGGCGACGCGGGCACGAAGCTCGTGTCGGCGTACGAAGGACCGGGCGACGCCCTGACGTTGATCGGCCTCGACACGTCGGGAGCGCAGCTGGTCGGCGTCTCGCAGACCGTGTCGACGTACGCGATCGGCGGGCTGCCGCCGCAGAAGACGCTCCATCTCGAGGTCTGGAACGAGTGGGGCAACGGCGGGATCGTCAACGATCCCGCCGTGCAGACGGACGCGTCGGGCGTCGCGACCTTCGGCGTCCCGATTCACGCGGTCTTCGCCCTGACGACGATGCCGTCGCCCGTGAGCTGAGCCTCGTCACACGGAGGCGCCTCGGAGCCGTCCGGGGCGCCTCCCCCTCGTCGCATTCACGGTGAGGCGGCGGGGGAGGGATTCGAACCCTCGGGGGCTTGAGCCCTCGACGGGTCGCTCGGCGATAGTTCGCGGTATGCACGGCGCGCTGGTCGGTCGCGAGGCAGAGCTCGAAGCGATGTTCACGGCACTCCGGGAGGGCTCGGCGGGGCGGGGCTCGGTGCTGGTTGTCGTCGGCGAGCCCGGGATCGGCAAGAGCGCGCTGCTCGCCGCCGCGGGGGAGAGCCCAGGCGACAGGCGAACCCTCGGGGCGACGGGGGTCGAAGCGGAGCGCGGCGTCGCCTTCGCGGCGCTGATGGCGCTGCTCTGGCCCGTGCGCGATGCGCTTGAGGAGCTCGAGGAGAGGCAGGCCGCGCTCCTGCGCGGCGTCCTGGAGCTCGGCCCCCGCGTCGAGAGCAGCGCGTTCGTCGTCGGCGCGGCCGCGCTCGCGTTGCTCTCCGTCGCGTCGGAGCGGACGCCGCTCGCCGTCGTCGTCGACGACGCGCAATGGGTGGACGAGCCGTCCCAGGAGGTCCTCTGCTTCGTCGGCCGGCGCCTCGCGGGCGAGCGGATCGTGCTCCTCGCCGGCGCTCGCGTGGACGAGCCGTGCCTGCTCGCCGAGGAGCCTACGTTCCGGCAGCTTCGCCTGGACGCGCTCGCTCGGGCCGACGCGCACGCGCTGCTCGAGCGCGAAGCCGGCGTGCTGGCGCCGGACGTCGCCGCGCGGTTGATCGAGGTCTCGGGCGGGAACCCGCTCGGGCTCGTCGAGCTGCCGCGTCTGCTCACGAGCGATCAGCTGCAGGGACACGAACCGCTGCCGCAGGCGCTCGCTGCGGGACCGCTCGTCGAGCGCGCGTTCATGGCGCGTGTGGCGACCCTCGACGCGGAAGCCCAGGAGCTCCTGCTCCTCCTCGCGTGTGCCGGCGAGGCCGGCCCGAGCCTGATGACGCGACTCGGGGAGCCGGTCCAGGTCGTCGACGAGCTCGTGCGGGCGGGCCTTCTCTCGCGGCGCGGCCCGCTCGTCGAGCTCCGCCACCCGCTGCTCCGCGCTGCGGTCTACGGCGCGGCGCCGGCCGCGGAGCGGCGTGCGGCACACCGTCGGCTGGCCGCGCTGCTGGACGGTGCGCGGCGTGCGTGGCATCTCGCCGAGGCGGCGGACGGCGCTGACGAGTCGGTCGCGCTGGCGCTCGAGCAGGCTGCCGCCGAGGCGAGCATCTCGGGCGGCGTCGCTGCGCAGGCCGATGCCCTCGAGCGCTCGGCGGCGCTCACCCCCGATCCCGAGCGCGCGACCGCGCGCCTGCTCGGTGCCGCCCATGCCTGGCGCCTCGCCGGCCGGATCGAGCGAGCCGACGAGCTGATCGACCGCGCGCTGCTGCTCGCGCGGACCGCGCACTCCCGGGCCGAGGTGCAGCTCGAGCGCGGCCAGGCGCTCGTCCGCCGGCTCGATCTCGTCGAGGCGCAGGCGCTGCTCCTCCACGAAGCCGAGCTCGCGGCGGCCACCGAGCAAGAGCTCGCCTCGCGACTGCTGTCGGAGGCGGCGAAGGCGGCGGACCTGCGCCTGGAGCGGAAGCACGCGGTTGCGCTCGCCGAGCGTGCACTCGAGCTCGCGCGCGGCCGGGGCGGTCTTGCCGAGCTCGACGCGCTCAACGTCCTCCTCACGGCGAGGACCAGCACGGGCGCCCCGCCCGACGCCTCCGACGCGGAGCTCGTGGACCGCGCGGTCGAGCTGCTACGCGACCCGGAGCTCCGGGCCGGCTCGGAGAGCGTGCACTGGATCGCGTACTGCCTGTCGCTCCAAGAACGCGACGACGAAGCGCGGGAGCTGAGCGAGGGCGCACTCGCCGAAGCGCGGGCGACCGGAGACGTGTGGTCGCTGTGCTTCGGCCTCTACGCGCGCGCCGCCCTCGAGCACATGACGGGCCGGATCGACGCGATGGCCGCCTGGGCGGCGGAGGCGCTGCCGCTCGCGGAGCAGATCGGCGAGCCGTGGCGTGTCGTCGAGGCGCGCACGTTCGTCGTCTCGGTCGAGGCGGAGCGAGGGAACCCCGACCGCTGCCGCGACGCGCTTGCGGCGACCGGCACGCTCGCGGTCGAGCAAGAGCCGCTCATCCGCGACTTCCATCTCGGCCGGGCCCACGTAGCACGCCGCCTGCCGGAGGCGATCGGCGAGCTGGAGACCGCGGCGGCGTTCCTCGAGCGGGGCGGGATCCTCGTCTGGTACCGCCAGATCCCGCTCGAGCTCGCGGAGGCGTACGTCCACGCGGGACGGCGGGACGACGCGGAGGGCGTTCTCGAGGCGGCCGCCCCCGGCATCGAGGGCTGCGGCCTCGTGCGCCCTCGCGCACGGCTCGCGCGCGTGCGGGCCCTGCTCGTCCCCGACGCCCGGATCGACGTCGCGTTCGCCGCTGCCGCCGGTCTGCTCGACGAGGTGCCGCATCCGCTCGAGCACGCCAGGCTCGAGCTCTGTTGGGGCGAGCGGCTGCGTCGGGCGCGCCGCTCGGAGGACGCGGTGCCGCACCTCGAGCGCGCGCTCGCGCGCTTCGACGCGCTCGGCGCCGACGGCTGGGCGGAGACCGCGAGGACGGAGCTGGAGGCGGCGAGCGGAGCCGCGCGCCCGAGGCAGGGGAGGCGGAGCGACGAGCTGACCGCCCAGGAGCTGCGGATCGCCCGGCACGCGGCGGCGGGTCTGCGCAACCGCGAGATCGCCGCGATGCTCTTTCTCAGCCCGCGCACGATCGAGACGCATCTCCAGAACGCGTATCGCAAGCTGGACGTGGGCAACCGCACGCAGCTCGCGGCCGTCCTCGCGGCCGACGGGATCAGGCCGGTGGAGGCGATCGGCGATTCCGTAGTGGACGTTCAGTAGTTCGACGGAAGAGATCCGGGCCGCGCCGTCCTAGCCTCGGGCGCTAATGCCGGAGCCCGTCGCCTACGCACTGCGCTTCCGAGGGTCGGCCGTCCCCGTCGACGGTCGCCGCATCTGGTCGGAGTCGCACGCACGGGGCGCGCCCTTCCTCCGCGCCCTCGGAGGCTCGGGGCCTGCGTCCCCACCGGCCGACGGCATCGTCGGCGAGACGGCGATCTGCCGGCGCGAGCTCGAGCTGAACGCCGACGGGACGTTCACGTCGGCCGGCGAGATCGCGTTCTCGGCCGACGACGCCGTCACGTTCCACGCCACCGGCGCGCTCGCCGAGTGCCCGACGCCGGGGCTGCAGCACGGCACGGCGGTCCTGACCGTGACCGGCGGCCGCGGGCGGCTCGCCGCCGCAAGCGGCTCGATCGCCTCGCAGCTCCTGCTCGACGCCGACGGCGTCCTCGTCGACCACCAGCTCGGCCTGCTCTTCATCGAGCAGACGCCCGCCGTGAAGGAGGAGTGACACCATGCGCCTGCACGTCCCGACTGCCGCGGCGGCGTTCGCCGCATCGTTCGTCGCCGCCGCGACGCTCGCCGCCGGCGCGGGCGCAGTTCCGGCGGCACCCGCCGGGTTCAACGCCTGCACGGCGCTGCAGAGCTCGTTCGACGCTTTCTGGAAGTCGAAGGTCGTCACGAGCCCGCTCGCTAACCGTCCCGCATTCGTCGGCCACGAAGGGCGCATCTATCACTGCGAATGGTCGAAGCGCGTCTCTGCCGAAGGGAATCCGCTCGACTGGGACTACTTCGTGACGTTCAACTTCTCCGCCTCGCGCTCGGTGGCGGAGGCGAAGCAGTTCGTCGCGCTCAGCACTGGGAACCCGAAGAACAAGCCCGTCGCCGGAACGGGCGCCGACGAGGCGTACGGAAGCGTGACCTTGCACGGCGGCTCGATCGTTTGGCGCAAGGGCCGCTACGCCGGGGCGCTCGGAATGGTCGGCCCGGAGCTCTCCGGCTACCTGGGCGAGTCGAGGGACACGCTGCGCGCGTTCATCCGACGCCTGCCGAAGAGCTAACGGAAACCGAAAGGAGAGCCATCATGCGCCTCGCCGTCCTCGCAACCGTCGTCGTCACCGCCGCCTGCCTCGCGTCGAGCGCCCCCGCGGCGATTCACGGAAGGCTCTGCGGCCAGATCAAGCACGGGCCGACGAACACCTGGACCTGGAGCTACGGCGGCAAGACCACACACTTCCACGGCAACACCTGGAGCGTCTTCGCGCAGCCCGCAGTGCCGTGCGCGGCGTCGCTGAAGGCCGCGCCGCCGCTGCTCGCGGCGTGGGCGAAGGCGAAGCCCGGCGCGAGCATCATGGTGAAGGGCTGGGCCTGCGACAAGGTGCAGATCCCCGCGCAGCTCGGGACCGGCTCGGACGGCGCGAGCTGCGTCGACTTCGGCGGCAACCCGAGCAAGACGTTCGTGGTCGTCATGCTCGACCCGTACTCGCCCGCGACCGGGTTGAAGATCCTCGGCGGCTGAGGAGGCGGCGGGGGAGGGATTCGAACCCTCGGGGGCGCGAGCCCACAACGGTTTTCAAGGCTCCGCAGCTGTTGCTCAACCATGCGGATTGTCGGTCGCGCGCGACAGTTCTTGCGACAATCGGTCCTGAGATGTGGTCGTGTGGTCTGCGCGCTGATCCGCTCTGTACCGCCTGAGTCCGTTCGGGTCCGGCACATCCGCGATCTTGAGCGTGCTTCGCTACGCGCAATCCGGATACAGGCGAGAGGACGTTCGCGCAGGCGAGGCTCGGCTGCCCGGAATCGGTGGGTCGCCGTCGGGGGTGGCGTGGGATGGGGCCGAGGTCTACCGTGCGGTGGTGCGGTTCCAGCTTGATTGGCGCGTTCGATCGATTGGATCGACGCAGACGCCGCGGCGTTTTCTCGACTACATCGTCGACGACGAGTCACTGTACGAACGGCACCGGTACGACCTGATCTCGCCCCTTGGCTGGGGTGTTCCCGACGAAGACGAACGGGCTTCGCAGCGGCTTCTTGGCCGGGAGGCGCCCGACGTTGAAGGACGGGTTGCGATCTACGTGTGTCCCGAGTGCGGTGATGTCCACTGTGGTGCGCTGACCGTGATCATCGGTCGCGAGGGCGACGAGATCGTGTGGAGCGACCCGGCTTACTCAACATACGACGTCCTCGACGAAAGCTGGCTACACCGGCCGGCGCGCGACGTCGAGACGCTTCGCTTCACTGCCGCCCACTACCAACGCGTAATTGCCGAGCGGCCCCGACCAGCTGCGACGTAGTCGGCGTCGATTCGGGTGACTGTAAGAGTCGGCTGGTTGGTGTGTCTGGGGTCGTTGCCAGCCTGGTTGTCGTCGTGCCGCTTGTGACTCGTCGGG
>Ga0335069_10004991_pt1 | contig 19540 bp, 15 predicted proteins | sample Lox_Sample_11_FD_206714 | JGI IMG/M metagenome (GOLD analysis project Ga0335069, IMG submission 206714) | Soil microbial communities from Loxahatchee National Wildlife Refuge, Florida, United States - Lox_Sample_1.1 | ecosystem: Environmental > Terrestrial > Soil > Wetlands | place: USA... | reverse complement strand
CCGCCGCGAAAGAGGGCAACTACTTCAACCAGGAACTGGTGCGCATCCTGGCCGACAACGATGCATCGTTGTTCGGCAACAACTTCAGACAGTGATCCGCGTTAAGATTGGGGTTGTGAGTATCCGGTCCATCCTGCTGTTCGTGCTGTCGTTTTCGCTGACGATTCCTGTTGTCTCGCAGACATCCTCAACCACCAACAAGAAGACGGAAACTCACGGTTCGGCGAAGAAACCGGCCGCGAAATCCGCTAAGTCGAAGAAGGCGCATCTGAATCCAGAGGCGATTCACCGCATGCAGCGGATGAATCGTGCCTTCGTCGCGTCGAATTCGCTGAAGCCGATGGCGAAGCAGTTGCTCGAGATGCGAACCAAGCCGGCGTATGCGGGAGTGCAGGCGTTCGCGACGCGCCATGCCGGAACCGATGAAGGCGCGATGGCGAACCTGGTACTCGCGTACGCGCACATTCTCGACCACGAATACCCGATGGCGCAGCCGTACTTGAAGAAAGCCCAGCCGAAATCGGGAGAACTGGGCGACTACGTCACGTACTTCACGGCGCTTTCGCAGAATGGGCAGGGAAGCAGCGACCAGGTGATCGCGACGCTGAAGGATTTCCAGCCGAGATATCCGGATTCGATTTTCGCGCGAGATGCTGCGGTGATCTACGTCAATGCGCTGCTGGCGAATGGGCAGCCGGAACAGGCGATTGCAACGGGCAAGGAGTTCCGCAATCCGCCGAGGTCGGACCTGGAACTGGCGATCGGTCGCGCCTACCTGAAGTCGGGTGATGTGCCGAATGCAACGGATGCGTTACGACGCGTGTACTTTGCGATGCCGATGTCGGATGAGGCAAGCGCGGCCGGCGCCGACCTGGCGAGCATTAATGGATTGAACGCGTCATTCGCAGAACGAAGAGCTCGCGCCGATCTGCTGACGCAGGGTAAGCGTTATCGCGAGGCGGTGAGCGAATATTCGAACATCGTCAACATCGCGCCGAGCACACAGGAGCACGATGCCGTGCTGGTATCGATGACGATTGCGGATTATCGTGGCGGGAACTCGCGACCGGCGAGACAGACTTTAGAAACGATGCAGGTTGCGGGCGATGCCAACGCGCGGCGGTTGGCTTTCCTCGCGGACATCGCGCGCGACGATCATGACGAGACGCGGCTTGCAGACCTGATGAACCAATTGCGGCAGGCCGGGCCGGCGAGTCCGTACCTCGAACAGTCGCTGCTCTCTGCAGGGAACATGTACCTGCTGAAAAAAGATTACGATCACGCGATTGATTTTTATCGCGAACTCGATCAGCGGTTTCCGACGGGGCGATTCGGCCACTACGCGCACTGGAAGGCCTCGTGGCTGAGCTTGCGGCAAGGCCGCACGGAAGAGGCGCGGCAGGGATTCGAAGAGCAGATTTCGAAATACCCGGACTCTAACGAAGTGCCTCCGGCGTTGTACTGGCGCGGACGACTGGCCGAAGATGCGCACAACGTTGCGCTGGCGCGCGCCTACTATCGCAAGACGATTGATCGCTTTCCCAACTACTACTATGCGGACCGGTCGCGGGAGCGACTGGCCCGGCTAGGCACGGGCCAGGTCGCAACGGAGGCGTTGCTCGATCATGTGCCTCCGGTGAATATGCCGAAGGCGAAGTTCGGCGAAGTGCCCGAAGACAACCTGCGGGCGCAAAAGGCACGCCTGCTAGAGAATTGCGCCATGTTCGACTATGCCGTGAAGGAACTGCAGAAGGTCCCTTCGGGCGACACGGACTGGACGGCCGGCGAGATTGCGCGCATCTATCAGGATAGCGGCGGGTATTATCGGGCGCTGAACTACATGAAGCGTACGGTGCCGTCGTACTTCTCGCTCGATTACAACGCCCTGCCGCGTAATTACTGGGAAACCCTGTTTCCGCGCCCGTTCTGGGGCGACCTGAAGCGTTACAGCGTGGCCAACGACCTCGATCCCTACCTGGTGGCTTCACTGATCCGGCAGGAGTCGGAGTTCAACCCGGGTGCAATTTCGCACGCGAACGCGCTGGGCCTGATGCAGGTTCTGCCGGGCACAGGGAAGAAACTGGCGAAGGAAGTAAAGATGAAAGGCTTCCGCGCGGAGCGCCTGCTGGTGCCGACTACGAATATTCAGCTCGGGACACGATATTTCAAGGACCTGCTGAACCAGTTCGATGGACATCCGGAGTATGCGCTGGCAGCCTATAACGCAGGATCGGATCGGGTGCAGGCGTGGTTGGCGGAAGGGAATTTCAAGGATCCGCAGGAGTTCGTGGAGTCCATTCCGTTCACGGAAACGCGGGAGTATGTGCAGGCGATCATGCGCAATGCGAGCGTGTACAAGAAGCTGTATCTTCAGAATGAGTAGACAGCTAACGGAATGCCGCCCTTGGCGGAACGCAGGTTAGCCCCCAAAAAGCGAAACCCGGATCGTACGATCCGGGCTAAGTTCGCGCCTGCTGTGCTTGGCTCGCCGATCTGTTCGCGGAGCTCGCTGCGCCCGATCGGGCGAGGGCGCCCGATCCCACACCAACCGGCTACTTTTGTTGCGGCGCGGGGGTTGGGTTCGCCGGCGCGCTGTTCGTGGTTGCGGGCTTCAGGTTGTTGAGCACCGATCCCGACGAATGGCTGCTGCGGCTGGCGACAACGGACAGGGTGATCGAGGTCAGCATGAAGATCACGGCCGACCAGGTGGTCGCCTTGCTCAGGACGGTGGCTGCGCCGCGCGGACCGAAGGCAGTCTGCGAACCCATGCCGCCGAAGGCAGCCGCGATGTCGGCGCTCTTGCCGCTTTGCAGCAACACGACGATGACCAGGAAGAGACAAACCATAACGTGCAGGATCGTGATGAGATAGATTCCCCAAAGAGGCATGCTTTTAAGACCTGTCGGGCGCAAACCTGTTGCGCCAAGTTGAATGTTTGCCTGAGTTTCCGGGAGTTTATGGTGCGGAAGGGGGGACTTGAACCCCCATGCCTTTCGGCGCCACCCCCTCAAGATGGTGTGTCTGCCAATTTCACCACTTCCGCACGAATGCTGGGCGAGGGAGCCCCTTTCCACCGGTATTTCAGGTGCATGGACATTATAGCAAGGACGAACTACGAGGTCGAAGTGCGAAGTAAGAACCCGGCCCGGGTGTCGTCGTAGTCACGTTTTCTGCGGAGCCTCGCTCCGCCTGATCGGGCGAGGGCGCCCGATCCCACACCAGAATCTTATTGCAGCGTGTGCCGCAGATCCTTGGCCAGCTTCTCGATGCGCTTCAGGCGCTGCGTCATGTCGGCCGGGAGCATGCCTTTCTGTAAGGTCTTCATGTCTCCATTCAAAGACTGGACCAGGCCGCTGAGTTCCTTCGTCTTGCTCTGAATGTCCGAGAGATTGACGGTCCTAGGCGATATCTTGGCGCTGTCGACGTCTTCGACGACCACGCTTCTCCCGCGCATGCGTTGCCGCTGTTCCTCCTCTCGCGCGGCTTGAACCCCGCTGCCGATATCCTGGGCGACGACTGGCGAGAGGAGAAAAAGAAGCGTGGCGAGCGTCAACAGGCGGTTCATGGTTCACCTTCCGCGAGCATCTGCGACGGGAGAATGATGATCGCAGATGCCCGCGAAGGCAAACGATTTCAATATTGCACGATCTTAATACTGAATGATGGCAGCGAAGTTCTTAGGGTCGAGCGAGGCGCCGCCGACGAGGGCGCCGTCGATCTCTTCTTCCGACATGAGCGACTTAGCGTTGTCGGGCTTCACGCTTCCGCCATACAGGATGCGGAGTTTGTCGGCGAACTCCTGGCCGAAGGCGGTTGCAGCCTCGTGACGGATGGTCGCATGAGCGGAGGCCGCGATCTGCGGCGTAGCAGTTTTGCCGGTGCCGATAGCCCAGACGGGCTCATAGGCGATGACAAGTTTGGCGGCCTTGGCGGCAGACATGCCCCTAAAGGCGATGGAGCACTGGCGGCGCAGAACGTCGTCGGTGATATTGGCTTCGCGCTCTTCCAGCACTTCTCCGACACAGACGATGGGGGTGAGCCCAGCTTCGAGTGCGACCTTCAGGCGTTTGTTGACGGTGTCGTCGGTCTCGCCGAAATACTGGCGGCGTTCGGAGTGTCCGATGATGACGTGCGAGCAGCCGGCGCCGGCGATCATCTGGGCGGAAATTTCGCCGGTGTAGGCGCCTTCCTTTTCCCAGTAGAAGTTCTGGGCGCCGATCTGGACGTTGGAGCCCCTCGCAGCGTCGAGGGCGGCCGTGATGTCGATAAACGGCGGGCAGACGACGATTTCGTCGCGGGTGTGATCTTTGACCAGCGGCAGGAAGGCCGTGAAGAAGTCGCGGGTCTGATCGGGAGTTTTGAACATCTTCCAATTGGCGGCGATAACTTTCTTGCGCATGTAGGAGTGCCTTTCAAAAGAAATCAGCCACGGATCAGACGGATCAAACGAGAGAAAAAATCCGTGAAGATCCGTGAAATCCGTGGCTCGGGTATTTCTACTTCTTGTCGTTCAGCGCGGCGACGCCGGGCAAAGTTTTGCCTTCGAGGAATTCGAGCGACGCGCCACCGCCGGTGGAGATGTGCGTGATCTTGTCCTCGACGCCGGCGGCTTTCACGGCAGCGACGCTGTCGCCGCCGCCCACGATGGAGGTGGCGCCCGCGTTGTCGGCCACGGCGCGAGCGATCTTGCGCGTACCAGTGGCGAACGGCGGCATTTCGAAAACGCCCATGGGGCCGTTCCACACGATCGTCTTCGCTTCGCTGACTTCATCGGCGAAGAGTTCGATAGTCTTGGGGCCGATGTCGAGTCCCATCTGGTCGGCGGGAATTGCCTGGCCTTCGGCGATGACGCGGGTGACAGCGTCGGGCGCAACCTGCATGGCGACGACGTGGTCAACCGGCAGCAGCAGTTTCACGTTGCGCTGCTGGGCTTCGGCGAGCAGTTCCTTGGCGAGATCAATCTTGTCGGCTTCAAGGAGCGACTTGCCAATCTCGTGACCCTGCGCCTTCAGGAAGGTGTAGGCCATGCCGCCACCGATCACGAGCGCATCAACCTTGGTCATGAGGTTCTTGATGACTTCGATTTTGTCGCTGACCTTGGCGCCGCCAAGGATGGCAACGAATGGCTTGGCGGGATCGTGCATTGCCTTGCCGAGATATTCAAGTTCCTTCTCCATCAGCAGGCCGGCCGCTGATTTCTCGACGAACTTAGTAATACCCGCGGTCGAAGCGTGGGCGCGGTGCGCGGAACCGAAGGCGTCGTTGACGTAGTAGTCGGCGAGGGCGGCGAGGCCACGGGCAAACATCTCGTCGTTCTTTTCTTCTTCGGCGTGGAAGCGGAGATTCTCGAGCAGCAGCGTCTGACCGCGCTCGAGCTTGCCGGCCATTTCTTCCGCCTGGACGCCGACGCAATCGGTACAGAAGCCGACGTTCTCGCCGCGCGAGAGCTGCTGGTCGAGCAGCATGCGCAGGCGCTCGGCCACCGGACGCAGGCTCATCTTCGGATTCGGCTTGCCCTTGGGGCGTCCGAGGTGGGAGGCGAGGATGAGGCGAGCGCCGTGGCGCAACGCGTACTCGATGGTGGGCAGCGTCTCGCGGATACGGGTGTCGTCGGTGACGCGACCGTGTTCGTCGAGGGGAACGTTGAAGTCAACCCGCATGAAGACGCGGTGATTGTTAAGAGGAAGATCGCGGATGGAAAGTTTGTTCATGGCTTCAACCTTCGTCGGAGTTGCGGTAGCGCTCATGGGAAGTCTCTCAGTCTGTCAGTCTCTCAGTCACTGAACTTGTGTGACAGTCAAGCGGACCGACGTGTCGAACTACCAGATAAATGTTTAACTACCCCACTCAACCAAATGACGGTTGAGTGGGGCACCCAACTTAACCCGCACAGCCAGGAATGACTGTGCTCCATCCTACAGGCCTTTTTGGCCGAGGAAGTTGATGAGGTCGCGGACACGGCAGGAGTATCCCCACTCGTTGTCGTACCAGGCGATCACTTTTACGCAGTTGCCGCCGACGACCAAGGTCATCGGAGCATCCACGATCGAGGAGAACGAGTTGCCCTTGAAGTCGGACGAGACCAGTTCCTGCGTCTCGAAGCCGAGATAGGGCGACAGCGGTCCGCTCTCTGAGGCGGCCTTCAACGCGGCGTTCACTTCTTCTACGCTCGTTGCCTTCTCGACCCACACGACGAGGTCCACGACGGAGACGTTCGGCGTTGGCACGCGCATCGCGAAGCCGTGCAATTTGCCCTTCAGTTCCGGGATCACGAGCGAAATCGCCTTGGCGGCCCCGGTCGTGGTCGGGATCATGGAGAGGGCAGCGGCGCGGGCGCGGCGCAGATCCTTGTGCGGGAAGTCGAGGATGACCTGGTCATTGGTGTAGCTGTGAATGGTGGTCATGGTCCCGGCGACAATCTTGAAGTTGTCGTTGATCACCTTGGCCGGCGGCGCCAGGCAGTTCGTGGTGCAAGACGCATTGGAGAGAATGTTGTGCTTCGCCGGATCATACTTATCTTCGTTGACGCCCATCACGATGGTGATGTCTTCATTCTTCGCTGGGGCGGAGATGATGACTTTTTTCACCGGACCACGCAGATGCTTGCGGGCGTCGTCGGCATTGGTGAAGCGGCCGGTGGACTCGACCACGACCTGGGCGCCAACGGATTCCCAGTCAATCTTGGAAGGGTCCTTCTCGGCAAAGACCTTGATCTTCTTGCCATCCACGGCGATGGAATCGCCTTCGGCGGTGACCTTATGCGAGAGGTTGCCGAGCACGGAGTCGTACTTCAGAAGGTGAGCGAGAGTTTTCGAGTCGGTAAGATCGTTAACTGCCACGAATTCAAGATTCGAGTCTTGGAGAGCGGTACGCAGGATGTTGCGTCCGATGCGTCCGAACCCGTTGATACCTACTTTGATTGCCATTTCGCCTCCGAAGAAATAAGCGCGCCAGCACAGCAGATTTGGATTGCGCGACTCAAACAGAAAATCGTAACAGACAGCTTGTCGCTGGGGAAGTTTGGTGCAACATTTCCGCGTGACGCAGATCACGATTTGGAACGAATGTTCGAAAAGGGAAACAGCTTCAACCACCAAGCACACCCAGGATTACAAAGGATTTGAAAGGGATTATCCTGAAGTTGCATTTTCAAAGTTATGCGACAGTGTGTTCTGGGTTTTCTCCTCTAAATCCCTTCGTTCTCCTTGGTGTCCTTGGTGGTTAAGAGGTCTTCGCGTTGCCGTGATCTCGGGGAAGGTGTTATAAGCGCAGCATGCAGATGAAGCGTAGAAGAAGAAGAGGGAAGCCGCGGACCGCGCCGGTGAAGCCGGAGCAGGCGCCGTTGCAGCCCGCTTATCCCGACATGGATGAAGCCGAACCAGTGGAGGCCGTAGAGCAAAGTGGCGCCGAAGAGAGTCCTGCCGCCCCGGAAGCGCCGGAAGAAGGCGGCAACGGGGGCGACAAACGCCGCGGCAAACGCCGCCGCCGTGGCGGCGCGGGACGAAAGCCGCGAACCGCCGCAGCCACTCCTGTCGAAGAAGCCCCAGGCGCAACGGAGGAGCCAGCCGAGGAACAGCCTGCTGCCGAGGTCGAACCAACGCCCAAGCCGGTTGCCCAGGTCCACGCCAAGAAACAGCCCAGAGGCATCGTTGTTCTCACGATCGGCCTCCCCGGATCGGGAAAGACCAGCTGGTTCCGGCGTCGAGCGATCACGCCGCTCTCCAGCGACTTGCTGCGCATGATGCTGTTCGACGACATCACCGAGCAGCGTTACCAGGACCTGGTGTTTTCCACTCTGCGTTACCTGCTGCGCGCGCGCATGATCGCGCGCATGCCGTGGAATTACGTTGACGCCACCAACCTTTCGCCGCGCGAACGGCGCGGCTGGATCAAGATGGCGCAGGAATTTGGCTACGAGGTGCACGCCGTCTTCTTCGACGTGCCGATTGAAGTGTGCATGGAACGCAACGCGCGCCGTGGCCGCATGGTCCCCGACGATGTGATGCAACGCATGGCCGGCAAGCTTCGACCGCCCACGTTCGATGAGGGCTTCTCGAAGATCACCGTGGTTCGGGTGAAGAAACACAAGGCTAATGAGCCGATGTCATCCATAGATAACGTCGTGGACGATGTTGAAGAGCCGAATGGGCCCGGGATAGCGGACGAGAATTACTGAGCGGTTCGGGTGAGGAAAGTAATTAAGACCTGACAGAAATGCCCCAGCCTAGGGGCATTTTTATTTACACACCGTTAACAATCGGGAAATCCTCATTCATAAAGCTTTAAAATAAGTGGAATAGCCGCATTGTTTCCACAGACCGCTCATCTATAATCCGCGCTTCACCGACAGTAAAAAATTAGAAAATCAATTGGGGCCTGATCCGTTCTGCATTCTGGCGTTCGCGCGTACCAGCACAGTTACACGATCAAGGGAGGAAGCGATTCATGCGATTTACGAAACTGGGCACAGTCCTCGTGTGTCTGCTGCTGCTCGGCAGCTCGTTACTTTTTGCGCAAACTCAAATTGCAACCGGTGCCGTTGAAGGCACAGTCACCGATCCCACGAACGCCGTCATTCCCGGCGCGAGCGTCGAGGTGAGGGAAGCAGAGACTAACTTCACCAAGACTCAAACCACCGATGCCAACGGGCGTTTCGTTTTCCTGCTGCTGCCGCCCGGCCACTATTCCGTTACGGTTTCGGGCAAGTCGGGATTTGGCACACTAGTGCAGGAGAACCTGCAGGTCCTGGTTGGCCAGACGATCTCTCTCAATCTCGGTTTGAAGCCGGCGAGCGCAGGCGAAAAGATTGTTGTGACGGAGACGCCAACCGTCGAAGTGGAACGCATCGAGGCCAGCACCACTCTTGATACCGCCACGGTGGCGAACACCCCAGTGCTGGGCAGGAAGTTTGAAGACCTGTTGACCCTGACGCCCGGCGTAAGCATCGTGCAGGGGCCCGATGGCGACGAGATCAACTTCAACGGCCAGCGCGGGATCTTCAACAACATCAGCATGGACGGTGGCGACAACAACAACGGATTCTTCGGCGAACAGTTAGGCGGCCAGCGCGCCGCGGTCGATATCACGCTCGACGCCGTGGCTGAATTCCAGGTTATCGCCAGCGGCGCGAACGCCGAGTACGGCCGCACGGCCGGCGGCGTGGTGAACGCCATCACCAAGTCCGGCACCAACCAGGTGCATGGCAGCGCCTTCGAATACCTGCGCCTGGAAGCTCTGACTTCGAACACTTCCGATGGCAAACCGCTGAAAGATTTCCAGCGAAATCAGTTCGGTGGCACCATCGGCGGACCGATCATAAAGGACAAGATGTGGTTCTTCGGCGCCGTGGAAGAGATCAGGGAAGATCTCACGCGCGACAATTTGAGCGCGCCCATAGGGAGTTGTCCGGTCGCAACGCCGGTGGTGGGCGTCAATGATGCCGTGATTGGTTCCAACGCGGAGTGCCAGCGGCTTGCCTTGCTGAACTTCTTCAAGACCAGCGTGAACCAGGATGAGGGCCAGCCGGTAAAGCATCCGGTGCGGAATACAGCGGCCCTCGGCAAGTTCGATTGGCAGATTTCACCCAAGAACAAAGCCAGTGTCTCGTATAACTTCGATTACTCGAAGAACACGAACCAGACCTTCGATGTCGCGACCTACGGAAACTCTGCAAACGGCATTGAAGGGGCTTCCAAGATCCAGACGATCAACGTCAATTTGTTTACCACGGTCTCGGATCACAAGCTGAACGAAGCCCATTTCACGTATTCGCGTGAAAACCGCCCCCGTAGCGCGGTTGACTCGAACGTTCCGGCGGATACCGCAATGGGATTTGGGCCGACGTTCCGTTTCGGGGCCCCATTCTTCCTGGAGCCGAAGGTTGACGAGTTGTTCTGGCGCACACAGCTCCGTGACAACTTCTCCATCATCTCCGGCAAACACACCATCAAGATGGGCGGCGAGTGGTTGCACAGCATCAACACGCAGGTGTTCCGCGGCTTCTTCACGGGCCGTTATATCTTCAGTAGCGTGGACGGCTTCCTGCACTATGCGTCACCGGCTTCTCTTGGTCCAGGTTATGGCCCGATGACCATAGACAATGGCGACGGCACCTTCTCCACTGGTACCGGAACCTCGACTCCTGCCGGTAGCCCTCTATTGTTGTATTTGCAGGACGCAGGTACTGGTCTTAGCAGCCTTGCGCCGGGATTCTCCGACATCAAGAATGAAAACTACGCGATCTTCCTGCAGGACACCTACAAGGTGCTGCCAAACCTGACTCTCAATTACGGACTGCGGTGGGAAGCACAGATCTTCCCGGATCCCGTCATTCCGCCTTCGCAGACCGCTTACGGACCGAATCTGAGCGATCCGAAATTCCCCTCCACCGGAAAGATTCCTAACGCGACCGACATGGTTCAGCCGCGTATCGGACTGGCGTGGGATGTACTGAATAACCAGAAGTCGGTGTTCCGCGCCAGCGCTGGGATTTATAACGCCAGCCAAAATATGCTGACGCAAGTCGGCGCCATCACGACCAATGGTGTTCAACAGTACGGAATCGCGGCCGGTCCTGGCTTCGGGACTCCGCCTACATGGCCGGGAACCGATGTGATTCCGCCTCTTACTAAGCCATCCGACATCATTCCCGATGTCACCGTCTTCGATCGCAACTACCACAACCCGCGCATCTACACGGTGAATGCCGCTTACGAGCAGGAAGTCTCGCCGGGATATACCGTGTATCTGGACGGCACTTGGTCGCACTCGGTCTACCTGACCCGCTTCGTAAACCCGAACGTGGGTTCAACTGTCGTCTTCCCGAGCCCGAGCGGCGATACGGTTTCGTATAGCGGGCCGGTACCGTTCCCGAACCTGGGCTCGATCACCGACACCCAAAGCTCGGCCCACTCGCTGTATCGCGGGTTGACGCTCGGCATGCGCAAACGGTTCAGCAACCGCTTCCAATTCGAAGCAAATTATGTGCTCTCGAAGGATCTTGACGACGATTCCAACGAGCGCGACCCGTTCACCTTCCGTTACTTCAACCTCTACAACCTGCACGCCGACTACTCCTATTCCGATCGCGACGAGAGGAACAAGTTCAACTTCTTCTCCTACATCCAGGCGCCGTGGGGGATCGAGACGAACATCCGCATGCAGGCGCACTCGGCGCAACCGATCACGGCGAGCCCGCGCTATATCAATGGCGCCGACTCCGGCCGCAACGGCCTGCGCAAGGACAACGCATTCTTTACCTTCGACTGGACGGCGAAACGTCCGTTCAAGTTTGGTGAACGGTACGCGCTGATCCCGGAAATCCAGATGTTCAACACCTTCAACAACAAGAACAATATCAATCCGCTGGTAACGCCAGGGTTATTTAACTTTGACGGCTTCCTGCGAGTCGGTGTCGGCGATCCGCGCCAGGCACAGTTGGCGGTGCGGTTCCAGTTCTAGTCGCATCGTTGCGGGACGGGCGGCCTGCGGGCCGCCCGTTTTTAGTAGACAGCAAACAGTAGACAGCATTCAGTCATTGCACAATGGTGGAGGAGAGCTGGTGGTTTCCAGTTCGCAGCGATCTTGTGAACTTGGAGGGTGCGATTTGCCATCACGAGCGGACAATCGTCAGCGAGGGATCTGGTTTTAGGCGAGTCGGCCCGTGACGTGCAATGACTGAATGCTGTCTGTTCCCGCTACTTCAGCAGCTTCAGCATCTCCTTGAATACCGGAGTGCCCGATGCCCGCATCAACTCGTACATCATCATTTCCGTCGATGACAGCACGGCTCCGGCGGCTTCCATACGCTTGAGGCCAAGCTCCCAGTTCATCTCCGCTCGCGAACCAACAGCGTCGGCGGCAACGTGAACGAGGTAACCGCGGTTGAGCGCGCCCAACACGGTCTGCATCACGCAGATGTGGGCTTCCATACCGCAGACGAGCAGCGTGTTTCGTCCTGCAGGCAAAGACTTCATTTCGCCGCAGAACTGGTCGCTGCCAAAGCAGGAGAACTCCAGCTTGTCGTAGATCGCGACGCCGTGGAGCATGGAAGCGATCTCGGGGACCATGTTGCCCAGCCCGCGTGAGTATTGCGTCGTCGCCACGATAGGAACGTCGAGAAGCTTCGCGAGATGAATGAGCAGCTTCGAATTCCGTACCAGCTCTTCCTTGTTGAAGATGGGCGGCAACAGCTTCTCCTGGATATCGACGACGGCAAGAACGCACTCTTCCGGCTGCAGCGGGCGGCGCGCAGCGACGGAGGTGTCGTAGCTGACTTCCACTTTTCCGATGGTCGGCATGGGGAAAGTTTATTCGCCCCGTCGGGCGGTCACAAGTGATGGCCGGTTTGTTTGACCCATATTTCCAGGCAGGTTATATTGAGAAGGACTGCTGCCCCCTCGTTCAACGGCAGGACAGCTGACTCTGGATCAGCATATCGGGGTTCGAATCCCTGGGGGGCAGCCAAAGTTTTTCCCGCCTGTTTTTCCGCATTTGCCTTCCGCTCTCCCTTCGATGTTATAAAGCCAAGCGACAAAGTACGGGGAGGGCTGTTCATGGATTACACTCGTCGCACCGTGCTGACTGGATTGGGTGTGGTTGGATTCGGGTTCGCTCTGTCGTCTGTCTCGCGAGCGGAGTCGAAGGCATGCCCCTTCCGATTCTCGGTAATCAACGACGAGATTACGCCCGACTTCGAGAAAGCCTGCCAAATCGTGGCGCGCGATTTTGGGCTCTCGTGGATCGAGTTGCGCTCCATGTGGGGGAAGAACGTCACCGCGCTGAACGCGAAAGAGATCGACGACGCGAAGAGAATTCTCGCCGAGCACAAACTGCGCGTCACCGATATTGCCAGCCCGCTGTTCAAAACCGACTGGCCGGGGGCCCCGCTCTCGAAGCAGAGCGAGCGTCGCGACCAGTTCCATGCCAACTTTGATGCCAACGAACAGGACAAGTTGCTGGAACACTGCATCGAGCTGGCGAAGACATTCGGCACTGACCGCGTTCGTTGCTTCGACTTCTGGCGGCTGGACGACCAGGAACCCTATCGCGAAGCGATCAACGAGAAGCTTCGCCAGGCGACGGAGCGCTGCGCCAAGGATGCCATCATTCTTTTGCTGGAAAACGAGATGTCGTGTAACACCGCCACGGGAGAGGAATCTGCTGCGGTGTTGAAAGCCGTTCCGAACAAGAATTTCATGCTGAACTGGGACCCGGGGAACGCTGCAGCGCTCGGAAGTACTCCTTATCCCGATGGTTACAAGCTGCTGCCGAAGGAACGCATCGGGCACTGTCATTGCAAAGACGTCGTGCGGAAGGACGGCAGCAAGTACGACTGGGCGCCGGTCGGCGGAGGCATCGTCGACTGGGTGGGGCAGTTAAAGGCCCTGCAGCGCGATGGCTTCCGCTATGGCCTTAGTCTCGAGACACACTGGAAAGGCGGCGGCACGCCGGAGCAATCCACCCGCATCAGCATGGATGGGTTGAAGAAGACGCTCGCGAAGGCCGGGATCGGCTGCTAAGTCTCAACGCTTGGTTTGTGAGGAGTACATGGCCACAAGAAGGGAATTCCTTGGAACCGCCGTGGCGGGCGCTGCCGGGTTGGCGATTGCATCCACGGCGAAGAGCTACGCGCAGATTCTCGGCGCGAACGATCGTTTGAACTTCGCCATCATCGGGCTGAATGGGCGCGGCCACGCGCACCTGGCATCGATCAAGGCGAACCGCGATAAGGCGCGCGTGTCGCACGTTTGCGATGTAGATGGCGACATCCTGAAGAAGTTCGCCGATGTCACGCAGCAGCAGACGGGCGAAGGACCAAAGGTTGATAGAGACTTCCGCCACATCCTCGCACAGAAGGAAGTCGACGCCATCACCATCGCCACTCCCGAGCACTGGCACGCGCCGATGGCCATTGCTGGATTGCAGGCAGGGAAGCACGTTTACGTTGAGAAGCCTAACAGCCACAATCCGGCGGAGGGCGCCATGCTGGTCGCGGCGCAACAGAAGTACGGCAAGCTGGTGCAACTGGGGACGCAGCAGCGCTCGTCGCCGCATACTGTTGAGATTGTGGACAAGATTCACAACGGCCTGGTCGGCACGCCGTATTTTGCGAAGTGCTGGTACAGCAACGTGCGCCAATCGATCGGCACGGGGAAGGAAGTTCCGGTTCCGGCGCAGCTCGATTGGGAGTTGTGGCAAGGACCCGCGCCGCGACGGCCTTATCGCGACAACGTTCATCCGTACAACTGGCACTGGTTCCGCAACTGGGGCACCGGCGAGACGCTGAACAATGGCACGCACGAGGTCGACGTCTGCCGCTGGGCGCTCGGGGTTGACTATCCCAAGCGCGTCACGGCCTCCGGCGGGCGATATCACTTTCACGATGACTGGCAGTTTTACGACACGCTGGTCACCTGCTTCGCCTACGATGATCGTATGATCTCGTGGGAAGGTCGCAGCTGCGAGGGCATGAAGCTTTATGGACGCGATCGCGGTTCGGCGATCATGGGGACCACCGGAACGGTGGTCGTCGATCGCGACGGCTACGAGACGTACGACCTCAAGGGACAAAAAACGAACGAGTTCAAAACGGGTGGGAAGAGTTCCACCGCCGACCTGCTGGGCAGCGATTCCATGACCGACGCGCATTTTGCAAACTTCATCGCCGCGATTCAGAAAGGCGAGAAGCTGCGGGCGCCCATCGCCGTAGGTAACGTTGCCGTTACCATGCTGCAGCTGTCAAATGTCGCATGGGAGGTTGGCCGTGAGCTGCATCTCGATCCGAAAGATGGCCGCATACACAACGATGCCGAGGCCATGAAGCTATGGGATCGCGAGTACGAACCCGGCTGGGCTCCAAAGGTTTGATCGATGAAGCGCACACTCTCGCGTCGGGATTTCGTTCGTACCAGTGCGTTGGCGGCCGCAGCTCTTGCGGTTCCGAAGAGGTCGCACGCAGAATCGGATAAGAGCTCGGCCCCGATTCGGCTAGGCCTTGCCAGCTACACACTCCGCAACTTCACTCGCGCGCAGTTGATCGCCTTTATGAAGCAGCTCAACCTGAATAAGCTGAACGCGAAAGACGTGAAGGATCATCTGCCCGCCGATCCGGAGGCTGAAGAGCAGGCACTCGCCGACTACACTGCAGCCGGAATCAAACTCCACGCCGCCGGAGCCATCTACTTTCCGAAAGATGACGACGCCGACATTCGCTCCAAGTTCGAATATTGCAAGCGCGCCGGCATCGGGGTGATCGTCGCCGGTCCGCAGCTCGAAAACCTGCCTCGAATCGAAAGGTTCGTAAAGGAATACGATATCCGCCTCGCCATTCACAATCATGGACCGGAAGATAAGGTCTTCCCGTCGCCGCTCGACGTCTTGAAGGCTGTGAACGACATGGATCCGCGCATGGGCTGCTGCATCGATGTGGGCCACGCGGCCCGTGCTGGTACCGACGTAGTGAAGGCTGTTCGCGAAGCCGGCCCGCGTCTTTTCAACATTCACATGAAGGACCTGGCGAATTTTCACGACAAGGAGAGCCAGGTTCCCGTGGGCGACGGCATCGTGCCCGTGCGCAAGATCTTCGAGGCGCTAATCGCAATCAGGTATGCAGGGTTCGTTGACCTCGAATACGAGGTTCACGCCGACGACCCGATGCCTGGCGTCATCGCCAGCTTCGCCTACATGCGCGGCGTGCTGGCGGGAATGGCGCGTTAGGATTCAGTCTGGGCCGCCAGATGAGCCGACGGAATCGCCGCTTCCACTGCCGCTTCCGCGTGGATGCGAGTCGTGTCAAAGATCGGTAGTGACGAGTCGTTGCCGCCAATCAGCAGGGTAATCTCGGTGCATCCGAGGATCACTGCTTCCGCTCCGTTTTTCTTGAATGCCGCGATAATGTCCTTGTACAACTCACGCGAGCTGTCCATGATCCGTCCGTGACACAGCTTGTCGTAGATCACGCGATGAACTTCGGTCCGCTCCCGCTCCGTTGGGATCAGAACGTCGATGCCGAACTTGTTCTCAAGCTGTTCGCGATAGAAGTCCTGCTCCATGGTGAATCGCGTGCCAAGCAGGCCGACCTTGCTGATGCCTGCACTTCGAATCCGTTCCCCGGTTGCGTCCGCAATATGCAGCAGCGGAATCGGCACCGCCGACTCGATCGCATGCGCCAGCTTGTGCATGGTGTTGGTGCATAGCACAATGAACTTCGCACCTGCCGCGTGCACCTGCTTGGCCGCTTCCGTCATTTTCTCGCCTAATTGCTCCCACTGGCCGCGATGCTGCAAGTCCTCGATTTCGCCGAAGTCCACGGTCACCATCACGCTCTTGGCGTTGTGGTGGCCTCCCAGCCTGCGCTTGCTCTCTTGATTGATGATGCGGTAGTACTCCGCCGACGACTCCCAGCTCATGCCGCCGATCAGGCCGATGGTTTTGCTGCCAGCGCGCTCGTGTTTCATGATGGCTGATCACTCTAACAGCTTCCCCACGCGGGAGGATTAAGGCGCGTACCCGGAAGTGATCCCTGCCTGCCCACCACTCATCACCATTCAACCGCGGATGCTTCTACCGCTCGTTGTCACCGTGTGATACTTCCGGGTACTTCTACCATGGCATTCGTACCATTCCGATCTGTTCCCTTGGAGTTCACCATGCGATTAGCCTCCCGCTTTGGCCTTGCCGCCATCACCCTGCTGGGCGCCTTCTGCTATGCGCAGGTTCCCGCCTCGCAACCAACCGTCTGGGCTTCGAAGCCCGACGCCGCCGCCTTTGAAAAGAAGGTGAACGGCTACCTTGACGCCGCACAAAAAGACGTTGACCAGGTCGCAGCGGTCAAAAGCGAGCACACCATCGCCAACACGCTCGCGCCTTTTGACGACGCCACCCGCAATCTCAATAGCGCCGGCTACCTGGCGGGCATGATGCAGGCCGTCCACCCCGACCCGGCCTTCCGCGACAAGGCGGAAGAAATGGTTCGCAAGGTCAGCGCCGCCCAGACGTCGCTCTCGCTCAACCAGGACGTCTATCGCGCCCTGTCGTCTCTCGACGTCAGCAAAGCCGATCCCGTCACGAAGTATTACGTCAATCGCCAGTTGCTCGAGTTCCGCCTCTCCGGTGTGGATAAAGACGAGGCCACGCGGAACAAAATTAAGGACCTGAACGACAAGCTTACTGACTTGTTGTCGAAGTGGGAGCGCAATATCGCCGAGGATAAGCACAGCGTGAAGGTAGACGATGTGAAGGAACTCGACGGCCTCCCCGCCGACTACATTGCTCGCCACAAGCCGGGCGACGACGGCAAGATCACGATCACCACAGACTATCCCGATTATTATCCGGCGATGAAGTTCGCCAAGAGCGCCGACCTTCGTAAACGGCTTTACGTGGAGTTCCTCAACCGCGCTTACCCGGTGAACCAGGCGGTGCTCACCGATATGCTGCGCACGCGCGCCGAGATCGCCAGCACGCTCGGCTATGCCACCTGGGCCGACTATAACGCAGCCGACAAGATGATCGGCAACGGCAAGCACATCGAGGAGTTCATCTCCGAACTGCAGGATGCCGCCAAGCCCGTCGCCGATCGCGAGTTCCAGATGCTGCTGGCGGAGAAGCGCAAGACCGATCCTTCCGCCACCACCATCGAACCCTATGAAACCGGCTACTACAGCGAACTGGTTCGCCGCACCAGCTTCAACTTCGATTCCGCCTCGGTGCGCCCTTACCTGCCGTACGCGCAGGTGAAGACCGGCATTCTCGACACCGCGCAGAAGCTGTTCAAGCTCACCTTCAAGCAGGAAGTCGGAGCGCCCGGCTGGGATCCGACCATCGAGACTTACGATGTCTACGACAGCGGCAAGATGATCGGCCGATTCTACCTTGACATGCATCCACGAAAGGGGAAGTTCACTCATGCCGAGATGGTGGCGGTGCTCGACGGCATCAAGGGAAAGCAACTGCCCGAAGCGACGCTAATCTGTAATTTCCCGGCGCCCACCGCGACGGATGCCGGACTGATGGAGTTCGGCGACGTCGAGACGTTCTTCCATGAATTCGGCCACCTGATGCACTTCATCCTCGGCGGACAGCAGCCCTACGCCGGAGTTGCCGGCATCAGCATGGAATCCGATTTCGGCGAAGCACCGTCTGAGATGCTGGAGAACTGGATGCACAACGCCAAGGTGCTCTCCGCTTTCGCCAAGGAATACAAGACAGGAGAGCCGATTCCCGCCGACCTGGTCTCCCGCATGGATCGCGCTCTCGCCTTCGGACGTGGCCTGAATATCTCCACCCAGGCTCGTTACACGTCGATCTCCTACCAGATTTACAGCAAGCCGGTCGACCAGGTCGATCTCGACGCCATCACCGTCAACAGTATGAAGCAGTTTACGCCGTTCACCGAACTTCCCGGCACGCACATGTGGGCCTCGTTCGGGCACCTCGGCGGATACTCCTCTGCCTACTACACCTATATGTACGACCTTGTGATCGCACAGGACTTCTATGCACAGTTCAACCAGGACGATCCGATGGTTGGCTCTGCACCGGCGAAGTACCGCAAGGCCGTGCTCGAGCCCGGCGGCTCGGTTTCGGCTAACGACCTGGTTAAGAACTTCCTCGGTCGTCCGCAGAACACCAAGGCGTTCCAGGCCTGGATGAGCCAGGAGTTCACCGACGCCGGCGGCGGAAATGGCCGGGCAGCTGCAGTGAAGTAGCATAAGAAAAAAACGGTTGTGTAGCGCGGACACGAGTCCGCGCTTTTTTATGCGACGGAAACTCTTCTTGGGCTGGTCAGTGCAACGATTCGCAGGACCGCCGCCAAACCCAGCAGCACCGCGACGGCACGCAGCGGAAGAAGCCGGTGCGTCGTAAACGCCAGCATGAAGATCGCAAATAGCGCCGTAATGGCGAGGGCGTGCAGCGCCCGGAGCGTCAGCCTATCGGCCGTGACGGTGAATCCTGCGATGGCAACCAGCAGCACTCCAACGAAGACCACTTCATCGCGAGTTACGGGAACTTGATTCAACTGATGTTTGCGATCGAGCACCAGCGTGATCGCCACGTCCACGAAGTGCACGCAGTGCGCCGCGACAAACGCGTACACCAGCGAGACATACGAGGGAAGGGAAGCCATCCATCGCGCCAGCCCCGGCTGAGCAATGGCCAGGGCAAAGATGAGCGCCGACACTCGCGCCGTCGACCGTGCCGCCACGTGCGCTCCGATGGCTGTCCACCCATAGAGCGTATATGAGATTGCCGATACCAGCGCGTTGACCGCCGCTGTTGAGATGATTAACGTGCGCTGAGACACTTCCGCACCTCACCCGTTGTCCGAAATTATCCCACAAAGTAGGGCCGGCATCTTGCCGCCAAAAGGTTTCGGCGAAATAAGGAAAACTTTCGGGCGAGGATCTTTTCTCTCTGAAAATCCGCGTGAATCCGTGTTGATCCGCGTTGAAAGGTTTTACCGCGCCACCAGCGACCCCACCAGCGACTCGAACACCCGGAACCCGTCGCTCGAGCCCATGATGTCTTCGCTCGAGCG
>Ga0335069_10004990_pt1 | contig 19541 bp, 13 predicted proteins | sample Lox_Sample_11_FD_206714 | JGI IMG/M metagenome (GOLD analysis project Ga0335069, IMG submission 206714) | Soil microbial communities from Loxahatchee National Wildlife Refuge, Florida, United States - Lox_Sample_1.1 | ecosystem: Environmental > Terrestrial > Soil > Wetlands | place: USA... | reverse complement strand
GGGATTTCCACGAGACCGGCGCCGACGGGCCGCTCGTCCCGCCCGGCACCTACACCGTCCGGCTCAGCGTTGACGGTAAGAGCTACACGCGGCCCGCGACGGTGCGGCGCGATCCGCGCATCTCGGCAAGCGACGCGGATCTGCGCGCGCAGTACGACCTCGCGCGCACGATCCTGGCGCTCGAGGCGCAGGTGAAAGCGGCGCGAGCGCGCGCCCTAAAGGCCGGGAAGAAGCAGCTTGCGGGAGAGGCGCCGGCCGATAACCCCGACGACTCGATGGGCGCGTACTCGCACGACTTCACGAGCTTCCTCTACCTCGAAAACGCGCTCGACTATCTCGAAAGCGCGGTCGAGAGCGCGGACGCGCCGCCGACGCCCGACATGCGAGCCGCGTACGCGAAGCTCGAGGCGATCTACGCAGCGACGCTCGCGCGGCTAAACGAAGGCGGTCGTTAGCGTCCGGCCCGCAGCGTCTGGACGTACCAGCGCTCGAGGTCGTCGTGGAACTGCGCCAGCGCTTGCGGGTGCAGATAGACCATGTGCCCGGACTCGTAGAAGCCGTAACTGATGTTCTGCTGGAGCGCCGGCGGCAGCGTCAGATGGTTCAGCGTGTAGACCGTCGCGAAGAACGGCGTGGCGAAATCGTAGTAGCCGTTCGCCGAGAAGACGCGAAGGTTCGGGTTGAACGTCATTGCCGAGGCGAGATCTTGCGCGGTGTTCATCGGCACGTTGCCGTTGTGCTTCCAATCCCACTGCGCGAAGACGTTCGCGATCGGGCGGTAGATGAGGTCGGTGCGATAGCCGAGCACGTCGCGCATGAAGTAATTCCCCGCCGCGACGTAGCCGGCGTCCATCGCGGCGTCGGTCGCATCGAAGTCGGCGCGATCGCTGATGCGGTCGAGGTTGTACGAAACGTACCGCGCGTCGAGCCGTCCGGTCATCTCGCCGTTGTTGCGGAAGAGCTCGGTCTGATAGCGCCAGTACGGCACGCGCAGGTTGGAGTCGCGGATATACCGTTGCGAGAGACCGGTGTATTGATGGAGCTTCGCGACGACGTCGTCGTAGGCTGACGGCGAGAGCTTTGCCCCCTGCGCGAGCGCATTGAGGTACTCGCCCATCGCAAACTGCTCGACCTGCGGCAAGAGCGCATCGAGCGTCGTCTGCGGGCCGGGGAGCGCGTGGTGGTACCACGACGTGGCGGCCTCGGTCGGCAGGTAGAGCGGGAAGGCCCAGTCGCCGCCGCCGATCGCCGTCGGCGTGAAATTCACGTCCCAATCGAGCGAGAAGTCGAGCACCGACGAGAGCAGCACGACGCCGTTGATGCCGACGCCCTGACGCTGCAGCGCGTTGACGAGCATCGCCGAGCGCGGCGTTCCGTACGATTCACCGAAGAGAATCTTCGGTGAGTTCCAGCGGCCGAACGTCGTGACGTAGCGCGAGACGAACTGCGCGAACGCGCGCACGTCTTGATCGGCGCCGAAGAAGTCGCTCGGCTTTCCGGCGCCGAGGATGCGGCTGAATCCGGTATCGGGAGCGTCCACGAAGACGAGATCGGTGCGGTCGAGCAGCGAGTATTGATTCTCGACGAGATTGTAGGGCGCGCCGGGCGTCGGCCCAGCGTCGCCAACCTGCACGCGCAGCGGTCCGAACGAACCCATGCGCAGCCAGATTGACGAACTGCCCGGGCCGCCGTTGTAGAGGAACGTCACCGGCCGCGTGCGCGGGTCCACGCCGTCGGCCGTGAACGCGGTGTAGAACATCCGGCAGGTCGGCTCGCCCTTGTCGTTCTCGAGCGCGATCGTGCCGGCGCGCGCGGTGTACGGAATGACGGTGCCGCCGAGCGCGATCGTGTGCTTCGTTACGGAGTCGGGCGTCGCGGCCGTGGGTTCGGGCGGAGCCTTCGGCGCGGGCGAGGGCGCCGCGGCGACGAGCAGCGTTGCGAGAGCGGCGAGAAAGAGGTTACGCATGCGAGAGCACCTGCGCGTACCAGCGTTCGAGATCGGCGTGGAAGCGCGCGAGCGCGCTCGGATGGAGATAGACCATGTGCCCCGAGTCGTACATTCCGTACGTGATGTTGCGCTGTATGGACGGCGCGAGATAGAGGTGGTTGAGCGCGTAGACCGTCGCGAAGAACGGCGTCGCGAAATCGAAGTAGCCGTTTGCCGAGAAGACCTTCATGCCCGGGTTATACGTCATCGCCTGCGCGAGGTCGGGCGTCACGTTGAGCACCTGCGTGTTGGCGTTGTGCTTGAAATCCCAACTCTCGCCGTCGGCGTAGATGAGGTCGTAGATCTCGCTGCGATAGAGCACCGGCGGCGCGTACTTCAGGACTTGGCGCAGATAGTAGTTGCTCATCGAGACGAAGGCCGAGTCGATCGCGGCGTCGGTCGCGTCCCAATCGGGCGATACCTCGGGCCGGTCGAGCACGTAGGTCTGGAAGCGCGAGTCGATGCGCCCGACGGTCACGCCGCGTTCGCGCAGCAGTTCGTTCTCGAAGCGATCGTACGGAATCCGCAGGTTGGAGTTGCGGATGTACTGTTCCGAGAGCCCGGTGTAACGGTGGAGCTTCGCGACGATGTCGTTGTAGCGGTCGGGGCCGAGCTGCGCGCCCTTGCCGAGCGCGTCGAGATACTCGGTGAGCGCGAAGTTCTCGACCTCGGCAAGCGTATCGTTGAGCGACTCCCCGCCGGAGAGCGCGTGGTGATACCACGCGGTCGCGCTCTCGGTCGGGAGATAGAGCACGTAGGCCCAATCGCCGCCGCCGATCGGGGCGCCGTCGTTGTAATCGATGCTCGAGTTCAAGAACGACGAGAGCAGAACGACGCCGTTGAGGCCGATGCCCTTGTCTTGCAGAAGCTTGGCGAGCACGCTCGATCGCATCGTGCCGTACGACTCGCCGAAGATAAAGCGCGGCGAGTTCCACCGGTTGAAGTTGGTGAGGTAGCGTTGGATGAACTGCGCGAACGCCTCGGCGTCCTCATCGACGCCCCAAAAATCCTTGCGCGTGCCCGCGCCGATGATCCGGCCGAAGCCGCTCCCGGGCATGTCGATGAAGACGAGATCGGTCTTGTCGAGCAGCGAGTATTGGTTGTCCACGAGACGGTACGGCGGCGGTCCGGTAAGGCCGCCGTCGGCCGTGACGACGCGCGCGGGACCAAACGAACCCATCCGCAGCCACATCGTCGAACTCCCCGGCCCGCCGTTATAGAGGAAGGTGACGGCCCGGTGCGTTGCGTCGGCGCCGTTGAGCGTGTAGGCGGTGTAGAAGACGCGCGCGGTCGGCTGATCGTCGCCGTTGCGCAGCGTGATCGTTCCGGCGCGAGCCGTATACGCGAGCGTTCGCCCGCCGAGCGAGATCGTGTGGCTGGTAACGGCATCGGGCGTCAGCGCCGGAATTGCCGGAGCCTTCGCCGAGCCGCTAAGGGGCAGCCCGAGCGCGATAACGGCAACGAACAGCGCGCGCCATGGTTTGAACGGCAAACTATGCGACCTCCAATGCGAACGCCGATTATTGCCGACGGGGCATCGCTCTCCTTCCGCCGTTCGGCGCCGCGGCAATCAAAGTTCCGTCAAAGCGCGTGGGGATCGGGCGCCCCGTAGAGCTCGGCCTTGAGCCGGGCGACCGCGCCGGCGATCGAGTCGATGTACGGCGGCATCAGGCTCTTGATGCGCTCGAGGCGCTCCTTGCCGGCCGGCGTGATCGCGTAGACGCGCCGCGATCGCTTGGTCGGGCTCTCCCACGAGGCCGTCACGAACCCTCGCTCCTCGAGCCTGCGCAGGAGCGGGTAGATCTTGTTCGTGTTGACGGCGATGAGGTCGCCGCAGAGCGCATCGATCCGCTGCATCAGCCCGTAGCCGTGGTCGGGGCGCCGCTCGATCAGGTGGAGCAGCAGCGCGGGAAAGACCGTCTTGCTCTTGATCGGGCCGCGGACGACCTCGTCGACGGGGCGACTCACGCGTATGCCCGCTCGATCTCGTTCGCGTACCGCGCCTCGACGACGCGCCGCTTGATCTTCATGGACGGCGAGAGCTCGCCGGTCTGCACGCTGAATTCGTGCGGGATCACGACGATGCGTCGTATCTGCTCGTAGGTCGCGAGCGCCTGCGTCTGCTTGTGGACCTCACGCGAGAGCAATGCGCGGACGTCCTCGCGCTCGGCCAGCTCTTCCGGAGTCGCCTCCTGGGGAAGCGGCAGCTCCTGGCGCAGCAGCGTCCAGTTCGGACAGATCAGCGCGATCGGGTGCGGGCGTCCGCTGCCGACGACCATCGCCTGCGTGACGAAGATCGAGCGCTTGATGCTCGCCTCGATCCGCGCGGGCGCGATCCACTTTCCGGTGCCGGTCTTGAAAATCTCGCCTTTGCGGTCGGTGATGCGCAGAAAGCCGCCGGCGTCGAGCTCGCCGACGTCGCCGGTGTGCAGCCAGCCGTCGACGATCGTCGCCGCCGTCGCCACGGGATCGCGATAGTAACCTTGCATCACGTTGCGCCCGCGCACGAGCACCTCGCCGTCCTGCGCGATGCGCACCTCGACACCGCTGAGCGGCCGGCCGACCGAACCGTATTCGTTCGCGGAGGGCCGGTTGACCGAGACGACCGGCGAGGTCTCCGTCAATCCGTACCCCTGCATGATCGGCACGCCGAGCCCGAGGAAGGTCATCATCGTATCCAGGTGGAGCGGCGCACTGCCGCTCGTGAGAAAATTGACGCGGTCGAGGCCGAGCGATTGACGGATCTTTCGCAAGACGAGCCGCTCGGCGAGCGCGTGCTCGATCGCGAGCCACGGCGGCGCCCCGCCGCCGAACGTCTTCGCGTGCGCGTAGCGTCGCGCCGCATCGATCGCCCACGGCACGAGCGCGCCGGCCGCGCCGCCCGCACTGCGGGCCTGGCCTTTGACGCCGGCGAGGACGCGATCGAAGATGCGCGGCACCGAGGTCATTCCCATCGGATGCACGTCGCGCAGGTCCTTGAGCAGATCGCTGGGATCGTGGCAGACGTAGTAGCGCACTTTCGCCAACAGATAGATGTAGATCAAGAGATGCTCGTAGATGTGCGAGTACGGCAGCACCGATAGCACGTTGCTGCCGCGGTCGAGCCCCTCGAGGCACGGCGCGAGCGAGATCTGCGCGTCGAACCCTAGATTGTCGTGGCTCAGCATCACGCCTTTCGGCGGACCGGTCGTCCCCGACGTGTAGATGACCACTGCGAGATCGTCGGGCTCGAGCGGCGCTTCGTACGCAGCGGGAAGGCCGGGCTGCGCGGCTCGCACGTCGGCTCCACGCCGTTCGAACGCGGCCAGGCCGTCGGCTTCGCTCGAATCAAAGACGATCGCGCGCGGCAGGACCGTGCCGGACTCGGCGACGTACGCGAGCGTCGCTCGCGTATCTACGAAGAGCAGGTTCGCGCCGGAGTGCTCGAAGATGTAGCCCATATGATCGAGCGCTTGGGTCGGATAGATCGGAACGACGACGCAACCGGCAAAGAGCGTCGCAAAGTCGCAGACGATCCAATCGATGCAGTCGTGCGCGACGAGTGCGACGCGATCGCCGGCGGCTAAACCCGCATCTCGGATCGCGCAGGCGACGTTCTCGACGCGCTCGAGCAGCCGCGCGCTGGAGGTCGCGCGCCATGCGTCGCCGTCGCGCTCGACGATCGCCTCCTCGCGCGTCTCATCCAGCGCCCGCCGAATCAGGCTCGGGAGCGTCTCTTTTGCAGGGAGGGATGACGACATTAGTCCCTGGCAATGCGCTTCGCGCGGGCAGCGCCCCTTTCGGCGCTACGGCGCCAGCAGATACGGGCGGGCGCGCTCCAGCCGGGATTGCGTCATGCCGGCGACGTCGAGCAGCTCGTCGAGCGACGCGAAGTTCCCCTCGCGGGCGCGCAGCTCGACGATTCGCTCCGCGATCGCGCGCCCGATTCCGGGCACGGCGGCGAGCGCCGCGGCGCCGGAGCGATTGATGTCAACGCTTGAAAGCTCGGGGCGAGCGGCGGGCCGGCGGCGGCTCCGCCGTTCGGAGCGCGGGCCGGTGCTCTCGCCGAGTGCCGGCACGTAGACCTCGTCGCCGTCGCTCGCCCGCTGCGCCAGATTGACGCCGCCCGCGTCGGCGGCGGTGGTGAAACCGCCGGCGAGCGCGACCGCTTGCGCGTCGCGATCGCCCTCGTGCAGACGGTAGAGGCCGGGCCGCTTCACGGCGCCCGCGACGTAGACGACGAGCTCCCCGCCATCGCCGACGCCGGCAAGCCGGTGACGGCGCCGCCCTTCGGCGGGCGGCGACTGGTCGGGCGCCGCCGTCGCGACCGTTTGCACGACCGGCGCGCGGGCCGGACGCCAGAGGGCAACGGCGACGAGCCCGAGCACCGCCGCCGCGATTGCATATCGTTGAATCACGCCGCTCCATCACGTCGAATCGCGGCGCGAAAAGGATAGCGGCGCCTCGAAGCGTGTAGATGCACCCCATGTACGACTTTGCCTCGGTCGAGCGCAAGTGGAGGTCGCGTTGGGAGCGCGAGGAGCTCTATCGCGCGTCCGATTCGAGCGAGAAGCCGAAGTATTACACGATGGAGATGCTCCCGTATCCGTCGGGCGATCTCCACGTCGGTCACGCGAAGAACTACACGCTCGGCGACGTGATCGCGCGCATGATGCGGATGCTCGGCTACGCCGTGCTCCATCCGATGGGCTGGGACGCGTTCGGACTGCCGGCGGAGAACGCCGCAATCGACCGCGGCGCCGATCCGGCCGCGTGGACGACCGAGAACATCCTCAACATGCGCCGCCAGTTGCGGCTGCTGGGAACGAGTTACGACTGGTCGCGCGAGATCGCGACGTGCGAGCCTGAGTACTACCGCTGGAACCAGTGGCTCTTCTTGCGGCTCTTCGAACGCGGCCTCGCCTACAAGCGCGAGGCGCCGGTCAATTGGTGCCCGCACGATCGCACGGTGCTCGCGAACGAACAGGTGATAGACGGGCGCTGCTGGAGGTGCGAGCACCTCGTCGAGCGGCGCAACCTCTCGCAGTGGTTCCTTCGGATCACCGAGTACGCGGATCGCCTGCTCGACGATCTCGCGAAGCTCGACGGTTGGCCCGAGCGCACGCGCACGATGCAGCGCAACTGGATCGGGCGCAGCGAGGGCGCGCGCGTCACGTTTCCGATCGACGGGCTCGACGCGAACGTCGAGGTCTTCACGACGCGCCTCGACACGCTCTACGGTGTCACGTTCTTGGCGCTGGCGCCCGAGCACGCGGTCGTCGAACGGCTGCGGGCGATCGTTCCGCCGGAGCGGCGCGCCGAGATCGATGCGTTCGTCGAGAGCCTCAAGTCGAAATCGGAGCTCGAGCGCACGAGCCTGATGGAGAAGACCGGCATCTTCACCGGCGCGTACGCGATCCATACGCTCTCGCGCGAGCGCGTTCCGATCTGGCTGACGAACTACGTGCTGGCCGAGTACGGCAGCGGCGCGGTGATGGGGGTGCCGGCACACGACGAACGCGACTTCGAGTTCGCGCAGAAGCACGGGCTCCCGGTCGTGCAGGTCATCGAAGACGACCGCCTGATCGCAAGCGACGACTTCAGTGGAATGTCGAGCGAGCGCGCGCGAGAGGCGATCGCGCAACGCCTCGTCGAGATGGGCGCGGGTTCGAAGAGCATCGGCTACCGGCTGCGCGACTGGCTGATTTCGCGCCAGCGCTACTGGGGCACGCCGATTCCGATCGTCCACTGCGAGCGATGCGGCGAGGTTCCGGTGCCCGATCACGAGCTGCCGGTTCTCCTGCCGCCGCGCCCGCACGTCGCGGGAGAGGGATCGCCGCTCGCCTCGGTCGCGACCTTCGTCGAGACGCGCTGTCCGTCGTGCGGCGAGCCGGCGCGCCGCGAGACCGACACGATGGACACGTTCTTCGAGTCGTCGTGGTACTACTTACGCTACCTCGATCCTCATAACGACGAGGCGCCGTGGAGCGCCGAGCGCGCGAAGCGCTGGATGAACGTGGATCAATACATCGGCGGCGCCGAGCACACCGTGCTGCACCTCCTCTACTCGCGCTTCTTCTATAAGTTCTTTCACGATCGCGGCTGGGTGAGCGGCTCCGACGAGCCGTTCCAGCGGCTCTTCCACCAGGGGATGGTGCTCCGCGACAGCGAGAAGATGTCGAAGTCGCGCGGCAACGTCGTCGGGATCGACGAGACCGCCGAGACGACCGGCGTCGACGCGATGCGCCTTTTCCTGCTCTACGTAACGCCGCCCGAAGAGACGAGCAACTGGACGAACGAGGGCATCAGCGGGCGCGTCCGCCTCATCAACCGCATCTGGCGCGCCTACGCCGACGTCATCTCGAGCGGCAGTCGAAACGCGCGCGAGCTGCCAACGCCTGCCAACGATCGAGAAAAAGCGCTCGTGCGCGCGGTGCATCTCGTCGCGAAATCGGCGAAGGACGAGACGCTCTCGCGGCGCTTTCACTACAACACGACAATCGCGAAGCTCGACGAACTGGTGAACCAGATGACGGCGGCCGCCGCGAACCCGCCGTCGGAGGCGTCGCTCTACGCCGCGAGCGTGCTGCCGGTGCTCATCGCGCCGTTCGCGCCGCATCTCGCGGAGGAGTTGTGGGAGCGCCTCGGCCACGAGACGTCGGTGCATCTCGAGCCGTATATCGAGCCCGACGAACGTGCGCTGGCGGTCGAGGAGATCACGCTCATCGTCCAGGTCAACGGCAAGGTGCGGGCTCGCATCGCCGCGCCCGCCGGCGTCGCCGAGGACGCCGCGATCGCGCTCGCGATGGACGATCCGAACGTCCGCGCGCACCTCGACGGCAAGCAGGTTCGCAAGCGCATCTACGTTCCCGACAAACTGCTCAACCTCGTCGTGGGATGAACGCGACGCAACGCACGACCGGGGTCTGCATCGTCGGCGGAGGCCCGTGCGGCATGATGCTCGGCGTACTGCTCGCGCGCGCCGGCGTCGACGTGACGGTCCTCGAGAAGTATCCGGACTTCTTCCGCGACTTCCGCGGCGACACGATCCACCCGTCTACCATGCAGCTGCTCTACGAGCTCGGCTGGCTCGACGAATTTCTCACACTCCCGCATAACGAGATCCAAAGAGCGAGCGGCCTCATTGCGGGCGAGTCGGTCCAGATGGCCGACTTCACGCACCTTCCGACGCACTGCAAGTTCATCGCGATGATGCCGCAGTGGGACTTCTTGGACTTCCTCGCGCGGCGCGGTGCGGCGTATCCGACCTTCCATCTCATGATGCGCTGCGAAGGCATCGCACTCGTCGAGAAGGACGGGCTCGTGACCGGCGCGCGCGCGACGACCCCCGACGGCCAGATCGAGATCTCGGCGAAACTGGTCGTCGGTGCGGATGGGCGCCACTCGACGGTTCGCGCCCTCGCCGGCCTCGTCGTCAAAGATCTCGGCGCGCCGATGGACGTGCTCTGGATGCGCGTCGCGAAGCGGCCCGGCGACCCGGAGCAGCCGCTCGGCATCGTCGAGAGCGGCCACATTCTCGTGATGCTCGATCGCGGCGAGTATTGGCAGTGCGCCTATCTCATTCGCAAGGGCGGCTTTGCCGAGCTCAAAGCCGCCGGGATCGATACGCTGCAGCGTGCCTTGACCGAGATCGCTCCCGCGTTGGGCGACCGCTTTCTGCAGATCGACGATTGGTCGAAGGTTTCGATGCTCGAAGTGCGGGTCGATCGCCTCGAACGCTGGCATCGCCCCGGCCTGCTCTGCATCGGCGACGCCGCGCACGCGATGTCGCCGATCGGCGGCGTCGGCATCAACCTCGCCATCCAGGACGCGGTCGCCGCCGCGAACGTGCTCGCCGGACCGCTGGCGCGCGGCGAGACGCCGAGCGAGGCCGATCTCCGGCGCATTCAGGATCGCAGGATGTTTCCGACGCGGGTTACGCAGGGCTTCCAAGTGTTCGTGCAAGACCGCGTGATCGATCCGCTCTTGCACGGCGCGCCGCTCGCGTCGCCGCCGCGGGCTTTGAAATTGTTCGACGAGTTTCCGCTCCTGCGCCGGCTTCCCGCGCTGCTGATCGGCGTCGGCATCCGCCCCGAGCATATCCGCACGCCCGACGCCTTCGCGACGGCTACGTAAGCCGCTCGCGCGCGAGCATCTCGCCGTAGATCTCGCGCACGCGCTCCAGCGTATCGATCTCCTCGGGCGGTTTGTCGTCGCGGATGCGGACGATCCGCGGAAAGCGCAGCGAGAAGCCGCTTTCGTGGAGACCGCTCTCTTGGATCACGTCGAACGCAACCTCGAGCACGATCGTCGGCTCGACCGGAATTTCGTGCGAACGCGCTTTTTCGCGCCGCTCCTCGACCGGACGGCGGTGCTCCAAGAACCACGGCGTGAGCTCGGCGATCTCAGCATCGGTCAAGCCCGAGTAAGCCTTGCCGATCGCCTGCAGCCGTCCGTCGTCGCCGCGAACGGCGAACGTGTAATCGGATAGCACGCCGGCGCGCTTGCCGCTTCCCCATTCGACCGCGGTAACGACGACGTCGAGCGTCGAGAGCTCGCGCTTGAGTTTGAGCCACCACTTGCCGCGGCGTCCCGGCGCGTACGGCGCATCGGCGCGCTTGAGCATCAGCCCCTCGTTGCCCCGGCCGCGCGCGCTCTCGAAACGCGCGTTGACGGCACCCGCGGCAACCTCGCTCTCCGCCTCGAACGGCGCGTGCATCAGATGCTCGTTCGGCACGAAGAGATCGGCGAGGCGCTCGCGCCGCGCGGCTAACGGCTCGTCGAGAAGCAGATCGTCACCGGCCGCGAGGATATCGAAGACGACGTACGCGACCGGCACGTCGCGTTGGAGCGATGCGTCGACGGCCTTGCGCTGCAACCGCGCCTGGAGCAGACGAAACGGGAGCGGCCGCCCGTCGCGCACCGCGACGATCTCGCCGTCGAGGATCGCGTCGTTTGAAAGCGCCGCGAGTGCGGCGGCAACCTCGGGATACGCCGAGGTGACGTCGTTGAGCCGGCGCGAGAAGATTCGAACCTCGCCGCCGCGCACGTGCGCCTGCGCGCGGATCCCGTCGTACTTGTCTTCGAAAATCCACCGCGCATCGCCGAGATCGGCGTAGGCCTCACCGTACGGGATCGGCGTCGCGAGCATGAAGCCGATCGGCGTCCCATACTCGACGCGCAGTTCGTTCAACGTGCCGTGCCTCGCGGCGAGCGCGACGGCGCCGACGTCGCCGCTGGCCATCGCCCCGCGGCGCACCGCCGCCGGATCGGCGTCGAAGGCGCGCGCGATCGCGTCGAGCACGAGTCCCTCGCGCAATCCGACGCGCAGATCGCCGGTGACGATCTTTACGACGTAGGTCGCGACGAGCGGATCCTCACAAGCGCGCAGGATTCGTTCGAGCACCGCCTCGCGCCGTTTGGCCGAGCGCTTTCCGTCGGCGGCGGCGATCTCGCCGAAGAGCTCGTCGAGCGTCGCCGGCGTCAGACGGTCGCGAAAGAGCATCGCATCTCGCGGCGGACGCACGAGCGGCGCGAGCGCAGCGCCGAGATCGCCGGCATCGCGATACGATCGTCCTAACGCGTCGTCGTCGAATCCCCAGACGCGGCGAGCCACTTCGACGATCGTCCGGCCGCCGATCGAGAGCGTTCGGCGATCGCGCGCCGCGAACGGCGTGCCGGTGAAAAACCGCGCCGCGGCGAGCAGATCGGCGTCGCCGAGCGATCGCAGATACTCGGCGAGCAGCTCGATCTTTGCAAGCTTTGCCGGCTGCTCGGCGATCCGCTGCGCGGTCGCCGCGAAGCGCTCCATTTACGCGCCGCGCGCGAGCCGCTCGAAGTACTCGTAGGTTGCAGCGATTCCGTCGGAGAGCTTCGTCTGCGGCGTCCAACCCAGCCGCTCGCGCGCCCGGGCCGCGTCGAACTGCGCGTCGCGCGCGTCGCCGGGGCGCTGCGGCCCGCGCTCGATCGGCGCCTCGAAGCCCGTCAGTTTCACGAGCGCGGCGTAGATCTCGTTGACGCTCGTTTTGATGCCCGTTCCGATCACGCAGCACTCGCCGCCGGCGCGATCGAGCGCCGCTAGGTTCGCCTGCACGACGTCGCCGGCGTAGACGTAATCGCGCGTCTGCTCGCCGTCCCAATCGATGCGTACGCCGTTGCGCGCGAGGAATCTGCCGATGAAGATTGCGATGACGCCGGCCTCGCCGTTGGGATCTTGGCGCGGGCCGTAGACGTTGCCGTAGCGCAGCGCGGTGAAGTCGAGCCCATGCGTGTCTTTGTAGAAGCGCAGGTAGTGCTCGCCGACCATCTTCGTGATGCCGTACGGCGAGGTCGGGCGCTGCGGCGTATCGTCCGTGATCGGCAGCCGCTCGGGCGTGCCGAAGGTCGCGCCGCTCGATGCGTAGATAACCTTGCGCGCTCCGGCGCCTCGCGCCGATTCCAGCACGTTGAGCAGGCCGACGACGTTGACCTCGGCATCGTAGACCGGGTCGCGCGACGAGATCGCGACGGAGTGCTGGGCGGCGTGGTGGTTGACGATCTCCGGTTTGAAGCCGGCGAAGACGCGCCCGAGCGATTCGTCGCGGATGTCGGTCTGCACGAACGCGACGCCTTTCGGCACGTTCTCGCGGCGCCCGCCGCCGTGTTCCCAGAGCGAGTCCACGACGAGCACCTCGTGGCCGGCCGCAGCGTACGCGTCGACCACGTGCGATCCGATGAATCCGGCCCCGCCGGTAACGATGATCCGCACTGCTTTCCTCTTCTTGCAGACGTCGCAGGAGAGCGGCGATGCCGCCGTTCGCGCTCCTTCTCTGCTCGGCAGCCGCAGTACTCGGAACGGCCGCCGCGGCGCCGGCCGGCCCCGAGCTCCGCCTCTGCGTCTACTGTGGCCTGGCCGTTCTCGCCGCCGCGAGCGCGAGCCGGCGCTGTGGGCCGCGATTGCAGGCGCTCCTCGCGATCGTCCTTGCCCTCTCGGCGCTCAATTCGGGGATGCGCTGGGCGCAGACGCGCGCGTTGGCCGAACAGCGCACCGCGCGCTACGGTGCGACGCTCCTCGATGCGAACGACGCCGGCGACGGCTCGACGGAGATAACCGCGGCGCTCGACGGCGGACTGCGCGTCCTAGCGCGAGTGCGCGGCGAGGCACCGCAACCCGGAACGCGCGTCGTGCTTCGCGGACGGCTCGAGCCGTTCGACGATCCGCGCAATCCCGCCGAGCCGAGCGAGCGCGATATCGAACGCGAGCGCGGCCTCGACGGCCGACTCGACGCCGCATCCGTCGTGGCGATCTTGCCGGAGGACGCATTCGACCCGGCGACGATGCTCGCGCGAGCGCACGCGTGGGCGCGCGACCGCCTGCGCGAGCGGCTCGGCGAGCCGGACGCATCGGTCGTCGCCGGCGAGCTGTGGGGAGAGCGCGCCGCGCTCCCACCCGATCTGCGCGCGGAGTTTCAAGAGACGGGAACCGTGCACGTTCTCGTGACGGCCGGATTGCACGTCGGCGCGGTCGCGGCGCTCTGCCTCGCGCCGTTGACGATCGCGGCGCTGCCTCGAGGTGCGACGTGCGCGATCGCGATCGCAGCGGTCTGGCTCTTCGCGTGGTGGAGCGGAATGCAACTCCCCGGCGTGCGCGCGGCGACGATGGCGAGCGCCGCGCTGGCGGCGCGCGCGTGCGGTCGCGCGACGCTCTCGTGGAACGCGCTCGCGTTTGCGGCGCTGATTATCTCCTTCGCCCGCCCGCAGAGCGTGGCGACGATCTCGTTCGCGCTCTCGTTTTCGTGCGTCGCGGCGATCTTCACGCTCGCGGGACCGCTCGAACGTTGGATCGAGGCGCGCGTCGAGCTGCCGCCGCGCGTTCGCGAGGCGCTCGTCCTCTCGATCGCGACGCAGATCGGCATCTGGCCGCTCGGCGCGACGGCGTTCCTGCAGTTCACGCCCTACGCGGTCGCGGCGAACCTCGCCGTCGTTCCGTGCGTCGCCGCGACGATGGCACTCGGCGCCGCGCAGCTCGCGCTCGCGTGGTGCGCGCCGCTCGCGCAGGCATGCGCGAACGTCAATTCGTGGCTGCTGGCGTGGATGCTCGCAGTCGTGCGTCTCGTCGGCGCGCTGCCCGGAGCGGCGCTCCCGATGACGCCGGCTCCCGCGTGGTGCGTCGCAGCCTATGACGCCGCACTGCTCGCCGCCCCGGCGCTCTGGTCGCGCGGCGCACGGACGCTTGCCGTCGCGCTCCTGGCACTCGCGACCGCGTACGTTCTCTGGCCGCCGCGCGCCGCCGGCGGAGGGCTGCGCATCACCGTGCTCGACGTCGGGCAGGCGGATGCGATCGTCGTGCAGACCCCGCGCGGTCACGCCTTGCTCGTGGATGCGGGCGGTCGGCTCGAGCGCGGCGGGCAGAGCAGCGGCTCCGTCGCCGAAGCCGTAGGCGAGCGCATCGTCGTGCCGTTTCTGCTGCGCCACGGCATCCACGCGCTCGACGCGATCGTGCTCTCGCATCCGCACGGCGACCATGAAGGAATTAAAACAAGCACCGAGAAAGTGCCGGCATGCCACAGGGGATTTGGGCGTACCTCCGGGTCTCGACGGCCAAAGGCGAACAGGAGCTATCGCTCGAGGAGCAAGCGCGATGGGCCCGAGGATATGCTGGCGGTTTGGGTGAGACGGTTCAACTGTTCCCGGAAAGAGCTTCGGCTAAGTCCGTAATCGGTAGACCCGTGTTCCAAAAGCTCATAGCGGAGTTAGAACGGCTGCCGCCCACAAAGCGTCCAAAGCAGATTGCTGTCACGTCGTTCGATCGGCTGTCCCGCGACATGACGGACACGCTTGTTGTTGCTCGCACCCTCAGAAGCTTAAGGGTCGAACTCTTCGTCCGCGATGTCGGCATCGTCAAGGCGGACACGTTTGCCCAGCGCGCTGCGCTTGTGGGGCAAAGCATGGGAGGTGAAGCAGAGAACGAGGCAAGGAGCAACCGCATAAAGGCATCATGGGAGCGCCGTAAGCGCGAGGGAAAGCCTACCTCGAACAAAGTGCCCTACGGTTTACAGCTAGGGCGCGTACGTGGCGATCCGATGCACGAGCGAGACATGCCCGCGGAAGGCGATAGCCCAACATGGGTCCGCAACGCATTTGAGTGGTACGCATCAGGAATCGGTTCGCACGTCATCGCCGAACGCTTTAAACAAGGGGCGCCACCTCATCTGGTGATGACCGGAAAGGTCGACTCGGACGGCAACCCCGAGGTTCAGGAGCGCGTGCCCCGTCGTAGGCACGGCGTAGGGCACAGATGGGAGTATAATCGCATTCTAAAGCTGCTGCGACAACGCCGGTACCGCAATGTGATCGTCAGCTCGAAGCTTTTTGACCAAGTTCAGGAAATGTTAGCTCGAAAGCCGCGATGGCGTTGTGACCGCAAAGCCGAATATCCCCTTTCCGGTGCAGTGAAGTGCGCGGGTTGCCAGCGATCATTCCATGGGCGTTCGAGTACTGGCGTCCACCACAAGAAGCTTGCATCCGGACAAACCGCTACTTATCACGGAAGAAGAGTTCGGTATTACGGATGCACCGTTTGCAATGTGAACATCAATGCGGACCAGATGGAGGCGTGGTTTCGACGGGATGTTGGGCGACTGGAAGCCTCCGAATCATTGCTACGCAAGTGGGTTGAAAGCGAGCCACTTGGAAAGGACTTAGCCGGAATTCGCCGCGAGATCGCGTCTCTAGAACACTCCACGGCTCCAGAAGTGATCGAAACACAACGCAATCGTGCATGGGATCTGGCCCTAGCGAGCTCTCTTGCGTCTACTGATCTGGGTCGCCAGCTGGCACGTATAGCCGAGAAGTTGCAAACTGAGCAACACCGTTTAAACGAACTTAGAGCGCGGCTTGGACGAATCGACGAAGGCCGGCGTACCGTCAAGCAGGCGAGGCAGTTACTATCCGGCTTTTGGAACCGCTACGACGCCGCTAGTTATGAGCAGAAGCGTGCGCTCATGGGGTCCTTAACCGCTGCGCTCGGGGGCGTGACAGCGACTAAGGAAGGTCTAGTTTGGAAACAGCCAGCGGCATCGCATTAGCTCAGTACAAAGCCGCGATGCAATGCAAAGGCGCTAACGGGAATCGAAAGCGATACGGCGGCGCAACCCGAGACTACTGATGACAACAGAAATAGGCGCTGTTAAGGATGCTGCCGGTATCCGTGTTCTCGCGGGTCGTCGCCGGTAGCCTACGGAACGTGGGCCAAATGTAGGCCACAAGATCTTAGGCGGGCAGGCCGCCGGTCCAGAATCCGGTCAGGGCCAAAGGCGACCCTGTTTACGTTCGTATTCCTACTAGTCATCACTCGACGAGATGGAAGCTCCTTTGGCTTTAACTTCGTCGATAAGCGCATAGGGGGCGATCCCCTTTGCGGAGATGACTCGATTGGCGGCACTGACAGCTTTGACCTGATACAACCCTGCGGAGATCTCATCAATGTCGAACGTCCAGCCTGGCAGTTCCGGGTAGGCCTCACGGGATAATCTCCTGTAGCAACCCCTGTGCCACGGCGTTTTCTGATAGCGACCTGCTGGGACACCTTGCTCGCGCGCAGACGGTGCAGTTCGACGACCTCTCGGTGCTCAAGCGCGTGCAGTACGACATCATCGACGTCGTGCTCATGGACTACAACCGGCTTTATTTGCTCGCGCAGGGCGAGTACCGGACCGATGCGAGCGCCTACGCCGCTGCGCTCAAGCAGCTCAAGGCCGAGCTGCGCCAGGACCTCTTCGGCGGCCCGGTGACCGGCTCGGCGATTCCGGCGATGCTTATCGGTACCCAGCAGACCGGCCGCTACCAGCCGCTGCGGTAGGCGCACATGGTGATTCAATGCTTTTGGCTGGAGCCGACGCGCACGGCTCGGCGATCGCTGCGCCGCTATTCGCGTGAGGGTTCCGACGGGAATGTTTGCAAGCCGTGGGGCTATCACAATGCGCAGGCGCCGATCGACGACGTCCCGTTTGAGATCCGCTCGCGTGAAGATTCGGAATACGGCTTCATGGACTTCGGCGGCGCCGATCGGGTGGAGCTCTTCGCGGGCGATGCGCGCTGGCCGGCCAAATGCGAGCATTGCGACTATCGCTTCGTAGACGATGATCCCCGGCAGGTATTCATGGACGAAATCTACCGGCGGGCGGACACCGGCGCGCTGCTCGCGCTGCGCGACGTCCCGCCCGGCGCGATGTGGGACGCCTGGTGGTATGGCGACGCGAAGGAGTGGTCGTGGCCGATCGACGGCGTCCACCTCATGGTCCGCTGCCCCGATAAACCCGACGGCTCAGGGCACGCCGATTGGTACGTCGACGGCCGCGCCGGCAACGCGCCGGCGGATCGCCGCGGCGAAAAAGAGCAAAGGCCGCCCAGATCGGCATCGTGACCGGATAAGGTCTAATCGCAGCCCTGACCATTTGTACTTGCAGTGCCGGCCTCGCGGGGCTCGATTTGAGTGTCTCGATCAATCGCCAAGAAAGTGCTTGTCATTTCGCGAAGATCTCTGATCCTTGTCATCCTCATGCGCTCCACCGCGCCTCGAAGCTCTTCTGGGATTGAGCCCCGATCGGATATATAATAAACTACGGTCTTACGGCCCTGGTCCTCCACATCCATCAAGCCGCGGTAAGTAAATGTTAACGCCTCCAGGAAGTCTGATAACCTACCACTCGCGTCCCAGACCGTAATTACACTATCCGTTGAGGCGCGAAGTTTTTCGCGGTCCAACAGGTCGTGAAGCGTTTCGGCCGCCGGTCCAAGTACGGCGAGCAGCCTTACACTTGGAGCCAAAAGCCTCTCAGCGATTATTTGAAGCTGAGTATTGCTTAACTCGGCATGCAAGATCACACCAACGCTAGAAGCTCCGGGAACGGGATCTAGCAACGCCCGCAAGCCGCTGGCGTCGTGCGAGGTTGCCGTTATGCGGAGCCAAATCAAATCTACATCCATAAAACCATTTCTCAGGGCGCCCAATTGCGGCTCGCCAGGCAGCCGTGTTTGTTATCGATAACTGTGCTTTCGAAGCGTCTCTGCAGCGCGTCCATCGGTGTCTTCAGTACATCTTTTCCGAATCCCGGAGCAAGCTTCCGCCAACTTGTGCAGCCTCGTTTACAGCGTTTTCGATGTCGGACGCTAACGCCTTCAGCGCGCCAAGGTTGTTTTCAAATGCTTTCATTTCAGTCTGCATCGATGAGATATAGTTGCCTGAGTCCGCGCCGCCCCTTTCAACGGCTTCACTGATCTTCTCTTGATGTTCCGCGATTCTGCGCTCCAGAGTTTTTATCCCATTCTGCAGGCCTCTGAGGCCTCCAGATTCGAGGTTGGCGAACGCCATTCTCGTAGGTCCGCTGCCGAATCTCTCGGCCAGCGAGAAGCCAATTTCTTCAATACGCGCCTGCGGAATCACGACGAAGTCGAGAACGCCTTGCAGTGTGTTCCCAAATCGCATATTTAAGGGCCAGTCAATACCGCCGAGACAGCCGTTACGCGGCTGACCCGGGGGAGGATCAGTGCAGTAGCCACTCGGATCGTTCCACTCGACTGGGTTGTTACCGTTCCACATGAAGGGCTTCTGCGAGATAGGATCTCTTACATCGCCTGCGTACGGATCGGGCGTGAGCCACTGGCCGCTGGTCGGGTCGTACGTGCGGGCCCCCTGAACCAGCCCTCCAATCATTGCATAGCCGTCTGCCCGTTTCATGGCGAACGCGCCATCCGAATTGGACGGGCAAGTGTAGTAGTTGTTATTCTGCGTATCGGTCACGTTGCAGTTGCCGGGGAAGAGCTGAACTGGGTACGTCTTCTGGGCTTTATAGACGTAAAGCGTCCGCACGGTTCCCGTTGACCACCCATCGTACCAGTTCCCGTTGGTTATCCAGGGCGGCAATCCGAGGTTACCCGACTGATAGCCATGAGCAGTGACCTTTGCCCCGCTCTGATCGCGGTCGATGACGGTGATGTCCCCGGTGTAGTCCATCGTCGCCAACTTTCCGATATACAGAATCGGGGAGCCCGAGCTTAAGCTGGAAAACAGAATCGTATCGCCGTCCCAGTGCGCCGTGCTTGCTGCGCCCCCATAGGTATCGACCCGCTGATGCGTGTCGGGTCCCCAAAGCGCCGAGCCGGGCGGGCTAGCGGTCGTGTCCGAGACATGGTTCTCGGCGTCATAGTCGGTTGTCGAGATCCCCTGGACAGCGACCTGACGGCCCGCGCCATCGTATGTGTAAACCCAGTTGTTTTGATTGCCCTGCGCACACTGGGGATTGACAATCGCCATCACCATATTGCTTCTGACGTCGATTTGCAGCGCGTTTGGTGGGGCCTGTACCGGAGCGGTCCCCGTACAGAAACTTCCATTGCCTAGTTGCGCGCCGTTTGCCGAATAGGTCGGCCCCTGCGCCCACGTGCTTCCCGGCGGCGGATTTTGTTGCGGAAAATCACCAAGGAGTTCGCCTCTGGCATTCAGCGTAAGGTAGCGCGTGATCGTAGGCTGCGGTACGCCCTGCGCATAGCCAGCGAGCTCGTCGTCGTAATCGTAGACCTGGTTGGATTCTGTGTA
>Ga0335069_10004986_pt1 | contig 19549 bp, 15 predicted proteins | sample Lox_Sample_11_FD_206714 | JGI IMG/M metagenome (GOLD analysis project Ga0335069, IMG submission 206714) | Soil microbial communities from Loxahatchee National Wildlife Refuge, Florida, United States - Lox_Sample_1.1 | ecosystem: Environmental > Terrestrial > Soil > Wetlands | place: USA... | reverse complement strand
GATGCCGCGCCCAACAAATAGTCCCTAATTTTCAGCGTTACGCACTACTTTAAAGTTGATGGAAGCGCAGGCTGGAGCCGGACACAATTCCGGTTTTCAGCCTGTGTCTTATTTACGCGGCAACAACTTCGCACAACCTTGAAAACGCCGGAACCGCCTGTTTGGCGCGCCATTCCGATCTCCTCATAAACTAGCGCGCATAGGAGAAGATCTGGCACTTCGTTCCTATTCATTCCCGGGAAACGTGATAGCATGGTTCCCCCCGCGCCTTATGCGCAAGCCGTAAATCCCAGGGAGGGTGAGGATGGTTCCTACTTCAGCTCAAGAGGATACTTGTGTGCCGAATGTACGTAGCAGTTCACTTCAGTTGTTAAGTGTTTTTGCTGTATTTGTTTTGCTGCTCTCCAGTGCCTCCGCTCAAACTGTTCAGACTCTCAAACATCAGCCGCCCGACGGCGCACAGCTGACCTTTCAGTTGACGGATGGCACGGTGCTGGCGCAGGGATACAATGACTCCGACTGGTGGAAGCTCACTCCAGATAACACCGGCAGCTATGTCAACGGGACCTGGGCGCAGGTTGCCAGCCTGCCTACGGGATATTCGCCGGAAGCGTTCGCGTCAGCGGTCCTTGCCGATGGCCGCTTACTCATCACCGGCGGCGAGTACAACTTCCTCAACTTCACGCTCACCAACCTTGGGGCAATCTACGATCCCGCAGCCAACACCTGGACCAACCTGCCCGCACCAAAAGGCTGGAAATATATCGGAGATTCTCCGTCCACCGTCCTGGCCAACGGAGACTTTCTGGTTGGCAACAAACTCACGAAGCAACTGCGGGAATACAATCCCGTGACCAGCACCTGGACGGCGCTGCCCTCCAAGGGCAAGTCCGACTGGGATGCGGAAGAAGGCTGGACTCTCCTGGCGGACGGCACAGTTTTGACCGCCGACGTCCAGAACGCGCCTAACTCCGAAATCTATTCGACCACCGCGAAGAAGTGGACTACCGCGGGCAGCACCATTGTCGATCTTCACTCGCCTTCGCCTTTCGGCTGCATCCCATATGGCCCCAAGGACAAGAAGTGCTACTTCCCGCCGGGAGAGATTGGTCCGCAGATTCTGCGCCCGGATGGAACCGTGTTCGTGGGCGGCTCTTACACTCAAACCGGAAACGAGGCTGGACACACCGCTATCTACGATAGTCTCACCCGGACATGGACCCAGGGACCTGATTTTCCGAACGGCGACAACGCCGGCGACTCGTTCGCGGCGCTGCTGCCAAACGGCGATGTGCTGATTGAAGGCGACAGCGGCCGTGGATATCTCTGGGACGGAAACACGCTGACCGCAACCAGCAGCATCCCCGGCGCTCTGATGGTGCTTCCTACCGGCCAAATCCTCGTTGCCGGCGCTGAAGTCTACAACGGACCGGGGACGTTCCAGAGCTCGTGGCAGCCGGCGATCACCAGTTGCCCCACCACTGTGAGCCGCGGTTCGACTTACACGGTGTCCGGCACACAGTTCAACGGCTTGTCGCAGGCAAATGCCTTCGGCGATGAATACCAGACGGCGACCAACTATCCGCTCGTCCGCATCACGAACAACAGCACTGGGCATGTCTTCTATGCGAAGACGCATGGGCATAGCTCGATGGGCGTGGCCACAGGCTCGGCGACAGTGTCGACGAACTTCGACGTGTCCTCGGCTACCGAAACCGGCGCTAGCACGCTTGTCGTCGTAGCCAACGGCATCCCATCCGCACCCTTCAGCATCACCGTGCAGTAAAGGGTGCTGTAACGCAAGAACGAAATACCCCGGCTTAGCGCGCTGCTTTGGCGCGATAATCCGGGGTTCTTAACTATGGAAGTTATCGCTCTCCTGCAAAGCTAGAAATGCTGCCTCAGTTCGCGGAAACTTTTCACTACTAGCAATCTCCGCAAGGCGGGAACGCTCGCCAACTCCTCGTGCTCCAAAATCCAGGTATCATTGTGCGGCACAAACACCGCGTGCAAGCCTGCTGCCAGCGCCGGATTGATGTCCGACTTCGGGCTGTTCCCCACCATCCATGAGGCATCCGAATCGAGCGCATATTTCGCGGTGACTGACCGGTAGATCGCCTCATCCTTCTCCGCAACAATCTCCACTGCCGCAAAATATTCCTTCAAGCCCGATCGCTCCACCTTGCCTGCCTGCTCTGTCGGATGGCCCTTGGTCATGAGAATCAGGTGATGCCGCTGGCTCAGGTAATCGAGCGTCTCCGGCACTCCGGCAATGATTTCGACAGGATGCTCTGCGATCTGGTGGGCAAAGCTGTGAATCCGCTCGTGAAGCTCAGACGTCATGGGCTCAGTGGAAAGCTTTTCAAAAGTTCCCACCAGCGAATGCGCGAAACTATGCAGCCCGTAGCCATGCTTGACGATCGACTCGCGCTCCACATCATTGAGCACCAGCCGCACCTGCTCTGGCGTGTACTCGCGATGGTTAAGAAATGAGATGAACTTCGCGATCGCACGCTCGAAATAAATATTGTTTTCCCAGAGCGTGTCATCGGCGTCGATGAGCAAAGTCTGGGCGCCATTCCTCTCTTGCATGACTACCATGATACTGGCTGCGGAACTCGCGGCGACTGTCTTTGGTAGAATTCGTCATGCGATGAATTTTTGCCGCCTCATTCTCTTACTCATTCTTCTGCTCTCGTTTTCTCAGGCCTCATCCAGTGCAAAACCCCGTGTCATGACCGGCTCGGCGGCGAAAAGCGGCGTACCGGCTAATCTGAGAGTCGTTCCCGATATCGCAGAGCGCGTGGCGAAATTCAAGCGCGTGCAAATGCCTTTTCGTACGGCCGGCCTCAGCGCGCGCGAATTGCGGATGATTCGCAAGCTGGTCGAGGCCTGCAACTACATCGAAAGCATATACTGGCGCCAGAGCGATCCTGAGGCTCTCACGCTTTACCAGTCGCTGGAATCGAGCACAAATGCCCGCGACATCCACCTGCGCCGCTATCTGTGGATCAATGCCTCGCGCTTCGACATGTTTCACGACAACAAACCGTTTGCCGGCACGGGCACGATGCCGGCCGGCCATGGCTTTTATCCCGCGAACTTGACTCGTGAGCAGGTCGAGCAATACGTCCAGAAAAATCCCGATCAAAAAGCGGCCATCTACAGCCAATATTCCATCGTGCGTTGGCTCGGCAAGCGGTTGGAGACCGTTCCCTATCACATCGCATATCGCACATTCCTGGAGCCCGCGGCACGTGCGCTACGCGCGGCGGCCGATCTCAGCAGCGATCCGGCGTTCGCAAATTTCCTGCGCCTACGCGCCGACGCCCTTCTCACCGACGACTATCTCGCCAGCGATCTCGCTTGGCTCCGATTGAAGGATCCCAAGGTCGACATCATCTTCGCTCCCTACGAGACTTACATGGATGACCTGCTCGGAGTGAAAGGCTCATACGGCGCGGGCATCATGGTGCGCAACGACCGGGAGAGCAAGAAGCTCGATCTCTTCGCCAAATATCTTCCTGATATCCAGGATGCCTTGCCGCTGCCGCCCGAAGATCGTCCCTCCAAACACGGTTTGGAAGCGCCCATGGAGGTTGTCGACTCGCCATTTCGCTCCGGGGATTTGACCCACGGCTATCAGGCCGTGGCCGACAATCTTCCCAACGACCCGCGCGTACACGAGCAGGCAGGCAGCAAGAGAATTTTTTTCCGCAACTTCATGGACGCGCGAGTGAACTACGTCATCGTGCCGCTCGCGCGCAAGCTAATGGAACCCGAGCAGGCCGCAAAGGTGACAGGTGACGGTTACATGGTGGGAACGGTGCTGCACGAAGTCTGTCACGGTCTCGGCCCAGCCTTTGCCCGGACCAACGCGGGAAAAGTCGACATCCGAGAGGCCATCGGCCCCCAATACAGCAGCCTCGAAGAAGCCAAGGCGGATGTGACTGGAATGTTCGCAGTGCAATGGCTGATCGACCATGCAGTGCTCCCCAAAAAAGATATGGAATCCTATTACTCGTCTTACGTCGGCGATCTGTTTCGCAGCGCGCGTTTCGGCCCGGCCGAGGCTCACGGGCAGGCGGAGATCATGGAGTTGAATTATCTGGTAGAACATGGCGCGATGCAGCGAAACGCCCACGGCCGCTACGTAATCGACTATGCAAAGATCCCTGGGACCCTCGCTGGACTCTCCAAAGAGTTGCTGGAAATTGAGGCGACTGGCGACCGTCAGCGCGCCGAAAAGTGGTTTGCAAAGTACGGCACAGCCTCCGAGGACTTGCAGCGATCCCTCAAGGCAGCATTCGACATCCCCATCGATGTCGATCCAGTATTCTCATTTCCCAGCAAAGTAAGATAGGGACCTTTTCGGGATCGACCATGCCTTTTACCCCAGCCCATGCCGCCGCAGCATTTCCATTTCGACGGACTGGGCTGATCTGGTCCGCGCTCGTTATCGGAACGATGGCGCCCGACATCGAATATTTCCTGCGCTTGGCGCCTGGCCAGCCTTACGGCCACACTCCACCTGGCATTTTTCTGGTCAGCCTGCCGCTCGGTCTCATTACGTTGTGGCTTTTCCATAGCTTCGTCAAAGCGCCCTTTGTAGAGCTCTTGCCGAGAGAACTGGAATGCAGGCTCGTGCCTTACATGCGCAAGTTTCAATTCGGAGGCGCTTCCCGCTTCGCACTAATTGCCGCATCTGTGCTGATCGGAATCTTCACACACATAGCTTGGGACTCTTTCACCCACAAGAATTCCCCGCTCGTGCACGCCTGGCCTCCATTGCGCTATCCGGTCAACTTGGGACCTCTCGGAGCATGTCCGCTCTACAAGCTGCTGCAATACGGGAGTTCAGTATTTGGGTTAGCAGTGTTGGCGGTCGCTATCGTGGCGTGGTACAGACAAGCGGAGCCCTGCGACATCGAACCAAATTGTTCCCACCGCGGCTGGCCGATGCGAAGAATTCTGACTCTGCTCGCGATTTCCGCCATCGCGCTCGTGGCCGGGTTCGGGTATGCCATCTGGACGGAAGGGATGCCCTCAAGGCGACCCTCATTATCTCTGTTCGTAGCGCCGCTGGTAATCACCGCAATGGCAGCGGCATGGTGGCAGCTGGTCCTTCTGGGGATCATCCGTGTCGCAAGATCGAGGCTTAGAAAGTCCGCAGCAAAGGTTAGCTAGAAGCTAATGGCTGGGAGCCAGCAGGTAGCTTCACACCCAATCCACGCGCGGCTCTGAAGGAATAATCCCCGCCTTGTGCCCCATATCAAGCAGCCGCCGCACCGCTTCGCGGCCGTCGTCGCCGTAATCGAGCGTGCGGTCGTTCACGTACATGCCGACAAATTTGTCGGCGAGCGGCGCATCGAGATCGCGGGCAAATTGCATGGCGTAAGCGAGCGCCTCCTCGCGATGATCGAGCGCATACTGAATACTCTCACGGAGCGCCTGCGTCACACTCGCCATGGTTTCATCGCCAAGCGAACGCCGGATCGCATTCCCGCCGAGCGGCAGGGGCAGCCCGGTCACTTTCAACCACCACTTGCCGAGATCGACGACGCGATGTAGGCCGGACTTGTCATACGTCAACTGGCCCTCATGAATGATGAGGCCTGCCTCGTACTTCCCTTCCAGAACCTGCGGGATGATCTGATCGAACGGGACAACCTCGACTTCGATCCCCGGTGCAAAAAGCTGTAGCGCAAGATAAGCGGTCGTGAGTTTACCGGGAACAGCAATCGTCTTGCTCTTGATCTCGGTCGTCGTAAACGAGCGCGTCGAGACCACCATCGGCCCATAACCGTCGCCCACGCTGCCGCCGCACGACATCAGCGCATAATCATTTTGTATGTAAGGATAGGCATGAAACGAGATGGCGCTGACGTCATAGACGCCATTTTGTGCATCACGATTAAGCGTCTCGATGTCGCAGAGCTTGTGCGTAAAACGCAGACCGGGCACACGAACCTTGTTCGTGGCCAAGCCATAAAACATGAACGCGTCATCGGAATCCGGGCTATGCGCCACGGTAATTTCACGAACTGGAGAAGAAACAGTACCCATAAATTCAATTGCCCGATTTCGAAAACTTGCGGCCCCACGTGCTCGCCACGCCTGCCGCCAACATGATCTTGATCACTTCCGCGAATACAAACCAATACAATCCCCAGCGAACTGCAAGCGCTAAAGAATGCGTAAGCACAAACAGCCAGCTCAATCCACCGGCAAAGAGCACCGCTTCGCCTACCAATCCGGCGAACGCAGCCCACGCGAAACGCCGCGAACTGCGCTCATAAATCCAACCCGCGACGAAAGCGACAAAGGGATAGGCCATTAAAAATCCGCCAGTCGCGCCGAGCAACTGCGCTACGCCGCCCACGCCCGCGGGATTAAATACCGGCAACCCAGCCGCCCCTTCCGCCAAATAAAGCGCGAGCGCCGCGAACCCGCGCCGCGGTCCCAACACCAGAGCCACCGCCAGCACGCCAAAATTCTGCAAGGTCAGCGGCACGGGAGTGAACGGCAAAGGCACGGTCACACGCGCGCACAATGCCACAAACAAACTCGCGCCCACCAGGATTCCAGCTTGCTTCGCCCATTCAAGGCCGCGCGCAGGCGCAGGCAAGGCAATAGCCCGAGAAGGTAAAACTTGGGGTGCAACTTTCGGCATGACTTTCCTTTCGCTACGAGCGATCACACTTCCGGCGGCGCGTTTTCGTCGTGCTCGAGAGCGCCGGCCACTCCATTCGACTCAGGCTTGGATGCGGCCGTCGCCTTCAACTGCTGCCGCACGCGCACGAATAGCGACACGGCGACCCACACGACGAGCGCCAGGCCAACTCCCAGGATCAGGAACCACCAGAGCATCCGCACGAACTACTAGGATAGCAGACCCAACCAGATAGTCTGTGACGTGCGCGCAGCAACTATTTCTTCGCTTTGGCCATCTGCGCGCGCCGCTTTTCGAGATTGATAGAAATGCGCTCCAGCCGCTTCCGCGCCGACTTCGAACCGGTCGCTACTTTCTCCATATTCGACCAAGCCTCAGGATTCCCCATCTTCTGCCGTAGGTCTTTCAGGAACGGCTTGATCTTGGCGAAGAAGAAAAACATCTCGCCGCTGATGCCGGGCTGAAGGAAAAGTTCTTCATGCAACGCGCCCTGCAGCACCAACGACGCCGCCATATCCCAGTAGCCGCCGACCTGGCGCAGCCAGTTATTTTCCTGGCTGGGAAACGCATTGGCCACTTTCAAAAAGTCATCCGCGTCTTGCGGCCAAAATTCCGTCAGGAACCAGCTGCGTGCCTTGCGCATCTCCGCCTCGCGGCGCAGATCGTAGAGTTGCAGAACCAACTGCGCATCCTGTGCAGTCGCCTTCTTAGCCATGTTATTCCCCTCATGGAAGTGAAAGTGAAATGTAAAACCGAAACTCGAGATTGGCGAAGCCCTTGAGCTCTTGCGCTTTCGCAGTTCTCTGCACCCTCTGGGGATTTCTTAGCGTCCTCTGCGCTTAAAAAGCTTTTTAACGCAGAGTCCGCAGAGAAAAGCCGCAGAGATCACAGAGAAAGAAATCCACAAAGATACGGTTTCGCCGCTCAGTATCTTAGCTTGATTTTGCAGAATCCGAGCTACCCGCGGGCATTTCCCGCTCGTAATCGCATTCCTTGTTCGGACACGCGATTACCGTTCCATCCTTGCGCATTCTCTCCACCAGATAGTCATGCCCGCACTTCGGACACTTCTCCGCAATCGGCTTGGCCGCGGATGTAAACTTGCACTTCGGATAGCGCGAGCACCCATAAAACGTATTGCCCTTCCGCGCACGCTTTTCAACCAGTTCGCCCTCACCGCACAGCGGACACTTCACGCCAATAAAATTCTGCTTCACGTACTTGCAATCGGGATACCCGCTGCACGATGTGAACTCGCCATACCGCCCATGCCGAATGATAAGGTTGCGCGTCTTGCACTCCGGACAAATCTCATCCAGCGGAATATCCGGCACACGCTTGCCCTGATCGAGCCGCCGGGTAGTCTTACAATCCGGATAACCGGTGCAAGCCATGAACTGCCCAAAGCGCCCGCGCTTCAGCACCATCACGCGCCCGCAGTTCTCGCAATACTCTTCCTGCGAAGTCTCCTGCATGTCGGCCGAGTCGAGATCGGGCAAGTTGATCGGATTTTCTTTCGTGAAGGTACACGAATTCGGATCGTCTTTGTCGTACGTGCTGCAAGCGTAAAACGACCCGTGCTTGCCCCACTTGATCACCAAGGGAGCCCCACATCGCTCGCACTTTTCGTCCGTCGGCTTCTCCATACGCTTGATGTTTTCCATGTGCTTCTCAGCGTATTTGAGATCCTTGGCGAACTTTTTGTAGAACTCACCGAGCGCGTCGGTCCACTTTTCCTTACCTTCTTCGATCTCGTCGAGTTCCTCTTCGAGCCTGGCCGTGTACTGGAAATCGAAAATGTCTTTGAAGTTGTCGACCAGCAAGTCAGTCACCACCAACCCAATTTCCGTCGGCGTAAACTTGCCGCCAATCTTCTGCGCGTACTGCCGCTCCTGAATCGTGCTCAGAATCGTCGCGTAGGTTGAAGGCCGTCCAATGCCGCGCTCCTCGAGCTCTTTCACCAGCGATGCTTCGTTGTACCGCGGAGGCGGCTCGGTGAAATGCTGCTCGGGCTTCAGCGCCTTGAGCGTCAGCTTCTGCCCCGCTTCGAGCGCCGGCAGCTTGTGTTTCAGCTCTTCGTCTTCCTCGTCTTTCACATCCTTCGACTCTTCATAAACTTTGAGGAAGCCGTCAAACTTCATCACCGATCCGGTCACGCGGAACCAAAAAGTCTCGTTCGCAGCTTTCGCGTCGATATCGACGGTAGTCTGATCGAACACCGCCGGATTCATCTGCGACGCCACAAACCGCTGCCAGATCAGCTTGTAGACCTTGAATTCATCTTCCTGGAGATATTGCTTTACCTGGTCGGGATGGCGCGCCGCAGAAGTCGGGCGAATCGCCTCGTGTGCCCCCTGCGCCTCTTTCTTCTCCTTATATGTGTTGGGAGACTCCGGCAGATATTGCGGGCCGAATTCGCTGCCAACATACTCGCGCACCTCGGCAATGGCCTCGGGCGCAACACGAGTCGAATCGGTACGCATATATGTGATGAGACCAACCAGTCCCTCTTCGCCCAACTCGACACCTTCATACAGCCGCTGCGCGATCATCATCGCCCGCTTCACGCTGAAGCGCAGTTTGCGAGACGCGTCCTGCTGCAGTTTGCTCGTCGTAAACGGAGGAGTCGCATTCCGCCGCCGCTCTTTCTTATCGACCGAGCGGACAAGCCAGTCCGCCTTCTCCAGGGCGGTCTTGATCTTCTCCGCTTCCTCGCCGTTCGGAATCTCGACTTTCTCTTCTCCGCGACCGAGAAAGCGCGCGTCGAACGCGGGAGGCTTTGACGCAGAGAGATTCGCGTCAATCGTCCAATATTCTTTCTTCTCGAAAGCCTTGATCTCGCGTTCGCGGTCAACAATCAAACGCAGCGCCACGGTTTGCACGCGTCCAGCCGATAATCCGCGCCGAACCTTGTCCCACAACAGCGGCGATACCTGATATCCCACCAGCCGATCAAGCACGCGACGCGCCTGCTGCGCATCGACCAGGTTCTGATCGATGTCCCGAGGGTTATCGAACGCCGCCTTCACCGCTCGCTGCGTGATCTCGTTAAACGTCACGCGCCGGATGCGTTCTTCCTCCGCATCTTCTTTCTTAGCCTTCGTCTTGGCCTTCGCTTTTTTCTTTTTCTTGCCGTCGTCGGAGAGTTCTTCCGCCAGATGAGCCGCAATAGCCTCGCCTTCGCGGTCCGGGTCAGGCGCCAGATAAATCCGGTCGGCGGCGAGCGCCAGCTTCTTCAGCTTGGCCAGAACCTTTTCTTTGCCGGGAATGACAACGTACTCGGTATCGAACTCGTCATCGACATCGACACCAAGGCTGCTCTTGGGGAGGTCCTTGACGTGCCCGAACGAGGCATCGACAGTAAACCCCTTCCCCAAATATTTCTGAATAGTTTTCGCCTTAGCCGGCGATTCGACAATGACTAGACCTTTAGACAATGGTTCCTCTGTATGAAGTCGGTGAATTTGAAGCTAGCATGAATGCGGTCGGGGCAACAACCCGTCGTAGCTGTCAGCTATCAGCTGTCAGCTCTCAGTTCTCACCCTTCGCGCTAGTGATGACATCATTCGCTTCACTTCCGTTACTCGACCGTCCAGCCTCTCAAAATCCGGCTTTTGTAAGTAATTCAGGTCCTTCGCCAGTAAGACTTGATATTCCAGTTCGCTTGCCGAGCCGAGTGCGATCTGAATGAACCGTGCCATTTCCGCATCACCTCGCCGACAACATCCTTCGGCAATGTTCATTCCTATCGAGCCCGCCGATCGCCGCATTTGGCTAACCAGGCCAAACAACTCTTCTCGGGGGCACGTCTTGCTGATCGCATAGACATCGAGAGTCAGCAAATGCGATTTCTGCCAGACTTTTAGGTTCCTGAAACTCTGCATAATCACCTCACAAACTGAAAGCTGACGGCTGATGGCTCAAAAGCTCTTCACAAAATTCTTCCCCGGCAACTGCCTAATCCTCCCATTCAATTCCAACTCGAACAGCGCGGCAAAAATCTCCGAGGAAGACATTTCGTTTTCCAGCATCTCGACGAGCGCGTCGATATGCATCGACTCGTCGGGCTTCAGTAGCCTGAGCAGCTTGAGTTCATGCGGCGATTGCACGTCATCGGGGAATAGAGATGCGGTTCCCGGCGCCAGAGATTCATTCGTGGTCTGCCGCAGCGCGTCCTGGATGTCAGTAGGCAATTCTTCCCAAACGTCTTCCCATGTCGCTACCAGCTTCGCCCCTTGCTTGATCAGAGTGTTCGGTCCCCACGAATTTTTGGTCGTGACATTGCCCGGCACGGCGTAAACATCGCGATTCTGTTCAAGCGCGCAACGCGAGGTAATGCGCGTTCCGGAATACTCCGCCGCCTCGACCACCAGCACGCCCGCCGACATCCCGCTGATGATGCGATTGCGAATCGGAAAATTCTGAGGCTGCGGCGAGGTGCCCATCGGAAACTCGGAAACGATTGCGCCGCCCAAAGCCAGAATCTGTTCCGCCAGCCGCGAATTCTCCTTCGGGTAGATCACATCGATCCCCGTGCCGAGCACGGCGATGGTCTTCCCTTTCGCTGCAATCGCTCCGCGATGGGAGGCGGAGTCGATTCCCCGGGCCAGCCCGCTGATGATTACGAGGCCACGCAAGGCAAGATCTGTCGCCAGCCGCTCCGCCATGCCCGTACCATAGGGCGTCGGGTGCCGGGTCCCGACCATTGCGATTCCCGGCTCCGAGAGCAACTCCACGCTTCCTTTCACAAACAAGACCACCGGCGGATCGTAAATTTCCCGCAACCGCGCCGGGTACTCCGCCGCACTCAGATCGATGATCGACGCGCCCGCCTGCGCCGCCCTCGCGATCTCATCGTGCGCGAGTTCCAGCGACTTCCCAGTCGCCAGCGACTGCGCCGAAACCGCGCGCATTCCTGTCGCCTCAAGCTCAGTCAAGCTTGCCTGCAGAACGCGGTCAGCGCTGCCGAAATGCTCGACCAGTTTTCGGATCCGCGTTGGCCCCAAGGCCTCGGTCAAGGCCAAAGCCAGCCAGCATGTCGCGCCAGTGGGAGGAAAATGCAGAGCGCTGGCAGGCTTGGCGGCTACCGCAGCGGGGTGGGGTGGGCTGATTCGCATACCATTACTCATCGAGCCGACGCTACCCATCATCCCTTGCGCTGTCAACGATGGCGCTCACATCGGTTTTGGTAGAATTTGCAAAGTGATGAGCCGATTAAGGATTTCCGCTATTTCTTATCTCAACACGGCTCCTCTCATGTGGGATTTCGAGCACGGAGCGAACGTTCCAGCTTCGCCGCGCCGCATGCCATCCCCAAGCACCGGCGCCTCCGTTGCAGCCGCCGCATCCGCCGCAACCGAAGAAACCGTCGCCGACTTCGATATCTCTTACACCATCCCATCGGCCTGCGCCCGCTCGCTAGCCGAAGGCAGCGCTGACATCGGCATCATCCCCGCTGCCGCCTATACAACGATCCCTGGCCTCGTCATCATCCCGGACGTAGCTATCGCCGCGCGCAACGCCGTGCGTTCCATCCTGCTCGTCAGCCACAAGGCGCTCGACCAAGCCCGCACGGTCGCTCTCGATACCTCTTCCATGACCTCAGTCGCGCTCGCCAAAGTTCTCTTCGCAAAATGGTTAGGCGGGCCGCGCAGTTACGAGGCGATGCCGCCAGATCTCGACACCATGCTAACCACATGCGACGCAGCCTTGCTCATCGGAGACCCGGCGCTTCAGGTCGACCGCAACCGCTACGTCACGCTCGATCTCGCCGAGGAGTGGCACCGTCAGACGGGCAAGTCATTCGTCTTCGCCTTCTGGGCAGTCCGCCGCGCCGCGCTCGAAGGCCACAACGGAGACGCACTCGCCAGAGTTTTCCGGGAGTCTCGCAATCACGGCCTCGAACCCGAGCATCAGGAAGCCATCGCGCAAGAATGGGCGCCGCGCCTAGGTCTTACGCTAGAAGCCGTCCGCACCTATTTCGCCCGCAACATCCACTACTATCTCGACCCACCGTGCATGGAAGGCCTGCAGCTCTTTTATCGATTGGCGGCGGAAATCGGCGCGCTCCCAGCAGCGCCGCCCCTCCAGTTTTTATAGTCACGATCACAAAACACTCCGCAAGCTTTTCTCTGCGACCTCTGCGGCCTTTCTCTGCGCTCTCTGCGGTTAAAATCTTTTTGCCGCGTGCTTAAACAGACTGTAGCCTCTACCGCGCCCCCTCCAGCACCCGCACCTCAACCCCCGAAGCTTGCCCGTGAGCGTGATAAACGCGCTCCGTAGCCTTCACAAAATCCTCAGGCTTGGCCTTGGGAATACTCACAAACGCCTGCGGATTCCGATCCGTCAGTGGAAACCACGAACTCTGCACCTGCACCATGATCCTGTGCCCCCGCCGGAACGTATGATTCACATCCGGCATAGTGAAATCCACCTCCTCAACCTTCCCCGGAGTAAACGGCTCCGGCTTCCCGAAACTATGTCGGAACTTCCCGCGAAACGGTTCGCCCCGCACCAGCTGTTGATACCCCCCAACCACAAACTTCGGCGCCATAACATCGTTCTGCGCCTTGTGCTCACCAGCCTCGGTATCCTTCGGCTCCGGATAATCCGCCGGATAAACATCGATCAGCTTCACGTCAAAATCCGAATCCGTACCGCTGGTCGAAACAAACAACCTAGGCGAAACCGGCCCCGCAATCGTCACGTCCTCCTGTAGAACTTCACTCTCGTAAGTCAGAACATCCGTCCTGCTGTCCGCAAAACGCTGGTCTGAGACCATGTACTCCTGCGGCACATCCTGATCCGGATAGTTAATGAACGGCACAGGCTTCGCCGGGTCACTCACATACTCATCAAATTTCGTAACTTCAGCGTCCGGCGCATCAAACGACAATCCTCCATTCGCACGGAAGTAAAGCTTGCGCGCCCGAGCCTGCTTCGGAGGCCAGTCCGCATACTGCCGCCAGACATTCGTCCCCGTCTCAAACACGTAAGCCTTCGGCAACTTCGCGTCGCTGCCATCTCTTAAATACTGTTCAAAAAATGGAAACAAAATGTTCTTGCGATAGTAGTCGCCCGTGTCCGAAGCGAATTCCGCATGGCCCAGCCGAGCGCCGTTCCGGCCATACCATCCGCCATGCACCCAAGGCCCCATCACCAACGTCGATGGGATTGCCGGATTATTTTTCTCGACCTCACGAAAAGCCGTCAGCGGCCCTTGCAGGTCTTCGGCGTCAAACCACCCGCCAACCGTCAACACCGCACAATGCACGTTCTTGAAATGCGGCGCCAGGCTGCGCACCTTCCAGTAGTCGTCATACGTATCGTGATTGACCTGGTCATCCCAGAGCGATGGATCGGCCTTTAAATAGCTACGCAGCTTTGTAAGCGGGCCTGCCTTCAAGTAGAAGTCATAACCATCAGTCGTTCCATAATCGAAGCCTTCGCCGCGTTTACTCGGGAGTTCAGGATTGTTCTGTGGCTTGAACCACGCATAAAAACCGAAGTTCGCCGCCAGCATGAACGCTCCCCCGTGATACGCGTCGTCACTCATAAAAAGGTCGACCATCGGAGCCTGCGGCGAAGCCGCCTTCAACGCCGGATGCGTATCGATCATGCTCGCCGCCGCATAAAAGCCGCCGTAAGAAATCCCCCAAAGCCCCGCCTTGCCGTTATTGTTCGGAACATTCTTCAGCAGCCAGTCGATCGTGTCGTAAAGATCCGACGAATCGTCCACATCCTCCTTCGTCTTCTTCACGTCAATGTGCGGAGTCATCTCGACAAACTTGCCCTCCGACATGTACCGCCCGCGGACATCCTGAAACACGAAAATGTACCCGGCTTTATCGAAATCAGGAGACGGCCCCAACTGGCTTCGACAGTGATCGACACCATACGGAGACACGCTATACGGCGTGCGTTCGATCAAAAACGGATAAGACCGCGAGGCATCCTTCGGAACATACACTGCAGTGAACAAGTGCACGCCGTCGCGCATCGGAATGCGGTATTCGTACTTCGTGTAGTGCGCTTTTACGTCGTATTCCTGACCCTCAGCTATGCTCGGCCCAAACAAACTCGCCGCCAGAACCAGCGCAAAAATCACCGCCCACACCAACCCGCGTCGATCCACCATGTCCTCCCGAAATCTGGCCAACATAAATCCCTAAGCAACCTACAGTCCCAAGGAAATTCGCGTCAAGCGAACATCTCGGCAGAAACTCGAAATTACACAGGTTTATCCGTCCGTAGCATCTGCCAGCCCGGTTCTCGCCTCTAATGAACATGACGCGTCTGCCCGCGCTCGCTCTGTTCGCCTCGCATACCAAAGCTGCACGCTCCACCAAGGACAGCATGCTGCGCTGGCTCGTTCACCTGGGCGGGCCCGGTCTCATCCTCCTCGGAATCCTCGACAACTCCGTCATCCCCCTGCCCGGCAGCATGGACGTCGCCACCATCGTCCTCGCCGCCCACCGCCGCGAGCCCTGGATTTACTACGCACTCATGGCGACGCTGGGCGCGGTAATCGGCGGTCTCATTACGTACCGTCTAGCACGCAAAGGCGGAAAAGAGGCGCTCGAAAAGCGCTTCTCGAAAAGGAAGGCCGAAAAAATCTACCGCGTCTTCGAACGTTGGGGATTCGCCGCCGTAGCCATTCCCGCTCTCCTGCCGCCGCCATTTCCCATCGTGCCCATGCTGGTCGCTGCCGGAGCCCTGCAGTATCCAACGAAGAAATTCGTCACCGCTCTAGGGTTTGGCCGCGGCGTTCGCTACGTGATCATCGCCTACCTCGGGGCCAAGTACGGTCACGGCATCATCGGCTTCTTCTCGCAGTACTACATGCCGACGCTGATTATTCTGATCGCAGCCTCCGTCGCCGCCGGCCTCTATGGACTCTACGAATACAAGCGGAGACAAAAGCCGCAGGGGACAAACAAGGTCACACCTTCGAGCACGCCTGCCAGACGCGTGGCGTGAAGGGAAAAGCCAAACTGCCGAGTTGAGTGATTTAACTGAAGACTGAAGACTGAAGACTGAAAACTGACGACTCAAAACTCCTGAGCGCGATTGGAGCCCCAGCCCTCCTTCCGCTAAAATCGTCACAGGCACTCGTGACCTAAATGTCCTTGACCAAACAGCAAGCCCTCGACCTCTTCCACTCCGACGACCTCATCGGCATCGGCATGGAAGCCGACGCCGTCCGCCGCCGCCTCCATCCCGAGGGCGTGGTCACCTACATCATCGACCGCAATATCAACTACACAAATTTCTGCACCGAGTACTGCACTTTCTGCGCTTTCTACCGCCCGCTCAAGGGCGACCCCACCCGCGTTAGCGAGGGCTACATCCTCGACTTCGACACCGTTTACGAGAAAATCCGCGAAACCGTCGAACTCGGCGGTACCGGCGTCCTGATGCAGGGCGGCCTTCATCCCGATCTGAAGATTGACTGGCACGAGCGCATGTTGAGCGGCATCAAGCAACGCTTCCCGAAGATCCACCTGCACTGCTACTCTGCCTCAGAAATTCTCGCTATCGCCGAATACAGCAACCTGAGCCTGCGTGACACGATTGCCCGTCTTCGCGACGCCGGACTCGACTCCATTCCCGGAGGCGGCGCCGAGATCCTCGACGATGAAGTCCGCTACAAAATCGCGCGTCTCAAGTGCCTCACTGCAGACTGGCTCGAAGTCCACCGTACCGCGCACCAACTCGGCATGCGTACCACCGCGACGATGATGTTCGGCGTCGGCGAAACCTTCGAGCATCGCATCAACCACTTCGACGCCATTTACCGCCTGCAGGAAGAAACCGGCGGCTTCACCGCCTTCATCCCCTGGAGTTTCCAGCCCGCCAACACCGCGCTCGGCGGACGCCACTGGGATGAAGCCACCGCCGTCGAGTACCTCAAAGTCCTCGCCATCTCGCGCCTCTATCTCTCGAATTTCCTCAACGTTCAATCCAGCTGGGTGACGCAAGGCCTCAAAGTCTGCCAGATGGGTCTCCGCTTCGGCGGCAACGACGTCGGCTCAGTAATGCTCGAAGAAAACGTAGTCCGCGCCGCGGGCGTCACCAACTGCACCACCGAAGAGGAGTTACGCCGCATCATCCGCGACGCCGGGTTCCGCCCCGCCCAGCGCGATACTCTGTATCGCCAATACTTTCTGAATTGATGTAACGGCGATCACACAGCCCCAACCCACCCGATCAGCTAGAATGGCAATCGAACAATCTGTGAAACCCCGTGTATCCTGTGGCTAAACTTTCTGCACACATCTGTCGCGACCTCTGCGTTAATCCCAGGCAACGAACGTAAATGTCCTCATTTGCCTTACTTCAATTTCGCGGCACCTCGCTGGCCGTGTTCCTGGCCTCGAAAGGCCTCGTTCCCTATCTCCGCCAGCATTTCTTAGATAAAACATTTCAGGGCCTCTATCAAGTCAATGCCTTCGACCTCGCCCTGCTGATCCCCTACTTCATCGTCCTCATCATCCTCGCCGCCTATGGGGGACATCGCTACTGGCTTGTCTATCTTTACTACAAGAACCAAAAAAACAAGACGACCCAGCCACCGGCGCGCTTTGAAGACTTGCCACGCGTCACTGTCCAGCTTCCCATCTTCAACGAGCAATATGTAGTCGACCGTCTCCTCGATGCCGTCTGCAAGCTCGACTACCCGCGCGAGAAGCTCGACATCCAACTTCTCGACGATTCGACAGACGAAACCGTCGAAGTCGCCCGCGGCCTCGTCGAGCGCTACAAAAAACTGGGCAATCCGGTCACCTACATCCACCGCGAAAACCGCCACGGCTTCAAAGCGGGAGCCCTGGAAAACGGCCTCCAGACCTCCAAAGGCGAGTTCGTTGCCATCTTCGACGCCGACTTCGTCCCGCCCCCCGACTTTCTCCTCAAGTGCATCCACCACTTCAGCGACCCCAAAATCGGCATGGTGCAAACGCGCTGGACCCACATCAACCGCAACTATTCCCTGCTCACCCAGGTCGAGGCCATCCTCCTCGACGGCCATTTCGTGCTGGAGCACTCCGGCCGCGCCCGCAGCGGCGTCTTCTTTAACTTCAACGGCACCGCAGGCATGTGGCGCCGGCAGGCCATCGACGAGGCCGGAGGCTGGGAGCACGACACGCTCACCGAAGACACCGACCTCTCCTATCGCGCCCAATTAAAAGGATGGAAATTTCTCTACCTGCAGGATGTCGAGTGCCCGGCCGAGCTCCCGGTCGAAATGACCGCCTTCAAAACCCAGCAAGCGCGCTGGGCGAAAGGCCTCATCCAAGTTTCAAAGAAAATTCTCCCGCAGGTCTTCTCCAGCGATGCCTCGCGCCACCAGAAAGTCGAAGCCTGGTATCACCTCACCGCCAATCTCAGCTATCCGTTGATGATCGTGCTCTCCGTCCTGCTCCTTCCGGCCATGGTCATCCGCTTTTATCAGGGATGGTTTCAGATGCTCTACATCGATCTCCCGCTCTTCATGGCGTCGACCTTTTCGATCTCAAGTTTCTATCTGGTCTCGCAAAAAGAACTTTTCCCAAAAAGCTGGTTCCGCTCCTTGCTCTACCTGCCCCTGCTGATGGCCCTGGGCATTGGCCTGACGATCACCAACACCCGCGCCGTCCTCGAAGCACTGATCGGTAAACAAACGTCTTTCGTTCGCACCCCCAAATACAGGGTCGAAACGAAAAAAGACAAAGTAGGCGCTACGAAGTACCGCAAGCGGCTGGGCTGGATTCCGTGGATTGAGATCGCGATCGGCTGCTATTTCGCACTAACGGTCTACTACGCCATCGACAACGAGAACTACTTCACGGTGCCGTTTCTGCTTTTGTTTGTCGTTGGCTACTGGTGCACCGGATTGATGTCGCTACTGCAAGGCCGATTGGCGGGTCTGCAGGTGGGCTCAGAGGCTCATACCAAGCCGTTTCCGGTGGGAGTGTAGTAAGGATTGAATCATTGAGTCATTCAGGTATTGAATCATTGAACGGCCCCTGGATTACGCTGCCGCTTGCTCTTCCAATCACTCAATACCTCAATCACTCAATGACTCAATAACCTCATCTCGGCAGCTTAAAATCCACCGTAATCCGCATCGGGCTCTTGATCGCCTTCCCGTCCAGCGTAAACGGTTTATACCGCCACTTTTTCACCGCATCCATCGCCGATACGACGAGCGCGGGCGCCCCCTCCACGACTTTCAAATCGCTCACTGTCCCGTCTTCCATCACGGTCGCATCCAGCACAACCTTGCCCTCAACCCGCAGCGACTTCGCTTGCTGCGGATAGACCGGCGGCACGCGATGAATCAGTTCTCCGCCGGACACGCCCTTCGAAACTCGCATCTGCGACAGCGTCGGCACCAGGGCTTTCGATGGAAGTACTCCCTTCAACGCCGCCTGAGACTGGTCAACGGCCAGCGGCGGAGGCTCAAGCGCGGCAACTTCTTCTTTCTTATTTGCCGTCGGGTTCTTGCTCTCGGCTTGGACTGTAATTAGGGAAGAAGGGGTATTCCCCGGCGCACCGTCCGCGACGCCCGGCACTCCCTGAGTTTCTTTAGTCTTCCTCTCCGCCGCATCCAGTTCCTGGGCCGCTTTTACAGTCCGCGCAGCGGAAGGCTTCCCGTTCGGAGCCAGCAACTGTCCGCCAGGATTCGGTTTCCACACCGCATCATTGTCAGGAACGTGCTGTCCCGCAATGCCGGAACCTGAAAGCCTCGCGTCCTGAACCGTCGGGCTCATCTCTCCCCCATTTGCCACCGAGACTGGCGCTGCCGCGTGCGCTCTGCTCTCGTTTCCATCGCCTCCATGCCAGCCGAGCCAAATCACTAACCCAAGCAGCGCAAGCGCCACCACGCCAATAGCC
>Ga0335069_10004985_pt1 | contig 19551 bp, 17 predicted proteins | sample Lox_Sample_11_FD_206714 | JGI IMG/M metagenome (GOLD analysis project Ga0335069, IMG submission 206714) | Soil microbial communities from Loxahatchee National Wildlife Refuge, Florida, United States - Lox_Sample_1.1 | ecosystem: Environmental > Terrestrial > Soil > Wetlands | place: USA... | reverse complement strand
GCGAAATACAGCCTGCAGGTGACGGACATTGCCAGTCCGCTGTTCAAGACCGATTGGCCCGGTGCTCCGCCGTCGCGCTACGGATCGAAGAATGACCTGCACGGAGCGGCCGAGGCGACATTCAAGCAGCAGGACGAGATTCTGGAAAAGTCGATCGCATTGGCCAAGCGTTTCAGGACAAACAAAGTGCGTGGTTTTGACTTCTGGCGCTTGGACGATCAGACGCCCTATCGCAAAGATATCGATGACAAGCTGCGCGAAACGGCGGAGCGAGCCGGCCGCCAAGGGATTCTCCTTGTCCTTGAAAACGAATTTGCGTGCAACACTGCAACTGGACGCGAAGTGGGACGCACGATGAATGCAGTGCAGACGCCGCACCTGGCGCTCAACTGGGACCCGGGCAATGCGTTGATGCGGGGGGAACTGGATGCCTATCCAGGCGGATGGGACGCGATCCCCAAGGATCGAATTCACCATTGCCATGTAAAGAGCGCGGAGAAAGACAGTACGGGAAAGATAGAATGGGCGCCAGTAGGAAAGGGGTACGTCGACTGGGCCGGGCAGTTCCGGGCTCTGAAGGCATCGGGATTTCATGATGCAGTCAGCTTGGAGACACATTGGCACGGCGGCGGATCGCCTGAAGAATCGAGCCGCATCAGTTGGGCCGGGATGAAGCAGGCACTTGAACAGGCGGGTGCATTCTGAGGATGCCGCCGACCAATCGATTTAACCCAAGGGAGAGTGCTTTGATTACGCGACGGGATTTCCTCGACGGTACAGCGAAGGTTTCAGCCGGCATGGCGATTGCCTCTGCGGCCAAGAGCTACGGCCAGATTATGGGCGCCAACGATCGACTTAACTTTGCCGTGATTGGCGTACACGGGCGGGCCTATGCACACCTTTCTTCGCTGAAGGCCAACAGGAACGCGGCGCGCATCGCGTACGTGTGCGATGTGGACACAAACACGCTTAAGAAGTTTGCTGCCGAGGCCGAGCGTGAAATGGGCGAGGCGCCAAAGCAGGAGCAGGATTTTAGGAATGTGCTCGCGGTGAAGGAAATCGATGCCATCACGATCGCGACCCCGGATCACTGGCACACACCGATGGCGATTCTCGGGTTGAAAGCGGGAAAGAATGTTTATGTCGAAAAGCCCTGCAGCCACAATCCTGCCGAGGGTGCTTTGTTGGTTGCGGCCCAGAAGAAGTATGGCAAGAAAGTGCAGATGGGGAACCAACAGCGCTCGTCGCCGCACACGCAGGAGATTGTCGACAAGATTCACAACGGGGCGATTGGACGAGCCTATTATGCATTCGCCTGGTATGCGAACGTGCGCAAGTCGATTGGGTCTGGAAAGCCCGCGCCTGTACCACCTCAACTGAACTGGGATCTGTGGCAAGGGCCCGCGCCGCGGCAGGAGTACCGCGACAACGTGCAGCCGTACAACTGGCATTGGTTCAGGATCTGGGGAACCGGCGAGACACTGAACAACGGGACACACGAAGTGGATGTATGCCGCTGGGCTCTAGGGGCGGACCTTCCATCGAGTGTCGGTGCCTCGGGCGGCCGGTATCACTTCAAGGATGACTGGCAGTTTTACGACACTTTGACCACCACCTTCACGTACCCGGACAAGATGATTGAGTGGGAGGGGCGCTGCTGCCAGGGCATGAAGTTTTATGGACGCGATCGCGGATCCTCGATCATGGGCACGGAGGGTAGCGTGATCGTGGACCGCGACGGATACGAGGTATTCGATCTGAAGGGCAACAAGACCGGGGAAGTGCGTGCGCAGGCTGCGCAGACGTCTTCCTCGGATCTGACCGGACGCGACTCGATGACCGATGCCCACTTTGCCAACTTCATCGCAGCGATCAAGACGGATGAAAAGCTCCACTCGCCCGTGGCAGAGGGCAACATAGCAGTGACCATGCTGCAGCTCTCGAACATTGCATGGGAAGTCAATCGGATACTCAATCTCGATATGACCGATGGAAAGATCGTGAACGATGCAGACGCAATGAAGGGTTGGGCCAGGAGCTATGAGAAGGGGTGGGAGCCGGAGATTTAGCGGCGTCGGCCCAAACAGCGTTCGGCGCATCACCGAGAAAAATGGAAAGGGAAGTACTATGGACACAAGTTCTTCGCGTCGCGACATCCTTCGCTCGGGATTGATTGCCGGTGCTGTCGCCGCTCTTCCTCGACTTTCGTTTGGCCTACCGTCGCAAGAAACCGGAAAGTCGTCGCCCGTCAGGCTGGGCATCGCGAGTTATACGTTCCGCAACTTCACTCGCACGCAGATGATTGGTTTTCTGCAGCAACTTGGGATGCACGATCTGAATGTGAAAGATGTGAAGGATCATTTACCGACCGATCCAGTACAGGAAGCGCAGGCAGTAACTGACTACGCGACGAACGGCATCAAGCTCCATGCGGCCGGAACGATTTACTTTCGTAAAGACGAGGACGAAGATGTGCGCAGCCAGTTCGAATACTGCAGACGCGCCGGAATTGGAGTAATCGTGGCCGGCGATCCGACGCCGGAGACGCTGCCGCGAATCGAGAAGTTCGCAAAGCAATATGACATCCGCATTGCAATTCACAACCATGGTCCAGAGGACAAGGTCTGGCCGAGTCCAATCGATATTCTGAAAGCAATTAAGCCATTGGATTCACGGATCGGGTGCTGCATCGACATCGGGCACACGGTACGGGCGGGAACGGATGTTGTCGAGGCGATCCGTGCCGCGGGCCCTCGCCTCTTCAATCTGCATATGAAGGATCTTACTGACTTCAGCGACAAGGAAAGCCAGGTCGCAGTGGGCCGAGGAAGGCTACCGATTCGAGAGATCTTTGAGGCGTTGATCCGGATCAACTATACGGGCTTTGCCGATCTGGAGTACGAAGTTCACGGCGATGACCCTATGCCGGGCGTAATTGAGAGCATCGCTTATATGCGGGGAGTCCTTACCGGATTAGGGTATTTAAATGCCTGATGCGCTCCGAAAGGGGAACGAGGTGCGCAAGAGAACGAATCACGAGGAAGAAGCGGAGCTGGGCGAGCAGACAACAGTGCGCATGCAGTCGCCTCGGCTGATTCTGGAGCAACAACTGGGTGCTTCCAATCGAACGCCGCGGTAGATCAACCGCGACTTGATCTTCAATCAGATCCGGATGAATCAGCCAATTTCGCGTGCCGATCTTGCGCGAACGTCGTGACTGCAACGTTGGGGCGAAGAGAAATCCGCTACAGCAGCTTCTTGCCCGCGCTCGGCAGGACGGCGTCTGCTGCGGCGCGGCTCCAGCCGACGCGCAGGTCTTTCACGCCATTCAAGAGGATGGCTCCGCCAGAGGTACGCGGGCCCGTGATCGCGAAGAGATCGGCACGCTCGACATCGCCGAGATAGAAGGGCGGACGGGCATCGGCAGTGCGGTTGGCTATCTCGACATGGCTCATCTCAAGATTACGGACATGGCGGAGAAAGAGTCCTGTTGAGGGCGTAATGCCGAATCGGCCCGGATCGGGATAGCTATCTTCCTGCTCGGTCGGCATTGCTTTGGCGTCTTCGGAGGTGCCGCCGCCAAGGGTCTCAATGTAGATGTCGGAAAACTTGAGGTCCTCGAGCGGGTAATTCGGGATGCCGCTGAGGACCGAGGCCTGACGCGCGGAGGCGTTGTAGCAGGTGAGGTTGTTCACGAGAACTCGGCGGAAGGTTCCAACTTTGGTGGATTCTTTGGGACCGCGGAGTCGCGCGCCGAGGCGATAGAAGAGCGGCCCGCTGGCGAGATCGCGCAGGGTAGTATTTGAGATTGTGACGTCTTCGACCAGCGCGCCGTCGACGGACTCAAGTGCGTAGCCCAGGCATCCTTCAAAAACATTGCCGGTGATGGTGATGTTGATGAAGCCGCCGTTCGACTCGGTGCCGCACTTGATGCGGCCAGTCCCATATGGCCGTTGATCGGCGGGGAATCTCCTGAAAGTGCCGTCAAGCACACTACCAAGCTGATAGCATCCGGTGACCCAGTTGTTGGCGATGGTGACATTGCGCGTCACTCGAGCGTAGCCGAGCGCATAGCTCGACTTGGGGCAGATGCCGTCGTCCCATGGCGAGTTGACGGTACAGTTGGAGACGCGCACATTCTGGCAGCAGTCGATGTCGATCCCGTCGCGGTCGGTATCAATCCTGATGTTGTCGATGGTGACGTTGTCGACGCCCGTCAGCAGGAAGCCGAAGTGGCCGCCCTTGAGGATGGAGAAGTCACGAAACAGCACGTTGCGGCAGTTTTTGAGTGCGATGGCCTTGTTGCCCACGCCGGCCTGCTCGGCCTGGTACATCGGATACTCGCCGCGCGGCGAAAAGTGGCGCGGGGGGGGAGGCGGAGCGCCTGGGCGGGTTGCTGCCACTGCACCGAAGCCAGGGATTGTTGTGGAAGGAGCAGGCGCAGGTCCTGCACCAAAGCTCAGGCCCTTGCCCCAGATGAGGCCGGGGCCCGTGATGCTGAGATCGTGCAGGTCCTCGCCCCAAATCAGAGAGTTGTGCCAGTGGTTGTGGCCGTAGTCCTGGTAGGCATCCCATGCCGTGTTGGGTTCAGCTGCGTCGTAGGTTCCACCGTTGTAGCCGGAGCTTTCACCGGGCTTGGGCGAATCCGCGGCGATGATCGTGCAGCCCTGGCTGAGATATAGATGAACCTGGCTCTTGAGGCGAATTGAAAAGCAGAGATACGTCCCGGAGGGAAAGAAGACGATACCGCCGCCGGAAGCTGCCGCGGCTTCGATGGCACGATTGATGGCTGGAGTGTCAAGAGTCTTGCCATCACCGGCGGCACCGTGTTTGCGGACGTCGAAGATGCCCGGTGCACCCGAACGAGCCGGTGCTTCCTGAGAAACTGCAGCAATCGAGACTGCCGGCAATCCAGCCAAGGCTACGCCAATACCACCGTTGCGCAGAAAGTCGCGTCGCATGGCGTCAAATGATTTCATAGGTTCCTCCGATGCCGCGGTGTTCGCGTCCTTTGTATGTCGATGATCGGCGTCAAACACGCTAAGGATATTGCCGCACGAATTGTTCCGCCTCGCGATTCAGGGACTCTGCGCTTGCTTCGTGCGAGATGAGCAGAACACGATAGCGAAACGCGGCGGTCTGCCCCTTTTCGAGAGTGTAGTTGAATGGAGCTTGCTTGGGATCGAAGATGCTCCGGCCGAGCGGATTGGCGGCGAACAGTCCATATCCGCGCGCGTGCCAGTAGGTTGGATAACCTGGATTTTCCGGGTGATCGAAGATGGCAATGGTGACGGTGTGATCGCCTGTGTGGCCTGTAAGAGCGCACCACTTGCCGCGCGTTCCCCATGCAGCGCCACCCTTCACCCCTTCGCTGGTGAGATAGACGCCCGTGGCGCCGCTAGTATCCCCCGAGTCGACCTTGGTGGGACGGCCGTTTGCATCGAGGAAAACGCCGCCTTTCTCGTCGGCCGATTCGAGCCAGTGAGCGACTCGGATACCGAGGACTCCCTCCTTGTCGTCGCGAAAGACGGCGCGGTCAAGAGCTTTAAGAGTGATGATCTGATCGATGATCCGCTCGTGCGGTCCTCGCGAGAAGATGTAGTGAGTGGTCTGGTCCAAGATCCGCTGGCCTTGTCCGGTAACCCAAACGGAGTCGACGACCAACTCGCCACGATCAGGGCCACTTTTGGCCGAAACGATTTTCGTCTCAAGGATCGTGCCCATCTTGCTGCGGTCTTCGGGCCTGATGGCATCAGAGTTGTTCCAGAAATCGAAGCCGTTGACATTGCCGTAGTTGAACCACATGCCGGCGTGATGCGGGTGATCGACGCGCTCGTTGGGCCGCGGATCAAGGGGATAGCCGCGTGTTACCGTGATACCCTCGTCCGTAATCAGCGGATAGAGAACTGGCTTCTTCAGAGTGGTTGGCCAAATGTAGGAAGTGAAGGGCTGGCCGTCGATGGTGATGTCGACCCGGCGCTGTGCCTGGTCCGCGACAACCTGCACGCCCGACAGGGGTGCGGCTGAGAGTGGGCTGAGAGAGATGGAAATGGCTGCAGCGACGATGCCACGCACAACCATGCTACGCATAAACCCTGCCTCCAGCCATCACCTGCTGCGTTTTGTCGTCGAAGGTTACCTTCTGCCCTGTCTGAATCGCGGCAACGTTCATGCAGAGGGCGATGGAGTGGCTGTAACCGGCCTCGATGGGTGCATTCGGTGTTTTGCGCGAACGTACACACTCCATCCAGTTGCGCATGTTGGCGGAGGTTTGCGGATCGGCGCCGGTGTCGGCTGCGGTCGATGCGGCGTCGGCGTGTTCGACGAGAGAGAAGCTAGGCAGCAGGTTTGCTTGCATGCCCATCTCGGCGGCTGATCCGGCGCTAAGTCCTCCCGTGGGAGTCACCGTCTGCTTGTCCATGTCGATCATGCCCCCGTTGGAGTAGTAGAGTTCTTTCACGCCGCCGGCAGAGTTGGTGAAGCGCGAGGTGTACTGTACCTGGAAGCCCTTGCTGGGATCGTCGAGCGGGCCGTAATCGAAGACTGCAGTCATTGTGTCCCAGTTCTCTCGGCCGTCTTTCCACAGATAAATGCCGCCGTTGGCGACCACACTGCGTGGATGGGGGAGGCCGGTGAACCAGTGGACGGTGTCGATCTGGTGGACAAGCCACTGATCGGGAATGCCGGAGGAGTATGGCCAAAAGAGGCGGAACTCAAGATACTTGCGCGCGTCGAATGGGACGTGAGGGCGGTTGAGCAAATAGCGCGTCCAATCCGTGTCTTCCTCTTTGAGGAGCGGGACGACGTTCGGCCGCCGCCAGCGACCCGGCTGATTGACGTTCCAAGTCATCTCGACCATCACGATGTCGCCGAATTGGCCTGATTTGATGTACTCGGCGGCTTTTTGATAGCTGGGCGTGCTGCGGCGCTGGGTTCCGATCTGCACGATTCTCCCGGTCTTCCTCACTGCGGTGAGGAACTTCCGCGCATCCTCCATCGTGTGGGCGGTTGGCTTCTCGACGTAGGCATCGCGGCCGGCTTCAACGGCTTCAACGCCGTGCAGGGCATGCTGAAAATCAGCCGTTGCAATCAGGACGGCATCGACATCTTTGCGCGCATAGAGTTCGTCGTTGTTTCGGACCGGATCAATCTTGCCGGCACCCAGTTTCTCGATGTAGGCGGCCCCCTCTTCGCGCCTACGGTTCCAAATATCCGAGACCGCGACAAACTCGAAGTTCAACTCCTTGGCGTGTTGCAGGAACGAAGGGATCAGTGCCCCCTTCATGCGATCGCCGCAACCGACCACGCCGACGCGCACGCGATCGTTTGCGCCTGGGATCGCGGCGTAGCTTTTGGCGTTCCACGGAACGGTGGCGGCCGCCAACGCGGCGCCGCCTGCCTTCAAGAAATCTCGACGATTCTGTTTGTTTGACGACATATCACTCCTTGAAAGTGCCTCGCGGCTGGGTGCCTTGTGGAACCGGTGCAGACCGTCAGAGACCGGGAAATCCGAGATTGCGCCGGTCATGGATCGTGCGCATCCGGACCGGGCGAGCACATTCTTGACAATTCCGAGAGTCGCACTTGAGACCTTACCTGCGCCAGCCGATTCGCCGAGCAATCGAACGGACGGGGCGAATGGGCCCGTGATAAGCGCCTAGAACGACACCTTGATCGCTCCCTGAGAGATTCTAGCGCCGCTGGTATTTGCTCCGGTTGGGGCCTCGCCCGAGATCTGGCCGAATGTCGAAGACGTGAGGCTCTGGTTGGATCCCAGGCTCCCCACTTGAAAGTTGGGATGGTTCAACATGTTGAACGCTTCGAGGCGAAGATCCAGTGCCCAACTCTCGTGGATAGGGAACGTACGCGAGAGCTGGGCATCGATATTGAGGTACGGAGGCGTACGGAATTCGTTTCTGCTGACATTGCCATAGGTGCCCGCGGCGGCGCAGTCGGTGGTGTTGTCCTTGGGCTAGGAGTTGGTCGAGTGGCGCTTTCGCGCGGATTTCGTTTTACGGTCTGTCGGCCGCTCCACGCCCTGCGCGTTCTGAGCCATGCGCAGGTGCTTCTCCATGAGGCTTCTCGCTTCTTCAGACTTGTGCGCGCGGATGGCGCGGTAGATCTCACGGTGCATTTCCGCCGATTCACGCAGATCGGTGGCGCGCTCGACTGTTTTGCGGCGCTTGTCGTACATCGATGAGGTAACCGTTTCCATGATTGCCGCAAGAATTGGATTTCCGGATGCCTGAGCGATGATGCGGTGAAAGAGCACGTCGTGAACCAAATAGTCGAGCGGAGTCTCCAAAGTTGCGAACATCTCCGCTACCTCCTCGGCCATTGCGGTGTGATGTTCCTCGTTGCCGCGCTCGGCGGCCAGCGCTGCCAAACTGCTTTCCAGAAGAATGCGGGTTTCAAACATCTGCCACGATTGGAATCCGTGCAACGCGCCGATCAAGCTGAGCGAGCTCTTTCCCAGATTTGGAGGTCCGTCGGCAACGAACGTCCCCACGCCGTGACGGATCTTCATTACTCCCATAGCCGCCAGGTATCCAATTCCGGTGCGGAGACTGGCACGGCTGATTTTCAGAGTGCGTGCAAACTCACGCTCCGGTGGGATCTTGTCACCAGGTCGTAATGTGCCGTTCTCTATGAGCGCGCGCACGTGGTTCACCACCTGCATCGTCCGGTGATTGTTCGGCGAATCTGGCATGCTCTGCGGCATCGCGCTTGTGGAGTTACGGTTCGCTTTCGAACGGCAAGCATCAAGAGATTAACACCAGGCGGGGGGCAGGTGGTGAAATACCGAAGAAGGCCCTGCAAGGGCGCGGCTGTCAAAGATCTGAATCGCCAGAGTGGTCTGACCTCACTCGAACTGTTTCGCTCGAAGAAGCTTGGGCCAGGTGGGAGCGACCAGATCCAGATCGATACGCATCGTCAAAGTCGAAGCCTTCGACGGCATCGGTGAAGTCGCTCATGAAGTTGGAGCGACGAAACTTGCCATCGGTGAATATCTCGAAACCAATTTCTTTCTGTCGCTGGAGGATGCGGAGGATTTGGCGGTCTTCGATGGCTTGCAACTCCGCGGGCGACTGCTGGACGCGGCGTGCTTCGAGCAGTTCGGTGGGCCTAAGAAGGCTGCCGACGTGATCGGTGCGACACGGAGAGGGCGTCTGCTGCTCCTTTCGGCGCGGCGATTTCCGCCGCCGTTGAGATCAAATCAATGCGTTCTGAAGAGAACGGGCACCAGTTTGAAGAGCCGGCAGGCACTCGCGGATGAGCGCATTGCGACCGACGCGGGAAACATGCGTACCTACGTTGATCGCTGCGACGACCCTATTACTGCGCGTGGAGACGGGTACGGCGATCGATCGCAGGCCGGCTTCGAGCTCTTCGTCGACAATGGCGTAGCCATCTTCGCGGACTTGAAGAATTGCTCGTTTGATCTGGGGGATCCGGGTGAGCGTCTTCGGCGTGAACGACTTCGGTTTGAGTCCGCGAAGGTATGCGTTGAGCTGCTCATCTGGCAATGAAGCGAGGAGGACGCGGCCCATGGAGGTGCAGTATGCGGGTAGGCGGCTTCCGACAGACAGGCCCGCAGCCAGGATACGGCTTGCCGCTGAGCGGGCGACGTACACAATCTCACCTCTGTCCAGCATGCTCATCGAAGACGATTCATGGAGCTGCTCGGTGATGTGTTCCAGGATCGGGCGCGCGGCTTCAACAACCGAGGATGAGGACAGGAAGGAGAAGCCCAGACGGAGTACCTGTGTTTTGAGCCGATAGACCTGACGTGAGCGCTCGACGTAGCCGAGAAGTTCGAGAGTGTGGAGGATGCGACGGATCGCGGCGCGAGAGAGGCTTGTCGAGCGTCCAATTTCGACGATGCTGCAGCCCTCGTGATGGCCTTCGAAGCTCTCGATGACGCGCAGTCCTCGGGCGAGGGAGAGAACGAAATCGGGGTTGCCGGCATAGGCTGCAAATTCGCTACTGTTCTCGATCGTCGGAGGGCGTTTGGCGATTGGCATCCCGGTCGAGGTTCTCCTTCAAGTGGCCGATTATCGCACAACTTGTACATTTCTGGCGATCTGAGTGATAATTCCGTTCCAGTGGGAGGTCGGATGGCGGAGTGGCTCACCTTGCGCGAAGCCATTGCGGCGAATGTTCGCGATGGGGATAGTCTGGCGATGGAGGGGTTCACCCATCTCATTCCATTTGCTGCCGGCCACGAAATCATTCGGCAGAAACGCCGGGGTCTTCGACTGATCCGTATGACGCCAGATCTGATCTACGACCAACTCATCGGGGCCGGTTGCGCGGCGAAGCTCACTTTTTCGTGGGGAGGAAATCCTGGTGTGGGCTCGCTGCATCGATTTCGCGACGCAGTGGAGCACGACTGGCCGCAGCCGCTGGAGATCGAGGAGCGTAGTCACAGTGACATGGCGAATTCGTATGTGGCGGGGGCGTCAAATCTTCCCTTTGCGGTATTCCGCGGCTATACAGGGTCGGACTTTCTGCGCGTCAACAGCCGGATTCGGAACATCACATGCCCGTTCACCGGAGAGGTGTTAGCTGCGACACCGGCAGTGAGGCCAGACGTGACTGTTATCCATGCTCAGAAAGCCGACTGGAAGGGCAATGTTCTGCTGTGGGGAATTTTGGGTGTCCAGAAAGAGGCGGCATTGGCGGCAAAGCGAGTGATTGTCACGGTGGAGGAGCGGGTGGAGCGACTTGATGCGCCACCGAATGCGTGTGTTCTGCCAGGATGGACTGTTACTGCCGTATGCGAAGTGCCCCGTGGGGCCACTCCTTCGTATGCCGACGGCTATTACGAGCGAGATAACCTGTTCTATCGCCTATGGGACCGGATCTCGCGTGATCGCCAAACGTTTAATGGGTGGATCAAGAAGCACATTCTCGAAACCGGGGACTTCAGGGAGTATCTGAGATTGTTGAGTGAGTCACCGGCGGTGTGCCGGTGATTGGGGATTACACGCCGGACGAGATGATGACGGTGTCTGCGGCCCGGATGCTGCGGAATGGCGCGGTGTGCTTCGTTGGGATCGGGCTCCCATCGACTGCGGCCAACCTGGCGCGCCTGACCCACGCGCCGGAGGCAGTTCTCGTGTACGAATCGGGTCCGATTGGAGCGAAGCCTTCGGTATTGCCGCTGTCCATTGGGGATGGGAATCTCGCGGAGACAGCCGACACGGTCGTATCCACGCCGGAGATCTTCCGATACTGGCTGCAGGGCGGGCGAATCGATGTCGGCTTTCTCGGGGCAGCGCAGTTGGATCGATTCGCGAACATTAACACGACGGTCGTGGGTTCGTATGCGAAACCCAAGGTACGGCTCCCAGGGGCGGGCGGCGCTCCGGAGATCAGTTCGTCGGCCAAGGAAGTTCTGATCGTGGTGAAGCACTCGAAGCGGACGTTGGTAGAGAAGCTTGACTTTGTAACTTCGGTGGGTTTCCTGACGGGTGGAGATTCCAGGGAGCGGGCAGGGCTGACAGGCAAAGGGCCGGTTGCGGTGATTACCGATCTTTGCATACTGCGGCCGGATGCGGTTACGCGGGAACTGAAGGTGGCGAGCATTCACGCGGGGGTGCATCGCGAGACGATTGCAGTGAATACAGGCTGGCAGATCCAGTTCGCAGAAGACTGCGGCGAGACCGAGCAACCACGTGCGCAGGAACTCGAAGTGTTGCGGGACCTGAAGGCGCGGACTGTTGCCGCGCACGGTGTCGAGGGAGAGGCTGCATGAGGCCGGTTTTCCTCTGCGATGCGGTCAGGACGCCGATCGGCCGTTATGGAGGCCAGCTGGCCAATGTCCGCACCGATGACCTTGCAGCAATACCAATCAGCGAGCTCATGCGGAGAAATCCAGGTGTGGACTGGGGCGCGCTGGATGACGTGATGCTGGGATGCGCGAATCAGGCAGGGGAAGACAACCGCAACATCGCGCGGATGGCGCTTTTGCTTGCCGGATTGCCGGACACGGTTCCGGGAACGACAGTAAACCGGCTTTGCGGTTCAGGCATGGATGCGGTGGGAATTGCAGCTCGGGCGATCTCATGCGGAGAGGCTGAATTCGTGGTCTCGGGCGGTGTCGAATCGATGACGCGTGCCCCGTTTGTCATTGGCAAAGCGGAAGCGCCATATCAACGATCCTCAGAGATGTTTGACTCGACGATCGGATGGCGTTTTGTGAATCCGCGGATGAGCTCGATGTATGGAACAGATTCGATGCCGGAGACCGGGGAGAACGTGGCGCGAGAATGCGGCGTGGAGCGCAAAGCGCAGGATGCCTTTGCGTACCGGAGCCAGATGAGAGCCGCTCAGGCGATGAAGGGCGGTTTTTTCGACGAGGAGATCGTACCAGTCGAGGTACCGGGGAAGAGAGAGAGGACGATTGTCAGGTACGACGAACACCTGCGACCCGACACGACGATGGAGAAGCTGGCAGCACTGAAGGCGCTCTATCCGGGGGGGACGGTGACGGCGGGGAATGCGTCTGGCTTGAATGATGGAGCCGCAGCGATGGTTGTTGCCTCGGAGAAGGCAATCGCGCGATACGGACTCAAGGCGCGGGTCCGTATTCTGGGCATGGCGACCGCAGGCGTGCCGCCGCGGGTGATGGGAATCGGCCCCGTACCAGCGACCGAGAAGCTCCTGACACGGCTAGCGAAGAAGATCGGCGAGTTCGACTGGATTCAGCTGAACGAGGCTTTTGCGAGCCAGGCCCTTGCCTGTCTCAGACAGTTGGGTCTTCCCGAGGACGCCGAGCATGTGAACGCGACAGGAGGAGCGATTGCCCTGGGACATCCTCTGGGCATGAGCGGTGCCCGGCTCGTCCTCACGGCAGCGCATCAACTGGAGCGATTCGGTGGAAAGCTGGCGCTGGCAACGATGTGCATCGGCGTCGGCCAGGGAATCGCGATGGCAATGGAAAGAGTCTGAGGTGGGCCATGAACGATCTTCCTGCAGTTGAGATGGCTGTGTCGGGCACTCAGCCGGAGTATCACTTTCCTCCCTACGTGTCGAGCATTGCCCGTTCCCCACGGATGCCGCCTGTTGTTTTCATCAGGGTGCACCAGAATCGGAACCCAAAACACAGTGCCAAAAAGCCGAATGGCTTGCCGCCATGGATCTCGTTCGACAGATAGCCTCTCGAAATGGTACCAAACTGATGAGAGAGTGCTCGCCGAGAACCTGGGCGAATTACTCTCCTTGAGCGGCCCTGGCTGTATTGTTGGGGTTTCGGAAGCAGCTGCGATTTGACTTACGTGAGTTCCTCCATGGCGGCCTTGCAGGACGGCATCTCTTTCTACATGAACTGGCTACAGTTCTTACGTAGTGGGCTTGAGGGCCTGGTGGATTTTCTCGCGAAGCCTCCAGTGGGCGCGAAGAGCCACCGATCATGAAAGCCGGACCGGCCATGAGTAAATATGTGTGCCAGGGGAAACGTCGACAAAGAACTGTTCTTCGATCAACTGAGAACGAATTCGCAGTTTCAGAAGCTCCGCTCTGCTGCGATGGCATGTCACGCCGACTTCGCGAATGACCGCGACAACCGCGAGTCCAAGCCTGCCGAGATCACACTCGAGCAAGTGCCCCTTCTATGGCTTCGCTGCCGCATTAGATTCACTTTCTCCAAACGCAGGATCGGCATGACGCTTCGGCCTACCTTCCCGCGCTTCTGGCGCTTCCCTCTGCCAAAGTGACCGCACTGGAGTTCCCGCGGTCAATAATGCGACTTCGACCCTCGGAACGAGGATAACTTCAGTCCTGACAGGCGCTCCGGAGGGACGCAGCGAAAACTGCGAAGTATGCGCTAGAATCAGACGCAAACTTTTCGTGCAGATCTCGCGCGGAGATTCTCAACAGCGAGGACCCTTGGGAAGCGAGCCTGGCCTAGTTGCCCTCATTGAAGCAGCCGACCGCGGGAGCAAACCTGCCGCGGACGCGCTTTTTAGCGCGCTCTACCGCGAATTGCGCCGAATTGCCAAGAAAGAATTGGCGCGGCACGGCGCACCCGTCAGCCTGAGCGCCACCACACTCCTGCACCAGGCCTACATTGAGATGGCTGGCCGTGAGGGAACGTCGTTCCCTGATCGCAATAGGTTCATGGGCTATGCTGCTCGCGTGATTCGCGGGCTCATCATCGATCATGCAAGAAGTCGGTGCGCTCAGAAACGAGGCGGTCAGTTCGAAATTACTTCACTCGGCGCCGAGATCGAACATATGCCCGATGCCCGCCAACTCACGCGCATCAGCGAGGCGCTGGAGGAACTCGCCAAGGTCGAGCCATCGCTTGCCGAGGTCGTTGATTTGAAGTTTTTCTCTGGTTTATCATTCGCCGAAATCGCGGCGATGAGGGATGTGTGCGAACGAACAGTGCAGCGTCAATGGGAGAAAGCGCGCATTTATCTCCATCGCAGCATTCAAGCAGATTTGGAGACATGAAGAAGTGTCATCGTTCCGCTCCAAACAGTGGCAGGTAATCAGCCCCTATCTAGATCATGCGCTCTCTTTGTCCGAGCAGGAGCGCGTTCGGTGGCTTCTCGATTTTCGCTCCCAGCACGCAGATTTGGCCGATCTCATCGAAGAACTTTTAGAGGAGCAACGTGCACTGTCGCGAGAGCACTTCTTAGAGGGCCAGCCACCGCAGCCGTCAGACGAAGACATCTTCATCGGCGAAACCGTCGGGCCCTATAGGCTCATCGCCTCGATCGGCGAGGGTGGCATGGGCAAGGTATGGCGCGCAGAACGGATTGATGGTCGCTTCGAGCGCCAAGTCGCGATCAAGTTCCTGCATGTTGCGGTCATGTCTCGAGGGGCGGCGGAGCGGTTTAAGCGCGAAGGCCAGATCCTTGGCCAGCTGCGGCATCCTCATATCGCGGAATTAATCGACGCCGGCCTAACCCCCAAGGGGGAGCCTTATCTCGTTCTCGAATACGTACAGGGTGAACAGATCGACAGGTATTGCGATGACCACGGCTTGGGAGTGGATGCACGAATCCAGCTGTTCCTGCATGTTCTTGCCGCGGTCGCCGAGGCCCATGCGAACCTGGTTGTTCACCGAGATATCAAGCCGGCGAATGTGTTGGTGAACAGCAACGGCGATGTAAAGCTCCTGGATTTCGGCATTGCGAAACTCCTTGCAGACGATACCCACCCCGCGTCTGCGACGGTGCTCACGCTGGAAGCAGGAAGCGCGATGACTCCGCTCTTTGCAGCGCCGGAGCAAGTAACGGGCGGTCCAATCACAACGGCGACGGACATCTATGCGTTGGGGGTGCTCCTTTATCTTCTGCTGACGGGCCAACATCCGATCGGATCCGGACCTTGTTCTCCTGCCGACCTGGTGAAGTCCATCACCGGAATCGACGCTCCCTTAGCGTCGCAGGCCGTTGTGTCGGCCAAATCGTCGGCCCCCCCAGAGAAGCGCAGCGCTACGCCCGAGAAACTGCGACGGCAACTCCGAGGCGATCTGGACACCATCCTCGCCAAAGCTCTCAAGAAAAGGCCTGCGGAGCGTTACGCCTCGGTCGCTGCCCTTGAGGATGACCTTCGTCGCTACCTTGGCCACGAACCGATCAGCGCGCGCCCCGACACTGTCACGTATCGCCTGTTGAAGTACGTGCGACGGCACACGGTTGGTGTTGGAGTGGCAGCAGCGTTGGCACTGTTGCTGGTGGCGTTCTCGATCATTCAGGCGATCGAGTTGCGGCGAATCACACGCGAACGAGACCGGGCCGATCGGATTGCAGAGTTCATGACGGGGATCTTCAAAGTTTCCGATCCGAACGAGGGTGCCGGACAGGCTGTAACAGCCCGGCAAATTCTCGATAAGGCCGCCGAAGACATCGACAGCAATCTATCCCAAGACGCCGAACTCCGGGCACAGATGTTACACGTAATGGGACGCGCGTATTTGAACATCGGTCTCTTCTCGCGCGCCGAGTCGCTTTTTGAGAGTGGAGTTCAAGCCAGCAAGTCGTTTGGCGGAGAGAACAGTCCGGAAACGCTGAAAACGAAACACGATCTGGCCTGGGCGGTATTCCAGGAAGGCCGCGTAGATGAGGCCGAAAAGATGGAACGGAGGTTGCTCGAGATCCAGCGCCGAGTGCTCGGTCCGGAAGATCCCGACACGCTTGCAACCGGGGAAGAGCTCGCCTTCACCGTTTGTCAGAAGGGCAAGGGACCGTGTTCCGAGGGAATCGATCTGACCCGTCACGTGCTCGACAGTCAAACGCGCCATTTGGGCCCAGACGCATTCTCTACCCTTGGAACGATGGATAATTTAGCGATCATGCTCGCCATCGAAGGCCGCCTCGACCAGGCTATCGCGCTCCAGGAAGATTCTTTAGAGAGACACCTCCGGGCCTTGGGCGCGCGGAATATCGGAACCATCGGCGCCATGTTGAATCTGGGAGAGTTCCAAAGAGACGCCGGCCGCGACGATGAAGCCATGCGCACATTTCAGAAACTGCTGGTGACGGAAACGCTCTACTACGGCCCGGAGCAGGGCGAATCCGCGGCGACTAAATACGATCTTGCTTCTGTCCTTCTCCGCAAGAAACAAAAGGATCAGGCAATTTCATTACTCTCAGGTGCGATCAATCACCTGCCACCCCGAATCGCACTCGGCATGAGCTCCGATCCTTTGTTCGTGTCACTTCACGGCGATCCTCGCTTTGAGGCATTGGTCGTCGAGGCGAAGAAGGCGGGTTCCCCCGTGTCTAAATAGCACGTCTTGAGCGACCGGATATCGGCGCAGTCTCATGCCTGGGACTCGTGCGCAAAAGAATTTTCCCAGCCCTGTCGTCTTTAGCCTGTCTTTTGCGATTTAGAGGGTAAGAGCCAAGAGCGCACTCTACTCATCTCTGCGCCGGCCCTCGAACGAGGAGGTTCCCATGCGAACACTCTCACTGAGGTTTCGTAGATTTACTTCACTGTGCAAACTCTCCAGCGTTCAGCAGTACAAGCGCGGGATCATCGCGATAGCGCTGGTAGTAGGAGCAATTCCCATAGCTTTTCAGGTGGCGAGCGGACAGGAAAGCCCACTCTCGCGGCTATTTTCCTTCATTCCCAACGGTATCTTCTTCCCCAATCCAAATGGAGCATCGCAGACCTACAGCACGCGCGGAGGGGGAATTGATCTCACCGGTCCATTCTTCCAAAGCTTGGGAACGAACGGAAGGTCGTGCGGAACATGCCACCAGCCTGGCGATGGAATGTCGGTTTCGGCAGCCAATGTAGAACTTCGCTTTTTGCGGACTCAGGGCACGGATCCAATCTTCAGACCGGTGGATGGATCGAACTGCGATCACAATATCGACGTTTCGACGCCTGAGCACAGGTACCAAGCCTATAGCCTGCTCCGCACGCGGGGCCTGATCCGAATAGCCCTTTCCGTGCCCTCAAATGCAAATTATGCGGTCACGAGTGTGCAAAACCCATACGGCTGCAACGAAACCGACACGATCTCAACATACCGGCGGCCGCTTCCTGCGACCAATCTCCGCTTCCTGAGCGCGGTCATGTTCGACGGGCGGGAATCGTCTCCCGCGACCGGTACAACGAAGATCCTCTACAGCAATTATCCGGATTCGCTGTTGAGCGATCTGACCCATCAGGCAATGGATGCGACCAACACACATGCACAAGCCTCGCCCGCAATCACGATTTCAGACCCCCGGCTGGCACAAATCGTGAACTTCGAGATGGGGCTGACAACGGCCCAGGCATACAGCAACCATGCGGGCGTCTTGAATATGCGAGGTGCGGCCGGCGGTCCTCAGGCGCTCCTGGATGAGCCGTTCTTTATCAGCATCAATTCCAGCATCGACGCTTTGTTACCGCAGTTTGAACCACCCGGCGGACTGATCGCGCCGGAGGTAGGACAATTCTCGCCTGCAATCTTCAATACGTTTGACGGTTGGTCCGCCCTCCCTCCTGAGGACCCGCGAGCCGCTGTGGCACGCGGACAGGCGATCTTCAATTCGAAGCCAATCAACATCACAGGCGTGGCTGGAATCAACGACGATATTTCGGAAGGAGGATTGGTCGCCGGAGGGATCCCTTCGCTCACCGGCACGTGCGGCACTTGCCACGACACGCCTAACATTGGTAATCATTCGTTCCCGACGCCCCTTGATATTGGAACTGGAGATCCCGATACGTCGAATGGTTCGGTGAACATGGGAGGCTTGGATATCAGATACCTGCCGAGCATTCTGGTCTGCAAACTCGATCCCGAGACGCGAACACCGACGAACACATGCAAGACGACCACGGATCTTGGGCAAGCACTCATTGATGGCCAATATGACCACGTTGGCAAAATCAAGGGACCCATCCTGCGCGGACTTTCAGCACGCGCTCCCTATTTCCACAATGGATCCGCAAAAACGCTTCTCGATGTTGTGCATTTCTATGAATCGCGATTCGGCCTGGTGCTCACCCATCAGGAGGAATCAGATCTTGTTGCTTTCTTAGGCACTCTCTAAACCTAAATTCGGTCAAACCAAGCTTGCCTCAGCTGAAGGGGAGGATTCCCAAGCACATGCGAGTTTCCGCATGGCGCAAAGGCCAGGCGTCGTCACCATTTGTGCGTTGCATTCAAACGATCTCAAAACGAGACCGGGACGGCTCCTACTGTTTGCGCAGTGGCTCCGCGTACTCGAGGCTGACGGTAGCCATTGGAACGGCCTATGCCCGTGCAGTGGTGCACCAACGCACGAAATCGATCGCGCAACGCATAGGACGAGATGATTTGTTGTGAACAATCGGGCGCCTGAGCATGTCCCGTCAGAATGTGAAAGAGATCAACCACATCGTCGCCGATTTCTGGATCGCAGGTGAGAAGACCGAAGTCTTCATAGAGTGAAGCGTCTTTGCATGATAGTTCCCAGTTCCGATGTGGACTTAGTTGCGCACCCGTGCGCCTTCTCTCCGCATCACAAAGGCGTTTTGGCGCGGGTCTTCAGTGACCTGTGCGCCAGCTTGTTCCATTCTGCGACCCAATAGAGGTTTCGCTCTTCGCGATGCGAATAACCCGCCCGTCGCCCATGGTTAGAATCAGAGGGCCATTGGCTGGCCCTGGCAGCGTCGTCAGGTTTGACGGAGAAGTTTCGGATCCCGATCACAACTCAGTCAAAGTGATGTGGTGGTAATACAACTACACCGGCCCATTTTCCGATCATGCCACCATTTCCGATCCTGCGGCGCTCAAGACGACGTTTCGCGTGTCGGACGATGCGAAGTCCGAGCAAGCGATCAATGTGATTCAGGAAACAACTGACAATGGCACGCTCCAGCTTATGCGGTATCAACGCGTGGCTGTCACTGTTCAATGACAGAACGAGGCGCCTACAGGTGCTTCCTTGCAGGTCTCAGCATTCATCGGGTATCGGGAGATCGTTATGTTCAAGATGGTCGTATCATGCTTAGGGTGAACGCTGCTTAACCTGTCCAATGCAGCATTCGGACAGCCAGCCCCTGCCCAGTCAGCCGCGCAGAAAGGTGCGGAATCCTATTTCTGGAACA
>Ga0335069_10004984_pt1 | contig 19552 bp, 37 predicted proteins | sample Lox_Sample_11_FD_206714 | JGI IMG/M metagenome (GOLD analysis project Ga0335069, IMG submission 206714) | Soil microbial communities from Loxahatchee National Wildlife Refuge, Florida, United States - Lox_Sample_1.1 | ecosystem: Environmental > Terrestrial > Soil > Wetlands | place: USA... | reverse complement strand
GGACCTAGAATTAGACAAATCCTGAGGCCGCCGGCAGCAGCCGGCGTCCTGACCTGAGATCCCCTGAGACCCCCCTGGGATCCACGGAGAGCCCCGCAAACTGGCAATTGGTATAACCACCGCCAAATAGCAAAATCGCCCCTTAGAAAGAGGCGATTTGTAAAGGCGTTTAAGTTGTGGTATAGGGATCAGTGATATTTGCCTAAGAATTCTTCACCGATCCATTTTGTATAAGCGGGCGGGATGGCTTCACAAAGAGACTTCCAATCAGATGTCCAAGAGATGCCAAGAGCGTTTTGAGCTTCGAGGATTGTCGCTTTTCCTCCGCCTTTTCCGTAGATGGCTACATAAGGCCCATCGAAATAGGTTCCATGTCGCCATCCTCTAACACGTCCACGATGGGGGAGGTGATCAGGTTGATGAAGGTGGAAAGAGCTTTCAAAGAGGCGATGTCGGATAGTCGACAAACCGAACATTTCGCCACAAAGACGAATCGGTTCTTTTAATGCCGGTCGTGCTTGGAGAATGTTTTCAATGACATAAGGGGTGTTTGTTGTTCGGAGTATGGATCGAATGAGGGGAATAAGGCGAGGGTAGCGGTTACCCGTTGCAGTCGATCCCCTCATGTAACCCTGGCATGGTGGCGAAGCATGAATGAGTTGCGCTTGTTGCAAAAGTAATTCCGGTACAAGAAGGGCATTTGACTGTACGAATTCAAACGGATAATCGGGCTGAGGATTGATGTCAACGCCTACAACCTCAAAGCCGGCGTCTGAATATCCCTTAGCGGCGCCTCCGGGGCCACAAAAGAGATCAACCAAAAGAGGTTTCATGATACGAGTTTACGGGAGAATCAGATAAGCGGCAATAGCGGCGAGAGCCCATTTGTTGTGAACCATGAGTGCTATGACTACCCAAAAGATCGCTACGGCGATGATCAAGAGCTTGAGGCTAGCCTCAGTCTCGTTATCAGCTAGGTAGCTCTGTACCTTGCTGAATATCTGTTTCATTTCGTGATCGTTTCACCTGGGTTAGTACCGAACATGTAGGTTTGTCCGAGCTTGTTTCGAAGCTCGTAACCGCCGGGGATGATCGAGATTGAACCGCCGGTGAAGTCGCCGTTCGTTGTAAGGTTGCCCTGTTGACTCGGTTCTAACCCGAGGTAAGAGCCAAGGAACCCTCCGTTTGGAGCGTAAACCCCACCTTTACTGGTCAAAAAGAGAGTTTGTCCTTGAGGGTTGACCGTTTGGCCCACGACCTGTTCGCCGTTCTGAAGTAGCGAATTCACCTGCGAAGCGTTTAGTCCCTGAACCGGAGCTTGTGATTGACCGACCTGAGTTTGGAACGCTGAAAAGGAATCGTTGAGACGATCAATTAAGGTCTGTTGTTGAGTCTGTCCAGCTTGAACGTTGGCGATGTCGGTTGTCTCTTGTCCAGTGAGAGCAGCAACGTCGGTAGCCTCTTGTGAAGAGATTTGCGCTAGTTGCTGGTTGATTTGCCCCCAATCGGTACCGCCTCCGGTGTCGCTGCCGGCGCTTGGTTGACCTTGAGCGGCCGGGTAACCGGCGGTAGCGTTCTGTGAAGCGTTAGCCGAAGCTATACGACGGTAGGTGATCCAAGCGATACCTAGACCAGCGATACCAACCAAAACGAGAATGGTTTGTTTGTGCTTGTCGCTCTTTGCGTCGGCGGCTGGTTCGATAGCGTTTTCGGTCAAAGGCATTGGCTATTGCCCTTGTTGGTTCGAATTAATCCCGAAGAGACGTTGAAACATCGTTCCGCCCATTGATCCGCTTGTGGCTCCGGAAGGACCTAGACCCTTTTGCCATTGGAGCGACTGAGGATGTGAGATGAGGTGCGGTGGGTAGACAAGCATGGAGCCGACAACACGACCAGGGTTGAGCCATGTTGGCTGAAGAGTGCTAGCGGCAATATCGTACTTCGGAGCCTTCAGCTTATGGGGGTTGTAAGGCTGAACACGTGTAGTTGCATAATTCGGCGCTAGATCAACGCCGAATGAACGCCATCCGATGCGGTGCATTGCACCATTCGGCCCTGGTTGTTTCTTTCCGAAGATTGCCATTGAGAATTCCTTAGAACCGGAACGTATTACCAGCTCCGACGACCGTACCTGTTACCCCTCCGGTTTGGTTGGCGCCAGTGAGAGATCCGGTTTCGGATTCGAGGAAGGAAGTACCGCCCGTCATGAGACCAGCGGCGCCGGCAGGGTGTGTCAAAGCGGCGACAACTACTGCGGCGATAATTCCGTATGTGATGACCTTTGCAAGTGTGCTCATGAGTTAGCTCTTCTTGTGGAACAGGAAGTGGTAAGCGATAAGCAGAACGATAACAAGGATGACCGCTGTTCCTAGCGTCGGCTTGTGTAGTCCTTCTGTAGCCATGAATTCACCTCTTTCTTATCTACCCAGTATACGATAAACTTGTGTCGCCTGTTAGCGATTTGATGGCTTGTTGAAAGCCTTTGCCGTGAAGAATGCCGGCGAGAACCAAAAGTGCAACCATGAATGCCAAGATGACTTTTTCAGCGTTGTCACTCGTTTGTGCAATGAGCACAAGTGCAATAAGGAACAAGAGCGTTACGCCGATTCCGACGATGGCTGAGTGTGCATCGGTAGCGTTTGGCATTGTCAGTTCTCCGAACGGGTAAAGGAAAGACAAGCCATTAGATCGGTCCGTTTAGTCCGGGACCGCTGGTCACTCCGGGAGCGCTGCCAGGTAGACCACCGCTTGTCTGTCCACCGGTACGGCCGGCAACAGGTCCCATGTAGTTACTCAAGTCTTGACCATTACCAGACGATGCTGGATTACTGCCGTAAATGACCGGCCCTAGAACAGGTTTCCAGAGTTTCCAGGCGAAGAGGAAGAGCAGAATGAGACCGATTACGAGGATGAGGTTTTGTTTCGGTGACATGAAGTGTTCTACCCCTGCGAGGCAAGCGGCGAAGGTGTAATGCTGCCAGAACCTTTCAAGGCGTTCACGACATTGCCTTGTGTACCTCGCCAACCAACGACCATAACGAGAATGCCAAAGAGCACGATAACAACGGCCCATGGATTAATCGGAATCTCTTCCACGTTGGCAAGCAAGACAAACTCGACGCCTACCGTTGTCTCGGTATTTGAGATTGTCTCCCGAATAGGGATGCTTTTTAGGGCAATGCGTACGTTTCGCTTGGAGAGCTGCGGGGCCTTCCCCACGCAGTGTATTAATTTGGGGGGTTACCGGTTCAAGATGTTCAGGATTTACGCATCTTCGATTTTCATGAAAGCGCTCTTCCAGAGTTTTCACGTTTCACCTCTTCAATAGTGCGCTTGGCTTGATTGTGCGAATGTAGGAATAGATGAGCGGTTGTTTTCTCTTCAGCTCTTCCATTCCTTTTGTGAAGCAGTAGCCGACAACGCTTACAATGCTGAAAAGCGTGAAGATGATGCCGGCAACAAACCAGATCAGATCAGTGAGCACGTCTACTTCTTTGACGATTTGTAGGCGAGTTGGTGGTAGGCAACTACCGCACCGATCAAGCCTATAACTGCCCAAAGGAGGGGGCTCTTCTGAAGCGAGAGGGGCGAAGCGCTTGCCGCTGCCGCACCCTGGCTACCAGAGTTAACGATACCGGCCGGTCCAAAGAACGGAGGTCCGGTAATGCTCGTAACTGGCGCATTGATTTGCGTCGGTCCGAAACCCTGGGGATTCAAGACGGCTGGATTTGGCCAGCCGAACCTTGAACCTCCGACCTGTTTTGTGTCCTGAAAGGGAGCGCCTGTCAGGTTGACTACTGGTGATGCCATTGATTACCCCTGAATCGGAACGAACTTGAGAAGCTCCATGCCGACGTAGCATGTCGAAGTCGAGCTTGCCGCCTGTCCGGCGTTGAAGTACACGACTACCTGAACGCCGGTAACCGTAATGGTGTTGATTGCGTTCTCGTTCGTGAACTTGCGGTCATCGGTAAGTGCTCGGTCAAAGCCCCAGAATCCCGGAGGCAACATGACGCCATGTTGTTCGAGCCAACGGTTTTGGTTCTCGGTTACCGTATCATAATAGTTGATGACGCTCGAAGAGGTCTGCAACTCGATGTGGGCGACTTGGGAGTAAGGAACAACCCCGCCGATTCCGCTGTTCAGCGTTGGGTCCCAAATGAAGAAGATAAAGCTGAGAAGCTGACCTTGTCCAACAGGGTCGGACGCCAACGGGATCGGGAACGAAAGCTGTCCATTTGTGGGAACTGTGAAGTATCCACGTGCGTACTGGCTGTTCGAGACCGGTGGAACCGTCCGGGGGTCGTTCGGGCTGAAGTAGCCCTTTCGGATGATGGTTGTTGTTGCCGATCCGGCGTAGGTGCTTGTCGAGTCGTTGGCGGCAATGGTTGCCGGCGACAAGAGAGCAGAACCGCCTGTTTGTGCGAGCATACCGGCAGCAAAGGTGATGTTCGGAGTAACCGAACGCTCGGTTGCCGCCATGTATTGCGGGGAAACGATCCGGCGCTCATCCTTCCACAAGATGTTGCCGCCGGCGTCGAATTCGTAGTACACGTCGAACGTTGCTGCCAACGGAATCTCAAGATTGAGATACAACGGGCTGGTTGAAGTGGAAACCGTAGTTCCCGTCAAACCGGCAGCGGTAGGCGAAGGTGTGAGAGCCGAAGTAACTGTTTCACCCTGCTGAGTGTTGACACCGGAACCAGCCAGCGAACCAACCCCACCGGCGCCACCCGCCAAAAGCGGCCGGTAGCTTTGCATGACAAATGCCAGGATTCCGGGCATCTGGAAGGCGTTGTAGGACGATTCGAGGTTGACCGACGCCATCTGAACGTAGTTCCAAGGAAACAGCGTTGATTGGGTGATCGTCTTGCCCGACCCCGGAGTGTAGGTTTCGGTGATTGCGATGCGGGCAATCAAACCGGTGATGATGTCTTGCTGGTCAAGAGTTGTTGTTGGGAGCGCTTGACTCGAACCCTGGTTCAGAGTGACCGAAAGGTTTTTGTTACGGTTGTCCGGAACGCTCTTTTCCTGAGTAGTGAGTCCCGGAACACGGAACCATTGGCCCCATTGAGCCTGAGCATTTGTTTGCTGAGACGGCATTTGTCAATTACTCCTTAACTTGCATTGGCGCTGCCGCCAAAGAATGTGACGAGACCGGGCATATTTGTTTTTGCGCCAGCCCAACGGCCGAAGGCAAAGAAGGCGGCAGCAAAGATAGCGAAGATTGAGAGGGTAACAAGGGGATTGTCGAGTTTCTCCTTGCCTAGGAACGCTAACCCAACGATCAGGACCACGATAACGATCAAAATCGTTACGGTGTGATCAGGGGTACTTGTCGAGCTTTGATTCATAGGCTACATTCAAGCATGACTTTTGATCGTCTATTGACAAATGGCTAGTATTTCTTGGACGAAAATCAAGCCTGGTCCGTTGAGATGTCTTTGGTTAGGCGAAGCCGGTTGCGACAACCTCGCTATCGGAATACGCACCGGCCGCAACATCTCCGGAGGAATTGCTCATACGAGGGTATGCGAAGAGCATGCCGGCGCCGGGCCGATTAAGGAATTCCCCTACATGAAGGCTGTTCGAGTCAACAAAGCAAAAGCGAAAAAGAGGAAGAAGTGAGCGTTATCGAATCCCTGACTACGAACGAGGTTCAGGTTTGTTATCCGCCGAAGCTTTGTCATGCTTCTTGTCATTATTGTCACTTAAGCGGATGCGGCGAACCTCTTTTGTGTAATCGAGCTGAAGTTGATTGTTCGAAACGATGTGCAAATGGATATCCTCCATGTGTCGTTTGTGATGACCTCATAGGCAAAGCTTGTTTGGTTTGCGGCCGACTATAGCGCCAGCATCGCCCGTTCGCTGAGAACTTCATCGTCTCGCATCAACAAGAATTGACGCTTCTCAGCCGGCGGTGCGGCCCACTTCGGAAGTCCCATTTCGTAAAGTCGCTTCACGTCTTCTCGGTACTTGACTGCAAACAATGCTAAGCAGTTGGCTTCGCTCAACACTTGGATGTTGATCGACTTCGGACGCTGAGAACCGATTACAGTTGCCATGCTCTTTTCACGGCCCGCCCTACAAATGCGCTGAATCGTGTTGCCGTGTAGACCGTTGCCGGTGACGCCGAAGAAATCCATTCCTTCGTCGAGCACAAGAAGCGAAGGAATCCGAGCACGCTGAGAGCGCCAGAATTCCTCAATCATGGTTACTTGCCACTTGACAAGCGGTCCTTGATCAAGGCGTTCGTTTTGGAGAATGACTACGTTAGCGCCGGTCTGCCATGCAAGCGTCCATTCTCGGTAGTTGCGAACGAGACGAGAGTGAGGAACCTTTTCGCCATAACCCCAATTTTTGTAATGATCTCGAATGCGAGTGCCATCGGCGAAGTATTCAGCTTGAAAACGTGGCTTTGTGTCGCCGATCACCATACGACCGGATTGCTTACCGATTGCCGCTCCGGGGGCTATGTAATCTTCATAGAAATTAGCAGCTTGCCAATTTATGAGAGTGCTCTTGCCGCATCCTCGCATGCCAACTACGGCCCAAAGATCAGCGCCCCATGAAGGGTCGACGTGGATTTTGAGAGAATCAAGAAGGCTCGACATCGGGATTCTCCCCCGACGAAGCTTCAAGAGCCGCTTGAGTGGCAATCATTAACATTTCAAGCGAAGTGGAATCTGTCGGAATTGGAACTTCAATCGCGATCGCCGGTGCCGTTTTTTGGGTGAGTAGCACCATGAGATCGTCGAGGATCTCGTTCATCTTGTCTCGCATCTCCGGAAGGAGAGACAACCATTTCTCGTCCGGGATGTCTCCAAGCGCAATCGGAAGAAACGGCTTCGCTTGCTCGAGAAAGCCCATGATTGGAGCTTCATCAGGCGCTAGGTTGTAGAGGTACTCGACGATCATTGCCGTATTCGGCAGCAACGCCAACATTGGGTCCTCTTCTTCGGTCTCTTCTTCGAGGAAGATCTTATCGAACAAACCCATTGAAACCCTCTTCTTTTGCCTTGTGATCGGCTCTAATACTGTTCACTGTTTTAATGTACATGGTCCATGCTGCCGCCGATTGCAACAGATCATTATGCTCGGCAATTTTGTTGACGCCGGCGGTTACCGGCGATGACAATTCAAGAAGATAGAAAAGTGGGGCAAATAGGACCTTTTGAGTGCTTGCCTTGGGGGTTAGCCGATCCTTTTCAGCTTCGGTGAGAACGTCGCCATCGGGAAGTGGTTCGAGCGCTCGAACAGTCAGATACACAAGAGCGAAGGCGCCGGCTTTACCGAGGATTCCCTGAGCAGTTCCCGAAAGCTTATGAGCGCTCTTTGTCTTGCCAATGGTCTCGGTGACAATCTCGATTAGCTCGGGAGCATCATCAACGCCAGGTTGTTCAGGTGGTACCGGAATTCCCTTGTGTGAACGGGAATAGTGGATTTTGAGACCGTGACGAGACTTCTGAGGGGCACCACAAAGGGTGCAAGGAGGATATTCGTCGAGCAACACTAGCGAAGACCACGAAGCCGGCGAGCGCCTCGAACAGGTTCAGGGGGCTCTTTCTTCTCTTCTTTTTCTTCAGACTTCGGCTCTTCTTTTGATTCGCCTTCCGACTCTTCTTTTGTGTCGATGATGTCGACTACCGGCGCTTCAGGCTCAATCGGAGCTGCCGGTGTCATCAATTCAGCAACATAAGCCGAACATTCTGGGCAGTTGGCTATGTGGTGATCGGCGCCGGTTGGATCATCGACTTCAGGCGCTTCAACATGGACATCGACGTGAACTGATTCGTCATGAACCTCGACAAATTCTGAACTATCGTCATCAATGACGACGTTCTCTTCGCCTTCAACAATGGCTTCGGGCGCCTCATCTGTGACAAAATTCGAATCTCCGTCAACTTCAATTGGATCTTCGGAAACAACTTCATCCTCATCCATTTTCGGAGTCCTCCTTACGTGGCTTGAGTGCCAGATAGGCAAGCGCTACACCGGCAGTAGCGCCGATGACAAGCATACGGACAACATCCAAACGGCGAACGAGGGTTTCAAAGCGCTCTTCAGCCGCCGGCGAAAAGGATTCCTTAGGGGAGAAGTCGCCTTTGATTACATTCGGTTTCTTGGTGGCGCTCATGGCTTCGATCCTGGTTTACTTGCAGTGTAGCCGAAGAGGCAGATAAAGCCGGGATCAGTCGAATCATCATCCCACGTAACCGTTCGGTGGGTGGTACGAATAATCAGGTTCATGTCCGTTACATTCGAAAAACCGGCCGGCAGCGGGAGCTGAACATCGCTTACAAATGCATCACCTCGCATGCCGAAGGTAAGGGTGATATTTTGAGCGGTCAAGGGGAATTGGGCATAGAAGCCGGTGATGATCTCTAGATCGTCGGTTTGAGCGTCGAAACTGAACGTGCCGCCGGCGCCCTTCCCAATCTCGATTACTTGGGTATCAAGAAGGTCATTTGTGCGAGCTACAAAACGCTGAAGAGTGTGGTCGACTCTATCCACCGCTTTTTCGACTTCGTGCATTCGACCGCAAAGAAGCTGAAGCCGGGGATCTTTCAGTTCCTTCGGGAGAAGATCATTCGACCACCAAGCGGCGAAATTGTCCGGGTCCATGTATGGATCATAAGCATTTGGGTCGCTCTGATCAGACATTTTCAACCTTCTTCGCTCTGATCTTCATGCGATCGACACACCTTTGCATTCGATCATTATAATCCATGACCTGTTGAGCAGTCCAGCCTCGAACCCTGGAAACTTGCCAATAGTCGATAGCGCTGAAATCGATCTCCGTTCTCATGTTGAACATCTGTTCGCATTCAAGACGAAGAAGATAAGCCATCCGAGCTTTGGCAGTTGTTTCTTTGATCAGGTAGGTCATTAGGAAAGTTTGGTGATTAAGTACGTTGGGTAGTAGTTGAGTGTTCCAAAGTTTCCACCGCCGATGGTCTGAATATCAAATCCGATAGAACTTGGTGTACTACCAGCGGCGATAATAGCAATTGTCGTAGCTGTCGGAATCAGATCACTGAGAGAAGCCGTACCCGTAACGGTTACATCCGTGGGATTACCTCCCTGATCTCCGTAGTTCGTAAAATGAATACCCTTAACCGTTGAACTGAGTGCTCCGGTAATCTGAAGTGTCGCTTGCATCACGTAAACTCCGGCAGCAGTGATCTTCGGTTGTGACGGAGTAGACGCATCAAACCAACTCAAAGAGGTAGATTGTCCGGCATTGTCGGTTTCTATGAAAGTGTCAAAAGCCGTATCCGCAAAAGAGGCAGTATTGCCCCAACTCATATCTGATGTTGATGTTCCGGTAGTTCCGGCTGCTAAATAACAACGTACCGATTCGCCCGTATGATCGGCGCTAGGCGTACTCCATTGAACGTGAAAATCAGTACCGTCGACTTTCGAGAGAACCTGGTTAGCTGTTCCGCCAACAGGAATACCGTGGACCGCTACGCCATTCTGGGTAATTTGTGCTCGAAAGTCAATGGTTGCACTCATGATTCAAGTTCGTCACCCACGCCGGTGATCAATTCCAGGATGAAGGAAGAGTTTCCAGGCGGGGAGCTGAAGAGAACTTCGAAAGTGTTCTGGTTGACTACCTTCAATTCAAGAAGGGTTGCAGTAGTTCCCGAAAGAACGGTACCAACCTGGCAAACGGAATTGTCGCCTGCCGAACGAATCTGAGCCACTTGGAACCATGAACCTCTGTTATGGGCAAATAGATATTCCGTATTCGTAGTGTCGCCGAGGGTTACGAGTTTTCCTTTGAGGCGAGAAATGGTAGTGACAACGGGCGAAGACATTTTGAAAATCCTTAGGCTAAATTGAGTGCAAGAAGGGCCACATTCACGCCATTACTAACGGGAGCGGTATCAAACGAGAATGTTGTTGTGTTGGCCGATGGGCATTTGTACGAAGCGTTTATCACGTTGCCGGTACCGTTGTCTTTGAGTAGGGCAATGATGAAATACGAATTCAAATTATGCGTGACAGTGATGCTGGTCGTTACGCCGTCGCCGATGTTTTGCTGATAAAAACTGGTTGGTTCGGCTGCCGGCGTTTGCCACGAAACGTCATAGTTGCTCGAACTGTTCTTTTCGAGAACTTGACCAGTCGTGCCCCCAGCTGGAATGCCGGGGCCGCCTCCCCCGGGGAAGGTTTGGGACGGCAGTTCTGGCGGTAACGTAGCCATACCCGTTAGACTAGCATATGGTCCTGTCGAAGATTGCAAATCCGCCCCGTAAACGACCCCTTAAATGGATCGGAGTAGATTCCGAAGGTTTCAACCATCCCGACGGGCATCAATATACCCACGTCTTTTCAGCCAACGGGCCAGACTACGAAGGACCGGTTCTCGTCTCGAGGAATCGCCCGCTCACCACTTTTGAGATCCTTCGCCATGTTTGTAACCTTCCAAAGGGCTACAACCTGGTCGGCTACTTCTTCAAGTATGACCAAAACATGATCCTTGGAGACCTCCCCGAAGAAGACCTTCGTATCTTGTTCAAGCCGGAAGGAACCCTTAACGGGAACTATGACGAAGAGCTTCGAATTGTTCGCTATGGGAAGTATTGGATTGCACGTTTCTCGACGATGCTCGAAATCGTCATTCCTCGCAATCCAGATGCGCCATTACCCAAAACTCTTGAAGAGCTTCATGCACCGCAATCGTGTTACGTGCGAAAGAAAATTTGGGACGCCGGCAAGTTTTTTCAAACGTCGTTCATCGATGCCGTTACAAAGTGGGACGTTGCAACACCGAAAGAGCTTGAGCTTCTCAAGGAATGGAAAGCTCGACGTAACGTTTTTGAACTTCAATATGGACAAACCCATCTTGAGGAAATTTGTCGATACACACGATTAGAAAACAATTTGCTCGTTAAGCTCTTCAGTAAGTTCAATGGGGTTTGTGATAGTCAAGGTTACCAGTTGAAGAGCTGGTATTCGCCGGGATCGCTTGCAAAGGTCATGTTGAAGAAACACAGCATCGTGAAACATCTCGAACAAATGCCCGAAAAAACTCAAGCGTTTTGGAATGCTGTTGATTGGGCATACTTCGGTGGCCGCTTCGAAATTCCACAAGCTGAATACGTCGACGTTCCTCTATTCGAATACGACATCAATTCAGCCTATCCACACGTGATGCGTTTTCTTCCTTGCCTTATTCATGGAGAATGGCAGCATTCCAACCGAACAGACTTCACCGGACAACACTCGCTTTACCAAATGTGTTGGCAACGAACGATTGACAAGCCGATACGTTTTGGACCGTTCCCAGTACGAGGCCATTCCGGAACAGGATTCTACCCTTCTGGACATTCAAAGCCTGAAAACCTCAACTCTGGCTGGTATTGGGGAATTGAAGTCGAACAAGCGCTCAAAGCGTTTGGTGACAAGATGAACATCGAAATCGTTCAACAATACGTGTACCGAACGACGTGCGACTGCAAGCCATTCGATTGGGTGAATGACGTGTATGCCGAACGTAAGCGCCTTGGTAAGGATGCTGCCGGGATTGCGCTCAAACTTGGTCTTAACTCTCTTTATGGTTCACTAGCTTCGCCATTGTCGCCCAAATACTGCAACGGTATATGGGCCGGTTGGATTACTGCCGCTACACGTGCAATGTTGCTCGAAGCCATGCAACTCTGTGACGAACCTGATCAGGTTCACATGTTTGCAACCGATGCCATCGTCACTTCAAAAGAAATTCCACTTGACATCGGTGAAGAGCTTGGACAATGGGAATGTACGCCGGTCGATGCCGGCGCCCTGATTATTATGCCAGGCGTCTACATCTTCGAGACTCCGAATAAATCGAAGATCAAAACACGTGGTATTGATCTACAATGGGTAGCCAAACACAAGAAGCGATTCTATGCACGTTGGCGCTCACACGAACGCAAAACAGGTTCCGGTGTCGGCGCTCACATCAAAATCAAAACAGAGCGCCAACAGTTCATCGGATGGGGACAAGCGTTCGCCAGAAACGATCCGTCACTCGCACGCACATGGGTTGACGCTCACAAGGATCTCACCTTTGATACTCCAAAACGCACCCCCGACGGCTGGCCCAATACGCCTGCCGATCCTGATAAAATCAAACCTCATGGTAAGTTCGGAAACTTTGGTAACGGAGCTGAAGACAACCAGGATTTGTTCTGGCAAGCGTTAGTGACCGGCGAACAGCCAGAACGAGGGTACGAACTAGGAATGATAATAGAAAGCTGATTCCGGTATATCCTTAACAACCCAAAAGCGTTTGGGGATCTTTCGTCCAAGCCGATCGGCTGTTTTGTGATCCTTCTCAATCAGAGCTTGAGCGCCCTTACGATAAGTCTCTCGCACGTTCGCCGGCATTTGTCGTAAGCGATATTGAAGTACATCGTAAGCATCTAGGCGACCTGTTGCTTCGAGATAGCGTCCGAGCTTCTTTGCCGTGTACTCATGTTGGTAGCTCTGGTAACCGGCCGCCTTCGCACGTGCATCACGTCGAGCGTAAATCGCCTGATTCTGTTCTTTGGTACGGGCCATTGACAGTCCTCCGGACGAGTATTAAGAGATGAGAGAGCCCCGGACCTTGGGAGAATCCGGGGCTCTCGGTTGCCTGTCGGGCGAGCTGTTAGCTAGTTGCAGGTGGTGAAGTTTGTTCGGAAACGTCGGTAGGGTCCGCCGGTGCGGATACCTGAACGATCGTCGAAGGAAGGGGTTCGGACGCCGATGCAGGTTCAACAGGTGAAGCAGCAGGAACGAGTGGAATCGGTGCATCCGGAGGAACGACAACCGGCGCCCGCTCGACTGACTCCTCTTCCTCCTCTTCAGCGACCGGAATCGCTTTGAGCGTAATGACTCCGTTTTCATCTTCGGAAGCAACATACGTGACGGGAGCATTCGGAGCGACAAGCGTTGCAGTCGCCGAAGGGACTACCGGAAATACGGTAACCCCATCGACTTCAACTGTCACGTTTCCCGAATCGTCTTGAGTGACAACGAGAGCCATGATTTTCACCTTCAAGTGAGAGAGGATTAGACCTTTGTAGTCTAACTCTCTTCAGCCGCCGGCGGCAAGTAGACCGCTTCGAAAAGCTTCGTTGGGTTGACACCCTTCTTGGAAGAAGGTTCATCCGCTGAATATTTGACAGTCAATGCGCCGCCGATTCGAAGTGTCTTCTCGCCGGCATCACGTATCGCCTTCTTGATAGCAAACATGATTTGAGGTTTGCAGAACACTCGAACCGAATCGTCAAGAGTGACAATGCCCTGAAGCGCAACTTCGCCGGTTACCTTATGTTTCAGTTCTCCGGTATCGAAATCTGTTACCGGTTGTGTGTCGAGATCCGTGATGGTTCCCTTGACTTCATCGCCGATCGCATCAAACTTCGCTGTCGGCGGTTTGACCTCAAAAAGGTCTTGTTCCTGATACATCTTGTTCTCCTTTGTTTCGAGCCCCCATTCGGTGACTCTCCCAACCCTGTTCGGAAACTCCTGCAATTGCTGAGCGTACGGAGTTTTACGTCGCCTACAACAAACAGGGAAGGGAGATATTGGATCACCAGCCCTTCTTGTTTGACTCCCATTCACACGATGGTATCATTATACCATGAGTGATGAATTCCTTTTCGGTTTGGCCCACGCTGCCTCCTTGATTAAAAGCCATTTGAACTTACACGAATGCTTCGAGGAACTGAAAAGATGTCACACCTTCAAAGACGTAGACGCCTTCCTAGAGAAACACAACCTCACTCTTGAGTGGAAGCTTGTGGAACAGAAGCGGAAATATCCGACGAAGTCGGTTTGATCTTCAGGCTACCGTCTTCCGCCACCTGAACAAGAGCGTCTCCTACCTTTATCCAATTTCCCTCGGATACATTCGACGTTGGTTTCGTCGGGACAACTCCGCTGATGTTGTGAAAGACATCATCAACCAAACCGACTAGCGCCGGTATGAGAATTGCCCATGTTACGTGTGTGACGTGTCCATTTGAACCAAAGTCTAACGTAGACGCCGGCCCAAAGAGAGCAACCAAAACCGAGCCGAGAGATCCGAGAATCAAAGCTTGTCGACGTGTAAGGTGGTACTTGAGTAGTTTCATACTCAAGAAGATTACTATCCCTTCCGGGGAAAGTCGCCGGCAATTTCGAGCTTCTTTGCCGGTGGCGCTAGGAACTTGTCTTGCGCTTTCTCAGCAAGCGCTCGAAGCTCTTCGATATCGAGATCGATTGTGTTGTTGGCGATGCCGGCGACAACGTACCCACGAAGGTACATAGCCTCTCTCGGGTCATCATCCTCGAACAGGTAGGGCAGTTGCGCCAGGTTGTTTTCGTTGGTTCCGAGATTGAACCAAACCTGAGCAACTTCAGCATTGTCAAGTTTCTTCATAGTTTCTTTCCTCCATGCCTATACGGTCGACGCCGGTTCTTTTCCATTTTCAGATTGATGACTTCGCCGATGTTGAAACCTCGTTGATGACTCATATCAAAGATCCGAATCACGACATCGGCCAACTCTTCGGGGATGTCGTCAAGCCGATCATCTCGAAAGGCTTCAAGCGCTTCGCTCAACTCAGTGTGAACGAGCGCAATGAGATCCCCAAAAGTCCGGTGCTCATCCCACCAACCATGCTCTTCGGCAATGTCGTAACACTCTTTGGCTAAAACGTTGATTGCCTGAATTTGAGCGTCTTTCGCCGGCGTCCGAACAGGAACACAACCAAGCGCCGAACAGTAAAGCGTCTCTTCATGCTCAATGGGCTTCTGGTTCTTCCTAACGAAGTAATCGATCATCATGCGAGGCTTTTCGTCCATGAATCGATCAAAGCGTAAGAGAGACCAGTAGTCAAGGAAAATTTTCCTTGCATTAGATCTCTTCACAAGCCATGATTATAACCGATGAAACCGCCTTGTCATGGCAAAACAGCTCTGTTCTTTGCCAGCGATGGCCGAGCCGATAACCAGTATATGAAAGCCGCAAAAGCCATCTGCCAGACTTGCCCATTCCGGAACGGGTGTCTAGAAATCGCCTTGACGGAAAACCATCGTTACGGTATATGGGGCGGAACGACTCCAAAAGAACGTCGCAAGATTCGTCGAGAACGGGGGATCAAGCGCAAGAATCAGAAGAGCATCTATCCTTACGTTCAATACAGAGCGACTCGACGCAACACGAAACCGTGGCAAGCGGTCATTCCTGTCAAGGGTAGTAAGAGGAAATTCATCGGCTACTTCGCTACCGAAATCGAAGCTCATCTTGCAGTGAACAAAGCACTAGGAAGAGACACATGACTTACTTTGCTGACATCTCAGAATTCCAAACGAACGTTAATCTTCCTGTTTACCGTGAAGGGCATGCATGGCTAGCAGTTCGAGTAAGTGACGGTCACCATACAGACAACCTCATTCGTGAACGCTTGCCGATCCTTCGCTCACTCAACTTCGCTTGCATCATCTATTACCACTTCATGCGCCCGTCATCACATGTGTCACTCGAAACCCAGCTTGACACGTTTGCCAATGCTCTTGGCGTTGTACTCGACAACGAAACGGTTGCCATCGACTACGAAGCAAACAACGGTCTCATTCCGGCGGCCGAAGACCGAGACATGCTCGCCCACATGTTCGACTTCCACCTAAACCGTGACACGCTTATTTACCAGAACTACTCCGAAAACCAAATCGCTCCCACGGATCGAATGCTTTGGCTCGCACGTTTTTCAATCGCCCCACCTCAGGTTCCTTACGACATTTGGCAATGTAGCAATGGTGCATTGTTTCGTGGAATTGGGAGTGTGTGCGATGAAAACTACACCCTGAAAACCCCTCAAGATATCATCATTCCCTACCGATCAACCCAACAACCAGTCTGGCAATCTCACCCGGAGGATCACTTGCAAACGACATTCATCAACGTCACCACCGATTCATCGGGGAACGGTTACAAAGACGTTCAAGCGCCCCAACTTTTCTCCGTTGAGATCAACGCCAGTAACCCCGAAAGTGGGGTTTATCCGAAACCGGGAATGACCGCTTCATGGTGCTCGGTTGCCGGCATCTCACGTGTGGTCGTAACCGGAGCGCCAGCGCTCTCTAGTATCGGAGTATGGGTAACCGCTCCATTGCCGGGCGCATGACGATTCGCCTTCTTTGGGTTTTCTTCTTTCTCGGAGAATTCTTCATCTTTGCCGAACTTTGCCATCTTCTCTTCTGAGATAAGCTAGTATGCGTGGCGACTCCTTCCGACGTTCTAGGTACGGCTCAACAATGGGTCAACAAACAGGTTCCGTACCTCTACGGAGGTATCTCCCAAGCTGGCGCCGATTGCTCGGGATTTGTGCAGTCTGTTTTTGCCTCGGTTGGTTTGTCACTTCCTCGTACTTCCCAACAACAAGCTCAAACCGGCTTAGGGATCTCAATCGCCGGCCCGAACGGCCTAGCCAATGCTCAACCCGGAGACCTTCTCTTTTTCGACAACAGCGGACACGTAGGCATCTACGCCGGCAACGGGGAAATGTACGATGAAGCTCATACGGGATCAGTCGCCCAACTTGAGCCGGTCTGGACTTCTCAGCTTAACGCCATCCGTCGAGAGCCACTAACCGACGCCGGCAACACTACCGTTGCTTCTGGCGCTAGCTTCAGCTCGAACTTCCAGAACGGTCTAAGCATCATTGAGAACGGGCAAACCGGACAAGTGCTCACACAAGACGTTCTAGGCAGTTTCCTAAACGGTCTCGTTCCTTCCAAAGCCTCCCTTGTCAAAGTGGCGCTCATCATCGGCGGCGCTTTGATCGTTCTCGTAGGCTTGTTAGGAATCATGGAACCGCCTAGTGCAACTCCGATTGCGCCCGTTGCCGCAAGTGGTCGAAGAATCAAGAACGGTGTCCAAACCGGCGCTACAGTTGCGGCGCTCTCATGACGATATCTGATAACGCCAAAACCGCCTATCAATTCTTTCTCTCCAAGGGATTGAGCGCTGCTCAAGCTGCCGGAATCGTCGGCAACCTCGAACAAGAATCAGGGGTTAACCCTGAAAGCGTTCAACCAAACGGTCCTGGGCGAGGAATTGCCCAATGGTCACAAGGCGGCCGGTGGAACCCTTCACTCATGACCGGCAACAATGCTCAAGATTTGAACAATCAGCTCAATTTTATTTGGCAAGAGCTGCAATCCAATTCCTCTTACGGTCTCGGAGCACTTCAAAAACAAACGACTCCAACCGGAGCTGCGCAAGTTTTCGGTACTGATTACGAGCGTTACGGAGTCGCCGGCGCTCGCACACAGGATGCACAAGACGTTTACAACGCTGCTTTGAGTGGAAACTGGGGATCAAGTCCAATCAACGCAACGCCGGCGTCATTCTCAATTACCAGTCCTTCAAGTTGGGTACCGGCGCTCATCAAAATTGGTTTAATCATCTTTGGTTTCTTCATCGTGCTCATCGGACTTCATGCGCTCACTGTTTCAAGTCAACCGACACCTGTTGCATCTGTGACACAAGGAACACAAAACCTGAAAACGAACGTCAAAAAGATTAAGAAATGACCGTTCGTAGCCAAACGATTGATATCACTAGTGCTGCCGCTCTCACGCTAACAGCGCCCGGACAAAGTAGTACGTTTCCAGTTGTTCGCATCTCGAACAACTCCCCACTTATTGCCGTGATCGGCAACATTTCAAAGGATGCGGCAAGCATAATCAGTCTGCAACCGTACACGGCCGACATCTTCAGCGCTCTTGGCGGAACCGGCAATATCTCAATTCAATTCATAATTCCCGGTTCTCTCAGTTCAATTCCGAATAACTCAAGTTTGACCGTAGATTGGTCGACTAGTCCTAAAAGCGATTTCGGCGGACAAGCATATCCGACTGCCCTACCAGGAACTTCGCTCACGAATATAAACGGTCCTGTCACAGTTTCAGGAAGTATGACTATCACCGGACCTGTCACAGTTGCCAAAATCGTGGCAAGCGTTGCAACCTACGGATCATCATCCGTTTACAGTACCGCCGACTACTCCGGGGGCTCGACTGCCGTACCCGTCACACTGCCGGCAAACGAAAAGTATCTGATTTTCGTTGTCAAACCTGTTGGAGTTGTAGCCAACCCCGTAACCATCACAGTCGACGGAAACAATTCCGGACATCGGTACCTCTATCAACAGGTTTTGAGCAATAAGAGCCTTCCTTTTTGCTACGTCGAGGGCGATTTTGATTCAACTCCAACCGTTACCATTTCAACTTCCGGCGGTGACACATATCAGGTCACAATCGTCACCGCTACCAACGTTCCAGAACTTCCCAAAGGAAGCACGCTCTGGTCATATATAAACCTTGTCGGAGGTGGTGGCGGGGGTTCTTCTGCCGTCGTTCTCTCGACCCCTTTTCCTGTATCAATGATCACTATTGCTGGTCAAATCTCAGACACACAAGTCGAGCTTTACGACAACATCATCGCCAGCGCCCCGATCATCGGGAAGTATTCAATCAAAGGAGGCTACGGCACCGTAGTTCTCAACTTTGGAGAGAAACCCCTTCAGCTCACAACAGGACTCTTTGCCGCCAATCTCTTAACCGATTCAGTCGACATTACAGCATTCGTCATCTTTTAAGCTCAAGTTCTGGCAGCGACCGCCGATAGGTAAGTATGGAAACGCTGCTAGACATCGACTACAAACTCACCGCCGAATACATCACCGGCAAAAACTTCAGCGAAGAAGCATGCGAGGAATACTGGAAAATGACTAGACTCCAAACCCAAGCTCACGTATAATCATACACATGGCTACTACACACTTCACACTTCCAATTATCGTCGGTCAAATCGGTTCTAGGTACATTGCCGGAACAAAAATCGGCGGTTACAACATCCAGGGCAAAGGGGCTACCGATGCCGAAACGGCCGTTCGAAACCTGTTCTTTGCTCTTCAGCAAGACGACGATAATGCAACCTTTGGTATCTCACTTGCGATCGCTGGTCAAACCCTCAATGAGGTGATGGGAGAGCTACTAAGTGGACCAACAGAACCTACCGCCTAGCGAACGCTCGATCGAGCGAGAGCTTCTCGAAGAAATCAAGGCGCTACGTCAAGAGGGGATCGCCAGACAAGTTAGCGATATGTCATTACCGGCTGAAGTCCGAAGTTTCACCGGCGTACATGAACAAATCGGATTGTATTTTAATTCGGTACTTGAAATCGCCGTTCGCCCCACCCATGTTCAGTTGACGTTCAGATTTTCCAAATCCGGAACCGTTCGATCCTTTGCTATCCCAATCCAATCGGCATCGCCACAAGGCGTCGACATAATCCCCGGAGATATCTACGGAGGAAGTCGGCGCTTCGAAAGTCACAACAACCCAATCGCATAAAGGAGATTCTAATCCTCCCCATACCACAACTCAAACGCCTTTGCAAGTCGCCTCTTTCTAAGGGGCGATTTTGCTATTTGGCGGTGGTTATACCAATTGCCAGTTTGCGGGGCTCTCCGTGGATCCCAGGGGGGTCTCAGGGGATCTCAGGTCAGGACGCCGGCTGCT
>Ga0335069_10004983_pt1 | contig 19553 bp, 15 predicted proteins | sample Lox_Sample_11_FD_206714 | JGI IMG/M metagenome (GOLD analysis project Ga0335069, IMG submission 206714) | Soil microbial communities from Loxahatchee National Wildlife Refuge, Florida, United States - Lox_Sample_1.1 | ecosystem: Environmental > Terrestrial > Soil > Wetlands | place: USA... | reverse complement strand
CCCGGCCTGCCAGGCCGACCGGGCGAGCTATCTCTTCCATCGCGCCGGCGTCCGGTTCGTGCGCTGCGCGGCCTGCGGCGCGGTCTACGTCAATCCCACCCGCGAGCAGCCGTTCAACGACCTCGACGTCGAGCGCACCCTGACCTTCTCGCGTCCCCGCGACCGGGCGTTGATGTCCGAGGACTTCGAGCGCCTGCTCCAGCGCGTGGAGCGCGACCACCAGCACATCGTCGGCTCGCCGCTGCAGCGCACGCTGCTCCTCGGACGCTACCTGCCGGAGTTCGCCCGCGTGCCCTCGGCGGAGCGGCTCGGCCTGGAGGTCGCCGAGTTCGACGACGCGCGGTTCACCCGCGTGGCGCTCGACTCCGACATGGAGTGGGCCGCCCCCTACCTGGCGCGGGCACCACAGGTGGTCATCCTGGCCGAGCTGCTGGAGAGCCTGGCCGCTCCCCACGCCGTGCTCTCGCACCTCATCGAGGCGCTGCCGCCCGAGACGCTGTTCGTGGTCACCTACACCAACGCCGACTCGATCCCGGCGCGCATGATGCGAAGGTACTGGTCGCAGTTCTTCGACCACAAGTCGGCCTTCCTCAGCACCGGTAACCTCACCGCGCTGGCCGCGCGCTCGGGGCTGGTCCTCAAGACCCAGTATGCGCTCCCGGTGACGCGCACCGCGCGCTACACTGGGGACATCGTCTCCCGCATCGTGGGCCAGCCGGCGCTCTCCACGGTGCTGCGAACCACGCCGCTCGGCGATCTGGAGATGCCGGTGCGTGCCGGCAGCCGGGTGGTGGTGTTCGGCCGCCGGTCCGGCGAGGCCAGCGCTCGCGAGAAGCTGTCGATCGTGCTGCCGGTCTACAACGAGGCCCGCTACGTGGCCGAGGTCATCGACGCGGTGCTCGCCAAGCCGCTGAAGATCGACCGCGAGCTGATCATCGTCGAGAGCAATTCCACCGACGGGACGCGGGCGATCGTCGAGGGCTACGCCGGCCGGCCCGGGGTGCGCCTGGTGTTCGAGGACCGGCCGCGCGGCAAGGGCCACGCGGTGCGGACCGGCCTGGCCCACGTCACCGGGACCATCGTGCTCATCCAGGACGCCGACTTCGAGTACGACGTCGACGACTACGACGCCCTCCTCGAGCCGCTGCTCCAGCACAAGGCCAGCTTCGTGCTCGGCTCGCGCAGCCTCGGCATCGACGACTGGAAGGTCCGCAAGTACGACGCCACGCCGGTGCGCGGGCTGCTGCTCAACTTCGCCCAGCTGGTGTTCGCCCGGACCTACAGCGTGCTCTACCAGCAGCGGGTTACCGATGTGAACACCATGTTCAAGGTGTTCCGCGCCGAGTGCCTCGACGGGCTCCACCTGGTGTCCAACGGCTTCGAGCTGGACATCGAGCTGGCCTGCAAGCTGGCGAGGAACGGCCACTCGCCGATGGAGGTGCCGGTCAACTACGTGGCCCGCGGCTTCGCCGAGGGGAAGAAGATCCGGTTCTGGCGCGACGCGGTGCCCTCGTATGCGTCGCTGTTCTGGCACCGCTTCTGACGTCCGCACCCCTCACCGGTGAGGCCGTTCATTCGCCCCGGGTGAGCACCAGGTGGGTCGCCTTGTCCGAGGGGACGTGCTCGGTGCACCGGAAGCCGAGCCGCAGGAGGTCGATGCCCGAGAGGAGGTGCTCTCCGGTCCCGAGGAGCACGGGGGACACCGCGAGGTGCATGACGTCGACCAGGCCACCCTGGAGGTACTGCCGGATTGTGGACACCCCACCGCCGAGCCGGACATCGCGACCGCCTGCGGCCTCGCGGGCGCGGGCAAGCGCCTCCTGGATCCCGCCGGTCACGAAGTGGAACGTCGTGCCGCCCTTCATGGTCAGCACGTCCCGCGGGTGATGGGTCAGGACGAAGACCGGCACGTGGTAGGGCGGCTCCTCCCCCCACCAGCCCTTCCAGGCTTCGTCCGGCCACGGGCCCCGGATGGGCCCGAACATGTTCCGGCCGAGGATCCACGCCCCGATGCCCTCGAAGCCGCGGGCGGCGAAGTCGTCGTCCACGCCGGTGGTCCCCTGGGTGCCCCCGTGCATCCGCTGGAAGGTCCGGGTGGGGAACGCCCAGGCGTGGAGCGCCTCTCCGCCGATGCCGAGGGGATGCTGGAGATCTTGACCCGGCCCGGCGCCGAAGCCGTCGAGCGAGAGACTGAAGCCGTGAACCCGCAGGCGAGACATGGAGCTCCTCAAAGAGGTCAGCGGTGTCGCTGGCCGGTCAGGAGGGTGGACGGTTGAACCGGGCGGAACTCATCGGAGGGCGCATCAGCCGGGTTCGATCGTCATGCCGAGCTTCTGGCAGAGCGCGTCGAACGCGGCCTTCCCCGAGGCCAGTCGAAGGAGACGCTGTGCAGCCCTCGCGGTAAGAGATCGATCCGGCCCGGCCGCAGTCGCTGATGTGCACCCGTGGCATGATCGACGAAGAGCTTCCCATGCCCGTGACCTGCGTACATCTGGAGCCGCTCGAGGTGGAGCTGGAGAGACGCGGGGTGCGGCTCGGCGAGCCGATGCCCAGTCCATATGGGCCCGAGTGGGGACTGTGGTCCATCGTGGACTGCACCTTCGACGCCGGCACGCTGCGCGCGCGGCTCGGCCTCGCCGACTTCATCCGCTTCCAGGAGTACGACGGGCGGGTGGCGGGCAGCGACGCGACGTTCTACTGCCCACGGTGCCGTCGGGCGATCATGGGCCGACACCCGGCCCACGCGGGACCGACGACGCCCAGGCTCGCGTGAGCTCAGGCGCCACACCAGCGCCGGCCGAGCTCGCGGTAGAGGTCGGTGGTCTCCTCGATGCAGCGGACCAGGGCGTACTCGTCGGTCTGGTGCGCCTGGACCAGCTCACCGGGTCCGAGGATGATGGTGGGAATGCCGCCGAACGCGGGAGTCAGGATGCTCGCGTCGGTGAAATACGGCGCGCTGGCCGGCTCGGGGCGCTTCCCCTGCCGTCGCTCGGCGAGCTCGTAGACCAGCCGGATGAACGGGTCCTGCTCGTCGGTGCGCACGCCGGGCACGTCCACCTTGGCGCTCAGCTCGACGTCCGGGCCCAGCGCGCGCGCCACGTCCTCGCGCACCTGGGCGTGGCGCTGGGCCGGCACGGTGCGGATGTCGATGCCGATGACTGCCTCGTCCGGGACCGAGTTGATGTTCAGCCCGCCCCGGATGGTGCCCACGTTCAGAGTGGGACGGCCGAGCAGTGGGTCCGGCGCCACCTCGAACCGGAACGCCTCCAGCGCCGCCACCGCCCGGGCCGCCCGGTACACGGCGTTCACCCCCCGCTCGGGCATCGAGCCGTGCGCGGTCACTCCCCGGGTCCGCGCCTCCAGCCACAGCGCACCCTTGTGGCCGACCAGCGGAGCGCCCCCGGTCGGCTCGCCCACCACCATCGCCCCCGCGGTCCCGAGGGCGCCGGCCGTCCGCGCCAGGTGGGCCGCTCCCTCGCAGCCCGTCTCCTCCCCGGCGACGAAGACCAGCGTCAGCCCCGCTTCCCGCAAGGCGCCCGACCGGACCAGGTCCAGCGCGGCAGAGGCCAGGGCGGCGATGCCGCTCTTCATGTCGCTCGCGCCGCGGCCGTAGAGGCGCCCGCCGTCGGTCTCTCCGGCGAACGGGCTCCGCGTCCAGGGCGCGGCGCCGAGCGGCACGGTGTCGAGGTGGCCGGCGAAGCAGAGCGGAGGCCTGCTCCCGCCCGGGGCGAACGCCACCAGGCTCGCCCGGCCCGGGGCGAACTCATGCAGCCGTACCCGGAAGCCCCCGTCCTCGAGGAACTCGGCGAGGAAGCGCGCGCAGTCCAGCTCCGGGCTGGTCGGGTTGATGGTGTCGAACCGAACGAGCTGCTGGGTGAGGGACACCGGGTCCACGCTCATCGCCTCGCCTCCGTTCCACCGGCTCCGAAGTAGGCCGCCTGCATCCGCGGGTCGGCACGGAGCTCGGCCGCGGTGCCGGACGTCACCACCCGTCCGTTGGCCAGGACGTACCCACGGGTGGCGATGTCCAGGGTCTGGTGCACGTTCTGCTCCACCAGGAAGATGGTCACCCCGGCCTGGTGAATCTGCCGGAGCACGGCGAACGTCTCCTGGACCAGCCGGGGAGACAAGCCGAGCGACGGCTCGTCCACCAGGAGGAGCCGGGGCTCCGACATGAGCCCGCGCCCGATGGACACCATGGCCTGCTCGCCGCCGGACATCGTCCCCGCGAGCTGCGTCCGCCGGCTGGCCAGCTCCGGAAAGGTGGCGAACACCCGCTCGAGCCGGCGGGCGACGATCTCGGGCCGCCGCTCGCCGTGGGCCGCGACCAGCAGGTTCTCCAGGGCGGTCAGCCTCGGGAAGACCCGGCGCCCCTCCGGGATGCAGCCGATGCCCAGCCGGACGATGCGGTGGGTGGGCAGACGGGTGAGCTCCGTCCCGCGGAAGGCGATTCGCCCGCTCCTGGGCGAAGTGAGCCCGAGGATGGAGCGGATGAGGGTCGTCTTCCCCGAGCCGTTCGAGCCGAGCAGGCAGGTGATGGACCTGGGCTCGATCCGGAGGGAGACGTCCTGGAGCACGTCCGCCCGGTCGTAGCCGGTGAACAGGTGCTCGATGACCAGCGCGTCGTCCGGACCCGTCATGTCAGCCCCAGATATGCCCGGCGGACCTCGGGGTCCGCGGACACCTCGGCGAAGGTGCCCTCGCAGAGCTTCTTCCCGTAGTTGAGCACCACGCACCGGTCGGTGACCCGCTCGATGACCGACATCTCGTGCTCGATGAGCACGATGGTCAGGTCCCCGAACCGTCGGCGGACCTCGAGGATGTCGTCCATCAGGCGGGTGGTCTCGTCGGCGGTCATCCCGGCCGAGGGCTCGTCGAGGAGAAGGAGCCGGGGGTGGCTCATCAGCGCCCGGCAGATCTCCACCCGGCGGCGGTCGATCATCGCCACCCCGGTCATCGGCTCGAACAGCCGCCGCGCCAGCGGGGGATCGAAGATCTGCAGCAGCTCCCTCGCTGCCGCCGCGGTCGCGTCCGCCTGCCTGGCCAGGGCAGCGCGGCGGAGCACGTTGAACCACAGCCCGTGCTCGAGCCGCTGGTGCGCTCCGATGGCCAGGTTGTCGAAGATGGACAGCTCGAGGCACAGCCGCGAGCGCTGGAAGGTCCGGGTGATTCCCGCGCGGCAGATGGCCTGCGGGGTGGCATGGGCCAGCGACGTCCCGGCGAAGAGGACCTCGCCGCGGGTGGGCGAGAACAGGCCGGTGAGGACATTGAAGAACGTGGTCTTCCCCGAGCCGTTGGGTCCGATGAGCCCGAGGAGCTCTCCCCTTCGGACCTCCAGGTCCAGCCCGGCGAGCGCCACCACGCCGCCGAACTGGCGAGTGAGCCCCCGGGTCGCCAAGAGGGCCTCGGGTGCGCTCACCCGGCCACGCTCCCGAAGGGCCGACGGACGCTGCGGCGGATCAGCCCGGTGGGGCGGAGAACCAGCACCAGCACCACCAGGACCGAGAACAGCAGATAGCGGTACTCCTGGATGGGCTGCAGCTTCTCCGGGAGCCAGATGACGATCAGCGCGGCGGCCGCGAGCCCGGCGAGATTCCCCAGACCCCCGAGCAGCAGGATGGAAACGAGGACCAGCGACTCCTGGAAGGTGAAGTTGTTGGGGGCGATGAAGCCCACCATCATCGCCGACAGCCCACCGGCGACGCCGATCAGCGCGTTCCCGATGGTGAGGGCGGCGATCTTCCACCGTCCGATGGAGATGCCGAAGCAGGCCGCCGCGGTCTCGTCGAGACGGACCGCGTCGAGCGCCACGCCGATCCACGAGCGCTCCACTCGCCGCACCAGCCATACCGCGGCCAGCGCTAGCGCGACCGCCGCGAGGCAGTAGAACGCGTAGCCCGAGAACTCGACGCCGAGTAGCCGCCGGTCGTCGTTGAAGCTCCAGCCGAGGAGCTGCAGTCCTCCGAGCTTGAGGCCCTGCGGCCCGCCGAGCGTCTCGTTGACCTCGAGGAAGGTCCGGAACAGGAGCCCGAAGGCGATGGTGATCAGCGCGGCATAGTGGCCCCGTGTCCGCAGCAGCGGCAGCAGCAGCAACGAGCCGACTGCGGCCGCCGCGGCCCCGCTGGCCAGCAGCACCAGCGGGTGGGGAAGTCCCCCGCGCCCGAGCACCGCCGCGGTGTAGCCGCCCACCCCGAAGAAGGCCGCGCCGGCGAAGTTGGGGACGCCGGCATCGGCGAGCTGGACGTGGAGCCCGAGACAGGCCACCAGCACGAGCAGCGCCCGGGCCATCAGCAGCAGCACGAACGGGTCGTCGTGGAAGACGCGGACCAGCACCAGGCCGGCGACTCCCAGTCCCACCAGCACTGCCGGTGGTCCCGCGGCCCCCACCAGCCTCGGGAGCACCCGGCTCCTGAGCCCGGCGGCCACGGCGGCCACCGCGCCGACGAGCACCAGGCCCACCGTCCGCTCCGACTCGGCGGCGAGGAAGGCGTACAGGAGCAGCCCGGTCACCGCGGCGATCGCCGCCGTGGACAGCACGCTCGCCCCGGCCCGCCGGAGGCTCATACCCGCTCACCCAGCCGCTCCCCGATGAGCCCGGTGGGCTTCCAGGTCATGAGGAGGATGACCACGGTGAAGGCGAATACGTCCTTGTAGGCGGAGGCGAAGGGCAGGGCGACCGCGCCCAGCGTCTGCAGCCCGGCAAAGAGGAACCCCCCGAGCACCGCGCCCTCGAAGCTGCCCAGGCCCCCGAGCACCGCGGCGCTGAAGCCGATGACCCCGAGGAGCAGCCCGGAGCCGAAGTTGATCTCGTTGTAGTACAGCCCGTTCATCACCCCGGCGAACGCCGCCAGCGCCGAGCCGATGGCGAAGGTGAGGAGCACCACCCGGCGGAAGTCGATGCCCATGGTGCGTGCGGTCTCCTCGTCCTGCGCGACCGCGCGGATGGCCAGCCCCAGCCGCGTCCGCCGCAGCACCAGCGAGAGCCCGACCACCAGCAGCACCCCGGCGACGATCATCAGCAGGTTGTCCAGGCGCAGGGTGAAGCGGCGCACCGACCAGGAGGCGGTCGGTAGCAGCGCGGGGAAGCGCTGGGGCTGCGAGCCCCCCGGGTAGAAGAGGCGGATGCACTCGCGGAGCGCGGTGCCGCCCATCAGGGTGGCGAGCAGCACGTTGAGCGGCGGCGCGCCTCTGAGCGGGAGCACCAGCAGCCGGCCGAGGAGCGCGCCCAGGAGCGCCATCGACAGGGTGGCGGTGAGCACCACCGCGAGCAGCTGGGGTACCGCGGACTGCACGCCGGCGTGGACCAGCGCGGCGTAGGCGGTGAGCCCGGCGAAGGCGCCGGCCGTGAGCACGTCTCCATGGGCAAACTGGACGACGTCCAGCACGCCGAAGAACAGGGTGAAGCCCAGCGCGACCAGGGCGTACATGAGCCCGAGCATCACGCCGTTCATCACGTACTGCGCGAGGAGATCCACGGCCCGGCCGGCCCCGGCGCTCAGCGCCCTTTCAGCTTGCGCTTGCCGCTGGCGTACTCGCTGTCCTCCCAGACGACCCACTTCCCATCCTGGACCACGAGCGCGGTGATGGCGGCGACCGTGTTCTGGCCGTGGTCGTCGAAGGTGATGGGGCCGACGATGGAATCCACGTTCTTCACCCCGGCGAGCGCGGTGATGACCGTCTTCCGGTCCGGCCCCACCTTGTCGATGGTGTCCATCAGGAGCTTCGCCGCGGCGTAGGCGAAGGGGCCGTAGGCCTCGGGCGGGTTGGGGTACTTCTGCTCGGCGTACTTCTCGAGGAAGAACTTGCCGCCGGGAAGCTTCTCCGCCGGCGCGCCTTCGCGGAACGCGACCACACCCTCGGCGAGCGGTCCGAGACCCTTGATGAAGTCGTCGGAGACGATGCCCGAGGTGCCCTGGAACTGCGCGTTGATGCCCAGCTTGTCCATCTGGGCGCGGATGCGGACCCCGAGCGGGGTGAGGCCGCCGAAGAAGATGACCTCCGGGTTGAGTCCTTTGGCCTGGGTGAGCTCGGCGGTGAAGTCCTGCTGGTCCGCGGTGACGCCGAAGTCGCCGAGGATCTTCCCGCCGCCCGCGGTGGCGTACTGGGTGAAGTACTTGTCGTGGCCCTTCCCGTAGTCGGTGGTGTCGTGGATGATCACCCAGCGGCGGAAGCCCTGCTTCAGCATCAGCTTCGCCGCGGTCTCGTTCTGGTTGATCATCGTCCCGTTCACCCGGTGGATCTCCGGGTACTTGTTGGCGTAGGTGATGTCGGGCAGCACCGCGCCCCAGACGATGGTGGGGAGCCCGAGACGGTGGAAGGTCTCCACCGTCGCGATCGCCACCACCGAGCAGTAGTGGGTGACGCCGGCGACGATCGACCGGTCGGCTCCGGCCTTGGTCGCGACCTGCACACCGGTGTCGGGCTTGCATTCGTCGTCGAGCACGACCAGCTCGTACTGGTACCTCGACTTGGGATCGGCATTCTTCAGCGTCACCGCGAGATCGGCGGAGTTCCGGCCGCCGAGCCCGATGGCCGAGTTACCGCCGGTGAGCGGACCGATGAAGGCCAGCTTCACCGTGTCCTTCGCGGCGGCGGGCAGCGCGACCAGCAGGACGAGAAGCGCGATGCGGCGAACGGCGAGCGTCCAGTGCATGTTCCCCTCCGAGGTGAAACCTCGCGGGGTCTAGCACGCCTCCGCTCGCGGAAGCGGAGGAGCCCACCCGGGCGCCGTCCAGGAAGGCGACGCCCGGGGGGTCAGCGGTGGCCGAAGGCGCCTTCGCGAGCACCGCCGAGGCCACCGGCGTGACCGCCGGCGAATCCACCCGGACGGGCCGCTCCGAAGCCACCGGGGCGCGCGACGGGGCCGGGTCGGCCGACCGCTCCGGATGGGCCCGGACGGGCGACGCCGCCGGGGTGAACGGGCGCGGCGAACGCTCCGGGGCGCCCCAACGCGCCGGGGCGCGCCGGCCCGATGCCAAGGCCACCGGGATGGGCCGGCGCGACGTACGCTCCGGTGTGGCCGGAGCCTGGACGCGCCACCGCGTACCCGCGGACCCCCGGGTGCGGGACGACGCCGTGGCCCCAGCCTCCGTGCACGACCCAGGCGGGTCCGCCACGGGGGAAGCCGTACCAGCGCCCCAGGCCGTGGCCGTACCAGCCGTAGTGCGCCCACCCGTAGAGGCCAAAGTACGGCCGCGGCCCGAGACCCCAGACCCATGGCGCGACCACCCACCGCCAGCCGTAGAGCGGGTCGTAGACGTACATCTCAGGTGCGGCACCGGCGGCCACCACGGTGTACCCACTCGCGTAGGGCATCCACACCCAGCCGTACTGGGCCGTGTAGACCCACTGGCCCGGGACTGGCGGGGCGACGGACGGTTGTGGCTCGGGGCCCGGCGCAGGTGTGGAGTACGCCTCGGGCGGCGGCAGCGGCTCGGCCGGCGCGGAGTAGGTCTGGGGCGACGCACCGGGCTCGGCCGGGGCGGGCGGAGAATACGTCGGAGGGGGTGGGGTCGGCTGGGCCGGCGGGAACCCCTGCGGCTGCGGGGTGGAAGGTGGTACCTGGGAGTCGACCGGAGGCGGCACGGACTGCGCGTGGACCGCCATCCCACCGAGCAACAGCACCACTGCGAGAAGTCTGTTCATCGTTGCGTCCTCAACCACCCTGGACGCGACGGCGGGCCCCCCCATTCAACGCACCCCGGTGCGAGTGGGTCGCACCCCCCGAAGCGACCGCCTGGCTGGTCAGTCACCCGTCTTCGAACACCGGCCGCCGGCGCTCGACGAAGGCGGCGATCGGCTCCTGGAAGTCGGCGCACCCGCGCTGCATGCGGAGCGACCGGAGCGTGTCCGTCATGCAGCGAGCCCACCGACAGCTCCGGCGATTCGCTGCAATCGGCGGAGCGTCCCCCCGTCCCAGGGGTTAGCCTCCGGCCGGCCCATGCTCTCCGCCCTCGTGACCCTGACCGTCCTCACCGCGCCGGCCGCTGCTGCGCCGCACCCTTCCGCGGAGCAGGCCGCGTCCGGCATCGTCTTCCTCGAGGACGACTACCGGGGAGCGCTGGCGAAGGCCAAGGCGGAGAAGAAGCCTCTGTTCCTCGACAGCTGGGCCACCTGGTGCCACTCGTGCCTGTCGATGCGCTCGTTCGTCTTCCTCGACGCGGGGCTGCGGCCGGCCAAGGACGCGGTGGTCTGGCTCTCGGTGGAGACCGAGGCGGAGAAGAACCGCGAGGTGGTGGAGAAGTTCCCCGCCGACGGCCTGCCGACGTTCCTCCTCATCGACCCGGACACCGAGCAGGTCATCGGGCGCTGGCTGGGGACCTCCTCGGTGAACGAGATGCGGCACTTCGTCCTCGACACGACCGCGGCGTGGCAGGCGACCCGGAAGGGCGGCAAGGTCCCGGAGGCGGCCCGGGCGGAGCAAGATGGCCACGCCGCGCAGCAGCGGAATGACTACGCGGCGGCAGCCACCGCGTACCGACGCTCCCTCGCGCTCTCGGCGAAGAGCGATCCGCTCCGCCCCGAACGCATCAGCCTGCTCCTCGCCGCGCTCGGACGGCTGCGGACGCCCGAGGCGCCGGAGGAATGCCTCACCCTCGCCGGCTCGGAGCTCTCGAGGATGCCGGCGACCCCGCCAGGTGCCGACGTCGCCGTGCAGGCAGCGGGCTGCGCGGCGAAGGCCGGCGACACGCCCCAGGCGAAGAAGCTCCTCTCCGCAGCGCTGAAGCGGATCGACTCACTGGCCGGGGACACGAAAGCGGCGCTCTCGGTGGACGACCGGAGCGACCTGTACGCCAGCCTGACGGACCAGCTCGACGAGCTCGGCCGGCACGACGAGGCGGTGGCCGCGATGCGGAAGCGCTCGGCGATGCTCGAGGCCGCGGCGGCCGCGGCGCCGGACGCCACCACCGCAGCCACCTTCGACGCCCACCGGACCGAGGCCTACCTGTACCTGGGCGAGCCGGCGAAGGCCGAGGCCCTGCTCACCGCGCGGGAGAAGCAGATGCCCGCCGACTACAACCCACCGGCGCGCCTCGCCCGCGTGCTCCTCGAGGAGAAGCGCGCGCCCGAGGCGGAGGCAGCGGTGGACCGTGCGCTCGGGCTGATGCCGCAGGGCCCGCGCAAGGTCGGCATCCTCGGTCTGAAGGCGCGCATCCTCGAGGCGGAGGGCAAGGACCGGGCGCCGGTCCTGCGCGAGCGGCTGGGGCTGAGCAAGACGCTCCCCGGCACGCAGCGGAATCCCGAGACCGAGCAGAAGATCGAGCAGGAGCTGAAGGCGCTCGAGGCCGGTCCGCACGCCAAGCGGTAGGGCGCTCGAAGCGGAGAGAGCGCGCCCGCACCGCCCTCTGGAACGCTGTACAGTCACCTGATGGTCGTCGCCCTGCTGGGGTTCGGGCGTTTCGGGAAGGCGCTGGGGTCACTCCTCGGAGAGGCGCAGATCCAGTACCGGGCGCTCGACCCCCGCGTCGACGTCCCGGCGCCGGTGCGGGCGCCCGGGCTGCGCGAGCTGGTCGCCGGCGCGAGCGTGGTCGTCCTCGCGGTCCCGGTGCCGCGCACCCGTGAGGCGCTCGAGTCGCTCCGTCCGCACCTCCTTCCGGAGCAGGTGGTCCTCGACGTCGGGAGCGTGAAGGTGCATCCCTACGCCGATCTCCAGGCGGTGCTCGGGGACGCGATTCCCTGGGTGGCGACCCATCCTCTCTTCGGTCCGGTGAGCCTGGCGCTGGCCGAGCGGCCGCTGCGGGTCGTGGTCTGTCCATCCCCGCGCCACCCCGCGGCTGCGGTGCGCGCCGGTGAGCTCTACCGGCGGATCGGCTGCGAGGTCATCGAGCAGACGCCGGAAGGTCACGACCGGGTGATGGCCCACACCCACGCGCTGACCTTCTTCGTGGCCAAGGGGATGCTGGACGCCGGCGCGGGCATGGAGGTGCCGTTCGCGCCGCCCTCCTTCCAGGCCATCTCCCGCACCATCGAGACCGTGCGCTCCGACGCCGGGCACCTCTTCGCCGCGATCCAGCGCGAGAACCCCTTCGCTCACGAGGCGCGCCATCAGCTCCTCCAGGCGCTGGTGGAGATCGACCGGGCGCTGGAGGCGACCCCGGCGGAGGCAGGCCCCGAGTCGGCGCGGTTCGCCATCCCGGACCTCGGCGCCCGGTCCCCGGAGCTCCAGGAGGCGCGCGAGCTCATCGACGACGTGGATCGCGAGCTGCTCTCGCTCCTCGCCCGCCGGGCCACGCTCGCCCAGCGCGCGGGGAAGGCCAAGGCGCAGCTCGGCCACCCGATCGTGGATCCGGCGCGCGAGACCCGGCTGCTCGCCGAGCGCCGTGACTGGGCCGAGTCGCTCCACCTCGACCCCGAGGTGGTCGAGGAGCTCTTCCGCTCCATCCTCCGCTTCTCCCGCCGCGCGCAGCGGTCCGAGGCGCGCGAGGGCGGGGAGCCCTCGGGGCGCTGATGCGGTTCGCGGCGGGATCACCGCCCTCAACACCGGGGAGGAAATGATGACGACCAGAGCCGTCCCCGCAGCGTGCCTGCTGCTCGCCGTCCAGCTGCTCGCCGTCCCCGCGCTCGCGCAGTCCGCGCCGGCAGCTCCGGCCTCGCCCCGCTTCACCGCGGTGCGCGCGGGCCGGCTGATCGATCCCGCGACGGGCACCGTCACCACCGAGCAGATCATCCTGATCAAGGACCGGAAGTACGAGGCGATCGGCCCGAAGGTCGCCATCCCGCAGGGGGCCGAGGTGATCGATCTCTCCGGCCTCACCGTGCTGCCCGGGCTGGTCGACACCCACAACCACCTGGCCATCACCTACAAGGTCGATCCCGAACGGAACAACTACTACGTCACCGTCATCACCGACAGCACCCCGCTCCGGGCGATCCAGGCAGCCTCGAACGGCATCCAGATGCTCGCCTCGGGGTTCACCATCGTGCGCGACATGGGCAACAACGGGCTCTACGCGGACACGGCGCTCCGCCAGGCCATCGAGGAGGGCTGGATCCCGGGGCCGCAGATCATCAACGCCGGCATCATCATCGGAAGCGCGGGCGGGCAGTTTTGGCCGACCCCCGAGATGGGCATCGAGAAGAAGGTCGTCTTTCCCGAGTACATCGAGGCCGACACTCCCGAGGAGATCGTCAAGGCCGTGCGGCAGAACATGCTGTACGGCGCGAAGGTCATCAAGATCTGCGCCGACTGCAAGCCCTGGGGGTACTCGATCGACGACGTGAAGCTGGTGGTCGCCGAGGCAGCCAGGGCCGGGCTCAAGGTCGAGGCCCACGCCCAGACGGTGGACGGGGCCCGCCGGGCCATCGAGGGTGGGGTGTGGTCGATCGCCCACGACCTCGGGCTGGACGACGCGAACCACAAGCTGATGGTGAAGCGAGGCACGTTCCGCGCGGGCACCGAGACGCCGCTCTCCCTCATCGATCACCAGACCGAGGCCGGCTTCAAGCGCGACGTTGCCAGCCTCCGGAACGCCTGGGAGAACAAGGTCAACATCACCTACTCGACCGATGCCGACTACTGGGTGCCGGGCAAGACACGCGGCGAGGTGGCCATCGAGTTCATCGAGACCTGGAAGGCGGCGGGCATCCCTCCGCGCGACATCCTCAAGGCCATGACCACGACCGGATACCGCTGCGCCCAGACCGAGAACACCCGCGGGCCGATCAAGCCCGGGCTGGCGGCGGACCTGATCGCGGTTCCCGGCAACCCGCTGGAGAAGATCGACGCGCTCCGGGACGTGCAGTTCGTGATGAAGGACGGGGTGGTCTTCAAGCGGAAGGGCGTGATGACCCCCGGAGCGTTCTTCCACGGCGGGCCGGTCAACGGGCTCGTCCGCTGACCGGCCGCGGCCTCGGCCTCGGTCGTCGTCTGGCCGGCCTGCGAGGACAGGCGTGTCCGCGGTTCGGGTACTCGGTCTGGATCGCGTAGGGCTTGCCGTTCGACCCTCGCGCCATCGCGATCAGGGGCACCGTCCAGTGACGGGGTGAGCTTCAGGCGCGCCGGTCACTTCGCCGGCTTGATGTTCTGGTTGCTCCGGAAGAGGTTGCCCGGGTCGTACTTGGCCTTGACCTCCGCGAGGCGCGGGTAGTTGTCGCGGTAGGCGGACTTCACCGTGTCCTCGCCCTCGTCCATGATCATGTTCACGTAGGCGCCGCCGGCCGAGTGCGGATGCAGCGCCAGCCAGTAGTTCCGCGCCCACTCGGTGGTCCGGGTGTTGTTGGCCGGATCCGGATCCACACCGACGATCACCTCGGCGAAGTTCGCGTCACGGAAGCTGAAGGCGGTGTCCCCCGCCGCGGGCCGGTGCGCGGCGCCGTTGATCGGGTAGATGTGCATCGTCGAGTGGAACGTGGGCAGCTGCGAGCCGTACTTCACGTGCAGGTCGATTGCCTTGTCCGAGAGCTCGCGGAAGAAATCCGCCTTCCAGTACCACTGCAGACCGGGCGGGTAGAGCGCGTCGAACATCCCCTGCAGCGCCGGCCAGGGAATGGGGCCGACGAAGTCGATCGCCGGCGGCCCGAAGGCGCGGATCGCCTTGAAACGCTCCTCGGCCTTCTCCATCGGACCGGTGTAGCACCAGACGACGCCGCACATCTTCTTCCCCTGGTGCTGCTCGGGAAAGGGCGCCGCCGGGGGAACGGTGAGGTAGGCGAACCAGCCGTTGATGTCCTCGGGCGCCGTGAGGATGAAGTCCCGCCACCACTTCAGAACCTCGCCGCTCCGCTCGAGCGGCCAGATCATCGGGCCACCGTAGACCTGGCTGATGGGGTGCAGCCGGTACTCGAAGGAGGTGACCACCCCGAAGTTGCCGCCTCCTCCGCGCACCGCCCAGAAGAGATCCTTGTTCTCCTTGGCGCTGGCGACGACGAAGCGGCCGTCGGCGAGCACCATGTCCACCGACACGAGGTTGTCGATGGTGAGGCCGTAGGTGCGCGACAGGTAGCCGATGCCTCCGCCCAGGGTGAGCCCGCCGACGCCGGTGCTGGAGATGAATCCGCTCGGGGTGGCGAGACCGAAGGGGTGGGTGGCGTGGTCGACGTCCGCCCACTTCGCGCCGCCCTCGACGCGCACGGTCCGGGCCGCGGGGTCGACCCGGACGCCGCGCATCCGCGAGAGGTCGATCACCAGGCCACCGTCGCACACGCCGAGTCCCGGTCCGCTGTGGCCGCCACCTCTCACCGCGAGCGCCAGCTTCTGCTCCCGGGCGAAGTTGACGCAGGCCATGACGTCGGCCACGTCGATGCAGCGGGCGATCATCTCCGGCCGCCGGTCGATCATCCCGTTGTAGACCTTGCGCGCCTCGTCGTAGGCGCCGTCTCCCGGGCGGATCAGATCACCGCGCACCCGCGACCTGAGGCCCTGCACCGCCGTCTCGTCCAGCTTGCTCATCGTCTGCTCCTTTGGGTCCAGCGTGTTGCCGGCAGGGTGACCCGAGCGCCGTGAGCGGATCGTTCGCGCTGGCCCCGGTTCTCGCCGAGCCTCCTCCCGGAGGCGTTAGTCGGCCGTTAGCTCGGTCAGGAGCGCCCGGGCCGCCTGGTGGTCCGGAGTGCCGGCACCCTCACCAAGAGTGTGGATCAGCTCCGCGAGCGGTCTGGCGCGGCCGACGAGGCGGGCCAGGCTGGTGGCGGCGCGCAGCTCCAGGGACCGCGCCCCCAGGCTCCGGGCGATTTCCACCGAGCGACGGTAGGCCACGCTGGCTTCCTCCGGGCTGGCCCCGTCCGCGAGTCGGAGGTCCCCTCGCAGCCGGTGCAGCTCGGCGTCCCACCAGCGCTCGCTGCTGCTCTGCGCCTCGGCGAGCGCCTCCTCGACCACCACCAGACCCTCGGCGGCGCGGCCTGCCCGGAGGCAGATCCCGGCGAGCAGGCCGAGGTAGTAGGGCAGACGGAGCCGCGCTCCGCTGGCGCGGAACTGCTCGATGGAGGCGCGCAGGGCGCGGAGCGTGTCGACGTCCGGCCGGCTCCACGCCTCGGCGTGGCGCACCAGGATCTCCGACCAGGCCCGGTAGTACGGGGCGCGCGACTCGGTGGTCATCGCCAGCGCCTTCACCGCGTAGGCCCTCGCGGTCTCCGCGTCCCCCCGCATCTGCTGAAGAAGGGCGAGGTAGGTCGCGGCCAGCGACTGGTTGAAGGGCTGCCCGAGCTCGTCGGCGATCCGCGTCGCCTCGAGCCCGTGGGCCAGCGCGGTGTCCACCCAGCCCTGCAGCCAGAGCGCATGCGCGTACCAGGCCCGGCCGTGGACGGCGAAGTTCCAGCCCTGCTCGTCGGCGATGCGCTGTACCTGAGAGGGGTCGTTCAGGGTGAGCGCGCGCTCGAACGCCTCGCTCGCCTGCGCGATGCGGCCCAGGTGCAGGCGCGAGCCGATGAGCATCATCTCGCTCTCCAGCGGCGGGGGCGAACGCTGCGTCCGCTGGTAGAGCTGGTGCAGCTCGTCCGAGACCAGCTGCGCCCTCTCCAGCCGGGCCTGGACCACGTAGAGCGACTGCATGCCGGAGAGGGCCTGGGCACGCTGCACGTCGTCACCCACCGTGTCGCAGAGGTCCACCGCCCGGTCGAGGCTGCGTTCGACCTCCGGCGAGGTCCACCCCTTGGTCATCCGGTAGAGCCGCGCCAGCCCGAGCTGGATTCGGAGCTCGCGCGAGTCCCGCCCCAGGTCCCGTGGCTGGCGCTCGACCAGCGCGAGGGCGCGGCCGAGCAGATCGATCGCATCCTCGTTGGCGTAGGTGCGCCGGGCCACGATCGCTGCTCGCTGCAAGTGCTCGATGGCCTGCGCGTCGAGCCCGGCGCGTTCGTAGTGGGCGGCGATGCTGCCGCTCAGGGGATCCAGCGCTCCGGCGTGCAGCTTCTCCAGGGCCTGGGCGATGCGGCGGTGGAGGAACCGGCGCTGCGGGGGGGCGATCTCCGCGTAGGCCACCTCGCGCAGCTTGTCGTGGGTGAAGTCGTACTGGTTGGCCCCGAGCTCGCGGACGATGCGCCGCTGCCACAGCTCGTCCAGCGCGGACACCACCCCGTTCTCGGTGGCCTGCCCGGCCTCGAGGAGCAGGTCGAGCCCGAAGCCGCGGCCGATGGCGGCGCCGAGGTGCGCCAGATCGCGTGCCGGCGGCGAGAGCTGTGCCAGGCGCGACTCGATGACCGCCTGCACCTTGGAGGGGAGCTGGAGCGCCCCGCCGAGACCGGCGCGTGCCATCTCGACCACGAAGAGCGGGTTGCCCTCCGTCTCGTGGAACAGCCGGAGTGCCGCGTTCTGGTCCAGCTCCCGGCGCCCGATGTGCGCTGCGAGGTGCGCGGTCTCGGCCGCGTCCAGCGGATCGAGTGCGATCTCGGTCACCGGGACCCGGCCGGCCCGCAGATGCAGGAGCAGGCCGCGCAGAGGGTGGTTGCCCGGGACCTCCTCGTCGCGCGCCGTCCCCACGGCCAGCAACCGCGCCTGCGGATCGAAGCGGAGCAGGTAGTGCAGCCACTCGATGGTCTCGCGGTCGCACCACTGCAGGTCGTCCACCAGCAGGATGATCGGCGGTGGGGCCGCGAGCACCGCGCGGGACAGGGCCTCGAAGAAGCGCTGCCGCTGGCCGTACCCGGTCATTGGCTCCGGCTGTGGCAGCTCCGGGCGCTCGGCGCGGAGCTCCGGGAGGACGCGCGAGACCTCGGTGAGCCACATCGGCTCGAGCCGGAGGAGCGCGCGGCGCACCGGCTCCGCGCGCAGCCACTCGGTGACCGGTGCCAGGGAGAGCTGGCCCTCGGTGGCGTAGGAGCGGGTCGTCGCGACGGTGACTCCCTGCCGGCGTCCCCAGGCGAGGAGCTCCTCGGCCAGCCGCGACTTGCCAATCCCCGGCTCCCCGGTGATCAGCCCGAAGCTCGGCGTTCCCCCGCTGGCGATGCGCCACGCCTCGAGGAGCACCTGCCACTCGCGGAGGCGGCCGACGAGCGGTGGCCCGCTGTCGAGCGGCGCGGCGCGCGCGGCTGCCGCCGGCTCCTGCTCGCGCAGCGCCTCATGGGCCAGCCGCAGCTCCGTGCTCGGCTCGACGCCCAGCTCGCGACGGAGGGTCGCAGCGTGATCGCGGTAGAGACGCAGCGCCCCCGCCCGGTCGCCCGAGAGCGCCAGCACCCGCATCAGGGCACGACAGGCCTCCTCGTCGGTGGGCTCGTCGTGCAGCAGCGTCTTCAAGTGACCGATGGCTCCGGGGTAGTCCCGCGCAGCCTCGAGCAGCTCGGCGAGGCGGCCCAGCGCCCGTCGGTGCAGCTGCCGGAGCCGCTCCCGCTCTGCCTCGATCCACGCGTCGTAGCAGCCGGGCAGCAGGTCACCCCGGTAGACCTCGGCCGCGCGCTCCAGGAGGATGCGCTCGCGCTCCCCGCCATGGCAGGCGGCGGCCTCGGCCAGCGTCGCCTCGAACGCGGCGAGGTCCAGCTCGAACGCCGAGTCCGCCCGCCAGCCCGCGGTCCGGTTGTCGGCGACCAGGAAGCGCTCGGCGTCGGGAAGCGCGTGGCGCAGCTCGTGGAGGATCTGCCGCAGGTTGTTTCGCGCCTGCGCCTCGCTCGAGTCCGGCCAGAAGGTGAAGGCGAGGTGCTGGCGCAGCTGTGGCGCGTCGCGGTGCAGCAGGAGATACGCCAGCAGCGAGTGCAGGCGCGGCGAGTGGATCGCCGTCACCGGCTGTTCGCCGTGCACCAAGCTGACGCCGCCCAGCAGGCGGATGTGCAGGGTCGCGGCCGCGTCCACCGGGCGCACCATACCGCCGGTCCGGAGTCCGGGTGGCGGCGCTCCGGGCCGTCCGTGCGACGCAGGGCGGCGAGGCCGGCCCGTGCCCTGAGTTGGACCAGCCGGCATCGAGGCTCACCTGCCCTGGGATGCCGCTGGCGACTCGAGGTCTCGGAGACTCAGGAACGCGTCCGAGAACACCTCGGCGTGGGTCCCTGGTGCGTCCTTCACCCCGGCGAACATCGCCCACCGACCCTCGATCACCCGCACCGAGGTGACCTCGTTCCCCCGACCGATGGGCCCGGGCGGCAGCGCCAGGCGCGTCCGAACGGCTCCCTCCGGGCCCAGCACCACCGCGAGGTCGTCCCGCGCGTCGCTCACGCTCAGCCCCGCGGGATTCTGGGTGTAGTTGGTGGAGCCGACGCCGAGGACCGAGCCGTCCCCCAGCGCCGCCACCTCCCAGAACATGTCGCCGGCCTCGACGTCCACCAGCCGTTCGGTCAGGAGGATTCCGGTGGAGGCATCGAAGGACTGCATCCATGCATCCCAGCCGCCGGGCTCCCCCCCGGTCCGGGCCCTCCCGGTCAGCCACAGGGTGTCCCCCGCCGTCCGGATGCTCAGCAGGCGCTTGCCGAGGCCCAGACCCGAGAGCCTGGCAGAGGTGCGTTGGCCGTCCGGCGACAGCCGGGTGATGATGGAGACTCCGTAGTCGAAGTGGGCCTCGTCGGCGCCGGCCAGGAGGTGCTCGCCGAAGAAGGCGTCGTGGGCGGGAAGCACCTCCGCCGTGCTCGGGACGACGACGTACGCGGCCCCGGCCGGATCCACGTCGAGGTACACGAAGGCCGAACGGTCTCCCTGGTGGAAG
>Ga0335069_10004982_pt1 | contig 19555 bp, 16 predicted proteins | sample Lox_Sample_11_FD_206714 | JGI IMG/M metagenome (GOLD analysis project Ga0335069, IMG submission 206714) | Soil microbial communities from Loxahatchee National Wildlife Refuge, Florida, United States - Lox_Sample_1.1 | ecosystem: Environmental > Terrestrial > Soil > Wetlands | place: USA... | reverse complement strand
CCTCGCAATCGCTGACGATGTGCGCGTGCTGCTGATCAAGCTCGCCGACCGGCTGCATAATATGCGCACGCTCGAATATCAGCCGCCGGCGTCGCGGCGGCGGACGGCCGACGAGACGCTCGATATCTATGCGCCGCTCGCCGGCCGCATGGGCATGCAGGAGATGCGCGAGGAGCTCGAGGATCTGGCGTTCCGCGAGCTCAATCCCGAGGCCCATAAGATCCTGACCGAGCGGCTGGAAACGCTGGCGGCGAAATCGAGCGGCTGGATCACCGAGATTGAGCATCAGCTGGCGCGCAAGCTCGCCGACCGCGGCATCACCGCCGAAGTCTCGGGCCGGCGCAAGCGCGCCTATTCGATCTGGCGCAAGATGGAGCGCAAGGCGGTCGGCTTTGAGCAGCTCTCTGATATTTTCGGATTCCGCGTCGTCGTCGGTGATGTCGGGGAGTGCTATCAGGCGCTCGGCATCGTGCACACGACCTGGCCGGTCGTGCCGGGGCGCTTCAAGGATTATATTTCGACGCCGAAGCAGAACGATTACCGCTCCATCCACACCACGGTGATCGGGCCGGGCCGGCAGCGCGTCGAGCTGCAGATCCGTACCCGCGATATGCAGCAGATCGCCGAATACGGCATTGCCGCCCATGCGCTCTACAAGGACAGCGCCGGCTCGCCGACGGAAATGCTGTCGCGGGAATCGAGCGCCTATGCCTGGCTGCGCCGGACCATCGAGTTGCTTGCCGAAGGCTCCAATCCCGAGGAGTTCCTCGAGCACACCAAGCTCGAACTGTTCCACGATCAGGTGTTCTGCTTCACGCCCAAGGGCAAGCTGATCGCGCTGCCGCGCGGCGCCACGCCGATCGATTTCGCCTACGCGGTGCACACCGATGTCGGCAACATGGCGATCGGCGCCAAGATCAACGGCAAGATCGGGCCGCTGTCATCGGCGCTGCAGAACGGCGACGAAGTGCAGATCCTGACCTCGAAGGCGCAGCTCGCGCCGCCCTCGGCCTGGGAATCCATTGTCGTGACCGGCAAGGCGCGTGACGCCATCCGCCGCGCGACGCGGGACGCGGTGCGCAATCAATATGCCGGGCTCGGCCGGCGCATCGTCGAGAAGCTCTTCCACCGCGCCAAGATCGACTATTCCGACGAAAATCTCGAAGGCGCGCTGCCGCGGCTGGCGCGAGCCTCGATCGAAGACGTCATGGCGGCCGTCGGCCGCGGCGAGATGAAGGCGTCCGATGTCGCGCGCGCCATGTATCCCGACTACAAGGAAGAGCGGGTGACGCCGATCGCGCCGCAGGCCGAGAGCGGCTGGTTCGGGCTTAAATTCGGCCGGGCCGTGAAGTTCAAGGTTCCCGATGACAGCGGCGCGGCGATCCCGATCCGCGGCATCAATTCCGATCTGCCGGTCCGCTTTGCGCCGCAAGGCGGCGCGGTGCCCGGTGACCGCATTGTCGGCATCATGACGCCGGGCGAGGGGATCACGATCTATCCGATCCAGTCGGAATCGCTGAAGCAATTCGAGGACGAGCCGGAACGCTGGCTCGACGTGCGCTGGGATGTCGATGAGCGGACGCCGCAGCGGTTTCCAGCGCGGCTGGCGGTGCACTCGGTCAACGAGCCGGGAACGCTCGCCCAGATCACCCAGGTGATCGCCGAGCATGACGGCAATATCGACAATATCCGCATGACGCGACAATCGCCGGATTTCACCGAGCTCACGATCGATCTCGAGGTCTATAATCTCAAGCACCTCACCTCGATCATCTCGCAATTGCGGGCGAAGAAGGTCGTCGCCAATGCCGAACGGGTGAACGGTTAGGCATGCCGGCTCAACCCATCCGCCTCGGCGTCAATGTCGATCATGTCGCGACCGTGCGAAATGCGCGTGGCGGCAAGCATCCCGATCCGGTGAAGGCCGCCGAGCTTGCTATTGCCGCCGGCGCCGACGGCATCACCGCGCATCTGCGCGAAGATCGCCGCCATATCGTCGATGACGATGTGCGGCGGCTCAAGGAGCGGATCAAAAAGCCGCTCAATCTCGAAATGGCGGCGACGCCAGAAATGATCGGCATCGCCTGCAAGCTCGAGCCGCGGGCCGCCTGTATCGTTCCCGAGCGCCGCCAGGAGCGCACCACCGAAGGCGGTCTCGACGCGGCCGGCCAACGCGAAGCCTTGCAGGCTGCCGTCGATGAGCTCACCGATGCCGGCATCCGTGTGTCGCTGTTTATCGCCGCTGAACCCAAGCAAATCGAGGCCGCTGTCGTGATCCGTGCGCCGGTGATCGAGATTCACACTGGCGCCTGGTGCGATGCGCTTGCGGCGGGGCAGGCCGCGGCCGCGCAGGCCGAGTTCGAGCGCATTCAGCGCGGCGCTGCAATGGCGAAGAATTTGGGGCTCGAAGTTCACGCCGGCCACGGGCTTGATTTCTTCACCGCAGAGCGGATCGCCGAACTCCCGGAGATCGCCGAACTCAATATCGGTCATTTTCTCATCGGCGAAGCGATCTATTCCGGCCTCGACACGGTGGTGCGCACGATGCGCGCCAGCATGGACCGCGGCCGCGCCAGGATCGGAGCGCAAGCTTGACCGGAACCAAATCCTGCTGGAGCTCGCGATGATCCTCGGCATCGGATCGGATATTTCCGACGCGCGCCGTGTCGCCAAAGTGCTGGAACGCCATGGCGACCGCTTCATCGATCGCGTCTTCACGCCGGTCGAGCGGGCGAAGGCCGAGAAGCGGCGTAATCGGGTCGAAACCTACGCCAAACGCTTCGCCGCCAAGGAGGCCTGCGCCAAGGCGCTCGGCACCGGGATTCGCTCGGGCGTCTGGTGGCGCGACATGGGCGTCGTCAACTTGCCGTCGGGGCGGCCGACGATGGAACTGACCGGTGGCGCCAAACGCCGCCTGCAAGCGATTACGCCCGATGGCTACGAGGCGCGGATCGATCTCACCATTACCGACGAAGGGCCGATGGCGCATGCCTTCGTTGTCATATCCGCCGTCGCCATAGGTAGTGGCCGGGACTAGGCTGCCCGCATCGGCTTGTTATCCCGGCGGTCGCGGTGAACCGGGCCAGGCATATCTGCCGGGGATCGGGTAAACGATCGGGCGGAGAACGGATCGGACATTGCCCTGATAATCTTCCAGTCTTGTTCCGGTCTTGGGCACAATAAAATTGCGCCGCGATAGCGCGAACCGGGCGTTAGGGAGTATTCGGAGTTCATATTAAGATACTGATATCATTTATGAAAACCGTCGTGGCCAAGGCTGCGGCGAATTCCCGCCTGCAATTGCTTGTAGGTGGCCCAGAGGCTACAAAGTCGCTGGCGGGCGCGTTTGATGGAACATGACAGGCCGATGAGCGTGGGGACAGAACCCAAGCGGAAAGAAGGGCTGGGGCCAGGGCCGGAATCCAAGCGCAGAGAGGGTGGATTCGCTGAAACGGTGATGGTGGTCGTTCAGGCCCTCATCATCGCGGTTGTCATCCGTACCTTCCTGTTTCAGCCGTTCAACATTCCCTCAGGCTCGATGATCCCGACGCTGCTGGTCGGCGATTATCTGTTCGTCTCCAAGTACTCCTACGGCTACACCCACTACTCCTTCCCATTCTCGCCGCCGGTCTTTTCGGGCCGCTTTCTGTCGCGCGAGCCGTCGCGCGGCGATGTCGTGGTGTTCCGCCTGCCCAAGGACGACTCGGTCGATTACATCAAACGCGTGATCGGGTTGCCCGGCGACAAGATCCAAATGATCGACGGCGTGCTCAACATCAACGGCCAGCCGGTGCCGCGCCAGCGCGTCGAGGATTATGTCACCGACGAGGATGGCGTCGTCGAGCGCGTCAAGCAGTATCGCGAGACGCTGCCGAACGGCGTGAGCTACAACACGCTCGATCTTACCGACAGCGGCTTCTACGACAACACGCCTGTGTATGTCGTGCCGCCCGATCATTTTTTCATGATGGGCGACAATCGCGACAATTCGACCGACAGCCGGGTCCTGAGCCAGGTCGGCTATGTGCCGTTCGAAAATCTGGTCGGCCGGGCACAGATCATCTTCTTTTCCATCCGGGACGATGCCCACGCCTGGGAAGTCTGGCGCTGGCCTTGGGCGGTGCGGTGGGAGCGGCTGTTCAAGCTGGTGAGATGAGTGGCCGCAAGAAAGCCAAGTCTGTAGCCCCGCGCAAAGAGGCGCCCGCCGCCGCGCTTGGTTCGGGTGGTGACGGCGCGGCGAAACAGGGCGCCCAAGCGGCCAAAGACGGCGCCTCTGCCGCTAAGGAGCCGCGCCGCAGGAAACGCAGCGTCACCGCGCTCGAAGACCGCGTCGGCTATCACTTTAAGGACGGCGCGCTGCTTGATTGCGCGCTCACGCATATCTCGGGGCTCAGAGGCGCGCGCAATCGCGCCGGCAGCTATCAGCGGCTTGAATTCCTGGGCGACCACGTGCTCGGCCTCGTGATCTCCGACATGCTGTATCGCTCTTATCCGAAGGCCGATGAGGGAGAACTGTCGCGGCGCCTCGCCGATCTGGTGCGCAAGGAAACCTGCGCCGAGATCGCCCGCACCATCGATCTCGGCCCTGCGATCCGCGTCGGCGCGTCCGAAGCCAATGCCGGCGCGCGCTCGCGGCTCGCCATCCTTGCCGATGTCTGCGAGGCGGTGATTGGTGCGGTCTATCTCGACGGCGGCTACAAAGCGGCGGAGGAACTGGTCGTGCGGCTGTGGCAGGCGCGCATGCAGGCGACCGCTCAGCCGCTGCGCGACCCGAAGACCGTGCTGCAGGAATGGGCGCAGGCGCGGGGGTTGCCGACGCCGGCCTATCGCGAGATTGCGCGCTCAGGCCCCGACCACGATCCCGAATTCCGCGTCGCCGTGCAGCTTCCGGCTTTCGCACCGGCCGAAGGACTAGGCCGCTCCAAACGCGCCGCCGAGCAGGCAGCGGCCTCGGCCATGCTGGTGCGCGAAGGCGTCGAGCGCACGCGCCGTCATGGTTGAGCAGAATGGCTGAGCCGGAGATCGAGCGCACAGGCGACGCCCGGCCCGAACAGGCAACCCGCTGCGGCTTCGTCGCGCTGATTGGCGCGCCCAATGCCGGCAAGTCGACGCTGATCAATGCACTGGTCGGCACCAAAGTGTCGATCGTCACGCCGAAGGTGCAGACCACGCGTGCGCTCATTCGCGGCATCGCCATGGCGGGTGCGGCGCAACTCATCTTCGTCGATACGCCGGGCATCTTTGCGCCGCGACGCCGGCTCGACCGTGCCATGGTTGGCACCGCCTGGGGCTCGACCCAGGATGCCGATCTGGTCGCTGTGCTGATCGACGCCAAGAAGGGCGTCACCGAAGACGAAGAGGCGATCCTGCGGCCGCTCGCCGATATTCGTGCGCCGAAGGTTCTGGTGCTTAACAAAGTCGACCTCATCGGCAAGCCCGCGCTGCTCGCGCTGACGCAAAAGCTCAATGAGCGCGCGACATTCGCGGCGACCTTCATGATCTCGGCGCTGTCGGGCGACGGCGTCGGCGATCTCAAGGCCTGGTTCGCCGCACATGTGCCGCCCGGGCCCTGGCTCTATCCGGAAGATCAGATTTCAGATGCGCCGATGCGCCAACTCGCTGCCGAAATCACGCGGGAAAAGCTCTATTTGCGGCTGCATCAGGAACTGCCATATCAATCCACCGTCGAGACCGAAGTCTGGAAGGAATTGCGCGACGGCTCGGTGCGCATCGAGCAGACGATTTATGTCGAGCGCGAGAGCCAGCGCAAGATCGTGCTCGGCAAGGGCGGCCAGGCGATCAAGGCGATCGGGGCGGCGGCGCGCGCAGAGATCGCCAAAGCCGCCGAACAGCCGGTGCATCTGTTCCTGCACGTGAAGGTGCGGGAAGGCTGGGGCGACGATCCGGAACGCTATCGCGAAATGGGATTGGAATTCCCGAAGGAATAAGAGCGTCCATATAACGACCATGGAATGGACCGACGACAGCATCGTGCTCGGCGTCAAGCGCCACGGCGAGAGCAGCGTCATTCTCGAACTGATGACGCACGGCCATGGCCGTCATCTCGGTCTGGTTCGCGGCGGCGCGAGCTCACGCCAGCGCGGCGTGCTGCAGCCGGGCAATGCCTTGCGCGCAACCTGGCGGGCGCGGCTCGACGAGCATCTCGGCAATTACACCGTCGAAGGCCTCAATCTGCGCGCGGCGTCATTCCTGTCGGCGGCGCATGCCGTGCATGGCGTCACCCATCTGGCGGCTTTGTGCCGCTTGCTGGCCGAGCGCGAGCCGCACGCCGGGATCTATGATGCGCTCGAGACCATTCTCGATCATCTCGGCGATCCGCGCGCCGCAGCGCCGATGATCGCGCGCTTTGAGCTCGATTTTCTCGCCGAGCTCGGCTTCGGTCTCGATCTCGCCTCGTGCGCTGCGACCGGCGCGACCGCCGATCTCATGTACGTGTCGCCGAAATCGGGCCGCGCGGTGTCTCGGGATGCCGGCGAAGCCTATCGCGATCGGCTGCTGCGGCTGCCGGCTTTTCTGCATTCCGATGCCGAGCCGGAATCGGCAAGCGACATCGCTGACGCGTTTTCGCTCACCGGCTTTTTTCTCGACCGTCATGCTTTCGCGCCGCGCGGGCTGGCGCTGCCCGAGGCGCGGGCGCAATTCGTCACCGCGCTCTCGCGCATGACGCAATAAAGCGGCCTCAGTTTGAATAGGCCCGCTGTCACGGCGCCGCAAAAATTCTGGAGCGCAATCGCTTCGGATTGAAGCGATCGACGCTCCAGCATTCAAACTGAGATCGAGACCAAGATTGGCACTTGGGCCGCGATCAGATTACCAGTGGCGCCAGCCCCAATAGCGGTGGTGCCAGCCCCAATACGGGTGCCGCCAGCCCCAATAGGGGCCGCCCCAGACGTGCCGGCATCCATAATAGCCGCAGACGATTGCGGCCTTCTGGACGAGGCCCGAGCCGGTATCGGCCGGTGCCGCGAGCCCAAGCTCGGTCGGCGCCATGAGCGGCATCGCCGCGGCCTCCTTCGCGGTCGCGCCGATCGACAGAACAGCCGCTACGGCAGCGGCGGCAAGCAGTGTCTTACGCATGCTAGTTCTCCGTCATGTTCCGGCGCGAACCGAGGGAGCGTGCGTCGGTGCTCGCGATGATCTTATCGAACCCGTTGATCTTGTGGAGTTAATTAAGTTTCATCTTGGCGCGCGCTTTGTTCATTGGCGGTTCAGGCGCTGTAGTCCGATAGGGTGGTGTCATCGCGCGCGGCGCGCCGGAGCCGCATAGCGCGACCCGTTTTGCTAATATCACGGGTGATTCCCATTTCCGCGTCGGAGCACGCCGTTGGTGCGTGCCTGTTCGCATTTCGAAGTTGAAACACGAACCAAGCCGCCATGAGCAAGAAACCCAGTCCTCCTCCTTCCGAATCGAATGGCGTGCAGGAGATCGCGCTGCGCGAAGCACTCGAGGAGCGCTATCTGGCTTATGCGCTCTCCACCATCATGCATCGGGCGCTGCCGGACGCGCGCGACGGCCTGAAGCCGGTGCATCGGCGCATACTTTACGGCATGCGGCTGCTGCGGCTCGATCCGGGCGCGGCGTTCAAGAAATCGGCGAAGATCGTCGGCGACGTGATGGGTAATTTCCATCCGCATGGCGATCAGGCGATCTACGACGCGCTGGTGCGGCTCGCCCAGGATTTCTCCTCGCGCTATCCGCTGGTCGACGGCCAGGGCAATTTCGGCAATATCGACGGCGACAATGCCGCCGCCTACCGCTACACCGAAGCGCGCATGACCGACGTGGCGCGGCTCCTGCTCGACGGCATCGACGAAAACGCGGTCGACTTCCGCCCGAACTATGACGGCATGTCGGAAGAGCCGGTGGTGCTGCCGGCGGCTTTCCCGAATTTGCTCGCCAACGGCGCGCAAGGCATCGCCGTCGGTATGGCAACCGCCATTCCGCCGCACAACGTCGCCGAGCTCTGCGATGCCGCGCTCTATCTGATCGAGCAGCCCAATGCGCGCACCAAGACGCTGTTGAAATATGTGCCCGGTCCCGATTTTCCGACCGGCGGCCTCGTCGTCGATCCGCCCGAAGTGATCGCCGAGGCCTATCAGACCGGGCGCGGCTCGTTCCGGCTGCGGGCGCGCTGGAAGGTCGAAGAGACCGGCCGCGGCACCTATCAGATCGTAGTCACGGAGATCCCGTGGCAGGTGCAAAAGATGCGGCTGGTCGAGCGCATCGCCGAATTGATGAACGAGAAGAAGCTGCCGCTTCTTGCCGATATGCGCGACGAATCCGCCGAGGATGTGCGCTTGGTCTTCGAGCCGCGCTCGCGCTCGGTCGATCCGGCGCTACTGATGGAAAGCCTGTTCAAGCTCACCGAGCTCGAAAGCCGCGTACCGCTGAACATGAACGTGCTGGTGGGCGGACGCATTCCGAAAGTGATCGGGCTAGCCGAGGCGATCAGCGAATGGCTGGCGCATCGCCGCGACGTTCTGCTGCGCCGCTCGCGGCATCGCTTGGCGCAGATCGAGCACCGCCTCGAAGTGCTGGGCGGCTACCTCATCGCCTATCTCAATCTCGACAAGGTCATCAAGATCATCCGCACCGAGGACGAACCGAAGCCGGTGCTGATGAAGACCTTCAAGCTCACCGACGTGCAGGCCGAAGCCATCCTCAACATGCGGCTGCGCAACTTGCGCAAGCTCGAGGAGATGGAGATTCGCAAGGAGGACAAGGATCTCCGCGCGGAAAAGAAGTCGCTCGAGGAATTGCTGCGCTCGGAAAAGCAGCAGTGGAAGAAGATCTCCGAACAGGTCCGCGAGGTGCGCGACGCCTATGGGCCGAAGACGCCGCTCGGCAAGCGCCGTACCGGCTTTGCCCAGGCACCGGAGCATGACGAGGCGGCCATCGAGGAGGCTCTGGTTGAGCGCGAGCCGATCACCGTGGTGGTGTCGGACAAGGGCTGGATCCGCGCGCTGCGCGGCCAGGTTTCGGATCTGTCGAGCCTGGCGTTCAAGGCCGATGACAGTCTGAAGCTTGCCTTCTTCGCCGAGACCACGTCGAAGCTTCTAGTCTTCGCCACCAACGGGCGTTTCTACACCATCGATGCGGCGAAACTGCCCGGGGGCCGCGGCCATGGCGAGCCGGTGCGGCTGTTCGCTGAGATCGAGCAGGATGCCGATATCGTCACCGTGTTCCGCTATCAGGGCGGCCGCAAGCTGATCGTCGCCAGCAAACAAGGCACCGGTTTCATCGTCCCCGAGGACGAATGTCTCGGCAATACGCGCAAGGGCAAGCAGGTACTCAACGTCAAGGCGCCCGATGTGGCGCGCGCGCTGGCGCCGGTCGAGGGAGAGTTCGTCGCCACCATCGGCGAGAACCGCAAGATGGTGATCTTCTCGCGGGATCAGGTGCCGGAGATGACGCGCGGCCGCGGCGTGCGACTGCAGCGTTACAAGGACGGCGGCCTCTCCGACATCAAGACCTTCGAGGTCGAGAAGGGCCTGACCTGGACCGACACCGCGGGCCGCGGCTTCTCGCTGACGCTCAAGGAGCTTTCCGACTGGCGCGGCAATCGCGCCGATGCCGGCCGTCTCGCGCCCAAGGGCTTTCCCAAGAGCAACAAGTTCGACGCGCTGTCCGGGCGGGCGCCGAATGGCAAGGACGCCGACGAAGAGTAATCGATCCGAACAAATTTAACGATCAGGTTAGGAAGCCGTCAGTCCTGCCGGTGAAAACCGGCGGGCGCGCGGGCCAATGCCTTAGACCTAACCGAATTTTTATCGCTTCTTCGAAGCCGACAAGGACGCCCGCATGAAGGTCCGGCGGGCGCTCGAATTGGCGCTGCGCAAGGCGTTCGATCACGGCGAGTTCGAGCTTTACTACCAGCCGGTCGTGAATCTCGACAAAGGCCAGGTGCGCTCCTGCGAGGCGCTGCTGCGCTGGCATCATCCCGAGCGCGGCATGGTATCGCCGGCGGAATTCATCCCGATCGCCGAGGAGATCGGGCTGATCGTGGCGCTCGGCGCATGGGTCATTCGCCGAGCCTGTGAAGATGCGGCGAAATGGCCAGGCGAGGTCTGTGTCGTAGTCAACTTGTCGCCGACGCAATTGAGCAGGCGTAGCCGCCGCTTTGCCGACCCGCAATCCGCGCAGGCCCTCGGCTTCGTGCGCCGGCAAATCCCGTCTATAGTGATATTTTGGAAGTTCTACCGGACCAGCCTGGCCGGCATGCCGGGAATTTTCGCCCGTCCGGTACGATCACGGGACAGCACGAACATCAAGGTCCGGCGACGTCGCGCATGAATGTGAACGCCCCACCGTTGAATACGCCGATCGTCAGCGCCGGCGCGTCAGGCGCACGCGCCGGCGTCAGCCTTGGCTCGAGCTGGCGAACACGGCTGCGGCTCGGCAGTGCGCTGACCATGCTCGCCTTCGTCATCTGCCATCTTACTGCGCACGGTTTTCTTCTGATCTCATTCGACGCCGCGGAAGCGGCGCGCCGCATCCTGATGTATCCATGGGGCGGCTGGGCCGGCACGACCGTGCTGTCGACCGCGTTTCTGATCCACTACAGCAATGCGCTGTGGTCGATTTATGTCCGCCGCTCGTTGCGTCTGCGCGCCTGGGAATGGACCCAGCTGGCGCTCGGCCTCAGCATCCCTGTACTCTTGACCGATCACGTGGTGTCGACGCGCATTGCCGAGCACATCCTCGACACCACGACTTATTACAACACCGTTTTCATCGCCCAATGGGTCCTCATGCCCTGGCTCGCCGCCGTCCAGATGCTGGCGATCGTCACGGTGTGGCTGCACGCCTGTATCGGCATTCACTTCTGGCTCCGCGTGCGTTCCTGGTATCCGAAGTGGCGGCCGTTTCTGTTCGCCTATGCGCTGTTGCTGCCGACCTTGGCGCTCGCCGGCTATGTGACCGGCGGCAATCAGGTGCTGCGCCAAGCCAAGGATCACGAATTCATCGACTCTGCGCTCGCCGATGCCAACGTGACCGACGACACTACGGCGTCGATCGGCCGCATGGCGGATATCGGCTGGGCATTGTGCATCATCCTGCCGCTGCTGCCGTTCGCCGGGCGTGGCCTTCGCCATTGGTATTATCGCAGCAAGAGCCCGCCGGTCCTGGCGCATGCCAGCGGGCGAAGCGTGTCGATCCTGCCGGGCGCCACCGTGCTCGAGACGCTGCGCGCCAACGGGATCCCGCATGCTTCGGTCTGCGGCGGCCGGGCGCGCTGCACGACCTGCCGGATCATGGTCACCAAGGGCTTCGACGACCTGCCGCCGCCCTCGGCGCTGGAAGCCAAGGCGCTGTCGCGGATCGGCGCGTCGGAGGGCATGCGGCTCGCCTGTCAGATCAGGCCGACCGCTGACATCGCGGTGATGCCGCTCTTGGGCGCCGACGCCAGCGCCGGCGATTGCGCGATGCGCGGCGGGCTCGAGGGCAGCGAGCGGCTGATCACCGTCGTCTTCGTCGACCTGCGCGGCTCGACGAGTTTAGGCGAGGCGCGGCTGCCCTACGACGTGCTGTTCATCCTCAACCAGTTCTTCTACGAGATGACGCGCGCGCTGATCGAGACCAATGGGCACTATTCGCAATTCACCGGCGACGGCTTGATGGCGCTCTACGGCCTGCACGCCGCCAACCCAAAGACAGGTGCGGCGGACGCGGTGCGCGGCGCCCGCGCCATGCTGGCGCGGCTCGATGCGCTCAATCACACGCTGCGCACCGATCTGCGCGAGCCGCTGCGCATCGGCATCGGCATTCACTTCAGCGAGGCCATTGTCGGCGCGATGGGGCCGCCGCATTCGCAGATCATCAGCGCAATCGGCGACACAGTGAATACTTGCGCCCGGCTCGAGAGCCTGTGCAAGGACTATCAATGCACAGTCGTCATCTCGTGCCAGGCAGCGGAAGCCGCGGGGCTTAAGCTCGACGCTCACGAACTGCATGAAGCGCCGGTGAAGGGCCGCAAGGAGCCGGTGCAGTTCTATGCGCTGCAGTCGCTTGCCGAAGTGCCGATCTGAGCCGCAGCCCTTCGGACATCAGTTGAACCAGTAGGGCGTTCGTTTCGCTTCCGGCGAGTCCGGAAACCGCGAGTGCAGGAGCTGAAATGCCTCGCGCGAATAGGCGGCATGGCCGCCATTGCGATTGCATCCCCACCGGGTCGAGAAGACGGCGTCGGCCAGCGCCTCGGCCTGTGCACTCGCTTGGTCGGCGTGGGATCCGCTATGGCGAACCCAGGCGACGACGCGTTCGCTCAAAACCTGCGGTGCGCACGCGGCCTTAGACAGTTTTGCGAATTCAGTCGGATTGACGCGTTGGAAGAGATAGCTGTCGAGCAGCGCTTGTGACAGCATTGCGCGCAAGCGCTGATGCGCCAGTTCAGGCTTATCGTCATGGAGGCGGAAATTCTGCGCCAAGGTTTCATCGAGCGCAGCGTCGTGGCGCGGAATGTCGAAGGCGCACCACCAGTTATTATCGTTGTGGTTGTAATGATCGAGGCCGGTCAACGTCGCGGTCGCCTGCGCATCCTTGTCGTCTGGCATGCGCGAAAACTCTTCGATGACGGTGTTGAGCCCAGGCGATTTGAGTACGTCGCGCACGACTGAGATATCGTCGGGTTTAGTGTCGCGGTCCGGCGGCGTCTGCCATGTGGCGGTGATCTCCGGGGCCAGCGTGCGCAGCAGGTTGTTGTGCTCGCGACTGATCGCGCGGCCCATCGAATAGTCGCGGCTCCAGGCGGCGCGAACGAAGAGGGCACGCTGGCCGCGGTTCAACTCGCTCCGGGCGCCCAGGCGCCAAAGCTCGGCGGTCGGCAAGTGATTGAGATATTCACGCGGGTAGAACGGTGCGGTCGCCAGGACGTGCAACAAATGGTCTTCGTCCTCGGCGAGAACCATGAGCGCGCCTGCCGAGCTGGTATGTGTCAGCCATCCTTCTTTCCGGTCGAGTTTGAGCGCATCGCGCAGGCGACGCGCGTCGGCGAGCCGTCCCACGGTGATCAGATATTGCAGGCTGTCGTCGACCGTGCGGCCGTACATCATCGTGTCTTTATAAGAAAAATCCGCAAGCTGCCGCAGCGCGATCTTGAAGTGATCGCGGCGATCGTCAGTGTCCATCAGCAGATGCCGGATGAGATTATAGTAGTCGAAGCTGAGAGCCGCGGCGTGTTCTTCAACATCGGTGCCTGTCTTCAGTCGGGCAAGCTCGTTGTCGACGAGCTTGAGCAGGATTGTCACGTCGGTCGCGGGATTCTCGTGCAGCCAGGGACAATCGGCGCTGGTGCCGATCTCGCTCATGCGATCGAGATAGACGCGGACCGCTTCGGATTGCGGCGCTTTGGCCGCCAGGGCCCACGCCTGGACGCGATAGACATTGGTGGGAAAAGCCATCCAGGCGGCCATGGGCTCGGTCTCGGCCAGAGCAGCCAAGGTGGCGCTGGTGCGATATTCCTTCGGCAGTTTGCCGGTCAGGACCCAATCGGGAGAATCGGCGCGGCTATAAATTACGTTGCGCTGAAGAAAGCCAAGGTCGGACAGTGCGGCTTCGTAGCGTGTCAGACATTGCGGACAATGATTGATGTGGTCGGTCGGCGCCGTTAGCGCCGAGAACGCTTCATTCAACTGAGCCGTGGTGGCCGAAGTGTCGTCGCCATTGGCCGCGATCCAGCCGATCAGTCCCGCCGCCATGGCATGGATGCTTTGCAGCGACGGATCGGCGAGCACGGCTTGGATTTCTTTGAGCAATTCTTCCGGGCTCTGCACGGCGGAATTGCCGCCGGGCTGAAGATCGAAGCGTGTTTCCGCGCCGCTGCCGGCGTGGATCGCGAGCACCATATAGGCCGCAAGCGGGCGATTCGGCGAAGCTTGATCCGAGGCGATGGCGGCAAACTCCGCAAGCGCGCCGTCGCGGTCGCCGCGATAGAACAGCATGGCCGCGTGCTGATAGGCGCGGTCCTGCGTCTGTAACAGCGCGATCGCCGGGTCCGTTGTGTCGAGCTGCGGTGGCAGCACCGGAGCAATGGTGACGTTCTTGGACTTGAGCTGACAGACCGAGAGCACGGCGCGCTCGGCCAGCAGCCATTGTGCGACATAGGGATGGTCGGCGCCCAAACGCGCGAGGCGATCCTTGAACTGCTGCAGCGGCGCCTCAATCCGGCAGGCGCCGAAATCCGGATACCAATATTGCGCAGAGGCATCGAGGTAAGGAAACAGCCGCTGCAGCAGCTCTTTGTCGGCGGTGCTGGCGTTCCACACGCGCGCCGCCGGATAACTGTCCGGGATCGTCGCGCCGGCCGGAAGGCCCATGCCGGAAAGCGCGCGGAAAGTCTCAGGGCTGCGCGGCTCGGAGAAATAATGATCGATCCGGCTCGCTATCTGTTTCGCGGAATCGTCCGCTGCTGCGGCACATGCCGCATGCGGCGTGAGAGCGAAAACGAAAAGCCGCGCCAACATCGCAAGCGCCGTCTTTTTAGTGATCATGGAGTGCCCCTGCCGGCCTGTATCTGCCGCATACTGGCGGCGCCGACGCTGTCCGCGTGAGCGTAAGAAACGGCCTTGATTGGCCGAAAGGTGTACGGCAACTGCTTGAATTGTCGTGATGGTCGGCGCTATGTACGGACCTGTGCGGTTTTGTCCGGGGTGGCCGTGGACCCGTTAGAGACAACGGAATTATCGGAAGCGCTGAGCCGCGATCTCGCCGCCAAAGTGCGCGAGGAATTAGCCCGCCGGCGCATTTCGCGTCAGCGGCTTGCCGACGATGCCAAGATCAGCATCTCGACCCTGGAAAAGGCGCTGAGCGGCACGCGGCCCTTCACTTTGGCCACCATCATCCGCCTCGAAGAGGCGCTGAAGATCAAATTGCGGATGCCGGCGGCAAAAGATAAAGCCGCCGGTGCGCCGGCGATGGGTTCGGCGCCGATGGAATTGGGCGGCTACAGTGCCGGCGCGGTGAAGTGGCTCGAGGGCGACTACCTCACCTTGCGGCCTTCGTTCGAGGTCAAAGACGCGGTTTACGCCTATCGCACCAAGATCGAATGGAGCACGGACAAGAATTGCCTCTGCTTCGAGGAATCCGAGCGGCTCGACGCGCCGTTCTCGCAGAAGGGCGTGATCTCGATCCCCAACAAATCCGGACGGGTCTATCTGCTCACCAGTGATGAGGGCCAGTTTCGTCTCGCCATTCTCGGTCGTCCACAGATCGGCGGCGAGATGTACGGGATTCTGACCACGCTGCGCGCCGAGCGCGGCGGACAGCTGCAGCCGGTATCGACGCCGCTGGTGCTGTTGCAGAGCGCCAGACACGCCGCGCAGTTCGGCCGCATCGCGCCGGCGGATCCGCTTTACGCGGAATATCGCGCGCAGCTGCAACGCGCGATCGACGACGACCATATCCGTTTCGTGCTGCCGTGAACGCGAACACGTCATGCCGTCACGGCACGGCGATGTGCCACACACTGTTGACGCCGTCGCCGCTCGTGTCGCCGGGCTTGGTGTCCTTGGTCCAGGAATAGAGCGGCTTGCCCTTATAGGCCCATTGCTTGCGGCCGTCGCTGCGCGTGATCAGGGAAAAGTCCCCGCTATCGCTGGCATCGGTGGTGGCGATCAGCGGCAGCCACAGATTGGCGCATTGGCCGTTGCAGTTCGACTTGCCTTTGGTGTCGTTGTCGAACGTGTAGAGCGTCATGCCGTCGCCGTTGACCAGCGCCTTGCCTTTGGATGTATCGGCCGTAGCGGCAGGCGCGCTTTGCGCCAGCACCGCGCCTAGACCGGCTAAAAGACCGGCCGACAGCAAGCCGGCGACGACACAGACCCGCTTCACCCGCTGCATGATGCGCTCCCCTGCAACATGATCCGGAAAAGAACACGCCGAACCAGATGTTATTCCACGCGCGTCCAGCCTTCGGGCATCAGCCGCTCTTGCGGCAGGAAGCGGCTCTTATAGTCCATTTTACGCGAGCCGCGCACCCAGTAGCCGAGATAGACGTAAGAAAGGCCCATCCGCTTCGCGCGCGCGATGTGGTCGAGCACCATGAACGTGCCGAGCGAGCGGGCGGCCTGGTCCGGCTCGAAGAACGAATAGACCATCGACAGGCCGTCGCCGAGCACGTCGGTCAGCGCGATGGCGACCAGCTCGCCGCTGCCGCGCATCCGGTATTCGATGATGCGCGTCTCGATATGGCTGTCCTCGACCATCATGGCGTAGTCGAGCACCGTCATGTCGGCCATGCCGCCGTCGCGATGGCGCGAATCGAGATAGGCGCGGAAGATCGCATATTGCTCCGAGGTCGGCACCGCGATCCGCATGTCGCTGGCAATATCGGCGTTGCGGCGCGCGACCCGTCGCATGCTCGGCGTCGGACGAAAGTCCTTGGCGACGACGCGCACCGAGACGCAGGAGCGGCAGCCTTCGCAGGCGGGGCGGTAGGCGATTGATTGGCTGCGCCGGAAGCCGCCTTGGGTGAGGATATTGTTGAGCTCGGGCGCGCGCTCGCCGACCAGATGCGTAAACACCTTCCGCTCCTCCTTGCCGCCGAGATAGGGGCAGGGCGAAGGCGCGGTCAGATAGAATTGCGGTGTGTCGCGCGGGTGCTGGGTCACAACTGCTGAAATACTGCGTTACGGCGATGCGGCAACCGGAACGAATCCGGCTACCCCATAAGATTGCCAGAGCCGGGGCCCGCGTCAAAGGCCATTTCGCGAGCCAATACCGCACCTGTGCGCGGTCCTCAGCGCAACTGCCGGGCCCGCAGCAAGGACGCGCGCGCCGGACTATTGATGACAACGGTGCCGACCAGGATGTCGTGCAGCAGGCGGCCGCGCGAATTGAAGAAGCCGACCAGGAGGACAAGCGGCGTCAGCACGCTGACGCTGATCCAATAGACCACGGCGCGGACCGCCCCGAGCACGAAATAGCCTGGCGCGCCGTACCAGGTGCGCAATTCAAGATCCATGGCGCGCATGCCGATCGTGGCCGAGGCGGAGCCGCCGAGCGTCGTGCCGTAATAGAACAGCGCCCACAGCAGCGAGACCAGCGGCATCAGGTGAAACAGCACCCAGCCGAAACCCAGTGTCACAATGCCCAAGGCAAAGATGAAGACCCAGGCCACGATCAGGGGAATCGCGAGAATGACGACATCGATGACCCAGGCGACGAAACGGCGCGGCAGCACGCTTTCGAACAATTCCGGATTGGCGGCGGGGTCATAGGCGTGCGGCTTCACGTCGACGCCCGCGCCGAGCCGCCCGGAGTTGGCTGGGTAAGGGCCCGAATAATGGTCTGTCATCTTGCGCCTGCCTACGTTCGCTCCGCCTGTATAATGCGATCAGGAGATGGCGACCGGTCAGTATTCCAGCAAGAGGTCGCGGCATTTATAAGACGGATCGCGAGGGCCGGAGAACCCGTTTGAAGACCACGCTCGCCGATATCGAAGCAGCCCGGCGCACCATCGCCGGACACGTGCTGCGCACGCCGCTGTTGCCGGCGCCCCCGCTGTCGGGGCTCACGCGCGCCGAGGTCTATGTCAAATACGAAAATTTGCAGGTCACCAATTCGTTCAAGGAGCGCGGCGCCTGCGTCAAGCTCACGGCGCTGTCGGAGGCGGAACGGCGCCGCGGCGTGATCGCGATGTCGGCCGGCAATCACGCGCAGGCCGTCGCCTATCACGCGCGCCGGCTCGGCATCCGCGCCACGATCGTGATGCCGGTGACGACGCCTTTCGTGAAGGTCAAGGCGACCGAAGCGCTCAGCGCCCACGTCGTGCTCGACGGCGAGACGGTGATGGAGGCGCAGGCCCGCGCCAAAGCGATCGCCGAAGCGGAAAATCTGGTCTGGGTGCATCCATTCGACGATCCGCACATCATGGCCGGGCAGGGCACGATCGCGGCCGAGATGCTGGAAGACCAGCCGGACCTCGACGTGTTGATCATCCCGATCGGCGGCGGCGGGCTGATCGCCGGCAACGCGATCGCGGCGCGCGCGCTCAAGCCCAAGATCGAGATCGTCGGCGTCGAGACCACGCTCTATCCCTCGATGTGGAATGCGCTTCACAACGGCACGCGGCCCTGCGGCGGCGCGACGCTGGCCGAGGGCATCGCCGTGAGCCAAGCCGGCGCCTTGACCTTGCCGGTCGTGCGCGACCTCGTCAGCGAGATCATCCTGGTCGAGGAAGTGCTGATCGAGCGCGCGGTCAATGCCTTCCTGACGCTGCAGAAGACCATGGCCGAAGGCGCGGGCGCGGCGGGCCTGGCGGCGATGCTGGCGGCGCCGGAACGCTTCGCCGGCCGCAAGGTCGGTCTGATCCTGTGCGGCGGCAATATCGATCCGCGCATTCTGGCTTCGATCGTGGTGCGTGAACTGGAACGTGAGAACCGCATCGTGTCGTTCCGCATGATCATCCCTGACCGGCCCGGCGTGCTGGGTCAGATCGCCAGCCGGCTCGGCGAACTCGGCGCCAATATTCTGGGCGTCGAACATCACCGGATGTTTCTCGACGTGCCCGCCAAAGGCACCAAACTCGACGTCACCGTCGAGACGCGCGACAGCGCGCATGCCGACGAGATCTTTCGTGCACTGGAGCAGGACGGCTACCGGCCGGTGCGCGTCGAAGGCGGCGCAGGACTTGGCTGACCTGCTCGGCTAAGGCAAGCGACGGACAGACGGAAGAACGCCCGGATTCAAGCTCAGTGAATCTGCGACGGGTCGTAGATCGGATACGACGACTCGGCCGGCCCGGGCTCCGGCGCCGCGGCAGGACGTGCCCGCGGCAGCGGGATTCGTGAGGGCATCGCCGCGGGTCCGGCGGGCGTATTCGCTGCTACATTGGTCGCCGCCACATCGTTTGCCGCGACAGCGGTCAGGCCGGCGATATGCGGCCGGCGTGTCGGCAGCGGGATCTTGCCGTGGAGCGGCGCGCCGGCGGGCACATCGTCGGCGCTGTCGTTCGCCGCCGATTGATCTTGCGAAACCGCCGTAGCGGCGGGCTGGCTGTCAGTGGACGGAGCCGCCGGCATCGCCATGGCGTTCGGGGCGGGGGGCGTTGCCGCGGGCCCCGCAGCATTGCTGGCGAGCGCGGCATTGGCCGGTGCGGGCGCAGGCGCTGCCATCGAGGGTGAAGCCATCGAGGGTGCGGCCATCGCCGGCGCAGCCAAAGCTGGCGCGGCGACGGTCGACGGTGTCGAGCGCGTCGCGGCAAAGGGCGGCGGCGGCACTCCCGCGCGCGCCGGCGGTGCAGGCACCGCATCCGCCGAAGTAGCGCTGGCCAGCGCGGACGGCGTTGCCACCGCTGTTTGCTGCGGCTGCGCTTGCAGCGGATCGCTGGGCTTCTTGATCTGAAGGAGCGGGGTCCGAGCGTCAGTCGCGACATTGGCGGTTTGCGCGGCGACCTGAATATTGGCTTGGCTATCGGCCTGCGCCGGCGCCTGGCTCGCCGCGAGCGGGCGGAAGGTCGGCACCTGCGGCGGCGCGACGTAAGAGCGGACGAAGGCGGTGATGGTCCACAACACGACGGGCACAGCGATGATCACCGCC
>Ga0335069_10004981_pt1 | contig 19558 bp, 12 predicted proteins | sample Lox_Sample_11_FD_206714 | JGI IMG/M metagenome (GOLD analysis project Ga0335069, IMG submission 206714) | Soil microbial communities from Loxahatchee National Wildlife Refuge, Florida, United States - Lox_Sample_1.1 | ecosystem: Environmental > Terrestrial > Soil > Wetlands | place: USA... | reverse complement strand
TCTCGAGCGTGTGGTCCAGGAATGCCCTGGAAAAATTGTAACTCATTTATTATCATAAACATCGTAGGGTGGTAGCTTTCTCTCTGCAAGTTCTACCAGGAGCACCCGGCGGCCCGGAAGACGAACCTGCCGCCCAATACAATCAATCCTCAATTCTAGCCTAAGTTAACTACTTTGTCAAGTCCTATATGGAGGACACTCTGCTGCCCGCACGTGCCTGAGAGTCTAGGATGACAGATGCCGCGGAAAAAGGCCACAATCTATCATTCCGAGGAGGGGGTGCCGGTACGGAGCGAAGCCAAAGAAGGCCCCCCGTCGTCGCTTCAAAATCTGAATGCCGGGGTCCGTTGCCCCACTCTCTCGGCAAACGTCCTTTCCGCGTCGTTCCCGCGAAGACGGGAACCTCGTTGCCTGGAATTGGGCCCCCGCCTACGCCGGGGCGACAGCGAGACGAAGTTCCCCTACTCTTGGGCGGCCGGAGGCCCATAGTCAGGATGACGCGCTGATCGGCCTTTTCACGCAGACTGTACAAGGACAGCGCGGGGCAGACACCGGACATGCGCCATCTCCCGCGAACCGGGAAGATGGGCTCGCGGGTCTGCCCCTCCGGACAAGGGCCGCGTGCGCACTGTCTTCGCAGCGTGTTTAGCTTGGCGCTACTCACCAAATCACGACAGCACCCGGAGCCGACAGGCTTTGACGCCGCACGAAACAAAGGGATAAACTCAGATAGTTCCCAAGAAGCAGACCGCACCAGGTGCGGAGAGTCACAGCGGTTCCAGACGGTAGTCAGGACCGAAGACATATCCCATGGAGGAGCGCAACGCTTTATGAGTGTTCACAAGGCCGTGTTACCAGTAGCAGGGTTAGGAACGCGATTTTTGCCGGCGACCAAGGCTCAACCTAAGGAGATGCTACCGCTGGTTGACAAGCCCTTGGTGCAGTATGCCGTGGAGGAAGTCGCTCAGTCCGGGATTCCGATGGTGGTGTTTGTCACGGGGCGCGGGAAGCAGGCCATCGAGAATCACTTTGATGTCTCAGCCGAACTGGAACGGGAATTGGCGGGGCGGGGAAAAGAGGCTCTGCGGCAGGAACTACGCTCGATTGCCGACATGGTGCACTTCGCCTATGTTCGCCAGCAGATTCCCCGCGGCCTGGGCGATGCCATTCTGACGGCGCGCGACGTGGTGAAAGACGAGCCCTTTGCAGTTCTGCTGTCGGACGACGTCATCGTAAATAGGGTGCCCTGCCTTAAGCAGATGCTGAAGGTGTTTGAGCACTTCCACGGCAGCGTCATTGCTGTGCAGCGGGTGCCGCACAAGGCGGTCTCAAGCTACGGCGTCATCCGTGGACACCTTGTGAAGGACCCGGCCTGGCACGGGCGGCTCTACCGCATTGAGGATATGGTCGAGAAGCCCTCACCGAAAGAGGCTCCGTCGAACCTGGCAGTCATCGGGCGTTATATCCTGACTCCTACCATTTTCGAGGAACTTGCAGCCACCACGCCCGGCGCCGGTGGCGAAATTCAGCTCACAGACGGTCTGCGCAGACTGCTCGCTAGGGAGCCGGTGTACGGTTACATCTTTGAGGGCACACGCTATGATGCGGGTGACAAACTCGGCTTCTTGCAGGGGACCGTGGAGATGGCCTTGCAGCGGCCCGATTTAGGCCGGGCGTTTCGAAAGTACCTCAAGTCACTCGATCTCTAAAGGCTAGGCGGTCAGGCCTTTTCTGCCGGCGCTTTGGTGGCTGCTGGGGCCGCGGTGGGCTGAGGTGACTTCTTGTCGCCTCCGTCCGAGCCCACGGACGCGTGATGGCTGCTCGTCGAAGACGAGGCTGAGGATCGTCCGTAGTCCGTCACGTACCAACCCGTACCCTTGAACTGGATGGCCGGGGGCGAGATGAGCCGTTCCAGGCTTCCACCGCACTTCTGGCAAGTGGTTAAAGGATCGTCAGAGAATTTTTGGATCTTTTCGATGTGTTGTCCGCACTTCTTGCATTCGTATTCGTAGAGCGGCAAGCTTCCCTCCTACACGTACTCGTATAGATTATAGCGAGCCCGAGGCAAAGCGTCAAAAAGCGGGGTAGTGTCTCACTTTGAGATTTCCGTCTTAGTGGCGTCAAACTGAGATACTACCGGCCGCGAGGGGGGAGTTGCTGGGCGACTTTATGTCCTATCGGCGGTCGGGCAATTCTTCTATTTAGCTGGTAGACGGATTTGCGTAGTAAACTCTAAAACGCGGGTGGTGGTCGGCGCTTGGCGAATGGATGTGATGAGAAAAGGCGCGGGCAACCAACCTGCTGAAAGGCTATCGGCATCGAAGACATTGCACGGCGGGACTTTTCCTCGATAGGTGGCCCACCCGCCCGTTTCAAGCGATGCCCCTGGGTTTCGGAACGGAGCAGTGGGAGTGCCCGTCGCTCACGGTGGGCACCCGAGAGGTTGGGATACACTTGCCCTTCCGGCGCGCTCGCGAGGCAGCGTGGCGCCAAGTGAGAAACCCGCGTCAGAATGAACCAGTTGCTCATGTTCCCCAGACCGAGGAGGTCTATCCGATCATGTTGAAGAAGGAAGTTGTGCGGGCTCTACTACTGGCTGCGGTTTTTTCGTCTTGCTCCCAGGCTGCTGATATCGCCGGGCGACTCAGGAACACGGACTTCAGTGTTTTCGCCATGACTGGAGGGTCCACGCTTTTTGACGGCAGGTACTTCACCTCCGCGGACCAGCGGTACCACTCGAGTTACGAAACTGGAAGTAAGACGGTGATCGGAATGGGCGTGCCGCTAGGGAGTGTATTTACGATCGAGACTTCCTACACCTTTGGGCAGAACAACCTTCTGGTCACGAACACCAGTCGGTTCCCGCACGTGGGGATTGTTTATCCGACGAGGAATCACATTTTGACCATCAGTGCCGTAGCGCGCTCGCCTATTGCCGTGATGGGCTTTCGCCCGTACGCAGCGGCGGGTTGGGACTATGCCCGTTACGTTCCTACCATCGCGGCCGAGGTCATCGCCAACAACCAGGGCTTTGGCTCAGTGAGCTACGCGCAATTGACCGACACCAAAAGAGTCGGCGTGAGTCTGGGTGTGGGTGTCGAGCACAGGATTGTGGGGAGACTCAACTTCCGGCTGGAAGCGCGTGACCATATTGCCTCTTCTCCTAATTACGGTCTTCCTAAATCGGCTATGGACAGTGCGATCTTCCCCGTAAGTGGCTATGCCAACAACGTCGTTTACACGGTGGGCCTCATTTATCGCTTCGGAAAGAAACACAAATAAAGGGCACGCGGAAGGGCTCGTAACCATCTGGCCTCCTACTACGTCAAATGACAAAGGTCGTTTTCCCGGGAAGGTAAGGTATATTTGTGTTTGGGAAGCCAAGCAGTTGTCCCCAAAGCAGCAAAAACACGGCTGACCATTCCAAACCCGCATGACATCCGGTACCCGCGACGTCGACTTGAGGCCGGCCTGGGAGTCTTAGTGCTGTCGAAAAGGGACGTCGGTTTTCACGCAGCGTCACCAGAGGCGAGTCGAACATGGATGCAGAAAGAACGAACACGCTAGAACCGCTGGAACCCCCGTTGGAACGTCGAATCTCCGAGGGGCCGCCAACGCCTGGACCCAAGAGGCACCTCGTATGGTGGTTGGTCATCGTGGCCGTCGTGGCCGCCGCCGTCGCCTATTACTACCACTCGCGTAGCCGTGCTCCGCAAGCCGCGGCGGGCGCGGCCGGGCCCCCAGGGGCGATGACGCGCGGTCCTGGCACCGTCCCTGTGGTGGGTGTGAAGGCCACCCAGGGCGACATCGGCGTTTACTTCACCGGCTTGGGCGCGGTGGTTCCGATCTACACGGTCACCGTGAAGACGCAGATCAGCGGTTACCTGGAAGACGTCCTCTACAAGGAAGGGGACACCGTACGCAAGGGTTCGCTGCTGGCAAAGATCGATCCGCGTCCCTATCAGGTGATGTTGGAGCAGGCGGAAGCTGGTTTGGCTCGTGATCAGGCGAACCTGGACAACGCGCGCGTGGATTTGACGCGTTACCAAACCCTGGTCCCTTTGCGCGCCGTGCCGGAGCAGCAACTCGCCACACAGATCGCTACGGTGAAACAGTACGAGGGAACGTTGAAGGCCGACCAGGCACAGATCGACGCCGCGAAGTTGGACCTGGTCTACTGCAGCATCGTGGCTCCTATCACCGGTCGGGTCGGTTTGCGGCTGGTGGACCCGGGAAACTACGTGACGCCCGGCGATTCCACCGGTCTTGTCGTGATTACCCAGCTTCAACCCATCAGTGTGATTTTCCCGCTTCCCGAAGACCAATTGCCCAGCGTGCTTCAGAAGCTTCATGCTGGGGCGCGCTTGAAGGTGGACGTTTACGATCGCCAGGGGTTTGAAAGTGGGCGCCCGAAGCTCGCGCAAGGCGTGCTTTCGACGGTTGATAACCAGATTGATCCCACGACCGGCTCGGTTAAATTCCGGGCCAACTTCGATAACCGCGATGGAGCTTTGTTCCCGAACCAGTTTGTGAATGCTCGGCTGCTGGTGGAAGAAAAACACAGCGTCACGCTGGTGCCGACGGCTGCGGTGCAGCGGAATTCGCAGATGACCTACGCTTACGTGGTGAAGCCCGATTCCACGGTAACGGTTCGTGCCATCACGATCGGGACGACCGAGGGGAACGAATCCGAAGTGACCTCAGGACTGGCGCCCGGCGAAGTGGTGGTGATGACCGGCGTCGAAAAGCTTCAAGAGGGGAGCAAGGTCCGCGTCCAGATGTACGGTGAAGGGACAAGTCCGGGCGCGCATGGAGGGGCGGCGGGAGGTAAGCGAGGAACCTAATGAACCCCTCAAGGATTTTCATCCTCCGCCCGGTCGCTACCTCCCTTCTGATGTTTGCCATCCTGCTGGCGGGCGCCGTGGCGTACAACCAGTTGCCGGTGTCGGCGCTTCCTGAGGTGGATTACCCGACCATTCAGGTCATGACCTTCTATCCCGGGGCGAGCCCGGATGTGATGGCCTCCTCGGTGACCGCGCCCTTGGAACGGCAGTTCGGCCAGGTACCGGGGCTCCAGCAGATGACCTCGGTCAGCTCGGACGGCTGCTCGGTCATCACGCTGCAATTCAATCTCAGCCTCAGTATCGATGTCGCTGAGCAAGAGGTGCAGCAGTCGATCAATGCCTCGGGTACCTACTTGCCCGCGGACCTTCCCGCGCCTCCGATCTACAGCAAGACCAACCCCGCCGACGCGCCCATCATGACCCTGGCGCTGACCTCCAAGGTGCTTCCCCTAACCAAAGTGGAGGACTTGGCGGACACGCGCCTGGCGCCGAAGATTTCCCAGTTGCCCGGTGTCGGATTGGTCAGTATCAGCGGTGGCCAGAAGCCGGCCGTGCGCATCCAAGCCAATCCCACGGCGCTGGCGGCTTACGGGTTGAACCTGGAAGATCTGCGCAGCACGCTGGTGGCTGCGAACGTCAACCTGGCAAAGGGCAGTTTCGACGGCCCCCATCAGGCCTATCAAATTGGCGCGAACGACCAATTGCTGTCGAGCGCGGACTATGCCCCTCTGGTTATTGCCTATCGCAATGGTGCACCGGTCAAGCTGACGGACATCGCCTCGGTCACGGATGACGCGGAGAACATTCGCCAAGCCGCCTGGATGAACACCGTCCCCGCGGTGATCATGAATATCCAGCGGCAGCCGGGCGCCAACATTATTTCCGTGGTGGACCGCATCAAGGCCCTCCTGCCGCAGCTTACCGGCACGTTGCCCTCTTCCGTACAGACCGCGATCCTGACGGACCGCACCACTACGATCCGCGCCTCGGTAAGGGACGTGGAATTCGAGCTGATGCTCACCATCGCCCTGGTGGTGATGGTGATATTCCTTTTCCTTCGCAACCCTGCCGCCACGCTGATTCCCAGTGCGGCGGTGCCGCTTTCGCTGGTGGGCACGTTTGGGGTCATGTACCTGCTGGGTTACAGCTTGAATAACCTGAGCTTGATGGCGTTGACGATTTCTACAGGCTTCGTTGTGGACGACGCTATCGTGATGATCGAAAACATCGTCCGCTATATCGAAGAAGGAGAGTCACCTCTGGAAGCGGCTCTCAAAGGTTCGAAACAGATTGGCTTCACCATTGTTTCGTTGACTTTCTCCCTGATCGCAGTCTTGATCCCTCTGCTGTTCATGGGAGATATTGTCGGCCGCCTGTTCCGGGAATTTGCCGTGACCTTGGCCGTGACCATCCTGGTCTCTGCTGTTGTCTCGCTGACGCTCACACCCATGATGTGCTCGAAGCTTTTGAAGCACCGGCCGGAAGCGGAGCAGGGCCGGCTCTTCCGGGTCACCGAGTACGCTTGGAAGTCGGTAATTTCGTTCTATGACCGGACGCTGCAATGGGTGCTCCGGCACCAGGTCGGCACGCTGCTCGTGGCGGCGACGACGCTGGTGCTGACTGTCTTGCTTTTCATTTACATCCCCAAGGGCTTCTTCCCCATTCAGGACACGGGAGTCATTCAGGGAGTCTCGGAATCGGCCCAGACCGTTTCCTTTCCGGAGATGGCCCGCGAGCAGCAGCAACTGGCCGCCATCATCCTGAAGGACCCTGCGGTAGAGAATCTCTCCTCGTTCATCGGCATCGATGGGATCAACACCACGCTCAATAGCGGGCGCATTCTCATCAACCTGAAACCGCTTGAACAACGCAAGATCAGCGCCAGCGAGGTCATCCGCCGCTTGCAACCGGAGTTGGCCCATGTTTCCGGTATCACCCTGTTCATGCAGCCCGTTCAGGATATTACGGTGGAAGACCGGGTGAGCCGCACGCAGTTTCAGTACACCCTGGAAGATCCTAACACCGAGGAACTGAACACCTACGCGCCCCTGATGGTGGCGGAGCTCCAGAAACAGCCCGAGCTTCGCGACGTGGCCAGCGACCAGCAGGACCAGGGCTTGCGCGCCCGCGTGATGTTCGACCGGCAGACCGCCTACCGGCTGGGCATTACACCGTCGGCCATTGACCAGACCCTGTACGACGCTTACGGTCAGCGGCAAGTTTCGACGATCTTTACGCAGTTGAACCAATACCACGTCGTGCTGGAGCTAACGCCCGATTTTCGGCAGAACCCCTTGGACCTCCGCAACCTCTACATCCGGACAGGGACAGGCGCGGCCTCGGGTTCGACGGGATTGGTTGCCGGTGGGAGTGCGACCAACCAGATCTATGGGCCGTCCAGTTCGGCGACGGTTTCCAACGCGAGCCTTTCCACCACGACAACTTCTCTCTCCTCCGCCAACACGATTGGTTCGGACACCGCGTTTGGCAAGACCTCGATCTCGTCGTCAAGTGTGTTCCCGACTGGGGGGCAGGTGCCGCTGGCGGCTTTCACACATATTGTGCCGGTCAACGCGCCCATTACCGTCAATCACCAAGGCCAGTTCCCGGTCGTCACCCTCTCTTTCAACCTGGCGCCCCGGGCCTCGCTGGGTGACGCAGTCACAGCGGTCAACCATGTGAAGGACCAGATTCAGATGCCGGCGAGCATCCAGACGTCTTTCCAAGGGACCGCGCAAGCCTTTCTGACTTCGCTCTCGAATGAGCCGATCCTGATTCTCGCAGCCCTGATCACGGTCTATATCGTCCTGGGCGTTCTCTACGAAAGCTACATTCACCCCATTACGATCCTTTCCACCTTGCCTTCGGCAGGTGTGGGTGCGCTGCTGGCGCTGATCGTTTGCCGGACTGACTTCAGCGTCATCGCGCTGATTGGTATTGTGTTGCTCATTGGCATCGTCAAGAAGAACGGCATCATGATGATTGACTTCGCGCTGGACGCGGAGCGCAAGGAAGGCATGACGCCGGTGAACGCTATCTATCAGGCCTGCTTGTTGCGCTTCCGGCCCATCATGATGACAACCATGGCCGCACTGCTCGGTGGCGTTCCCCTGGCGCTGGGCTCGGGCGTGGGCTCGGAACTGCGGCGTCCGCTGGGCATTGCCATGGTGGGCGGCCTCTTGCTCAGCCAGTTGCTGACCTTGTATACGACGCCGGTCATTTACCTATGGTTCGACCGCCTGGCACAGAGGTTCTCGGGACAGAGAGAACCTGGCGCGGAGCCTGAGCCCCGGACGGCAGAGTGATTTACCGGGGCGTTTCGCGAACCGCCCCGGTAAGGTCTTGCGGCCACGCACTAAGTCATGAATATTTCCGAACCCTTTATTCGCAGGCCGGTTGCCACCACGCTGATCATGATCGCCATTGCTTTGGCGGGCGCGGTGGCGTTCCGCCTATTGCCGGTCTCGCCGCTGCCCCAGGTGGATTTCCCGACGATCTCGGTAGGCGCGGGCCTGCCGGGTGCGAGTCCTGAAACCATGGCCTCCGCCGTGGCCACGCCTCTCGAGCGCCAATTCAGCCGCATTGCTGCCGTCACCGAGATGACTTCCTCCAGCAGCCTCGGCCAGACGAATGTGACGCTGCAATTTGATCTGAACCGCAACATCGATGCTGCCGCTCGCGACGTCCAGGCGGCCATCAATGCTGCCCGCGGTTACCTGCCGCAGAACCTGCCCAACAATCCGAGTTACCGGAAAGTGAACCCGGCGGATTCTCCTATCATGATCATCGCCCTTACGTCTGACATCCTGACCAAGGGCCAGATGTACGATGCCGCCTCGTCAATCATGGCGCAGAAGCTTTCCCAATTGAGCGGAGTGGGGCAGGTTGTAGTGGGGGGCAGTTCTCTGCCGGGCGTGCGCGTGGAATTGTACCCTCCGGTTCTGAACAAGTACGGTATCGGCCTGGAGCAGGTTCGCACCGTGCTGGCAGGCGCCAATGCCAACACGCCGAAAGGGCAGTTCTCCGACGGCATCCGGTCGTGGCAGGTGGGGGCCAACGACCAGATTTTCAAAGCGGTGGACTATGAGCCCCTTATCGTTGCCTATCATAACGGGTCCGCCGTGCACGTTGCGGATGTCGGCCGGGTGGTGGATTCTGTCGAGGACATTCGCGGGGCCGGCTATGCCAACGGTAAGCCCTCCATTCTGGTTATCCTTTTCCGCCAGCCCGGCGCCAATATCATTGATACGGTGGACGGCGTGCGCGGGGCGTTGCCCCAATTGAAGGCGGACATGCCGGCGGCGATCAATATGCGCGTGGTCATGGATCAGACCATCACGATCCGCGCCTCCGTCCGCGACGTCGAGAGGACGTTGATTATCTCCGTCTTCCTGGTCATCTTTGTGGTCTTCTTCTTCCTGCGCAACCCCAGGACCACCTTCATTCCCAGTGTGGCGGTGCCCGTGTCTCTGGTCGGAACTTTCGGGGGCATGTACCTGCTGCATTACAGCCTGGATAACCTGTCTCTGATGGCGCTTTGCGTCTCTACGGGTTTTGTCGTGGACGACGCCATCGTAGTGGTTGAAAACATCACCCGCCACCTGGAGAAGGGCCTAACTCCATTACAGGCAGCCCTGAAGGGCGCTCAGGAGATTGGTTTTACTGTATTGACCATCAGTATCTCGCTGTGCGCGGTCTTCATACCTTTGTTGTTAATGGGTGGGATCGTTGGCCGCTTGTTCCGCGAGTTCGCGGTAACCCTGACCCTGGCTATTGCGGTGTCGATGGTGATCTCGCTTACCGCCACGCCTTCGATGTGCGCCCACTTGCTCAAACGGCACGAATCGCACGGCTGGCTTTACCGGACCAGTGAGAAGGGTTTCAACTGGATTATCAGCATCTATGGAAAAAGCCTGTCAGTAGTGCTGCGCCATTCGGCGATCACCCTGGCGGTTCTGGTGGCCACGGTTGGACTCAATGTTTATCTCTACATCCGTGTCCCCAAGGGATTCTTCCCTCAGCAGGATACCGGGCGATTGATGGGGGCAATCCAGGCAGACCAGGACACTTCCTTCCAGTCGATGAACAGCGTCCTCCAGCAGATGATCTCGATTGTCCAAGCTGACCCGGCTGTCGACTCGGTCACAGGCTTTACGGGTGGGTGGGCAGGAACGAACTCTGCTCGAATGTTCATCGCTCTGAAGCCCCTCCAGGAACGGAAGATCAGCGTGGACTCGGTCATAGCGCGCCTGCGGCCAAAATTGAACAGAGTGCCTGGTGCGGCGCTCTACATGCAGGCTGGGCAAGACGTCCGCGTTGGCGGCCGGTTCGGCAATGCCCAATATCAATTCACGTTGCAGGGAGACAACCTGGCGGACTTAACAACATATGCTCCGCTCATGCTGTCGCAACTCCGCCGGATCCCTATCATCGCCGACGTTTCGAGCGATCAGCAGAATCGGGGGCTCCAGGCCTGGGTGCAGTACGACCGTGCGACTGCGGCGCGTTTCGGCATTTCTCCCCAGCTTCTTGACAACGTACTCTACGACGCCTTCGGGCAGCGCCAGGTGTCAACCATGTACACCACGTTGAACCAATACCACGTGGTCATGGAGGCGGCACCGGAGTACTGGCAGAATCCGTTGTTCCTGCGCCAGATCTACGTACGCGATACGTCCGGCCAGCAGATTCCCTTGAGTGCCGTTGCGCAGTACGCCCCGATCACGGCGCCGCTGTCGGTGAGCCATCAGGGTCTGTTTCCGGCGGTCACTATTTCCTTCAACCTTCGGCCGGGGGTCGCGTTGGGAGATGCGGTGGACGCGATTCACAATGCCTCGTTGCAGGTCGGGTTGCCGTCGACGATCCACACCGGTTTCTCAGGCACCGCCCAGGCTTATCAGCAGTCGCTGGGTAATTTGCTGTTGCTGGTTTTCGCAGCTCTCATTACTGTCTATCTGGTCCTGGGCATACTCTACGAAAGTTACATCCATCCCATCACCATTCTTTCCACCTTGTCTTCAGCCGGCGTGGGCGCGCTGCTGGCGTTGCTGATCACACGAACCGAGCTGACCGTGATCGCCATTATTGGCATCATCCTTCTGATTGGTCTGGTGAAGAAGAACGGTATCTTGATGGTTGACTTTGCTCTGGCGGCGGAGCGCAACGAAGGCAAAAGCTCGCGCGACTCCATCTACGAGGCCTGCCTGTTGCGTTTTCGTCCGATTATGATGACGACCATGGCGGCAATCTTCGGCGCTGTGCCGCTGGCTTTCGGGACTGGCGTCGGGTCGGAACTGCGCCGGCCCTTGGGAATCGCCATTATCGGCGGGCTGCTGGTGAGTCAGGCGCTCACACTCTACACAACGCCGGTGGTTTATCTCTACTTCGACCGCCTGCAAAACTGGCGCTATAGGAGACGGGGACATGCTGCTACGGACATCCGGCCGCTGTCCTCGGGTGCGTAGGAGGTTCCAGTTGAGGCCTTGAGCCCTCGGACCTAGGAAGCGCTGACGGAATATCACGAATATGGAAATCATCACGATGACGTTCATGAAATCGCAATCGGCCCCGCGGCGTTCGTATCTTGAGGGATCGCCCACCGGCCGCGGTCTTCTGCTTACTGCCTTCTGCCTGCTTCTCTTCGCCACTTCCTGCATGGTGGGCCCGAAATACAAACGTCCTTCCGCGCCAGTTCCGGAGGTGTATAAGGAAACGCCGACGGACAATCCTCAGGAGATATCCAACTGGAAGCAAGCCCAGCCGAGCGATGCCTTGGCTCACGGCAAATGGTGGGAGATTTTCAACGACCCGGAACTGAATGCACTGGAAGAACAAGTGAGCATTTCCAACCAGAACGTTCTGGCGGCGGAGGCGCAGTTTCGGGAGGCGCGCTACGCTGTGCGCATCGCCCGCTCCAATCTGTTCCCGACGATCTCGGCTGCCCCGTCGATCACCAATGCGCGGGTGTCTTCCAATGTGAGCGCGCTTAGCAAGGGGCAACAGACGACCTATGACCTGCCGGTGGATCTTTCCTACCAGGCGGACGTCTGGGGAAGCATCCGGCGGAGCGTGACCGCCAGCGCTGAGTCCGCTCAATCTAGCTTCGCTCAGCTTGAGAACGTGCGTTTGTCTTACCAGGCGGAACTGGCGCAGGACTATTTCCAGTTGCGCGGTACGGATGGAGAATGGCAGTTGCTGGAAGATACTGTGAAGTCGTACCAGGATTACCTCAAGCTGACCCAGGACAGGTTCGCGAACGGCGTGGCGTCGGGCGCTGACGTGGCACAGGCTCAGACTCAATTGAACACAGCGCGCGCCCAGTTGATCGACCTGGGTGTGGCGCGCGCCCAATATGAACACGCCGTCGCTGTCCTGACTGGCAAACCGCCTGCAGCGATCCAGATTTCTTCCGGACCGATTAAGACCTCGCCGCCTCCCGTGCCGGTGGGCGTCCCTTCCACGCTGCTGGAACGGCGCCCCGATATTGCGGCGAACGAACGTTTGATGGCTGTGGCGAACGAGCAAGTTGGAATTGCCAAGGTTGCTTACTACCCGACCGTCAGTATCAGTGCCGCGGCGGGTGTGGAAAGCCTTGCCTTCCTGAAATGGATTTCCTGGCCTAGTCGCTTCTGGTCCGTGGGCCCCGCAGTGGCGGAGACGATCTTCGATGCCGGCCGCCGCCGCGCCGCAGTCGCACAGGCACAGGCTGCGTATGATGTGACCGTGGCAAACTACCGCCAAACCGTGCTGACAGCGTTCCAGCAAGTGGAAGACAACTTGGCGGCGCTGCGCGTGCTCGAAAAAGAGGCCCAGGCTGAAGACGAGGCAGTGAAAGCCGCACAGGATTCGCTGAATATATCCACTTATCAGTACAAAGCCGGTACCGCGAACTACCTCACTGTGATTACGACTCAGGCCATCCTTCTTCAGGACCAGGTGCAGGCCGTCAATATCCTCACCCGCCGCATGGGCGCGAGCGTGCTGCTGATCGAAGCCTTGGGCGGGGGTTGGAATACTTCACAGCTCCCCAGCACGCAAGACGTTGCCAAGCCTGTGCCGGTGCAGGCGTCCGGCAAGTAGAGGCCATGGCCTGGAACGCCGAATTGCGTGGCTGCGCGCCTTAGCGCCTTGGGAAGAGGGCGCCTACTGTTTTCATCCCGGCGCACGAAGACTGCTACCCAATCGCCGTCCAACACACGGTATTGCGGCGGCTGGCAGCCACCTGAGATAAGTCCTCCGCGCTCTCCGTGCTTTCAAGCTTAAACACAGAGGACCCCGAGCGTCTCCGTGAACGCTGTGTGAAGCTTCTCCCCCACGGAGGGAAGCAGAGCCAACAGCCATAAGACCGTCACTTTCGGAATGTCTCGTTCCGAATCTTGAATTTGGAATTTGAAATCTGTATTGTCTTGGCGTTTCAGGAGAGTGCCTATGACGAGACGGATCGATCGACGCGGCTTTTTCCGTGACGGCGCGAGCGCGCTGACAGCAGGCATAGCGCTTTACCCTCATGCGGGTACTTTGACTGCTCGTGAGGCTGCAAATCCCGCCCCACCGGATGCCGCTTCTTACCGGGTCAAGTGGTACGAGTTCACCGAGCATCCTGATTCCGACACCTGCTGGTCGCTCTCGGTGGGCCCCGACGGGCGCATCTACGCCTCGGCTTGCGCGGAGGGTGTGCCCGGCGGCATTGTGAAGCTGGTTCGCTACAACGAGCACAAGGATGCACTTGATTATCTCTTCTCACTCGACGAAAAGGTTGATGACCCCGGCAATTCCGGCCGAGCCACTCAGTGCAAAATCCATTACAGCTTCGCCCCCTCGATGCACGACGGTATTCTCTACATGGCGACGCACCTGTCGGGTCCTCCTATTGATCAGCCCTCTTATTCCCCCTGGCTATCCTGGCACGACGCCAAGCGCGGCTTTCGAGGCAGCGCTCTGGTGGCTTTTGACACGCGTACGGACGAAGTGAGGTGGTGGGAGACGCTGATTCCAAAAGAGGGCTGCCGCTGCCTGCTGCACGACGAAGAGCGCGGTTTGCTGTATGCCCTCAGTTATCCTCGCGATCACTTCATCATCTACGACCTCAAGAAGCGCACCGCCCGTGACGTAGGACGCCTTGGTTCCATCAACGCGCAGACACTTTTCCTCGACCGGCGGCATCGCGTGTGGACCACGAATGACTATGGGCACCTCGTCCGCTACGACCCGGAAGAGGACCGCCTGGAAGTCTCGCCCTTGGCCCTGCCCCACAATCCGGTCTTTCAGACCGGCTGGCACAGCGTCTTCTACGATGTCGTTGCGGCTCCGGGCGGCGATTGCGTTTACGCGATCACCTGGATTGCTAACTCTCACCTTATGCGCATCTGGCCCAACGAAGGCGAATGGCCCAAGGTGGAGGATTTGGGGCCGGCCACGCAGGACCGCGACCCGACCGTCTCGATGGACACCTTTGTGGATCACGCCGGCGGGCTGGTGTTTGCCGGTGACGGCCAGTTGTACTACGTCGCCTCACGCTGGCGCGATTCTGTTTACAATCCGATGGGAGCGGGGCACAAGGAACGCGAAGGAGTCGTCTGGCGCTTGAACCCCGCCACGCTCAAGCGCGAGGAAGTAGTTTGCCTCGAACACCCCAAGGATTTCGCACAATACGTCTCGCGCGGCGCCGTGGATCATCACGGCGATCTTTTCTTTGGCCACGTCGGCTCGCGGCCGTCGGGGATCTTCAAGGTTGAGATGCCCGCCGACCGCAAGAAGGAAAACGCCCACTTGCCGATTCGCATGTGGGGATGAGCGCAGGGGCACAATAGACCGCGGATAGGGGCGCGCCATGGCGTGCCCCGACGTTCCGCGCATGAGTTCCGTGCAGGATTGAGGTTTCCATATGAGCCCGCAGAAGAAGCCGTACCACTATGATTCTCCGGAAGAGCAGAAACTGATAGAGGGCCTCCCGCACACGGCCTTCGTGCGCGAAGGAACGATGGTCGCGTTCCCTTTGTGTTTCCCCGGTGCCACGGTCCCGATCATCCCAGACGAAAGCCGCATCACGGCCCTGGACGCGACGCCGGAAGGCGTCATCTATGGAGGCACCAGCGGCCGGCGCACGCACATCTTCGTCGGCATGTTTCATGGCGTCACCGGCATGGTGTTCGACATGAAGGCTGTGGAGAATGCGGACCATTGCGCTGCTGTTTGTTGCGGGAAGACGAAATTCCTCGCCTGCGTGAACGCGCCGCACGCGGGGGGCCGCATCCTCATGACGCACCTCCAACCCCCACCCTATGATCTGATTCAGGAATGGGGCTTCAAGCGCCCGGAGTTTGACGACCTGGGAGGGGTGGCCGCGGGCGAGCCGATTCTGCACGCTGAGGCGGACCTCGCGCGTGAACGCGTCGTGGGTATCACCTCCCGGCATCTCTTCACGGTCGATTTCGAAACCGGGAAGGTTCGGGTAGTGGATGAAATCTCAGGTGTGGGCCGGCTGGCCGTCACGGCGGACGGCAACATCGTGGGCCGTGACTCCGCGAACCATGTCTGGTCTTATGATCCGGCGACCGGAGCGTTGCACCGCCGGGCTTTCGCCTTGCCGAGCGGCCCATGGGAGAAAGTGCCAAGCGCCTGGGCGCGCGACCCACGGAATGGGCTCCTCTACCTGGCCGACGACGGGGGTAGCATTTATTCCTTCGACGGGAAGGGCGGTTTCAGTGCGCCTCTCGGCCGGGCGCCGTTAACGCCCGTGGGTCCCATGGCCGTTACGTTCGATGGGCGCCTTTACGGGTTTGCGGGGGAGGGAATCGCCAAGATGTTCTGCTATGACCCCACCCGCAAAACCATCGCGGACCTCGGCGCGGCCGTTTCCGTGTTTGAGCGCCGGCGCTACGGGTACGTCTTCGGCGACGCCGTCACGGGCCGCGACGGCGAAATCATCTTCGGAGAGGACGACGACTTCGGCCATCTCTGGCTGTACTTCCCCAAGGTGTCAGAGGCCGGAGGGTAACGACGCTGCGGTAGGCAAACCGCCTTCCGCTTGGCTGGCATAAACTCTGCTTCGGGTCTTCGTTTCTTGCCTACGGTCAATGCCAAGGTGTGCTGCACCCACCGGCGGCGCTAGCTGTCGGAGCACAGTCTTGGGAATCGCCTCTTGTCTACATCATTCTCACGACTTGCTGTGTCCCGCAGTGCGTAAGGTGATAGCATGTGGCGCGCATTCACAACAGGAGGAAGACCAAATGAAACGCCGGGATTTTGTTGCCGACATTTTTGTGGGGGGTGCCCTGGGTGGTTCGGCACGTCGTGGCTACTCGGGGCAGAATCCATCTCCTCGCGAGCATCCAGAATCAGTTGGTTCGGGCGAAGTGGTGATTGAGCGTCCGCGGGCAGGCCGGCCACACGCGGGTAAAGTTCTGGCTGCGATCCAGCCCCATGCCGATGACATTCCCTTCTATGCGGCGGGGACGGTGGCAAAGCTTGTCAGTGAAGGGTACCGGGGATGTTTGATCAGGGCTTCCAACGACGAGAAAGCCGGCTCCGGTACGGTGGGTGAAAGGGTTTTGAACAACGAGAAGGACAACGACGCGGTGGCGAAAGCGCTGGGGCTCGAAAAGGTGTTTAGTCTTGAATACCGCAATCATGAGATGGATGGCATATCCCGGGAGGAATTCCGCGAGCGCCTGATCTACCTGATCCGCCTTATGAAGATCGATACCATTATTTGCTACGACCCTTGGGGGACCTACGAAGAGAATCCCGACCATTACGTGACCGCGCAAGGGGTGGAGTCAGCGTGCTGGATGGCCGGCATGGACAAGGATTACCCGGAACACCTGGCGGGTGGATTGGAGCCGCACAGTGTCCAAGAAAAGTACTATTTTGCGCGAGGCCCGCAACTGGTGAACCGCGTTGTTGATATCGCCCCGTGGATCGATCGCAAGGTGGAAGCCAACCTCGCCAACAAGACCCAGGGGCCGGCGGGCGAGAACGGCGCCCGTCTCAGATCCCAGTTGGCCGCGCGGAAACTGCGTCTTCCCATCCTGGGCAATGACGATGACACCGCCAACCGGCAATACACCAAGCACATCTTCCTTGATTACGACTCGCAGTACCTGCGGGGAATACCCTCGGACAGAGAACTCGGCCGCAAGTATGGACTCGAGTGGGCGGAAGCGTTTCATTACATCGGGCCTGGGGAGTCGAGACTGGATCGCTATATTTCTGACAACGCAGTCCCTCTGTAAACTGGCATTGCCGGCCAACGACGGTGGAGCATACCTTAGCAAGCGAGGGAGAACGTGGGGTGGGGAAGGCCGCGGAGGCGAACGACCATGGCCGCGACACCCGCGGAACTTTCAGCAGGGAGTGATCCATCTCCAATCTTATGCAAACTCCAATCAAAGCTTGGGTCTTCGACGCTTACGGAACTCTGTTTGACCCTCTGTCGGTGCAGGGAAGAGCCGAGAGGATTTTCCCCGGCCAAGGCGAGGCTCTCAGCGAGCTTTGGCGATCACGCCAACTGGAATACACCTGGCTGCGGTCTCTGATGAACCGCTACGCGGATTTCTGGCAGGTTACGCAGGAAGCTCTGATCTATGCAAGCCGCAACCTGGGCTTGCGCTGTGAGGCTCCTCAGCAAGAGGAGCTGATGCACGAATATCTGCGCCTGGAGGTCTATCCCGATGTGGCTGCGGCGCTCCAGGCCCTGCCGAGCCAACGCCGGGCCATCCTCTCGAATGGCACCCCGGCGATGTTGGAGGCAGTCGTCGAAAACGCCGGGCTGAACGCGGCGTTCCCTACTCTACTCAGCGTGGACAAGGTCAGAATCTACAAGCCCAGCCCTGCGGTTTACCAACTGGCTGTGGAGGCGTTGAATTTGACGTCCAGCGAAATCGGCTTCGTTTCTTCAAATTACTGGGATGTGGCGGGGGCCTGCGCTTTTGGTTTTCGAGCCTTCTGGCTTAATCGCTCGAACGCTGCGCCCGATGAGCTGGGAAGCATTCCTGCCAGCACTGTCACCGGGCTCCGCGAGCTTGCCGGCTTACTCTGAACGGATTTCGTCTGCCAACTCAGGACAGGTCTCACGCGCCAACGTGCTCTGCTGAGTTGCAATACTCCATCACACGACCAGCGACGCCACCGGCACGGTGCTGCGCTCTCCCCCAATAACCACGATTCCTGATTCTGTTACGTACCATCCGCGCGCGCGGTCGGCGTCAAGGTCGTAGCCAATCTGTGCGTTCTCCGGAACACGGACGTTCTTATCCAGGATGGCGCGGCGCACCCTGGCGTGGCGGCCGATGTCACAGTTGTCCATAATGACGCAGCTTTCCACAAGGGCATTTGTGTGCACGCGCACACCGCGTCCAAGAATGGAGTTGCGCACTACGCCGCCCGAGAGAATGCATCCCGCAGCTACGATGCTGTCGATGGCCTCGCCGCGCCGATGGGCTTGATCGAACGTGAACTTGGCAGGCGGATCGGGATAGCTCGCGCTGCGCAGCGGCCACTGGCGGTTGTAAAGGTTGAGGTCCGGCTTGACGGACCTCAGGTCCATATTGGCTTCGTAGAAAGCATCGATGGTTCCGACATCGCGCCAGTATGGGGCAGCGTCTGCGGGCTCTCCGGGGATGCGATTGGTTTGGAAATTGTAAGCGTAGATGGGGGCATTACCGGCGAGCTTGGGCAGTATGTCCCGGCCAAAATCATGGTGGCTGGCGGGATTGTTCGCGTCTTCTTCGAGCAACTTCACCAGAGTACCTTTGGAGAAGATGTAATTGCCCATGGAGGCGTAGACGCTGTCAGACGCGCCGGGGATGGTGGGAGCATTGGCGTCCTTTTCGTGAAAGGCCAGGATGCGCCCGTCCTGGTCGGCCTCAATAACTCCGAATTCAACGGCCTGCTTTTGGGGTACAGGATTGGCGGCGACCGTCACTTCCGCGTGCTTGGCCATGTGGTATTCGATCATACTGGCGATGTTCATGCGGTAGATGTGGTCGGCGCCGAAGACCGCTACCACATGCGGATTAGACTGCTGGACGAGGTTGATGTTCTGCGTGATGGCGTCAGCAGTGCCCTGGTACCAGGTTTCGTCCTCCGAACGCATCTGGGCCGGCACCGGAATGATGAATTGATTCTTCAGCAGTCCGTTGAATTGCCACACTTCGCTCAGGTGTTGCAGCAGCGACTGGCTGCGGAACTGCGTAAGCACGTAAATCGAGTTGATTCCGGAATTGATGAAGTTGCTGAGGACGAAATCAACAACGCGGTACTTGCCTCCGAACGGAACCGCCGGCTTGGCCCTTTCCCGGGTGAGGGGAAATAGGCGGGTTCCCTTGCCGCCCGCCAGAACGATGCCTAACACACGGACGCGCAAGGCGCGTTCCACGGCAAAGACCGGTTCTTCTTCGGCGATTTTGTGCATGGGTGTTTGGCGCTCCTGAGCAAGCCTGACCACCAATTCTATCAGAGCTTAGCCGGGGCGAGCGAATCTACTTGTAGAGATGCGGCGCAAAGAATCTCGCCGTTCCCTGTAGCCAGGTGTGATGTTGGCCGACCTAGTAGGACTTCCGCCGCTCGGGGCCGGAGGTCTATTCTCTGCTCTTGGCCGAGCGGCTTCTTTCTTTAAGCGATTGTCAGAGTCAAAAGACCTGGAACGAGTTGCTGGCGACTTGGCTGCCATTCACGGACAACACCACGCGGTAGTTGCCGCGTTTCCAGTTGCC
>Ga0335069_10004980_pt1 | contig 19559 bp, 17 predicted proteins | sample Lox_Sample_11_FD_206714 | JGI IMG/M metagenome (GOLD analysis project Ga0335069, IMG submission 206714) | Soil microbial communities from Loxahatchee National Wildlife Refuge, Florida, United States - Lox_Sample_1.1 | ecosystem: Environmental > Terrestrial > Soil > Wetlands | place: USA... | reverse complement strand
AGAAGCGCTTCCAGTGTCCCTGTCACCAGGGAATGTTCGATCCCAAGACCGGAGCCGTACTCGGCGGCCCACCCCCGCGCCCGCTCGATCAGCTCGAGACGAAGATCGACAAAGGTGACCTGTACGTCGCCTACCAGGACTTCCGGGTGGGCACGGCTCAGAAGATCGCGGTGTAACCGTGGGACTCACGCGCTGGCTCGACGAGCGGCTGGACCTCGCGGGGATCCGCCGCGGCCTCCTCGACCGCGAAGTCCCCGACCGCCTGACGTGGTGGCACACGCTGGGCAGCGCCACGCTCACGGTGTTCCTGATCCAGGTGATCACCGGGATCGTGCTCGCCACGTACTACGCGCCGTCACCCGACCACGCCTACGAGAGCATCCGGTTCGTCGATCGCCAGGTGGCGAGCGGCTCGCTGCTCCGGGCGATCCACCACTGGGGTGCGAGCGCGATGGTCGTTCTCATCATCGCGCACGTGGTCCGTGTGTTCTCGGTGGGCGCCTACAAGTACCCGCGGGAGGCGAACTGGCTGGTGGGCGTGGTTCTGCTCCTCGTGGTCCTGGGCTTCTCGTTCACCGGCTACCTCCTGCCCTGGGACCAGAAGGCTTACTGGGCCACGGCCGTGGGCACCAACATCGGCGGCACCACGCCGGTGGTGGGAGGCTACGTCGTCACGCTCCTGCGCGGCGGTGCGGAGCTGGGCGCGGCCACTCTCACGCGATTCTACGCGTTCCACGTCCTCTGGCTTCCGATGGTGCTGGGGGTGTTCGTGCTGGTCCACCTCGCGGTGGTGATCCGGCAGGGTATCGCGCCCCTGCCGGTGACGCTGGAGCAGGGCGCGCCGGCGCGGACCACCGACCCCCGATACCCGGCCTACTACCGCGCCGCCTACGCGGGCAGCAAGCGCCGCGGGGTCCGCTTCTGGCCCGACATCATCGGCAAGGACGCCGCCGTGTCCCTCGCGGTCGTGCTGGTCATCGTCCTGCTCGCGCTGGCGCTGGGCGCGCCGCTCGAAGCGCCCGCCGATCCATCGGACACCGCCTACGTCCCCCGGCCCGAGTGGTACTTCCTGCCCCTCTATCAGCTGCTCAAGCTGGTCCCCGGGTCTCTCGAGAGCCTCGTGGCGTTCGGGGTTCCCACGGCGTTGATCGTCACGCTCCTGGCGCTTCCCTTCTTCGACACGCGAAGCAAGCGGAATCTCCTGCGCCGCCCGGTCGCACTCGTCGGGCTCGTGGTGATTCTGGGCGGGTCGGGACTGCTCATCGGAGCGGCGGTGCGGCAGGCGGGGCCGGCGGTGCCGCCGGAAGTGGGGCGGCCGCTCACCTCACGGGAGCGGGCCGGGCGGGCGCTCTTTCAGTCGGAGCAGTGCACGGGGTGTCATACCGTGGCCGGAAAGGGCGGGAACCAGGGCCCCGACTTGAGCGACATCGGCCTGCACCACTCCGCGGCGTGGCTGCACAGCTACGTCGAGGACCCGTCGCGCTTCCACCCCGGAACCAAGATGCCGAGCTTCGGCCCGCCCACCCTCTCCCACGAGGAAATCGAGGAGCTGGCGCAGTACCTCTCCTCGCTGCGCGGCCCCCCGGGGAAGCGCGCCGAGCCGCAATACGCCGACACGTTCCCCGAGGCGCCCAAGCCCTAGCGGGGGCGCCGGCTCAGGATTTGGGACGCATCGCCAGAGACCGGACATACTGGGCCACGGCGTGCATCTCGGCCGGCGAGAGCTTCCCCTTGAAGGACTTCATGTCCTTCCCCTTCCCGTTCGTCAGGATGGTGACGATGGAATCCTCGCTCCGCGCTAACGCGAACGCGGAGTCCATCGTGGGGATGTGGGGATACTCGGTGAGCGCCATGTGCGTGGGCCTTCCCGAGAGGCCGTGGCACTTCCGGCAGTTGTCGTTGAACAGCGCCTGGCCGTCCGGCTGCTGGACGCGGGCCGCACGGAACCCGGTCAGGGCCACCGCCAGCACCGCTGCCGCCGCCATCACATGACGCTTCGCCATTTCTCCCCCTGTCAGTCGCCGGGAACCGCGCTCGTTTCGGGCGCGCTGGTCCAACGCTTCACGTAGCTCCCTACCCAGGCCCCGAAGTCGTCCAGGTAAGTGTACACCACGGGCACCACCACGAGGGTGAGGAGGGTCGAAGTGATCAAACCACCGATCACCGCCACCGCCATGGGCGCCCGGAACTCGGAGCCCGCGCCCAGCGCGAGCGCCGTCGGCAGCATGCCGAAGATCATCGCCAGCGTGGTCATCACGATGGGCCGGAGCCGGAGCTCCCCGGCGTCGATCAGCGCCTTCCGCCGGTCGCTGCCCTTCTCGCGGGCCTGATTCACGAAGTCGATGAGCAGAATCGCGTTCTTCGTGACCAGTCCCATCAGCATGATCACCCCGATCATGCTCATGATGTTGAAGGTGCCGCGCGTGAGCATCAGCCCCAGCATCACGCCGATGAGCGACAGGGGCAGCGAGAGCATGATGGCGAAGGGTTGCAGGAAGCTCCCGAACTGGCTCGCCAGGATCAGATAGATGAACACGACGGCCAGGAAGAGCGATTCCAGGATGTAGCCCACGGTTTCGGCGAAGTCCTTCTGCTCGCCGCCCACGTCCCACCGGTACCCGGCGGGCAGCGGCACCTGCGCGAGCTTCGCCTGCGCGTCGTGCATGACCTCCGTCAGCGGCCGGGCCTGGTAATTCCCCTCGATGGTGACCACCCGCTCGAGGTTGAGCCGCTTGATCTCGCTCGGCGCGCCGCTCGTGGAGAGAGTCGCCACCTGGCCGAGCGGCACCATCACCGGGGTGCGGGTGCGGGCGTTGGTCTGATTCGACGCCACGGGAATCCGGGCCACGTCGGTCTCGGAGCGGCGGTACTCGGGTGCCAGCCGCACCATCACGTCGTGCGCCAGCCCGGTCTCATCTTCCCAGGTCCCCGCCGTCTGGCCGGCGAGAATGGGCCGGAGCGACTGCCCGATGGCGCCTACCGACAACCCCACCTGCGCGGCGAGGTCGCGGTTCACGTCGATCAGGAACTCGGGCTTCCGGCCCTCGAGCGACGACTTGAGCTCCACCAGGCCGGGCACCGGACGCATGGCGGCGATGGACCGGTCGGACAGCGCCTGAAGCTCTGTGAGATCGGGCCCCTCGAGCCGGAGCTCGATGGGCGGGCGGTTGCCGCCCGCGGCGCCAAGCTGCAGCACCCGGGCTTCGACGCCCTGGAAGCTCGGCAGCACCTGGCGCATCTCGGCCTCGAAGTCCTGCTGGGACCGGTGCCGGGCGCTCTTGGGGGTCATCTTGATGAAGATCTGGCCCTTGTTCACCGCGTTGTTCTGCTGGGGCCCGCCGATGGTCGCGTACGTCAGGGCGACTTCGGGCTGCCGGTCGAGCCACGCCTCGATCTCGTGGGTCTTGGCGGTGGTGTAGTCGATCGACGAGCCCTCGGGGGCCTCGATGGTGAGGGCGGTCTGTTCCTGATCGGAGTTGGGCATGAACTGCCCGCCCACGAGGCCCAGGCCGAACAGGCTCATCGCGGCGACGAACGAAATCGCGGCGATGCCCACCGTCTGGAGCCGGTGGTCGAGCGCCCAGGCGATGATGCGCCGGTAGCGCTGGCCCAGCCCGTGGAACGAATCGTTGAACTTCACCAGCAGCTTGCCGATCCGCCCGCGCTCGGCACCGCCCTCGGCCTGGGGGTCGTACCAGAGCGACGACAGCATCGGGTCGAGCGTGAACGACACGAAGAGCGAGACCGCCACCGCGCAGGCGACGGTAATGCCGAACGGGAAGAAGAACTTCCCGACGATGCCCTTCATGAACGCCACCGGGATGAACACCGCGATCACGGAGAACGTCGTCGCCATCACGGCGAAGCCGATCTCCGCGGTGCCGTGCTTCGCCGCGGTGAAGTGGTCTTCGCCCCGCTCCACGTGCCGGACGATGTTCTCCCGGACCACGATCGCGTCGTCGATCAGAATGCCGATCGCGAGCGACAGCGCCATCAGCGTCATTGTGTTCAGCGTGAAGCCGAAGGCGTAGATCGCGAGGAAGGCGCTGATGACGGACACGGGCAGGGTGAGCCCGGTGATCACGGTGGAGCGCCAGGAGTTCAGGAACAGGAACACGATGAACACCGTGAGCGCGGCGCCCTCGAGCAGCGTCTTCTGCACGTCGTCCACGGAGTTCCGGATCCAGGTCGAGTTGTCCTGGATCACCGCCAGGCTCGTCCCGTGCGGCAGGGTCGGGCCCAGCTCGGCCATCACCCGGCGCACGGCGTCCGTCACTTCGACGGTGTTCGCGTCCGAGGTCTTCCGGACCTCGAGCGCCACGGCGCGGACGCCCGACACGTAAGCGGCGTCGCGCTCTTCCTCCTGGGAATCTTCGATGCGGGCCACGTCGCCCAGACGCACCGCGACCCCGTTCCGCGAGGCCACGATCAGATTGGCGAAGTCTTTGGGATCCTTGATCTTACCGGCCACCCGGACCAGGTTCTCGGAGCCGCCGGCATCCACGCGGCCCGCCGGAACGTCGCCGTTCTCGCGGTTCAGCGCGTCCACCACCACGTCGGGGGAGACGCCGAGGGCGTTCAGGCGGTCGGGAATGAGCAGGACGTTGATCTGGCGCTTGAGCCCGCCCACCAGGGTCACGTTCCCGACGCCCGGGATGTTCTCGAGCCGGCGGCTGACGACCTCGTCCGCCAGGCGGGTGAGATCGCGCAGCGCCCAGCCCTGCCCCGCCACCGACAGCACGAAGATCGCCTGCTGGGACGGGTCGGACCGGGAGATGACCGGCGCGTCGATGTCTTTCGGCAAGTCCTGGCGGATGGCGTCGATCTTGGCGCGGACGTCCGCCTGGGCGTCCATGATCTTGGTGCCCAGATTGAACTGCACCACGATGGTCGAGAACCCTTCGGTGGACGTCGAGGAGATCTCCTTCACGCCCGACACCGGGTTCACCGCCTCTTCGATTTTCTTCGTCACTTCCCGCTCGACCGATTCCGGCGACGCGCCCGAGTACCGGGTCTGGATCACCAGCACCGGGAATTCGACGTTCGGGAACAGGTCGATGGACAGCCGGCGGTAGGAAAAGAGCCCCAGCACCACGAGCGCCAGCATCATCATCGTGGCGAACACGGGACGGCGGATCGACAGGTCGGAGAGGAACATGCTAGTGCTCCCCGCCCGCCACGGTCACCACGTCGCCGGGACGGAGTCCCTGCACCGGGCCCGAGACGACGACATCGCCGGCCGCGAGGCCCTTCGTGATCTCCACCAGCGCCTGCTGCTCGTCGACCGCGCCCGCGGTCACGTCACGCCGGGCGATCCGGCCGCCTGCGACCACCAGCACGTAGGTGGCCGCGCCGGTCGAATCGGTCCGCAGGGCGCTCTGCGGAACCGCGATGGCGCCCTTCACCTGGCGCAGGATGACCCGGCCCGAGGCGAACAGCCCGCCCACCAGCCGCCGGTCGCCGTTCGGCACCGACACATAGACCTTGAGCTGGCGGGTGGCGGGATCCACCGTCGCGTTCACGCGGGCGATGCGGCCGCGCACCGGCGCGCCGGCCAGGCCCGTCACCGCCAAGAGCACCGGGGCCCCCGGACGCACCTGCGGCGCGTACTCGCTGGGCACCGTCGCTTCGAACTCGAGCTCGGCGATGTTGGCCAGCTGGAAGAGCTGGTCGCCGTCCTTGACCCGGTCGCCCGCGTCCACCGCCTTGGTGGTGATCACACCGCTCACCGGCGCCCGCACCGACGACTCGGAGAGCTTCTTGTCCGCGGAGGCCGCGGTCGCCTGCGCGGCGCGGAGGACGACCTCGGCGTTCTGGACGTCCCGCTCCGAGACCGCGCCTTCCCGGAACAGGTTCTGCATCCGCACATAGTCGGCGGAATCGAGCCGGACCGCCGCTTCGGCGGAGAGGGCCGCGGGACCCGCCGCGTCGGTGCGGAACCGGGCCAGCACCTGCCCCTGCTGAACCGCCTGGCCCTCGCGCACGAAGACCGCCTCGAGCACCTCCGGAATGGGCGACGCGATCCGGATGTCCACCATCGGATGCAGGGTCCCCGACACCGGCACGCCGGCGACCAGGTCGGCGGGGGCGGCGCGGGCCACGTCCGTGGCGCCGAGCACGAGGGTGTGGGTGGAATCGGCGGCGGTGCCCGAGCGCTTGGCGCCACCCTTCCGCGCCGCGAGGGCCACCACCAGGACCAGGAGCAGGGCTCCGCCGATCACGAAATAGCGCTTCATGGCTGCATTCCTTCAGCAGGTGTTGGAGGAGTCGAGTCGTTCACGGAGCGTTGGATCAGGGTGAGCGGCCGGCCCACGGCGTGCTCGAGCCGGGCCAGGGCCACCAGGTAGTCCCGGGTGGCGGATACGGCGTTCACTTCGGCCTGCCGGCGGGCCAGGCGGGCGTCCGAGACCTCGAGCCGCGTGGACAGCCCGTTGCCGTAGCGCACCGTGGCCAGGTGGAGCGCCCGGTCCGCCTCGGTCACCGTCTGGCGGCGCGCCGAGAGAAGGGAGAAGGTCCGGTCCACGTCACCTCTGGCCTGGACCAGGTCGAGCGAGGTCTGGGCCCGGACCTGGTCGCGCTGCGCCCGGGCCTGCTCGAGGCCCGCGCGCGCCCGCATGATGGACCCGACCGTTTTGAAGCCCTGGAAGATCGGGATGGAGACCCGGATCTCGGCGTTCCAGTTCCGGAGGTAGTTCGCGCCGACGGGCGAGAACTGCTGGGGGAACGCCTCCTCGGAGAACGTGCTCCCCACGGTCAGGGTGGGCCACCGGTCGCCCTGCGCCACCTTCACCGCGGCCTCCTGCACCGACACGCCGGCCTCCGCCGCTTCGAGCTGCGGCGGGTCGGCGGTGCCCGCGCCCGAATCCGCGACGACGGGCACCGCGCCTTCGGTGGGGGAGAGCGGCGTGGCCAGAGCCAGGGGCTGATCCGCCGGGACGTTGGCGAGCCGCTTGAGCGTCAGCAGTGCCACGTCCAGGCCGCTCCGGGCCTGAATGACGTCGGGTTCCTGGTTGGCGGCATCCACGCGGGCCTGGAGGAGGTCGTAGTCCGACCGGGTCCCGGCGGCGTGGAAGAGCGCGACCTGGTGCAGCTGGTCCCGCGCCTGGGTCAGGTTGTCTTCGGCCACCGCCACCAGGGCGGCCGCGTAGACCGCGTTCAGGTACGCGGTCTTGACGTTCAGGGACACGTCGGCGGCGGTCTGGGCGGCCTGCTCCGACGCGGCGTGGTGATAGGCCCGCGCCCCGTTCAGTCCGGCCAGAAACTTCCCGCCGTCGAAGATGAGCTGCGTCGCCTGGAGCTGCGCGTTCCACGTGTTGGCGGCGCCGAAGGGCGAGTTCTTGAAAAGGTTGGTGAGGGCGCCGGCGAACCCGGTGTCGGGACCCGAGCCCAGGTTCTGATAGATGGACGCGAACTGCCGGGTGTACACGATCGTCCCGGTGAGCTTGGGCAGCCCGTCGGCGACCGCTTCCCGGACCTGGCCGTCGGCGTCCTGTACCGCGGCCCGCGCGATCCGCATTTCCTGGCCCTGGGCGAGCGCGCGGGCCACCGCGTCCTCGAGGGTGAGGCGGAGCGTGTCGGTGCGGCCTTGCGTCTGGGCGCCGAGCGGCAGGGCGATCACGCCGGCGAGGGCGGCGAGGGCGAAGGCGCGCATCAGGCGTCCCTCCGGCCCTTCAGGCCGTCGATGACGATCCGGATCCGGGTCCCGAGCTCTTCCCGCAGGTCGAACGGCGCGGGATCGGTGTCCAGCCACATCGCGATGGTCGACGCGTAGACCGACTGCATCACGTACTCGATGCGGTCGGCGTCGATGTCGGACCGGAAGTAGCCGCTCTTCTGCAGCTCCCGGATCACGAAGACGCCGACGGCGTGCCAGCGCTGGCAGATGGGGTCGTCCTCGTCGTACGCGCGGTCCATCCAGCTGCGGAAGACGTGCCTGGAAAACTCGCGGTCCTCTTCGTAGAAGCGCGCGATCTCGACGAAGGCGGCGATCATCCGGTCGCGGTTGGGCGTGGTGCCCTGGAATTCCGCCGCGATCTTGTCCTCCACCTCCTCGAGCCATTGCTCGGACAGGTACTGGAGCACCGTGTCTTTTTTCGGGAAGTAGTTGAAGAAGGTGCCCTTCGCGACGTCGGCCTTGGCGGTGATGTCGTCGATGGTGGTGGCTTCAAATCCGTGGGTCTTGAAGAGCTTCATCGCGGCATTAAAGATCCGCTCTTTGGTCTCTTCTTTCTTGCGTTCGCGGCGCGTAAGCTCAATAGCTGTCATAAGTTATATCCTTGTAACGTGCCCAAATATGACTACGGTCAATTATGATGGTGGGACAATATTGGGGTGACTACAGCTTGTCAAGGCACCCTACGGGGAGTGGTACGGGAGGTTTCGGATGACGGCGGCGGGCCGGCGACGGTGGCTCAGCGGCTAGTGATAGAAGATCCCGGTCCCCAGGGTTGCCGCCCAGTGCTTGCCGGGAATGACGCCGGCGCCCGACCGGTACCCGACCGCCAGCTCGATGACGTCGCCGCCGATGGACCGGGTGGGTCCCAGCCGGAGCGCGACGCCCGCGTCCGTGGAGGTTCGCGTGGGCTCGATGCTGTACCAGGCGCCGCCGTAGTCGAAGAACGGCGCGATGCCGAGTCCGAAGAGGCTCCAGACTTCGCTCGCGATGGTGATCCGGTCGTCGACCGCGAGCCAGAACATCCGGCTGCCGGTGAGTACGTGCGCGCCGAACAGGCGGGGCCCGTTGCCGTCCCGCCAGAGATCGAACTCGCCGCCCGGGGCGGTCCGGGTCACGACGCCCCCTTCCAGGTGGAAGATCAGCGTCTGGCTCGGCAGGTTGGTGGTGACCGCGGTGAGTGCGCTGGTGACGCGGCCGGAGTCGAGCCCCGACCGGGTGAACATGCCCAGGGCCTGTCCGCGCAGCTCGGCGAACCCGCCCCGCCAGACGGTCGAGACCTGGAAGTGGGCCTGCGGCGCCAGCCCGGCGCGGGGCCCGTACCCCCAGGAGTTCGGCGCCACCCAGACGCCCACGCCGACGATCTGGGACAGGTCGAGGTCTTCGTATCGCCCGAACGAGTTGAAGTGCTCGATCTGGGAGTAGCGCACGTGCGCCCGTTCCGCGGCGACGCCGAACGACGCGTAGAAATTCCGCGGGAAGGGCTGCAGATCGAAGACCGTGTCCTGGTAGTCCTCCCGCCGCCAGACGCTCGACAACGTGAGACGCAGATAGTCCCGGGACGTCGCCAGCGGCGCCCACCCGACCGTGTTGGTCGAGATCAACGCCTTGCGCTGGTACGCCGCGGACAGCTGGTCGTCCTTGAACATCAGGACCCGGTTGTGGGCCGCCTCTCCGGAGTCCATCACGGCGAACTGCGCGGCCGACTGGTAGAACCCCTGGCCGTAGCTCCACACGCCGCGCCGGCCGTCGGACAGGTCGTCGTACTCGAGGTTCAGCCCGGTCCGGCGTCCGAGGAAGGCCGCGTTCTGGTACAGGAAGCTCAGGTTGTCACGGTCCGGGTTGTGGTGGAGCGCCACCGACAGCGCGGTGGCGGTGCCCAGGAGGTTCCGCTCCGTGCCGGATACCAGCCAGCTGACGGATCCGGCCGTCGTGGAATAGCCCAGATTCAGCGATGTGCTCCAGCCGTCCCCGGTGGTGACCCGCAGCGCCAGCCGGCCGTCCACGCGCAGCGTATCGAAGCGCACGTCCCGGAACACCCCGAGGCTGCGGAGGAGCCGCTCGCTCTCCACCACCTTCGCCGAGTCGTACAACATGCCCGGCTCGAGCAGGATGGTGCGGCGGATGACGCGCGCGCGCGTGGTGCGGTGGAGTCCGTTGATCACGCTTTCCAGGAATCCGGGCGCCTTGTCTTCGCTGGCGAAGATGTTGTGGTTGACCACGATGACCGTGTCGATCACCGGCGCCGGCTTGGGGTCCTGCGCGAAGAGCCCCGCCGGCAGGAGCGCCAGCAGGGCGAGCGGCCGGAGCCCCTCGCGGGCGCCGCGCCTCATTTCACTTCACTCCTTCGATCCGCTGCTTCAGACGGTATGTCGTGTGCACCCGTGAGTCGTCCCACGCCGTGAAGAACAACGTGACGTCGATGTGGCCGGTGATCTGCGCGATGCCCAGCCGCTCCAGCTCGTAGGTCCCCCGCACCGAGTCGGGCCGCCAGGGGCGGCAGAGGCAGGCCACCGTTCCCGCGGCGGGAATCTGGGCCTTCGGTCCCCCCACTGCATAGGCCCGGCCGGTCGTCAGGTTCCGCGTGTCTCCGAAATCCAGGCCCAGCGTCAACTCGTAGGCCGCGTCGCCCCCCGTCCCGAACTCGAATTTCGTCAGCAGGACGTCGTGCCGGCCGGCCAGTCCGGTGTCGACCCGAACACGCTCGATGGTGAGTCGAGGATCCGTGTCGACCACGAGGCGCCCGGCGCTCGTCCACAGCGCCTGGTGTTGCTCTCCTTGCGTGTCTCCAGGCCGGGGCAACAGTTCACATCCCGCCGCGAGGGACGCGAGGACCAGCAGTCCGATGGACCGGCGAGGGGGGAACATCGAGGGGGAAGCTAGTATCGGCCCAGGTACCGCTGAAGCTCCCAGTCGGAGACCGTGCCGATGTAGCCTTCCCATTCCTCACGTTTGGCCTCGAGGAATCGCTCGTAGATGTGCTCGCCGAGGGCCGCGCGGATCACGGCATCCTTCTCCAAACACTCGAGGGCCTCGTGGAGATCCCGGGGGAGCTCGTCGATCCGGTACTTCCGCCGCTCCCGGTGGCTCATCTCGAAGATGTTCTTGTTGACCGGATCGGGCGGCGTGAGCTTGCGCTCGATTCCGTCCAGGCCGGCCGCGAGCTGGACCGCCAGCGCCAGGTAGGGGTTGGCCGAGGGGTCGGGCATGCGCAGCTCACAGCGGGTGCCGGTGCCCCGGCGGTCCGGAATGCGGACGAGCGGCGACCGGTTCCGCATCGACCAGGCCACGTTGACCGGGGCTTCGAATCCCGGCACGAGGCGCTTGTAGCTGTTGACCAGGGGGTTGGTGATGGCGCAGTAGCCGCGCGCGTGCTCGAGCAGGCCCGCGATGTAGGCGAGCGCGACGCGCGACAGCTCCCACTCCGCGTGGGCGTCGTGGAAGGCGTTCTTGCCGCCGGCGAACAGCGACTGGTGCGTATGCATCCCCGAGCCGTTCTGGCCGAAGATCGGCTTGGGCATGAAGGTCGCGAGGAAGCCGTGCTTGTACGCGACGTTGCGCACGATGAACCGGAACGTCGCCAGGTTGTCCGCGGTCTCGAGCGCCTCGGCGTACCGGAAGTCGATCTCGTGCTGTCCCGGCGCCACCTCGTGATGTCCCGCCTCCACCTCGAACCCCATCGACACCAGGTCCTTCACGATCAGCCGCCGGATCTCTTCGGCCTTGTCCACCGGCGTCTGGTCGAAATAGCCGCCCGAATCGTGGGTGACGGTGGTCGGCTCCTCCGAGGCGTCGTACTGGAAGAGGAAGAACTCGGCCTCGACGCCCGCCATCATCGTGTACCCGGCGTCCCGGGCGCGCGCGATCTGCCGCTTGAGCCCGAGCCGCGGACACCCGGCGAACGCGGATCCGTCCGGGTGGTAGATGTCGCAGATCACCCGCGCGACCGTGCCGCCCTCGTCGCCGTTGGGAAGGACCCGGAAGGTGTCGAGGTCGGGCTTGAGCACCATGTCCGACTCTTCGATCCGGACGAAGCCCTCGATCGACGAGCCGTCGAACATGATGTCGCCCTCCAGCGCCTTCTCGAACTGGCTCTCGGGCACCTCGATGTTCTTGTTGACCCCGAGGATGTCCGTGAACTGCAGCCGGAGAAAAGAGATGCCCTGCTTCTTGGCGAGTTCGAGAAGTTCGCGCTTGGTCGGCATGGCCTAGAGGGGGTGGCAGACGGCAGACGGCAGCTCGTTCCGTGAGGAGCGGACTGCCGTCTGCAATCTGTCGTCGATCTCAGCAGTCGTAGTACAGGAAGAACTCATAGGGATGCGGCCGCAGGGCCACCGGGTCGACGTCCTTGGCCTTCTTGTAGGAGAGCCAGGTGTCGATCAGGTCCTGCGTGAACACTCCGCCCTCGAGCAGAAACGCGTGGTCGGCCTGGAGCGCCGCCAGGGACTCCTGGAGGCTGCCGGGCGTGTTCTTCACGTGCTTCCGCTCTTCGGGCTCGAGCTCGTAGAGGTCGACGTCCATCGGCTTGGGCGGCTCGATCTTGTTCTTGACGCCGTCGAGACCCGCCATCAGCAGCGCGGCGAACGTGAGGTACGGGTTGGCCGACGGGTCCGGGGCCCGGAACTCGATGCGCTTGGCCTTCGGCGACGACGAGTACATCGGGATGCGGCAGATGGCCGAGCGGTTCCGCTGGGAGTAGATGAGGTTGATGGGCGCCTCGTACCCGGGCACCAGCCGGCGGTAGCTGTTGGTCGTGGGCGCCGCGAAGGCCAGGATGGCCGGCGCGTGCTTGATGAGCCCGCCGATGTACCAGCGCGCCGTGTCGGACAGGAGCGCGTAGCCCTTGGCATCGAAGAACAGGTTGGTGTCCTTGTTCCAGAGGCTCATGTGCACGTGCATCCCGGAGCCGTTGTCGCCGAACATCGGCTTGGGCATGAAGGTCGCCGTGTATCCGTGCTGGGCGCAGACGTTCTTCACGACGTACTTGTAGATCAGGATCTGATCGGCCATCCGCGTCAGGGTCCCGTATTTCATGTCGATCTCGGTCTGCCCGGCGGTGCCGACCTCGTGGTGATGCACCTCGACGTCCACGCCGGCCGCGATCAGGCCGAGCATGATCTTGGAGCGCAGGTCCTGAAGCTTGTCCACCGGCGGCACCGGGAAGTAGCCCTCCTTATGGCGGGGCCGGTGCCCGGGGTTGGGAAACTCGGCCCCCGAGTTCCAGATGCCTTCTTCCGAGTCGATGTGGTAGTAGCCCTCGTGCGCGTTCTGGTCGAAGCGCACCGAGTTGAAGATGTAGAACTCCGCCTCGGGTCCGCAGTAGACGGTCGACGCGATTCCGCTCCGCACCAGGTACTCCTCCGCCTTCTGCGCCACGTAGCGCGGGTCACGCGAGTACCGCTTCCGCGTGATCGGGTCCACGATGTCGCAGGTGAGGGAGAGCGTCGGGACCTGCAGGCAGGGATCGACGAAGGCGCTGGCCGGATCCGGCATCAGGAGCATGTCGCTCTCGTTGATCGCCTGGAAGCCGCGGATGGACGACCCGTCGAAGCCCAGCCCGTCGCTGAAGACCTCTTCGTCGAGATGGCCGACGGGGATCGAAAAGTGCTGCCAGGTGCCGGGCAGGTCGCAGAACTTGACGTCGACGACCTGGATGCCCTTGTCCTTCGCCAGGCGGATCACGTCCGCCGGGGTCTTCGGTGCGGTCATTCGGAGGTCTCCTGAGCTGAGCTGGGGGTCAGAGCGGTGCGGAAACGAGAAGAGCCCGACCGGGGCGCGTCGGGCTCGGGAATTCGATCGCAACAGGGTGCGGCAGGCATGCGGGAAGGTATCCGGTCATCTAACCGGTGTCAAGCAATTCTTGCAGAAAATGCAAAAATAATCGTCAGGGGCCAGTTATCAGGGATCAGAACAGACAAAGTGACATCGAAAACTTGCGCAAAATGCATGTTATGGAGATCAGCCCGTCGAAGCGCTCCCGGGCTCCAGTGCCTCCAGGAAGTGCCACAGCTCGACGGCCGAAAATTCGCCGAAGCGGTCCCGGACTTCGCGCTCCCCCGGCTCCAAGAAGATCCAGCCCGTGGCGCGATGGTCCCCCGGAGCCACGAAATGGATCCGCCCCCGCACGGTCCCCGCGCCCGTGGCCTCCGCCTCCAGGTACACGTCCCAGCGACGCTCACCCCGCCGGAGCTCGCCCATGTGGCGCGCCTGGTCTCGACCGGGAAACGGAATCGTCATGCGGTGTAGACTACGCTCCCCCCAGAAATCCTGCCAGTTAGATTCCGGCGCCATGACCTGCCATGCCTGCGGCACCGCGCTTCCCGTCGGCGTCCGCTTCTGTCACAAGTGTGGAGCGCCGGTCGCGATCGCGACCGCCGGCGGTTGGCGCGTCGGACTTCCCTGGGGCATCGCCGGCGCGGCACTCGGCGCGCTGGTCACACTGCTCCTCACCCGCGCCGCCGGAGCGGGGGCGGGGGCGGCACCCGCTCCCGCCCTCGGCTCCGCCCCGCCGCCGGCGGGCCAGATCGCCGCGCCGGACATCAGCCGCATGTCTCCCCAGGAACGCGCCGAACGCCTCTTCGACCGCGTGGTGGACCTCGCCCAGCGCGGCGTCCAGGACTCCGTGCAGTTCTTCATGCCGATGGCCCTCGGCGCGTACGAGCAGCTGCCCACACTGGACCTGGACGATCACTACGACCTGGGCGTCCTCCACGTCGTGGGGAACGATGCCGCCGGCGCCCTCGCCGAAGCCGACACGATTCTCGCCGCGGTGCCCACGCATCTCTACGGTTTCATGCTGCGCGCCCAGGGACTGGCCCTGAAGGGTGATCAGGCCGGGGCCCGCAAGGCCTACGCGGCGTTCCTCGCCAACGAGCGGGCCGAGCGGGCGCGGCAACGCCCCGAGTACACACCGCACGTGACCGCGCTCGACGCCTTCCACACCGAAGCGACGACGGCCACCACGCCGGCCCGCCCGGCGCGGTAGTCCGCCCCCTCCTTCCTTCCGCGACCTCCATGCCGACCATCCAGCTGGCCCACAGCCCTGATTCCGACGACGCCTTCATGTTCTGGGCGCTGGCGGCGGGAAAGATCGACACCGGCGACCGCAAGTACGTTCACGAACTGTCCGACATCGAGTCCCTGAACCGGCGCGCGCTCGCGGGGGAGCTCGAGGTCACCGCCTGCTCGATCCATGCGTACGCCTCGCTCGCCGATCGGTACGCGCTGCTCGCGCACGGTGCCAGCATCGGCTACAAGTACGGCCCCCGCGTGGTGGCCCGGACACCCGCGCCGGCGGACCCGCGGCGCGCGCTCGCCGGACGGGTGGTGGCCATTCCCGGGACGATGACCACCGCCTGGTTGACCCTGCAGCTTTACCAGCCGGCGGTGCAGGCCGTGGTGGTTCCGTTCGACGAGATCGAGGACTATGTGGTGGCGGGCAAGGCCGAGGCCGGTCTCCTGATCCACGAGGGCCAGCTGACCTTCGCGGACCGGGGTCTCCATCTCTGGGCCGACATGGGCGAGTGGTGGTACGGGGAGACCCAGCTGCCGTTGCCTCTGGGCGGAAACGTGGTCCGGCGCGACCTGGGTCCCGAGCTGATGAAGGCCATCGCGCGGGACCTGAAGGCGAGCATCCAGTACGGGCTCAAGCACCGCTCCCCCGCCCTCGCGCACGCCAAGGGATTCGGGCGGGGGTTGGACGACGAGCAGGTGGACCGCTTCGTCGCGATGTATGTGAATCACTACACGGTGGACTACGGTGAGGACGGGCGCCGCGGGGTGGCGGTCCTGCTGGAGCGCGCACAAGCGGCGGGCCTGATCAAGGGGCCGGTCGACCTAACGTTCGTGGCGGCGGAGTAATAAGTTTGGGCGGAGGAAGGAGGGCGCGTGGCTGAACTGCCCGGGGCGGTCTCGGTGCTGGTGGTGGACGACGAAGAGCCCATCCGCACCGCGCTCAAGAAGTTCCTGACCCAGCAGCAGTTCGAGGTCCTCACCGCCTCCTCCGGCGACGAGGCCTTGTCCGCTCTGCGGCGGCACAAGCTCACCCTCATGCTGTGCGACATCCGGATGCCGGGCACGAGCGGGGTGGACCTCGTCCCCCAGGCGCTCGAGATCGAGCCCGACCTCGCCATCCTGATGCTCACCGCCGTCAACGACGCCACCTCGGCCGCCCTCTGCATGCAGCGGGGCGCGATGGACTACCTCACCAAGCCCATCGAGCTCGCCGACCTGGGACGCGCCATCCAGCGGGCCCTCAAGCGGCGCGAAACCCTGCTCGAGCACCGGCATCTGAATCAGTGGCTGAAGGAAGAGGTCACCACCCGCACCGCCGAGCTCCAGCGGGAGCGCCACAAGCTCGAGCGGATCTCGGTGGCGACCCTCGAAGCACTCGTCAACGCGCTCGAGGCCAAGGACCCGTTTCTCCGCGGCCACTCGGCCCGCGTGGCCGACCTGGCCGCGACCCTGGCGAACGAGCTCGGGATGACCGACGAGGAAGTGGAAAACGTCCGCGTGGCGGGGCGCCTGCACGACATCGGGAAGATCGGAACCCGGGAAGCGGTGATGAACAAGCAGGGGCCGCTGACACCCGAGGAATACGAGCACGTGAAGCAGCACGTGATCATCGGCTCGCAGATCCTCGCGCCGCTCACCCATCTGGGCGGCGTCATCGACATGGTGCGCAGCCATCACGAGCGCTGGGACGGCACCGGGTACCCCGACGGGCTGCGCGGCGATGAGATCCCCCTCGGAGGGCGCATTCTCGGCGCCGCCGAGGTGTTCGATGCGCTCTCCACGGCCCGCCCTTACCAGGAGAAGCTCTCCCCCGATCAAACCATCGTCCGGCTCCGGGAGCTCGCCGGCAGCGTGCTCGACCCCCGGGTCTTCAACGCGCTCGCGGCGGTGGTGGGCCGGCGGAAGAGCCTCGTGTTCCTGGACGACGGCGGGATGGGCCAAAACCTCTAGAAAAACCAAGCCCGGGGCCGATTGCTCCCCGGGTTGGCGGTCGGGCGAAGTGGCCGTCACACTTCGGCCGCGACCAAATCCTCTATGTCGTTCTGCTCCCCAGTACGGGAGTCCTCTGCGTAGGGTTTCGCGTTGCCCTCACCATCTGAGATGCTCAGTGAGCCAAAACGGTTGCACGGGCGTCCCGGTTTCGGAGTTCACGCACCCCTGACATTCCGGGTCACCACCGCTTCACCCGCCCCACCCGCGAGGTGGTAATCCGCTCCGAGCGCGCCCCGCGGAGCAGGGTGATCGTCGTGTTCGACGCCCCCCACCCCATCCCGAGCGGGGAGAACACGACCTCCGGATTGGACGCCGTCAGGGATACCCCCCGGCTCGCCGGACCGGTGAACCGGCGCCAGGGAACCCAGGCTCCCGTGTCCCGCAGATCTACCACCAGTGAGTCCGAAGAGATCCGGAGGCGGGCCAGCGTTCCGCGATTCAGCGCGGTTTGTCGCGTGACGCTCAGCGCGACCGCGACGTCGTGGGCCGCTCCATCCGCCGCGACCCAATCCAGGAAGTCTCCCACGACTGGTGTCGCCAGAGTCACGGCTAGTCCCAGGAGGGCCAGGACCACGAGGAGCTCGAGAAGACTGTGGCCTCGACGCATCATCTAACATCGCGTGGCGCCGCACCCTGGGAGTAACCGGAAACCTGCGAGCGAGGCCCGAAAAACGCGGTGAAATCGTGTCTAACCGGGCGTTCGGAAAAGAGCTAGGTTGGTATGGGGTAAGATGTTGCGCCCGCGGCACGGGGAGTGCACAAAGTACTCCCGGGACGGGTCACAATCTACAGGGTTCTGGAGGGGTTCCTGACTGAGGCAACGGAAGCACCGCATTCGCTCCGCCACGCCGTTTTCCTGGCGCGCGCGTCGAGCGAGCCAGAGATCGGAGCGCCGGCCGCCCGCCTGGGGCAGGCCGCGTTCCTGGTGCTTCGGTTGGTGGATCTGCTGGTCCCCGGCCAATCGGCGGGCGCGCCGGACGTATTCCTGTACCAGGCGAGCGCCACGGAGCGCTACACGAGGGAGCTCGATTTCGATTCCCCCGAGAAGGCTCACCTGCTCGCGATCGTGAAGGGCGCACGCGACGCGTTCACCACGCGGCAGGGGTCGATGATCACGCCCGGGCTCTTCGCGTACGGGCATCACCTCGAAGAGGTCAGCCGGTTCGAGGAAGCCCTCGACGTGTTCGGCACCCTGATGGACGTCGGGGGTGACGGGCTCGCCTCGAGGGACGCCATCGCCACGACCCTCCGCATCGCGCGCGTCAACCGGAAGCTGGCGCGGTTCGACGCGGCGTACGCCGCGTACGACTCCGCGGGCTCGCTGGCCCTGATCGCCGGGGATGTGGACGCCGAGCTGCGCTCGCGCATCGGGCGCGTGAACATCATCTGGAACCGCGGGAACCTGGCCGAGGCCGAAGCGGGATACCGGCAGCTGATCGACGACGCGCGGACCGCCGGTCAACCGGAGGCCGAGGCGGCGGCGACGGAAGGTCTGGCGACCACCATCAGCATGCGGGGCCAGCACGCGGAAGCGATCCCGCACGCGTGGCGGGCCTTCGAGCTCTACGAGGACGCCTCTTCCAAGGTGCGGATGCTGATCGGGCTCGGCATCATGCTCCGGGAGTTGGGCGACCTGGCGGCGGCGGAGCGGGCGTTCCGCGCGTCCCTGGCGCGCGCCGACGGCACCGAGCACAGTGAGAACGCGGTGCTCGAGCTGATGGAATGCGCGTCCCGGCGCGGAGACCGGTTCGGGTACGCGCGCTGGCGGGAGGAGGTCAGGCGACGGGAGTCCCGACTCACACCGAGCATGCGCGTGGACTTCCATCTCAAGCAGGGGGTCGCGGACGCGCGGTTCGGAAACCCCGCGCGGGGACAGGAACATCTCGCGGCCGCGCTCGAACTGGCGCAGCGGCACAAGCTGCACGAGTATGTGTTCAGGATCGAAGGACTCAGAAACGACCTCCGCGAACCCGACCGGTTGCAGCCGGCCGAATTCGCGGAGGGTTCAGGGGACGGCTCACTCGACGCGGTCCGCGCGTCCCTGCGCGAGCTCGCGATCGTTGAGTGATCTACCGACGCCGTGTCAGTTGCAAACGACGTTGTTGTTGTTCGGATACTCGCAGGTGCCCGGGTGCGGGCCGGTGGAATCGGCGCACGCCGAGGCGGCGAGGGTGAAGCCAAGCAGCAAGAGGGGCAGCAGGTAGCGGATCCGGCGCGACATGTGAACCTCCGACGTAGGTGTTGGGGCCTGTTTGCCGACAGCCCTGGGAACCTGCGGGCGGAGGCGCTCCGGTTTAAGGTCGGTTTTGCGGCACGATAGGACGTTTTTGCGACATTTATGCTCGTCCTGGGCGCCATTCCCGACGTGCAGTACCACAAGCTGCGCCGCGCCGCCGCGGGACAGTTCACCTTCGTGCGCGCGCTGGAGTGGGGTCAGGTTCTCGACACCATCCGCGGCCGCCCGGTGGAGCTCGCGGTGCTCGACCCGCTGCTCGGCGGCGAGCCGCGGAGCCAGGAAATCGAGCGGCTCCGCCAGTTCTTCCCGTCCCTCCCCCTCATCCTGTACACGACGCTCACGCCCGAGCTGGCCTCGGTGCTGCTCACGCTGGGCAAGCGCGGGATCCGCGAAGTCGTCTTCGCCCGGCTCGACGATCACCCCACCCGGCTGCGCGAGGCCCTCGAAACCGAGTACGCCCGAGCGTCTTCGCAGCAGTTCCTGGAGCAGCTCGAGGGCTCCCTGGCACCCCTCCCCACGGAGCTGCGCTGGGTGCTCGAGGAGGCGCTCCGGACACCTGAAGAAGTCCAGACCGTGCAGCACCTGGCGCTCCGGGCCGCGGTGGACCGCCGGACCTGCGAGCGCTGGTTCACGCGGGCGCACCTG
>Ga0335069_10004978_pt1 | contig 19565 bp, 18 predicted proteins | sample Lox_Sample_11_FD_206714 | JGI IMG/M metagenome (GOLD analysis project Ga0335069, IMG submission 206714) | Soil microbial communities from Loxahatchee National Wildlife Refuge, Florida, United States - Lox_Sample_1.1 | ecosystem: Environmental > Terrestrial > Soil > Wetlands | place: USA... | reverse complement strand
GTTCTCGCTGCTGTCACGCTGCTGTTCGGCTCGCAAGAGGCCGTGGGCACCGATGTGGTCACCCTCGATCCGGTGATCGTCACGGCGCCCGCGGGACCGGATTCCACCGATGCGTCCTTGGGCGTGGCAAGCGACCTGAGAAAGAAGGATCTGGCATCGCAGCAGGGCGGCACGGCGGATAGCGGGGAGCTGCTATCGAAGGTACCGGGCGTCGAGGTAGAGCCCGCGGGCGGGTTTTCAAGTCTGCCCGGGATTCACGGGCTCTCGGACGATCGACTGCGCATCCAGGTGGACGGAGGCGATCTCGTCTCCGCCTGTCCCAACCACATGAACGCGCCGCTGTCCTATGTGCCACCCGCGCGGGTGGGCGAGCTGAAGGTGTTTGGCGCCGTCGCGCCGGTCAGCTTGGGAGGTGACAGCATCGGTGGGACCATCCAATTGAAGCTTGCTCCACCTGAATTCGCCGATGCCGACCATAGGTATCTCGCGCACGGTGAGGTCGGCTCGTTCTATCGAAGCAACGGGAGCGCGCTTGGTTATGACCTGCGGGTGAGCGCCGCCAGCCGCTGGTTGAGCCTAGGCTACGCGGAGTCGGGCTCGCGATCCGACAACTACACGGCCGGTGGAGATTTCAAACCAGTATCCGCTGGACGGGAAGGCGGCCGACTTCTGCCTGGCGACGAGGTTGGATCTAGCGCCTACCGGGGCGCCACGAATCGTGCGCTGGCCCTCGCCGCAAAACGGGATGGCCACCTCGTCGAGCTCGACGTGAACCGACAGACCGTGGACTTCGAGGGCTTTGCAAACCAGCGCATGGACATGACCGGAAACGACAATTGGATTGTCGGTCTCCGCTACACGGGACAATTCGGCTGGGGCGATCTGCTAGCCCGACTCGGCTACCAGGAGACGAACCACACGATGAACATGGGGCCGGATCGCTATTCCTACGGCACGGGCATGCCGATGGACACCAAGGCGAAGAACAGGGTGGCCGCCGTGCAAGGAAACATCTTCGTGTCCGATCGAAATCTTCTACGCAGCGGGGTCGAGTACCAGTCCTACACCCTCTACGACTGGTGGCCTGCGGTGGGAGGCGTGATGGGCCCGAACGACTTCTGGAACATCGACTACGGACAGCGACGAAGATTCGACATGTTCGCGGAATGGGAGACGCAACTGCGGGACAATCTGGTCGCCCAAGCCGGCGTTCGTAGCGACATGGTTCGAACCGATGCGGCGGCGGTGCAGGGTTACGACAACGGACTTGCCAATGCGTGGGGCAACGACGCCGCCACCTTCAATGCCCAGAGCCGCGGCCGAGATGACCACAACTGGGAGGTGACCGGGATGTTCGACTACTCACCGAGCCTGCGGCAGTCGTACCAGGCAGGTTACTCGCGGCGATCTCACTCGCCGAACCTGTACCAGCGCTACGCCTGGAGCACCAATCCCATGGCCGCCTTGATGAACAACTTCATCGGCGACGGCAACGGTTACGTCGGCAATATCGGGCTTCGCCCCGAGGTCGCCCACGCCGTCAGCATGACCGGCCAATGGCACGACCCGGAGAAAGCACGATGGGAAGTGAAGGCGACGGCCTACTACACCTACGTGCAGGACTACATCGACGCCAAACGCTGCGACATCGGCCAGTGCAGCCAAGCCAACCTGACCGCGACGACGGGCTTCGTCCTGCTTCAATACGTGAACCGAACCGCCGAGCTCTATGGGGGCGATTTGTCTGGGCACTTCACTATCATCGCGGGCAAGGGAGCTGGAAGCCTCGCCGCGAGCAGCGTGATCGGCTACGTCCGTGGCAAGAACCTCTCCACCGGAGACAACCTGTACGGCATGATGCCGCTTCGTGGTCAATTCTTCGCGGACTGGCGGATTGGCTTCTGGTCGCTCGCGCCCGAGATCGAGGCCGTGGCGGCGAAGAAGGACACTTCCCGCGTCCGCAACGAGGTGCCAACGGACGCGTACTGGTTGCTCAACCTACGCAGCTCGGTCGCGTGGAAGCACCTGCGAGCTGACGTCTCCATCGAAAACATCCTCGATCGCTTGTACGCGAATCCGCTGGGTGGCGCGTACCTCGGCCAAGGTGCTTCCATGACAACGAACGGCGCTCCCTGGGGCGTCGTTGTTCCGGGTCGCGGGCGATCCGTCAACTGCGCACTTCGGGTTCACTTCTAGACTTGGCATGAAAACGTCATCGAAGAGTGCTGCTGCGGACTGCACGCGCCTTGCCCTTGCCTCGTCGTTGCTCATTCATGTCCTTGGGGTGTGGCTCGTGTTTCGCCAGACGCCGCGCGGGCCGAACGAGGTGTCCGTTGGGACGGTCGTTCGCGTGGAGCCCGTGGAGCATGATCCCGCAGCGCCACCACCAACAGCGGCAAACAGGCTCGCGTCGGCCTCGGCGTTCTCTGGCCCAACGACGCCCCCGCGGTTCGCGGCCGTGCACAGACCGAGGAACCGCAGACGACCGTTGCCCTCCCGCTCGTTGACTGAGCCCGGGCGCACCGAGGGAACGTCGACGAACCCATTGGTCGAGGGATCGCAAGTGCCGAACGCCGTGACGGTTCCACCCGTTCCACCGCTGGTCGATTCAACGGCCCTTACCAAAGATGTGACCTTTCCCTCCGGCGGGAGATCGTCGGCGCCGCCATCAGACTCCCGGCAGGTGGATCTCATGCGATGGGAGAAGATTGGCCAGGCTGTCAGACGACAGGTGGTCTATCCGACGCTTGCACGTCGCCGCGGTATGCAGGGACGCACGACGATAAGATTCATCGTGGACTCCTCCGGTACGCCGAGTGACGTGCGAATCGTCGAAAGCTCGGGCCATGCGATCCTCGACGAAGCCGCTTTGGATGCGGTGGCACGAGCAGCTCCCCTACCGGCAGTCGCGGTACCCACGCAGATCGTAGTACCGATCATCTTCGCCTTGCACTGACCTGCTCTCCTTCACGACAGGGAAGCGCTGTCCACCGAGTCCCAACGTTGCAGGATCTGCGTAGCGTCCGTCCCGTCGAAGGCCATGCCTCCCTGATCCAGCATTACGAAGCGCATGCAGAATCGGCGAGCGAAGTCGAGATCGTGCGTGGCGATCAGCATCGCGGCCGACTGGCCAGCAAGCAGCTTGGCCAGTTGACGTTTGCCGGGTGGGTCCAGTCCCGTGGACGGCTCATCGAGCAGTAGGAGTGGCGGTTCGGCAACCAGCGCTCCGGCGAGGGCGACTCGCTGTTTTTGGCCGTGCGAGAGGTGGTGGAGCGACAACTCGGCCAGATTCGCGATCCCGAGCGACGCGAGAGCAGCCATGGCTTTCTTCGAAACCTCGGCGCTTGGCCTTCCCTGGTGTGACAGCGCGAAGGCCACGTCGTCGATCACTCTGGGAAACAGCAGTTGGTCCTCGGGCACATTGAAGAGGAATCCCACCCGGCGGCGCACCTCGGCAAGAGTCTTGCGGGCGACTTTCGTCCCACAGACTTCGATATCGCCTTCATGAGGCACGAGGCCCACCGCGGCCATGAGCATGGTGGTTTTTCCCGAGCCGTTCAGGCCGACCAACGCCACGCGCTCGCCCTCCGCCATCTGGAAGGTGACGTCATCGAGGATCGGGACCGTTGAGGGCTCGTATCGAACGGTGAGGTGCCGAAAGGAAAGCGCGGGGGCGGTCAACTGGGCCTCCAACAACGAAGAAGCAATGAGGCGGCGAGAACGCCCGCGGTCATCGCCAGGGCGAGGAAGTCGGGCCAGCAGAGATGGCTCTCGCCAGGTACTCCAGAGAGTGCCTCGCAATAGCCGCGCAATTCCATCGCCGCGGCGACGCGATCCGCACGCTGGACGATTCGTGGCAGCCAGACCCGAGGCAAGGATGAAAGGACCTTCCAGGCGATGACGCCACCGCTGGCGGCATCGCGCACGGCCATGGCCGAAGCCACCCGACCGGTCTCGTAGACGAGGGTCGCGGTCTGATGGACGATCTGCAGGAAAATCGCCGCGGCCATCCTGGGTACCGGAAGTCGCACGAGACCCTGCTGCAAGTCGGCCATGCTGAGCGCGGTTATGCTGGCAACCGAGACCAGGAGCGTGCTCGAACCACCGACGAGCAACTTTGCCAAGACCGGCGCGAGGGGCGCCCCGGCTGCGCCCGTCGCGAGCACAAGTAGAAACGCAAACGCAAGATAGGACAATAGCGCGGCAGAGCCGAAGACAAGAACTGAGCGAGCCGTACGCCAGTGCGGCCAACAGACGCACAACCACCCGCAAGAGCTGCCCAGCGCGAGCAAGACCCCCGGCCAACTGGTCGCGGGTGCAAGCAAGCACGCCGTGAGCAGGCCGGTCCCAACGACGATGCGGACATGGGGAGCCAGCCTCAGGGCCGGCCCGCGCGCACATCCCCAGATCGCATGCCAGGAAGCGCGCATGACGTCGCTATTTCGCCTTTCGCCGGGCGGTCACGAGGTACTGCTCGGCATCGTCGATGGTCTCGATCACTTCGTAGCCAGCCGCTCGGAGCCTTGCGGCGGTGCCACTGGCTGGAAGAAGGATATCGCCGCTGACCGGATCACCGGCGGAAAGGTGGATTTGGTTGATCTTCTCGCGCGGGGTCAGATGCCAGATATGGAGGTACCCTTCGGGGCGCAACAAGCGGGTGAACTCGCCCAGCACGGCAGCGGCACTCTGCAGGTGCGGCCAGACCGAGAAACACATGATTCGGTCGATGCTCGCATCAGAAAGCGGCAAGGCCTCGGCGCTCGCGACGTGCCAGGTTACGCGCGGATCTCGCACCTTGCCGCTGGCGACGGCGACCATGCGCGCCGAGATGTCCACGGCCACGACTCGACCTGCAGCCTCCAGCGCAGCGAGAAGCGCCATGGTGAGATTGCCGGTACCGCAGCCGATATCGAGCACCGTCTCTCGAGCACCCAGCCCCATGTGGGAGAGCCCGGCGGCCATGCGGCGCCGAAGCGCGACCAGATCCTCCCATCCATCCCACTTGTCGGCGATGGCGTCGAAGAATGCAGCCCTTGGATTCATATGCACCACTCCTTGGACAAGACGCTCGATTGTCGCCCCGATCGTCGGGCAATGCGTACGACAGGCGGCACGGTGACGAGGATCAAGATGAGACCCGGCCACGCACGCAGGACAGACAACCCGGCCACGAGCTGCGCTGGCAGATGAATGGCAAGCGCGAAGCCATAGGAGAGGCCGGCGAACACAACTCGCCCGATGACAAGCGCGAGGGCAAGGAGCAGCCATGTGTTCGCGCGCGGCCAGCGAGCCGTGGCCGTGGCGATCAATCCCGACATCGCCGCCAACTCGATGGCCATGAAAGGCGCGACCGGCGGATAGAACGGTGGCATGCCCGCGACGGCGCCCGAAAGGAGCGGCACGATTGCCGACGTGATGGCTGCGGGGGCGGGCCGAACCAGGAAGGCAAGCGTGAGCAGCGGCAGGTGCATGGGCAGGAAGACGTGCCCCAGATGGACAAGATGGAAGAGCGTGGGCAGGAGCAACGCCGCCGCGCCAAACAGGCCGGCGTAAGCGAGATCTCGGGATGAAGGGAGCTTGGACACGTCGTTCTTCCTTACTCAGATTTCAATCTTGAGGCCAGCCAAGACGTTGAACCCCGGCATGACGTAGCCGGTGACGTAGGCATATCGCCTGTCGAGAACGTTGCGCAGAAGGAGATAGGGCTCGATGGTGTGTATCGTCTCGCCTTTGGCGGACTTCGTGTATCGATATCGGACAGCTACGTCCATGAAGAATACGTCGGCAATCGGCTGCCGGCCGTAGTCGGCCATGAAGAGACCATGTACCCACTCGCCATTCAGAGATCCGGTGAGGAGATGCGAACCCCGGGCCTTCGCCGCTTCCACCATGAAGTCGACCTTGGCATCGGGGTTTTGGCGAGTGTAGCGACCGACGTCTTGCCAGTCGGCGGAAAGCGAGGCCGACAGAGGCCCGAGGCGCCTCAAGGCCAGCCGCCCTTCGATTCCAGGGATCACAATGTGGTCGATGTTGACCACCTCGGCGGCGGGCCACACACCGAAGTAGCGAATGAGGTTTCGTGCCTCGGTTCGGTAGACCGAGCAAGAGGTCTCCACGTGCTCAGCCGCGTATCCGCCTCCGAAGTCCGCATTCACTGAATACTCGGGCTTGAGGTCCGGGTTGGCGGTGGGATAAGGCAGGTAGAGCTCGCGAATCGTCGGCTGACGGAAGTTGCGCGAGACGCGGCCCTGCAGCCAGAACCCTCGTCCCATATCCCACCGGACGCCGGCCTTGTACAAGCCCACGGCGCCGTACTTGCTGCTGTACAGGGCGCGCGTGCCGAGGACGAGGTTCACCCCCCCGGCAGGCTTCAGTGTGATTTGGTCGTAGGCTGACACGTCGCCGGATCCGCGCACGGCGGGATTGTCCCCGGTGATTCTATTCTCGACGGAGCCGTCGACGCCCTCACCGGCAACGCCGAGGAGCAGATTGGCCATGCGGTGCAACCGCAAGTCGATTTCACCGATTGCCCCGCCGACGTAGTCATGCGAATAGAACCCGTCGTAGAGCCGATGGATGCCCGCGTTCAGATACGGCGTGAATGACAGCCGGGCACCGGGGGTGGCGTAGGTGGCCTGCATCGAGACGGTGTCCCGCCACACGTCGAACCAATGGTCGATGGTCGGGGCGGTGACCGGCCCGGGATCGTTTCCCTGGACATGGACGAGCTTGTTTCGCACGACCAAACGCAGCCCTTGTGCGAACCGATAGCGAAGCGCCGCGGAAAGCACCACGTCGCTGCCGCCCGCGCCTTCGCGGTGCCCGTCAGTCTCCATTTCAGTGAATCCCGCAACGAGATCCCATGGACCCGCGCGACCGAGCGCCGACACGGACTCTCGCACGGTCGAGTAGCTTCCGTAGGCGACATCATTCTGCAACTCGTAGCCGTCGTGCTCGGGCCAGCGACTGCGGATGGCCACCACGCCGCCCATGGCGTTGGTCCCGTACAGTGAGGAATCGCCGCCTTTGACGACGAGCACCTCGTCGATGAGGTGGGGCACGTAGGCATCCGGAATCGGGTGGCCGAAGATGCCCTGGTAGTCGGGCACGCCGTCTTCCACCACCAAGACCTGCGAATTCGGACTGCCCCCCAGCCCGCGGATCCTTATGCCCCCGGTTGAGCCATTCGACACGCCGTGCAGCCCGATGCCGTGACCAGGGACGTACACGTCGGCGGCTTGCTGGGAGAGGACGTCGAACAGGTTCGTGCGCGTGCTGGTCCGCACCTGCTCGCCCTCAATCGCCGTCGCGGCCTGCGTGCGGTCCTTGGACAAGGGTCTCGCGGCCGTGACCACGACGTCGTTGCTCGTGGGCGCGGGAACCGATGCAACCTCAAGCTCGGCCGGCGGGCTCGAGGAAGCCACGGCCTCAGGAAAAGCATCCAGCTCGCAAGAGGCATCCCCCGGCAATCCGGCATCGGACGCGTCAGCCGATCCTCCATCCTGGGCACCGTCCTGGGAAGGATGGTTCGCCTCCGCCCGCACCCGAGACGAAGCGCAGACGACCATGACGATCGATACCAGCATCCGCACCGTCTGCTCCCCTCGCCGATCAGTGACCGTGGCCATACGGTCCAGGCACAGAGAAATCCTGTTCCATGTCGTCGAGAGTGATCTCGAACAGGCAAAACTGCCCATAGCCCACGTGCTTGACCGAGATCGTCTGATAGTTGAACCATGTCGGCACGGAGTTCACTAGGCCTTCCTGGATTCCACCGTCCGACGGCGCGCGGACGCCGCCGTCGCATGGGCAGATTCCCGGCAGGGTTCCGTCCGCTGCCTGTTCCTCGCAGTACTTGGCGGCATCGAGCTTCTGAAAGTGGACGTGATCGTCTCCAGGAAGGCAGCGGCCTGGCGATGTCGCCGCGCCATTCGCCAGCACCGTGTTCCAGACACAACCGTTGAAGCTCGGATTCTTGAGGAGCACGGGATCTGCCGTCCGATTCACCACCGCAATCTCAGGGTAGTTGAGGTCGCAGCCGGCCAGTGCAACCGCAACCACAGCAGATAGGATACGCCCCGGGTGGCGGAGCATCGGAAGATCAGGCGGTCCGCGCCCAGCTATTGCAGGCACTGAGTGTTTTGGGTCCGTTGGTCGTATGGCTGGAAGGTGTATTGCGGCCACAGTGCTCGAATGCGGTCATAGAGCACCTCAGGTATCGGCGCGACACCTTCCGGCGGGCAAGCACCTTGATGATTCGCGAGGTTGATTGCGATGGTGCGATGCTGGCCGGACACGATTTCTTCCTCGTTCGCGCTGGCGATGGGGAGAATCGTGTTCGGGCCGCAGGCCGGATCGTTCCAGGAAGCCACCATGAGCACGTAGTCGAGGCCAGGCTTGATGAGCTTCTCCGCCGTCGTTGCATCGAGTGGGATGGGACCAAAATCCTGGCCCAGGTAGGACGACTCGCAGATCGTCCACGGCGGCTGGAAGCTCATCTGTGGATTGTTGAAGTCGTTCTTGATGCTGGCATAGGCGACCCCTTGGTCCTCGCTGCCGCATCCCGCTGCGCCGATCATCATGCCGAGCATTGTGATGGCTAGTGACCGATTGCTCATGTCCATCGCGCCCTCCTTGGTAGCACGTTGTTAGATTGCGTGGCACCGTATCTTCCACAAGCCACCCTTGTCAAGCGGGCGACTTGCGAGGCCTGCCAGGGGCATCGTCGCTCGGCCACCGACCGCCAGACCGTAGCCCGTGGCAGGCAGGGACGATCGCCCATGCCGGGTCGAGCGATGTCTTTGGCGGAGGAGAGCTTCGCATCGTAAACTAAATGGAAAAGGGGGGCAGGCTATGAGCGAGAGCAAGCATGAGCATGAGCACCTTCACGAACATGCGCACACCCACGAGCACGTGCACGCGGATGGGGTCAGGCACAGCCATCCACATGCGCATGAGCACAGCCACGAGCACTGGCACCTGCAAGGCGGCGAGAGCCAGCATCAGCACGAGCACGGGCCGGACCACGATCCCAGCCCCGACCACGGGCATCACCACTGATCGGGATCGCTTCAAAGCTTGACGCAGACCGGATCGACATCAGCCATACGGGGCCGTCTGGCGTGCACATCGGGTGATCGCAAGAGCCAACCGGTCACAAGGTTCTTCGCCGCAGAGGTAAGCTGAGGCAGCAGGTCCGACATCGCGGGCGACAGCTTCTCGTCGAAATCGAAGTGCCCAACGCCAATGCGAAGCAGGCGGGCTTGCGGATGTCTTCGGTACAGCCAGCGGGTCAAGAAGAGCAAGTTGGATGGGCTGAGATGGGAGGTGAACAGGGCCGACTGGGCGGTCGGAACGATCGGCTCAAGAGCCCATGCCAGAGGCTGCAACTGGCAATCTGCATCAATGAATAGGACCGCGCGAGAATAGGCGAGGTCGAGCGTCAGCTCGGGTGGAAGCAGCGGGAGAGCGCGGACCTCGACCCGACGATCCCGCCATGCGCCTTGCAGAGACTCGGCAACGTGCCAGCCGACACCGTCGTCCCCGCGCAGCGTGTTGCCGTAGCCGATCACGAGGATCTTGCCGGGCAGGATCTCCTCCACCATGGTGCGACTGCAGGCCCTTGATCGCATTCTCCTGAGGTGCGGGGCCGTCATGCAGCGCAGGCCGGTGCTATCGCACGTCTCCAGAGATCATTCGACAGAAGGCAATCAGGGTCGAGGCGGCGCTTCAATGCGGCGAAACGCTGAAGCCGCTCGGTTCCATAGGCCTTTGCAACCTCCGAGGGGTCAAGCACGGAATCTTTTGCGAAGTAGAATTTCCCTCCCGCCGCCAACACACGGCCGGTCAGGGCATGGGTCAGTTCGACAAGTCGTTGGCGTTTTCCCGGGGTCACACGAAAGTCGAGCGCGAGGGACCAACCGTCCAAGGCGTGGGACAGCAAGAATCCGTCCGCTCGGTGGCGCTTCATGACCCCAAGGTAAGCCCGCATGCCCGCCTTGTGGCACAGCACAAGAACATCCTTGAGACAAGTCCGCGCTTCGGCGTGAGGCACAAAGACCTGGTATTGGATGAACCCGCCGGGACCGTAGGCCAGTCGCCAATCGGGCACGTAGTCCAACAAGAATGCAAAGGCGACGTGCGACTGGACATAGGACCGGCGGTGCTCTCGCCACGATGAGCAGTACTTGCCCGCATTCACCACGCGTATGCCGGCGTCGTTGGTCAGTAAGCGCATGAGGTGCCATATCTTGTTCTTGGGCAGGAACGCGATGTTCGCCGGCAGCCCTTGGTTCTCGACGTGCAGCGACTCCACCGAAGCAAGGTCCTCGCCGGGGCGCAAATAATCGGCCACGTGAACGATGCCACGACCGACCGCCCCGCGGGAGGCGAAGCAATCGACCCAACCCACCAGGTAGTCGTTCACCGGTAGCCCCTCCTCGAACAGGTCGAACATCTCGTCGAGATTTCGCGCCGAGCGGGATTCGACCCGGAGCCCGCCGCTGTGCACGCGCTTGAGTCGGAGCTTCAGCCGTGTGATGGCCCCGAGTAGCCCCATGCCACCAATCACCGCTGCGAAGATGTCGGCGTTCTTCTCCCGACTGCAGGTGATTAGCTGGCCAGCGGTGGTAAGGAGATCGAGATCGATCACGTGCTCTCCGATAGGGCCAGCTCGGAAGTTGTTCTTGCCATGAACGTTCATCGCAAGACATCCACCCAACGTCGGCTTCATCGTGCCGGGCACCACCGCCGGCCAGTAGCCGTCCTGCACCGTCCTACGCCAAAGGCCCTCGATGGTCAGCCCCGCCTCGGTCTCGATCGTGCCGGTCGCCGGCTCCCAGTGCAGAACGCGGGTCAGCCGACTGGTATCGACAACGACTCCTTCCCGGTTGATGGCAACGTCGCCATAGCTGCACCCCGCGCCACGAAAGGCAATGCTGCATCCCTCGCTTTGGGCGCTGGCAAATACCGTTGCCAGCTCTTCGACATCCCTCGGCGCCATATAGCGACAGGCAGCTCGTACCGAGCGACCGAAACCATCGAGCACGCGCCACGAGCTTTGCAGATGATTCTTCATGATCAGAAGTTCAGTCGCCGAAAGATGAACGACGGAAGCATCCGCACCACGGCGGCCACCAACGCCCAACGTGCCGGCACGAATCCCGATGCACCACCTCCACGGCGGGCGAGCGCGAGCGCCTGGCGAGCTGCTTGTTCGGGGCTGATGAGCCAAAACAGCCCCTTCTTCCCGCGGGTCATTGCCGTGTCCACGAAGCCCGGCTTGACGGTGACAACGTTAACGCCGTAGCGGGAGCACCGATTCCGCAGGGATTCGAGATAGGTCGACAACGCCGCCTTCGAGGTGCAGTAAGCGGGCGCGCCCCGCCTTCCTCGCTCACCGGCGATGCTGGAGATCCCGACAATGGTCCCGGCGCGCTCGGCCTCGAAGCGGGCCGCAGCCGGATTGAGCCAGGCCATGGCCCCGAGTAGATTCACCGTGATCATCTGCCGATCCTTGTCGAGGCTGTACTCTCCCTCGTCGACCGTCGGCATGACCCCTGCCGCGTATACCACCGTGTCGAGCCCCCCAAGCTCCTTCACGATCCTCTCGAAGAGGCCCGACGCGGCATCGACATCCTCGACGTCGTGTTGGTACGGCCTGAGCTTGTCCGGCATCGTTTTGGCGATGCGTTCGAGCTCGGGCAGGCGTCGTGCGACGATTGCCACGATGGCGCCGTCCCGGGCGAGTCGCTTCGCGATGGCTTCCCCGATTCCCGAGGAAGCACCGATGACGATGGCTTTGCCGAGGTGGATCATTGCTGCTGCTTTCCGCTGCTGGTCCTACGCTCCGATGAGCTTCCCCCGCGGGGTGTAGCTCGTGTGCAAAAGCTCGTGGCTTCGATGCCCGCAGGGGCCCTCTGTAAGGAAGTCCCGATAGAGCCTCAGCAGGGCAGGGTTCTCGTGGGATTTTCGGATGCCGTAAGCGTGGTCTTCGTCGTAGATGGCGCGCGCTCGGGCCGCACGGATCTCGGGCGACGTCGGAATCGGTTGGCCTCCACCGCCGATGCAGCCGCCTGGGCAGGCCATGATCTCGATGAAGTGGCACGAAGCCAGCTCGCCGCCAGCCTTGATGTTCTCCATCACCTTGCGGGCATTGGCGGTTCCATGCGCTACGGCCACCTTCAGCGTGGTGCCCTTGAGCCAGTCCCAGCTTGGCACCAGCGTCTTTAGCAGTGCCGGAACCGGGCCGACCTCGGCGATCGTCACCTCGGCCCTGCGCACGCCCTCCATGCCGCGGACCGAAACGATGTCGGCGTCCTCGAAGAGCCGCTCGACCCGGTCGCCCGTGACGAGCTCGATCACTGTCCGCAAGGCAGCCTCCATGACGCCGCCCGTGGCCCCGAAGATCACGCCCGAACCCGTGGCTGTGCCGAACGGCTCGTCGAAGTCCGACTTTTCCATGCGCGGGAGATCCACGCCGGCCTCCTTGCACATCTTGGCCAGCTCGCGCGCGGTGAGGCCGAAGTCGACATCCTTGAAACCGCTGGCCGTCATCTCGGGCCGGTTGCACTCGAACTTCTTGGCCGAGCAGGGCATCAGGGCCACCGTGACGATGTCCTTCGGATCGAGACCATTCAACCTGGCGTAGTAGGTCTTGAGCAGAGCGCCGAACATCTGCTGCGGCGACTTCGCGGTTGAGAGGTTGGGGATGTACTCGGGGTAGAAATGCTCCAGGTACTTCACCCATCCCGGCGAGCACGAGGTGAGCTGCGGCAGCGCCACCGACGCGTCCTTCTGCACGAGCGCCTTGTAGAGACGGAGGATGAGCTCGGTTCCCTCCTCGATGATGGTCAGGTCGGCCGTGAAGTTGGTGTCGAACACCCTGTCGAAACCGCAGGCGCGCAGGGCGGTGTTCATCTCGAAGGTGAGCGCTCGTCCCGGCGTGAGGCCGAAGCACTCCCCGATGGCCGCGCGCGGTGCGGGCGCGGTCTGGATGACCACATGCTTCTTCGGATCGTCGATCGCGGCCCACACCTCGTCGGTGGGGTCGTTGGCACGCAGCGCGCCGGTGGGACAGCGGTTGATACACTGGCCACAGTTGATGCACACGACCTCGGCGAGCGGCTTGTCCAGGAAGGTGGCGATCCTGGTCTCCGCACCGCGGCCGAGCACCCCCAAGCAGCCGACCTCCTGAATATCGATGCAGGTCCGCACGCAGCGGCGGCAGAGCACGCACTTGTTCATATCCCTGACCACCGAGTGGCTCGATCGATCGACGGTGAACGCCGGCCGCTCCGGATGACCGAAGCGGAAGAGATCGACTCCGTGTTCCTTAGCCAGCGCTTGCAGCTCGCAGTTGTTGTTGCGAGCGCAGGTGTAGCACTCACCGTAATGGCGGGAGAGGAGGAGGTCGATGACGTGGCGGCGTGCCTGTCGGACCTTGCGTGTATGGGTCAGGACCTTGATCGGCTGGTGAACCGGGTAGGCGCACGATGCCTGCAAGGCACGCATGCCCTCGACCTCGACCACGCAGATCCGGCAAAGACCAGCCATGCACAAATCGGGGTGAGCGCATAGGGTTGGGATCCGGATGCCCACCTGCTTGGCAGCCGCGAGCATCGTCGTGCCCATGGGGACGCGGATCTCGCGACCGTCGATGGACACCGAGACGCTGGCGCCGATGAGGCTCGCGTCTCTCTCCTGCGGGATCACGTGTGCCTTCTCGCTCGCAGGGATACGGTCGTTCGAGGAAGGGCAGTCGCTCATGGCAGCTCCTTCTGTGCTTTCTCGGCGGCGCCTTGGCTCGCGGGCACGCGTCCCAACAGCTCGTTCCTGAAGCCTGCGACGATGGAAAGGAAAACATTGGGTGCCGACTGGCCGAGCCCGCACTTAGAGGCGAGCTGCATGGTCTCTCCGAGGGCGCAGAGGTCGTCGAGGTGCGTGGTCGAGCACGAGCCCCGATGGAGCTGCTCGACGCCATCGAGCAGCCTACGCGAGCCCTCGCGGCACGGCGTGCACTGCCCGCAGGACTCCTCGGTGAAGAACTCGAGGAAGTTGTGCGCTACCTCCAGCATATCTCGCTCTTTGCCGAAGACGATGACGGACCCGCCGGTGGCCACGTCTTCGAAGGCAATCGAGCGGTGGAAGTCCGATGACGGTACGCAAACCCCGGATGCCCCACCGATTTGGACGGCGCGCGCGCCCTTGCCGCCCACGAGATCGAGCAGCTCGGCGATCGAGATGCCGAAGGGGACCTCATAGACTCCAGGTTTTGCGCAGTCACCAGAGACCGAGAGGACTTTCGGTCCCGCGGATCTCGCCGTGCCGATCGCCTTGAACCAGCCGGCGCTCTTGTCGAAGATGCAGGTTACCCAGGCGAACGTCTCAACGTTGTTGACGATGGACGGCCGATGCTCGAAACCGGTGTCGACCGGGAAGGGTGGTCGGTTGCGCGGTTCGCCGCGATGGCCTTCGAGCGACTCGATGAGCGCGGTCTCCTCGCCACACACGTAGGCGCCTGAGCCCATGCGGATCTCGATGTCGAAGGCGAGGCCCGGCTTGCCCTTGATGGCTCTACCCAGCAGGCCGCCCTTGCGGCGCTCAGCCAGGACGCGCTGGAGCCGCTCCCGCAGGTAGGTGTACTCGCCGCGCAGGTACAGGATGCCGCTGCTGGCGCCGATCGCATAGCCACCGATCGTCATGCCGGTGAACACCAGATCGGCGTGTTCGCTCAGGATTACTCGGTCCTTGAAGGTCCCGGGCTCGCCCTCGTCGGCGTTGCAGATGACGTACTTCGCATCACTGCGCGCGGCGGCGGCCAGGTTCCATTTGACGCCGGTAGGGAAGCCGGCACCACCACGCCCCTTGAGCTGCGCGGCCGAGATCTCGGCGATGATCTCGGGGCGCGACATCTGCAGCGCACGAGCGAGCGCCACGTCTGGCGCCACCTCCGAGAACGTGAGCTTGTTGCCAAGGCTTGCGGCAATCATGTCCGGGCCTCCCTTGCGATCCGGGCGTGAAGTCCGAAGGTCCTGCGGCAGCTCTCGATGATGTGGTGAACATCGGCTGGCGTCACCTTCGTGTGGACCTCGTCATTGACCAACAACGCCGGGCCTTGGTCGCACATGCCGAGGCAATTCGCCCACTCGAGTGTGAAATCTCCATCGGGAGTCGTCTCGCCAAACTGGATCTGCAGGTCGTTTCTGAGCTGCTGAGCGACGCGCGCCTTGCCCGCCATGTGGCAGGATACGGTCCGGCAAAGGCGGAGAACGAATCGTCCCGTCGGACGCTCGTCGAGAAACGCGTAGAACGAGACCACGCTGTGGACCTCCGAAGGATGGATTCCTAGGGCGTCCGCCACCATCTGCATGGCCAGGTTCGAAACGCGGTGATACTTGCGCTGGATGGCCTGCAGGATCGGCAAGAGGCTGCTTCGCCGACGCCCCAAGCCTTCGCTCCAGATCGCGATGTCCTGCTTCAATCGCTCGTGCTCCGTGATCAACATGGCTTCACCTCCTTCCGCCGAGCAGTTGGGCCACCAATCCCCTCAAACGTTCCGTCGACACGGGCTTCTCCACCAGCTCGTCCACCGGGACCATATCGTCATCCTTGGCGAGAGCCATGCCCGACACTTTCGGCAGGCTGGTGAGCATGAGGATCGGGAGCTTGTAGCCAGTGCGTCGCAAGGTCTGCGCCATGACGAGGCCGTCGTCCGGCGCGCCCATCATGATGTCCAGAATCAGCAGGGCAGGCGCCTCGCGGTCCAGAGCCAGCTTCCCGTCGGACGGGTTCGAGGCGGTGATGACGACGTGACCGGCCCTTTCCAGGGCCAGTCGGCTCGCGTCCAGGATGTCCGGGTCATCGTCGACGATCAGGATTTTGGCCATGTCCATCCTCTCTTGGTCGTTTCAGGGCGTCCCCCTGCCAGGGTTTCAGGATGTAGTAGCACGAAAGGCAAAAAGGTGCTACCAACACAGAACGCGGGACCTCGAAAGCGGACCGACTACCGCGCGGTTGAGCTTGCAATGTCCGCCACGTCGGGACGACCCGCCAGCCTTTCCGCCGTCGACCACAGGCCAGCGGCGGGGGTGCTGATGAAGAAGGTGCTAGCCGCAGACACCGCGGCCGTCAAGCGGGGGACGCGCTGGTCACGCACTCTGCCAGCTCATCCAAGACCACCTGCCGGGTGCGCCGTTCGCCGGCGCCCTCGATGTGGACAAAGAGCTCGGAAAGCGCGGCCTCGGCGTCAAACGGCACCTTTCCAACCAGCACCGGCCTGCCGAGATTCACCGAGGCCGCGGCTTTCCGAAACAGAAGTCCCGAGTTGGGCAAGACCATGTGTAGGTTGTCGAGCCTGACCGGAATGACTATGGTATTGGCCAGGTAGCGATACATGGATGCCAGGAACGGCTGTGCCCGGCCATCGGGCGACCGTGTCCCTTCGGGAAAGAGAGCCAGGATGCGGCCCTCGGCCTGCAACCGGCGGGCCTGACGAAAGGCGCGCAGATTGATGCGCCCCATTGTGTGCTTCGACTCCTGGCGCTCGTCGATGTCTCGCGGCGAGCACACCAGGAGGGAGCCAAACAGCGACAAGCCTACGCGGGCGAACTGCGCCTGAGAGACGAACAATCCCGCAAGAAAAACCAGCCGGTCGGCGATATCGCGGCCGGGGCACGTAGCGTGCCACAACGCCCAGAAGATGGCCGGGGCATCGAGGTGGCTGACATGGTTGGCCATTAGAGTGATGGGCACCCGGCCAAGCAGCTCGGCGAGGGGACGCAGGTTCTCGTCTCCCCTGATCGCGACCTGGGCCATGACAGGGGAGAGAAGCCGCAACATGAACGTGCGGCCTTCCGGCTCGGCCTCAGTCAACAGCGAGATCGTGTCCAGGGCGGACGGGTCATCGAATACGTGCAGGGATGCCAGCGGCGAGACACGCTCGGCACGGTCGACGAAATCGCTGACAAGCTCCCGGGCGACGTCTCTGCCCACGCCGAGTTGGGTCAAGACATCGACGTTCTGCAGAAACTGCTCCCTCCACGAATCCGTCGCGTGTCGCCGGCTCCCGGCAGCGATACCATCAGATTTCATGAGCCACCTTCTTGGTGGACCGCAACCAGGCGATGGTATCACGCAGGGTCGTTTCTGCCGGCCTTGCGAGAAATCCGATTTCGTGTGACCAGCGGGATCGGAATCCCCAGTAGTGGGACGCCATCTCGATGACCACGGGATCCGGAAACGAGGAGCGCACGCCTACCAGCCTCGATGCACCGTCGGCAAGTTGGGCCGCGAGACGCGCGACCAGCGCAGGCAGGAAGTGGCGTGGCACCTCCGCCCCGGAGATCTCCGCACAGCGGAGAAGAAACGTAGCGAGGCTCCAGCTCGTTCCTGGCAGGTGGTAGATGGTGCGTGGGGTCGGCATAGACATGATGGCAACCAGTCCATCGACCACGTCGCGCACGTCAGTGAACGAGATTCCGCCGTTGATCAGAAAATGCTGGCTTCCAGCGATGAGGCGAGCGATCAATCCAGTCGAGCGCCCGACGTGATCACCAGGACCGAGAAGAACCGGCAAGCGAACGATGACCAGCTCCACGCCAAGTCGGCGGGACAACTCCCGCGCCTGGATCTCAGCCCGCATCTTGGAGTCGTAGTAGGGCCAGCGCCGAATGACCTCGCCGCAATAAGGAGAGCCCTCGTCCGCCTCCTCTGTCGGCGTTGAGAAACAGCCAACCGTTCCAGACGTGGAGACCAAGATCATCCGGGCACGAAGCTGGGCTGCGAGACGAACCATCGCGAGTGTGCCGTCGACGTTTGTGCGATACACCTCTCCGGCGTTGCGGCGGCTGTGTCGGACGAGCGCAGCCGCGTGCACGATGGTCGTCGCGCCTTGCACGCGCGTTGACCAGGGCGAGGGATCCTCGACAGTGCCGATGACGGGGATGACACCGCCTCCTTCCCCGAGGTGACCCACGGTATCCGCGCGTGCTTCCGTCCGAACCAAGGCAAACGCCCCGGGAAGCGAGGGAAGAAGATGCCGGGCCAGGAAACCGCTGGCGCCGGTCACCAGGACACTGCCATGAAGCATCTCTGACATCGAAATCTCGAATGGCCTCGACTACGCCGAGCCTCGTCCACCAATCGTTCCGTTGGGGTCTATGGCTGACCGTGCGTCGGCGCGCCAACGCAGGGCTGGGCCGGACATGACCCGCCCGAGGAATTCCCTTCGTAGCGTACCGACGCCGTGGTGGTGCGAGAGTGAGCCACCGGCCTTCAGGATCTCGTCGCGCGCGGCGTTCTCGATTTCATGATAGACGGCGCTCGGATTGGTCACGCCCTTGTAGTACATGGCAAAGTAGAAGTAGACGCAGACGCCGGTGGTGTAGATTTGGGTCACGCGGGCCGTGACGAAGGGCCGTCCCGGCAACTTTCTCGCCGCGTGCTCCGCGGCGATGCGCTTCTTCACCCTGTTAATCAGCGCCAGGGTGTCGGTCCAGGCAACCGATGTTTCGAACGACTCCGCAATCAGCCAATGGTTCAAAATCCAGTCACGGATGTAGGCGATGCCGTAGGTCAGCATGTAGCCACGCCTGCCGTTAGAGGCACCGCCCGACATACCCCCGTGGCGTTTGGCCAGGGAATTGACGTGCTTCTCCTGAGCCTCGACCTCGGCTCGACTCCCCTCGAAGACCAGCGTACACGCAACCACCTTCTCCATGGAGAGACCCTTGATTCGGGTGACCACCCACTTCTCCAGGGCGCCCTTGATGGCTCCCCATCGGTTCGTCTTCGGCTTGATGGCGAAGTTGATCTGAAGCTGCAGGTTGTCGACCATGCGCACGCTGGCCGGCACGTGCCCGCTCTGCGAGAGCTCGTACATGAACGCCAGCCCATGTGCGAGGTCGGGGAACAGAACCGAGCCGTACACCTGAGACTCCGGCGCAGGGAAGATCTTGATGATGGCCTCGGTGATGATCCCGCCGGAGCCTTCGCAGCCCAGCATCCATCTGCGCACGTCCCCACCGAGGGACTCTCTCGGGAGCGCACTGGAATGGGACAGGATGCCTTTTGGCGTGACGACACGCATGTCGAGCACGATGTCCTCGATGTTGCCGTAGCGGTTCTTCTTCATTCCGCTCGCGTGGGTGGCGATCCATCCGCCCACTGTCGAGAATTCGATGCTGTCCGGCTCATGGCCGAGCGTGAACCCATGCTCGTCGAGCTGGGCGGCCACGAGTCGGCCGACCGCGCCGGCCTGGATGCAAGCCATGTGGTTGACCGGATCGATCCAGCGGATGCGATTCATCCGTGCAAGATCCACGGCGACGATCGGGCGCGTTTCACCTACAGGACAGCGGAGCGCCTCGTTGACGCTGGTCCCACCGCCAAAAGGCTGAAGCATCAAGCTGTGCTCCTCGGCCAGCTTCACCAGCGCAGCAACCTCCTCCTCGGATCCGGGGAACACCACGACGTCGGGGATCCGCTCAAGGCTGCCATACTTGATCGCATACATCTCGGCCTGGGTTTGGCCGTGACCACGCCGCAAGCGCTGCTCGGGATCGACC
>Ga0335069_10004977_pt1 | contig 19568 bp, 15 predicted proteins | sample Lox_Sample_11_FD_206714 | JGI IMG/M metagenome (GOLD analysis project Ga0335069, IMG submission 206714) | Soil microbial communities from Loxahatchee National Wildlife Refuge, Florida, United States - Lox_Sample_1.1 | ecosystem: Environmental > Terrestrial > Soil > Wetlands | place: USA... | reverse complement strand
CCGCCGGTGACCTGGGCGACCTTCGACTTCGCCCAGTAGGTTCCGTAGACGACGACGCCCATGGTCACTGCGCCCGCCGCCAGGACCAGGCACCCGCACCCCAGCGCGATCTTCCCACCCGTTCCCATTTTTCCTCCGGAATGCCGCGAGTATACGACGGACCCGGGGCGGCGGCACTCACGCTAGAATCGAGGGTCCCGGGGTCCCCACGGGCTCCGAAGGAGGCGGGATGGAACCGACGTGGCACGACGGCCTGAGCCGGAAAGCCCTGGTGGAGCTGGTCGAGGGGCTGCTCCTGGCGGTGGACAAGGCGGTGCCGCGGCTCGACGCCATCGCCCACCACCTCTCGCTGATGTCGCAGCAGGGCGAGGAGCTGGAGGTGCTCGGGGGCATCAGCGACCAGATCGCCGACATCGCCGACGAGCTGTACGCCGCCAGCGACCGGGACAAGCTCCGGGAGTGGGGCAACGAGATCGACTCTCCCGGCAAGGCCAACTGAGGGCGCCACCGCGGAAGCCGCGACGGTGACGAACCGCAAGACTCTCCGGCCCGCGGGGACCGTGGGAATGGTCTCTCTGGGTTGTCCCAAGAACCTCGTCGACTCCGAGGTGATGCTGGGACGCCTGAAGGACGCCGGCTACCGCGTGGTGAGCGACGCCGCCGAGGCCGAGGTGGTGGTGGTCAACACCTGCGCCTTCATCGACCGGGCCAAGCAGGAATCGATCGACACCATCCTGGAGATGGCCCGGGAGAAGGAGAACGGCAAGGCGAGGCGGCTGGTGGTCACCGGCTGCCTGAGCCAGCGCTACGACGAGGAGCTGCGCCGCGCGATCCCGGAGATCGACGCCACCCTGGGCACCGGCCAGGTCGAGCGGGTGGTGGAGGCGGTCTCGGGGATGCCCACCTCGCTCGCCGAGGCCCGTCCCGGCCTGCCGACCTGGGTCTACGACCACCGGCAGCCGCGGGTGCTGTCGACGCCGCCCTGGCTGGCCTACGTCAAGATCAGCGAGGGCTGCGACTACACCTGCTCCTTCTGCATCATCCCGACCCTGCGCGGCCGCCACCGCAGCCGCGGGGTCGAGGACATCGTGGCGGAGGTGCGCGCGCTGGCCGAGCGTGGCGTGCGCGAGGTGGTGCTGGTGGCCCAGGACTCGACGCGCTACGGCCTCGACCACGGCGTGCGCGACGGCCTGGCCTACCTGCTGCGGCGGCTGGGACGGGTGGACGGCATCCGCTGGATCCGGGTGATGTACGCCTACCCGGCGACGCTCAGCGACCGCATTCTCGACGCCATCGCCTGCGAAGAGAAGGTGGTGAAGTACGTGGACATCCCGCTGCAGCACGCGAGCCTCGCCGTGCTGCAGCGGATGAAGCGCCCGACCGGCCGCGGCAACCTGCCGGGGATGCTCGATCGGATCCGCGAGCGGGTGCCGGGCGTCGCCGTCCGCAGCTCCTTCATCGTCGGCTTTCCGGGGGAGACCGACCGCGACTTCGACGAGCTGCTCGCGTTCGTGGAGGCCGCCCAGCTCGACAACGTCGGGGTCTTCACCTACTCGCACGAGGAGGGCACGACGGCGCACCGGCTGGCCGACGACGTGCCGCGCCGGGTGAAGCGGGCGCGTCAGCGGCGGCTGTTGGCCCTGCAGAAGCGGATCTCGGCCCGCCGCAACCGCCGGCTGGTCGGCCGCGAGGTGGAGGTGCTGGTCGAGGGCACGCACCCGGACAGCGACCTCCTGTTGTGCGGGCGGATGGCCAGCCAGGCGCCGGAGATCGACGGCCAGGTGATCCTCAACGACGGCAGGGCGCAGGGCGGCTCGTTCGTCACCTGCCGCATCAGCGAGGCGCACGCCTACGACCTGGTGGGTTCCATCCAGCGGGTGGGGTAGGGCGAGGGGCCGCTGCCCCCTAAGCCAGACGGCGCCGTCCCCGCGAAACAGCCACAAAGGCTTCTGCTGGCTGGGGATCGCCGAGAGCCGGCATTGCGGTTGACGACCGATCCTGCTAGTATTCGTGTTCCGGCTTCGAGTGTCGGGCCTGAGTGGGGTCGCCCACTCTTTTTTTTGGAGGCGACAGATCTGACCAGAGAGCAGGGACCGCTCGAGCGAGTGAGGTCCGTGGCGGCACGGGTGACGGCGGACCGCGGCTACGAGCTGGTGGAGGTCGAGCTGAAGCGCGCCCAGGGCGGGCACCTCGTGCGCCTGTACGTCGACAAGCCGGCGGGGATCGGGCTCGACGAGCTGCAGTCCGTCTCGCAGGAGGTCTCCGCCATCCTGGACGCGGAGGACCCGATCCAGGGCTCCTACACGCTCGAGGTCTCCTCCCCGGGCCTCGACCGCCCACTGCGTGGGGAGGCCGACTACCGGCGCTTCGCCGGCAGCCTGGCGCGCCTGTCGAGCTACGAGCCGATCGATGGGCGGCGCCACTGGAGGGGCCGCATCGTCTCCTGCGAGGACGGGGTGGTGACGCTGGCGCTGGAGACGGAGGGCACCACCGCGCGGGTGCCGCTCGGCAAGGTCGCCCATGGCCGCCTCCAGGTCGAGTTCCCGAAGAGAGCGAAAGCGGAGTAGCGAGCGCACGATGGCAAACCAGCTGCGACAGCAGATCGAGCAGATCAGCCGGGAGAAGAACATCAACCCCGACGTGATCATCGCCGCCATCGAGGACGCGATCCTGACGGCCTCCAAGAAGTACTACAAGGGCGCCGAGGACCTGCGCAGCCGCTTCAATGAGGAGACCGGCCAGATCGAGGTCTTCGCGGTGAAGATGGTGGTGGACAACGTGGAGGTCCCCGACACCCAGCTCAGCGTCGAGGACGCCCAGCGCATGTTCCCCGGCTCGCCCATCGAGATCGGCCAGGAGATCGAGTTCCCCAAGCCCACGGACGTGCTCGGCCGCATCGCCGCCCAGACCGCCAAGCAGGTCATCTTCCAGAAGGTGCGCGAGGCGGAGCGCGACAACGTGTTCGCCGAGTACTCGGGCCGCGTGAACGAGGTGGTGAACGGCATCGTCAAGCGCCAGGAGATGGGCGACTTCGTGGTCGACCTGGGCCGGGCGGAGGCCCTCTTGCCACGCAAGGAGCAGAGCCGGGCCGAATCCTACCAGACCGGCGACCGCGTGCGGGTGGCGATCGTGCGGGTGGCCAAGGCCGCCAAGGGGCCGCAGGTGATCGTCAGCCGCACGGACCCCGCGCTGCTGGTGAAGCTGTTCGAGATGGAGGTGCCGGAGATCTACGACGGGACCGTGCAGATCAAGGGGGCCGTGCGCGAGGCCGGCGAGCGGGCCAAGGTCGCCGTGCTCTCGCGCGAACGCGACGTGGACCCGGTCGGCGCCTGCGTGGGCATGAAGGGCACCCGGGTGCAGTCGATCATCCGCGAGCTGCGCGGGGAGAAGATCGACATCGTCGAGTGGAGCGAGGACCCCTCCACCTTCGTGGTGAACGCGCTCTCGCCGGCCAAGGTCAGCCGGGTGTCGGTGGTCGACGAGGAGCAGCGGATCATGGAGGTGGTGGTCGAGGACAAGCAGCTGAGCCTCGCCATCGGCAAGAAGGGCCAGAACGTCCGCCTCGCCGCCAAGCTGGTGGGCTGGCGCATCGACATCAAGAGCGAGGAGGAGAAGCGCCGCGAGGTGGAGGCGGAGATGGCGCGCATGGCCCGCGCCGTGGACGAGATCCGCAGCCTCGGCCGCCACGGCGTGCCCGACGCGCTGGTGCAGGCGCTGGTGCAGGCGGGCGTCGCCGGGCTCGCCCAGCTTCTGGAGATGGGGGACGAGGAGCTGACGCAGGTCGAGGGGGTGGACGCGGAGACGGTCGAGGAGATCCGCGAGGCCGCGGCCCAGGCCAGGGTCGAGTGGGACGCCCGCGACGCGGCGGCCGAGGCGGAGCGCCTGGCCGCGGAGCAGGCGGCGGCCGAGCAGGCGGCGGCCGAGCAGGAGTCGGCCGAGGCCGAGCCGGCCGCGGCCGGGACGGACGCCGAGCCGGGCGCCTCTGCGTCCGGCGGGGAGGAAGGGACGGATGTCGAACGTTAGGGTCTTCAACCTCGCCAGGGACCTGAGGCTGACGAGCCAGGAGGTCATCGACCGCCTGCACAAGCTGGGGGTCGAGGTGAAGACCGCCTCGAGCTCGGTCGACGAGGACACCGCAGACAAGCTCCGCCGGGCGCTCAAGATCGACGCCCTCAGCAGCAAGCGCAAGCGCGTCTACGGCAGCGACGAGGACGAGGACGAGCGCGACCGCATCGAGCGCGAGCAGCAGGAGAGGATCGCCGCCGAGCGGGCCGCTCGCGAGAAGGCCGCCGAGGAGGCGCGGCTCGCCACCGAGGCGCGCCGCCTGGGCAAGCCCCGCCGGCGGGCGGAGGCCGAGTCGGCCGACGCCGCCGCCGCGGCGCTGGCGCACGCCCCCGGGGCTCCCCGCCTGGCCCCGCGGGCCGCGCAGCCGGCGCTCGGCGCCGAGGCCGAGACGGAGGCGCAGGAACCCGCTGCCCTCGAGCCGGAGGCGACCGAGGCGGCATCCGCAGCCGCCGTTTCCGAGGAGCTGGCGCCCCCGGCCGGGGAACTCGCGCCGGAGCCGGTGGGGGTCGGGGCCTCTGCCGCGGCGGCGGCCGCGGCCGCCGGGGTCGTGCGCACCACCGTGACCGGCCCCCGTCTGGCCGGACCGGTGCGACCGATTGCGCCCGTCCCTCCGCCCGCACCCACCCCGGTGGCCGTCGCGCCGCCAGCCGCTCCGGCCCCGGCGCCGACACCGGGTCCGGCTCCCGCGCCGGTGCCGGTCGCCGCCGCTCCCTCGCCCGCACCCGCACCCGCCGCCACCATGGCGCCGCGGGCGGCCGCGCCGCGACCGCTGCGGCCGATCGCGCCGCCGCGTCCGGTCAGCCCGCACCCGACCCAGCGTACCGGGCCGCACCCGACGAGCGCTCACCCGACAGGACCGCATCCTACGAGTCCGCATGCGACCGCCGGCGGGGCCCTGCCGCGCTCGCCGCACGCGATCGCTGGCCGTCCCGGCACCGCCCCCGCGGCGCGGCCGGGTCTGCCGCCGCGGCCGGGAGGGCCGGGGTCCCGGCCGGGCGGGTCGCTGCGTCCCGTGGGCCGGCCGGCACCTCGCTCGAAGGGCAAGGCCGCCCCGGTGGTGGTGCAGCGCGAGGAAAGGCCCGCCTACAGCGGCCCACCGCGCAAGGTCACACTGACCGAGGGCGTCACCGTGAAGGAGCTCTCGGACAAGATGTCCGACGTGAAGTCGCGCGACGTGATGAAGGCGCTCATCACTCGCGGGGTGATGGCCACCGTCAACCAGAGCCTCGACCCCAACCTGGCGATCGAGGTGGCGCGCGAGTTCGGCTACGAAGCCTCCATCCAGTCGTTCGAGGAGGAGCTGGTCCACGAGCAGGCGGTGGAGTCGAAGCCGGAGGACCTGGCGCCACGGGCGCCGGTGATCACCGTCATGGGTCACGTCGACCACGGCAAGACCTCGCTGCTCGACGCGATCCGGCAGACCACGGTGGCGGCCGGGGAGGCCGGGGGCATCACCCAGCACATCGGCGCCTATCACGTCGACGTGGGCTCGCGGCGGGTGGTCTTCCTCGACACCCCGGGCCACGAGGCCTTCACCTTGATGCGGGCGCGCGGCGCCAAGGTCACCGACATCGTGGTGCTGGTGGTGGCGGCCGACGACGGCGTGATGCCGCAGACGGTCGAGGCCATGGACCACGCCAAGGCGGCCGGGGTGCCGATCGTGGTGGCCGTCAACAAGATCGACAAGCCCGACTCGCAGCCCGACCGGGTGCGCCAGCAGCTCTCTGACCGCGGGCTGATGCCCGAGGAGTGGGGCGGCAGCACCGTGTTCGTGAACGTCTCGGCCAAGAAGAAGCAGAACCTCGAGCAGCTGCTGGAGATGCTGCTGCTGGTGGCCGACCTGCAGGAGCTGAAGGCGAACCCCAAGAAACCGGCGCTGGGGACGGTGCTGGAGGCGCGGCTGGACAAGGGCCGCGGCCCGGTGGCCACCGTCCTGGTGCAGGACGGCACCCTGCGCATCGGCGACACCGTGGTGGCCGGCGCGGTGACGGGCAAGATCCGCGCCCTCGTCGACGACCGCGGCTCAAGGCTGAAGATCGCCGGCCCCTCCACCCCGGTCGAGGTGCTGGGCCTGCCCTCGCTGCCCGAGCCGGGCGACCAGCTGCTGGGCGTCACCGACCAGCTCAAGGCGCAGTCGATCGTCAACTTCCGCCAGCTGAAGATGCGGGAGAAGGCGCTGGCCGCGTCCTCGCGGGTCCGCCTGGAGGACCTGGGCCGGGCGATCGCCGAGGGCCAGCTGAAGGAGCTGCTGATCGTCCTCAAGGCCGACGTGCAGGGCTCGTTGGAGGCGGTGGCGGACCAGCTCAACAAGCTGCCTCAGGAGAAGATCAGGATCCGCATCATCCGCCAGGGCGTGGGCGCCGTCACCGAGGGCGACGTGCTGCTGGCGGCGGCCTCGAACGCGGTCGTCATCGGGTTCAACGTGCGCCCCGAGCGAAAAGCCGCCGAGATCGCCGAGCGCGACGAGGTCGAGCTGCGCCTCTACACGATCATCTACGACGTGGCCGACGACATGAAGAAGGCCATGGAAGGCCTGCTCGAGCCGACCATCCGCGAGGTGCGCCTCGGCGCCGCGGAGGTGCGCGACACCTTCAAGATCTCGAAGGTGGGGACGATCGCCGGCTGCTACGTGCAGGACGGCCGCGTCACCCGCACCGCCAACGTCCGCCTCCTGCGCGACAACGTGGTGATCCATACCGGGAAGGTCTCCTCGCTCAAGCGTTTCAAGGACGACGCCAGCGAGGTCAAGTCCGGCCTCGAGTGCGGCATCGGCATCGCCGGCTACAACGACGTCAAGCCTGGGGATGTCATCGAGTTCTTCACCACGGAGCGGGTGAAGGAGACGCTCACGTAGCGCTGCACTCGGAGGGTCCTTCGCCCCCGTCATCGGTCTTCGACGCACCGCCGAGCGAAGAGGCGAGGCGGGGCCAGAGGGACAGGGCCCCGAGCCATCAAGGCAGAACGGTCAGTACCAGCGTCCAGGTTCCAGGGGGACCCCGTCCCCCTGGGACCCCGTCCCCCTGGGACCCCGTCCCCCTGGGGCCCCCTGGGTGGCAGTGGCTTAAGCTAACGGAATGGTGATCGGTCTCTTGACGTTGGAGCTGCACTTCCCGGGCGCGCAGTCGCTCAAGGACAAGCGCCAGGCGCTGCGCAGTCTCGAGCAGCGGGTGCGCAACCGGCACAACGTGTCACTGGCGGAAGTGGACGGGCAGGACCTCTGGCAGCGGGCGACGCTGGCGGTCGTCTCGGTCAACACCGACCAGGTCCACCTGGAGCAGACGCTCACCTCCGTCGCCGGCGAGGCGGCCAGCGCCCGCGACGTCGAGCTGGTCGACCAGCACATGGAGCTTCTCTGATGGGACGACGTCCTCTGCGGCTGGGGGAGGCGATCCGCGAGGAGGTCTCGCAGCTCGTTTCGTTCGAGCTCAAGGACCCGCGTATCGGCCTGGTGACGGTCACCCGGGTCGAGGTGAGCCCCGACCTGGGGCACGCGCGGGTTCACGTCGGAATGCAGGGGACCGAGGCCGAGCGCCGGAAGACGCTCGCGGCCTTGAAGAGCGCGTCGGGGTTCGTCCGCCGCGAGCTGGCGCGGCGGCTGGGCATCCGCCAGGTGCCGGAGGTCGACTTCGCCTACGACAAGGGCCTGGAGGCGACAGAGCGCGTCGCCCAGCTCATCCGGGAGAACGCCGCGCGCTCGCTGGAGGCGGCCGCGGGCGAGGGAGGCGGCGACGCCGACCCCCAGCCCGAGCGGTCCGGCGGAGAGCGCCCGCAGGGCCGGGGCGAGTAGCGAGGCGAGTGGCGTGGACGGCGTCCTGGTCGTGGACAAGCCGGCCGGGCCGACCTCGCACGACGTCGTCGACCGCGCGCGGCGGGCCCTCCGCGAGCGGCGGATCGGGCACACCGGCACGCTCGACCCGTTCGCGACGGGGGTGCTGCCGCTGTGCGTCGGCAAGGCCACGCGCCTCGCGCGTTTCCTCTCGACCGACGACAAGACCTACCGCGCCACCGTCCGTCTCGGCTTCGCCACCAGCACCGACGACCTCACCGGCGAGCCGCTGTCGCCGCCATGCGACGTCGCGGTCGATGCCGGGACCGTCCGCCGTGCGCTGGCCACTCTGGTCGGCAGCTTCGACCAGGTCCCGCCTACGTTCTCGGCCCGGCACGTGGGCGGCCGCCGGGCCTACGAGCTGGCACGCCGCGGCGAAGCTCTCGCCATGGCGGCGACGCCCGTCACCGTGCACGCGATCGAGCTGCTCCGGCTGCAGGACGGCCGGCTGGACCTGGAGGTGCGCTGCTCGGCCGGCACCTACGTCCGCGCGTTGGCCCGCGACCTGGGCGAGCGGCTGCAGACGGGCGCCCACCTCACGGCGCTGCGGCGGACGCGTTCGGGGCGGTTCGACCTGTCTCAGGCCGTCGCTCTGGACGCCCTCGACCACGACGCCGCGACGAGGCTCCTGCCGCTCGAGGCCCTGCTCACGGAGCTGCCCGCGGTGCGGGTGCCGGCGTCGGCGTGTCGGTGGGTGAGGAACGGTCGCGACCTCGGTCCCGAGGACGTGCTGGAGGGCTTCCCTCGCCAGCCGGTCGAGCGGGTGCGCCTGCTGGACGACGCCGGCCGGCTCATCGCGCTGGCGACGCCCCTGGGGCTGGAGCCGCCGGCGGGCGGCCTGCCGCGCTTCCCGGTGCTGCACCCGGACCTCGTGCTCCTGGACTGACGGCGTCGAGACACAGCCGATACAGCCGCGCCCCCTCCTCCTCGTGGACGGGCTCGAGCAGACCGGAGGTGTCGAAACGGAGCCGGTCCGCGCCGTAGAGGGCGAGGTAGCGGGCGTCGAGAGAGCGCGCGATGTCGATGGCCTCCAGCCGGTCGGCGGTGTGGAAGAAGCGGTACACCGCCTCGTGCCGCTGCTCGAGGGCCCGCCGCGGGGCGAACTGCGTCAGCCATGGCGTGAAGCGCTCGTACGGAACTCGGCGGCCGGCGAGGACGACCGGCGCCGGGGGGTAGCGCGCCCCCGGCCTCTGCAGCACAACGTCGCCGGGCCGCGACACACGCTCGAGCTCGCGGGCCGCCCTGACCATCGCCGCCGGGAGCCGGTCGGGCGGTGTCGTCGCCTTCTTCGCCGCGAAGTGGATGGTCGCCGGGGTCGCCAGGAGCACCGTGGCGACGAGGACGGCCGGGCGGTGAGCCGGTGTCGCGGCCATGCGCGCGAGCACGACCGCCGTGAAGACCCACAGCAGCGGCCCCGACTGCTCGACGAGGTACGCCGCGTCGTTGACGATCTTCTGTCCCTCGAGCACCTCGGGGGCGGAAACGCGGAACAGGAGCCCGAGCGGCCAGCCGCAGAGCGCCATGGTGGCGAGAGCCGAGGCCGGAGCCGAGGCGCGGAGCGCCCTCACCGCCTCGGGGAGGCCGAGCAGGCGCAGTCCCAGCGACGCGACCACCCATAGCGCGGCCCAGCCGGCGAAGGAGGCGCCGTGCAGGGGCAGCAGCCCCAGCGTCTCCCGCGTGACCCTGACGAGGTCGAGCGGGGCCAGCGACACCCGCACGGTCTCGCCGCCTCGTCCGAGCACCAGCATGGCGGTGAAGACGGCGCACGGCAGCCCCGTCAAGGCCAATGGCCGGCGGGCGGCCGGCCGGGCCAGCAGGAACGCCACCCCGAGCCCGAACAGGAGCTGAGCGCCCAGGAACACCTTGAACGCCGGCACCGCCGCGGCCTGCAGGACCGCCAGCGCCAGCGCCCCGCGCTTCCCGTCCTGGAGATGCCGGGCCAGGGCCACGACGGACCCGAGGGTGAGCGCGAGACCCGGTATCACCGGGTTCGCGTACGCGAGCGAGACGAGCAGGTTGCCGCGGAGAAGGTCGGCCCACCAGTGGGCCTGCGGGTTGCCGGCGAAGAGGAACGAGAAGTCCGTCAGCAGCAGTGTCCAGGGCGCGAGCGCCACGGCCAGCGGCGGGGCGCCCAGCCGGGCGGCGAGGGCGCGCAGCCCCAGCACGAGCGCAGAGGCCCAGAGGACGACGTCGAAGCGCGTCAGCGAGTCCCAGGGGTCGATCCCGGCCCAGCGCAGCGCCGCTGCCCGGACGAGGTCCGTCCCGAGGTGGTAGCCGAGCGGGAACCCGGAGACACCCGGCACCTGCGGTGGGTGTCCGATCACCAGCTCGCGGGTGAGACCCACGTGGAACGCGGAGTCGAACGGCACCAACGGGTCGAGCAGGAAGTCGCCGTCGGGCGCCAGCCGGTTGAACCGGAACTGGGCGACCGCCAGGAGGGCGAGGACGGCCAAGAACGGCGGCAGGGCTCCGCGCAGGGACGGCCCGTCTGCGAGCTTCCAGGGGCCGGCGGGGACGAGGAGCGCCAAGGCGGCCACCGCGAGGAGCGCTGGGAACAGCCACGCGCGGTCGGTGACCAGCGCCAGCCAGTAGGTGCCCGCACACCAGGCCGTGCCCAGCGGGATGACGAGGGCGGGGTCGAGCCGGGTCCGGGAGAGGCGCTGGACGGCGAGTCCCGGCTGCACGATCGCGAGCGCGGCGAACGCGAGGTAGGCGAGCAGGGGTAGCGGGCTCAAGGCGTGACCGGACGCGAGTTTACACGGAGAGGAGGGGCGTGGTACCCTGCCCGTTGATCAAGAGGATAGAGGAGTCAGAGGAGGTCAGTCGGTGAGCTTCAGCAAGGAGCAGAAGTCGGGCGTCATCTCGGGCTACCGCACCCATGAAACGGACACGGGGTCGCCCGAGGTCCAGGTGGCCCTCCTCAGCGAGCGGATCAGCTATCTCACGGAGCACTTCAAGTCCCATCCCAAGGACCATCACTCCCGGCGAGGCCTGCTGCAGCTCGTCGGCCAGCGCCGGCGTTTGCTCGAGTACCTCAGGGGCAAAGACGCCACGCGCTACCGCGTCCTGATCGGAAAGCTGGGCATCCGCAAGTAGCACGAAGACCCGCGCACAGGGCGAAGCCGGCGCTTCCTTTCCGCCGCGAAGCCCGCTCCTCCAGTTCCCGGCGTGCCGCGAAGGCGGCAGCCGGCGGTGAATGGAGAGCAACAGGCCAATGGAACGAGTGGAAATGGCCCTCGGCCGCCACACCCTGTCCATCGAGACGGGGCGGATGGCGAAGCAGGCCGACGGCGCGGTGGTGGTGCGCCTGGGCGACACGGTGGTGCTGGCGACGGCGTGCGCCCAGCGGGAGCCGCGGGCCGGCGTCGACTTCCTGCCGCTGACGGTCGACTACCGGGAGGGCAACTACGCCAGCGGGAAGATTCCCGGGGGCTTCTTCAAGCGCGAGGGGCGGCCGAACGAGAAGGAGGTGCTGACCTCCCGCATGATCGACCGCCCGCTGCGGCCCTTGTTTCCGGAGGGCTACGCCAACGAGACGCAGGTGATCGGCCTGCTGCTCTCCGCGGACATGGAGAACGACTCGGACACGCTTTCGATCATCGGGGCCTCGACCGCGCTCTACATCTCGGAGATCCCGTTCGACCGGCCGGTCGGCGCCGTGCGGGTCGGCTACTGGGACGGGGCGGTGGTGGTCAACCCCTCGATGGGCGACCTCAAGACCAAGAGCAAGCTCAACCTGCTGGTGGCCGGCACCGAGCAGGCGATCGTCATGGTGGAGGCCGGCGCCGGCGAGATCTCCGAGCAGGTGATGGTGCAGGCGCTCGGCGAGGGCCACGAGGCCATCAAGCAGATCGTCCGCATGCAGCACCAGCTGCGGGAGCGGGTCGGCAAGCCCAAGCGAAAGGTGGCGAAGAAGGAGCTGGACCCGGCTCTGGTGTCGGAGATCGAGGGGGCTCTCACCGAGCCGCTGCACCAGGCCCTGCAGATCAAGGGCAAGCTCGAGTCCTACGGCCGCGTCCGGGAGGTGAAGGACGAGTACCTGGCCTCCATCCCCGAGGACCGGATCGAGAAGCGGGCGGCGGTCCCGGCGGTGTTCGACGTGCTGCGGGAGAAGCTGCTGAAGCGGGAGATCTTCGAGCGCGGGCGCCGGCTGGACGGCCGCCGCTTCGACGAGATCCGCCAGATCACCTGCGAGGTGGGCGTGCTGCCGCGCACCCACGGCTCGGCGCTGTTCACCCGCGGCGAGACGCAGGCGCTGGTGACGGCCACCCTGGGGACCTCCGAGGACGAGCAGATCATCGATACCGTGCAGGAGGCCGAGTACCGCAAGCACTTCATGCTCCACTACAACTTCCCGCCGTTCTCGGTGGGGGAGGTGAAGTTCCTGCGCGGCCCCGGCCGGCGCGAGATCGGCCACGGCGCGCTCGCCGAGCGGGCGCTGCGGGAGATGCTGCCGCCGGAGGAGGGCTTCCCCTACACCATCCGCGTGGTCTCCGACATCCTCGAGTCGAACGGCTCCTCCTCGATGGCCTCCGTCTGCGGCGGCACCCTGGCGCTGATGGACGCCGGGGTGCCGATCAAGAGCCCGGTGGCGGGCGTGGCCATGGGCCTGGTGATGGACGGCGAGCGCTGGCAGGTGCTCAGCGACATCGCCGGCGAGGAAGACCACTACGGCGACATGGACTTCAAGGTGACGGGCACCCGGGCCGGCATCACCGCGCTGCAGATGGACATCAAGGTGGCCGGCATCACCGCCGAGATCATGGCCGCGGCCCTGGAGCAGGCGCGCCAGGGGCGGCTCTACATCCTCGACCGCATGCTGGAGGCGCTGCCGCAGTCGCGCCCCGACATCAGCCCCTACGCGCCGCGCATCCTGACCATCCGGGTCCCGGTGGACAAGATCCGCGACATCATCGGCCCGGGCGGCAAGATGATCCGCTCGATCGTCGAGCGCACCGGCTGCAAGATCGACGTCGAGGACGACGGCCGCGTCTCCATCGCCTCCATCGACGAGTCGGCCGCCCGCAAGGCGATCGCCATCATCGAGGAGCTGACCGCCACCCCCGAGCTGAACAAGACCTACCTGGGCAAGGTCGTCAGGGTGGTGGAGTTCGGGGCCTTCGTGGAGATCCTGCCCGGCACCGACGGGCTGCTGCACGTCTCCGAGATGGCGCACCACCGCGTGCAGAACGTCCACGACGAGGTGAAGGAGGGCGACCAGGTGCTGGTGAAGGTCGTCAGCATCGATCCCTCCGGGAAGATCCGCCTGTCCCGCAAGGCTCTGCTGGACGAGGCCCAGGGCGGGGCGCCGGGAGGCAACGGGGAGGGCCAGCCGGCAGGCGAGGGCGCGGCGGGGCAGCATGCCGGCGCGGGCGCTCACGGCCCCGGCGGCGGCCCGGGGCGGGGCCCCGGTGGCCACGGTGGCGGACGCGACCGCGACCGCCGCGGTGGCGGCGGCCACGGTCACGGCGGCGGCCATCACGGCGGTCACGGCGGCGAGCATCGCCGCGACCGGGGGCCGCGGGGCTGACGGTGAGGCGGGCGGGCCTGGTGTCGGTCGCCGTCGCGGCGCTCTTCGCGGCGGCGCCCGAGGGCTCGCCCGCGCAGACGCCGCCGACGGTCACCATCAAGGCCTCGCGCCGCGGCTTCCAGCCCTCCGCCGTCTCCCTGCGGCGCGGCGAGACCACGCACCTGGTTCTCGTCTCGGCCGACGGCGAGCACTGCCTCGCCATCGACGAGCTGCGGATCGAGAAGCGGATCGCGCCGGGGCGCGAGACGCGGTTCGACCTGACGCCGGAGAAGACGGGCGTCTTCGCCTTCTACTGCTGTCTCGAGTCCGGCGAGGCGGCGCGCACCGAGCGCGGGCAGCTGACGGTGACCGAATAGGGGTTCCGCGGGGGCCGCTGGCGCGCGCCGTGCGTCAGTTGCTCAGGTGCAGGTGCCAGCGGTCCTTCTCCCGCATGGCGTAGGCGTCGCCCGGCTGCAGTGCCATCTCCAGCACCTCCTCGATGGTCAAGACCAGGTGGATCTTGAGGTCGCGCTGGACGTTCTCCGGGATGTCCTCCTTGACCGCCTTCTCGTTGCGCTTGGGCAGGAGCAACTCCTTGATGCCCAGGCGGTGCGCCGCCAGCACCTTCTCCTTGATGCCGCCCACCGGGAGCACACGCCCGGAGAGGGTCATCTCGCCGGTCATGGCCACCCGCGGCCGGACGGGACGGCTGGTGAGCAGCGAGACGATCGCCGTCACCAGCGTGATGCCCGCGGAGGGCCCGTCCTTGGGGATCGCCCCCTCGGGGACGTGCAGGTGCAGGTCGACCCGCTCGAAGAAGGACTCCTCGATGCCCAGCTGACGGGCGTGCGCGCGCACCCAGGAGAGCGCGGTCTGCGCGCTCTCCTTCATGACGTCGCCCAGCTGACCGGTGAGGGTGAGGCCCTTCTTGCCGAACATCTGGCTGGCCTCGATGTAGAGCACCTCGCCGCCGGCGGCGGTCCAGGAGAGGCCGGTGGCGACACCCGGGATCTGGGTGCGCTCGTCCATCTCCTCCTCGCGCATGAAGTAGGGCGCGCCCAGGAACTCCTCCACCCTCTCCGGCGTGACCACCACCGTGTCGGTCTGGCCCTCGGCCTTCCTGCGGGCGACCTTGCGGATGATGCTGGCCACCTCGCGCTCCAGGTTGCGCAGCCCGGCCTCGCGCGTGTACTCGCGGATGAGCTTCACCAGCGCCTCGTCGCCGAAGGCCACCTGCTCGGCGGTGAGGCCGTGGTTCTCCAGCTGCCGCGGGATGATGTGGCGGCGGGCGATGTGCAGCTTCTCCTCCTCGGTGTAGCCGGCCAGCCGGATCACCTCCATGCGGTCGCGCAGCGCGGGCGGCACGGTGTCCAGGATGTTGGCGGTGGTGATGAACAGCACCTCGGAGAGGTCGAAGGGCAGGTCGATGTAGTGGTCCTTGAAGCTGTTGTTCTGCTCCGGGTCCAGCACCTCGAGCAGCGCCGCCGAGGGGTCGCCGCGGAAGTCGGCGCCGATCTTGTCGACCTCGTCCAGGATCATCACCGGGTTCTTGCTGTCGGCTCGACGCAGTCCCTGGATGATCTGGCCCGGCAGCGCGCCGATGTAGGTGCGGCGGTGGCCGCGGATCTCGGCCTCGTCGCGCATGCCGCCCAGGCTCAGCCGGTGGAACTTGCGGCCGAGGGCGGTGGCGATCGACTTGCCGAGACTGGTCTTGCCGACACCGGGCGGCCCCACGAAGCACAGGATCGGGCTCTTGATGTCGGGCTTCATCTTGCGCACGGCCAGGAACTCGAGGATGCGGTCCTTCACCTTCTCCAGGTCGTAGTGGTCGTTGTCGAGGACCTCCTTGGCCTTGATCAGGTCGATCTCGCCCTCGCTGCGCTTGTTCCAGGGCAGCGACACCAGCCAGTCGAGGTAGGTGCGGGTGACCGTGTACTCGGCGGCCGCCGGCGACATCCGGGAGAGCCGCTCCAGCTCGCGCAGGGCCTCCTTCTTCGAGTCCTCCGGCATGCCGCAGGCCTCGATCTTCTCGCGCAGCTCGGAGATCTCCCGCTGCTGGTCGTCGCTGTCGCCCAGCTCCTTCTGGATGGCCTTCATCTGCTCGCGCAGGTAGTACTCGCGCTGGTTCTTCTGCAGCTCGCTCTTGACCTGGCTCTGGATCTTGCTGCCGACCTCCAGCACCTCCAGGTCCTTGACCAGCACCTTGTTGATCCGCTCCAGGCGCGCGCGCACGTCGAGCGTCTCCAGGAACTCCTGCTTCTGGGCGGTATTGAGGGTGGGCAGGCTGCCGGCGATGAAGTCGGCCAGCCGCGCGGGCTCCTGGATGTTGCCGGCCAGGGTGGCCAGCTCGTCGGACAGGGTGGGCGACAGCTCCACCACCCGCTGGAAGAAGCCCTGGGCGCTCTGCGCCAGCGCCCGCACCTCGATCTCCTGGGGCGCCGGCACCTCCTCCCGTATGAGCTCCACCCGCGCCCGCAGGAAGGGCCGGTACTGGCTGACCTGCAGGATGCGGAAGCGCTGGATGCCCTGGACCACCAGCCGCAGCGAGCCGTCGGGGAAGCGGAACATCTTGTGGATGTGGGTGAGGGTGCCGATCGGGAAGAGGTCGCTCTCCACCGGCTCGTCCACCGCCGGGTCGCGCTGGGTGACCACGCCGATGACCTTGCGCTCCTTCACCGCGTCGTTGACCAGCGCCACCGAGCTCTCCCGCGCCACCGCCAGCGGCAGGATGGCCTGCGGGAAGAGCAGGGTGTCGCGCAGCGGCAGGATGCCCAGCTCGGTCGGGATGTCGTTCAGGTCGACCTCGTGCACGCCCTCGGACTCGAAGTCGGGCTTGCGCTCGTCGCTCATCGTTTTCTCGGTCTCCTGGTTCCCGTCAGTCGCGGCTGCTGCCGGCCCGCAGCGTCACGTTGACCAGCTCCTTCTGCAGCCGCTCGAAGGCCTTCGCCTCCCGCCGGGCGCGGGCGTCGTTCTCGGTCTCCTGCTGGCACTCCCGGCACAGGGAGGCGAAGGGCAGCGCGCGCAGCCGCAGGGCCGGGATCTCGGTCTCGCACTCCTGGCACCTGCCGTAGGTGCCCTCCTCCAGCCGCTGCAGCGCCTGGTCGATCTTCTTCAGCGTCTCCGACTTCATCTGCATGAGAGCCAGGTCGACCTCCTGCACGAAGTCGTCGACGCTCTGCTCCTCGGCGTCGCGCACCTCGCTGGCGCCGGTGGGGATGCTCTCGCGCAGCGAGCGCAGCTTCTCGTGGATCTCGCGCCGGCGGTCCTCGAGGATCCCCTTCAGCAGCAGGTAACGCTCGCTCTCCCTGGTTCCCTTGTTCTTCGGCATCTGTTTCAGAACCCCTCGCTCGCGGGGACCGTCCCCTACTTGCCCACCTTCAGCACCACCACGAAGAACTGCTCGCCCCGGCGGATGCGCAGCCGGGCCCGTCCCTCCGCCCGCGACTGGTCGATGGCCCGCTCGAAGGTCTGCAGGCCGTCGACCGGCTGCCCGTTCACGCTGACGATGACGTCCCCGCGCAGCAGGCCTGCGTCCTCGGCGGCCTGGCCGGCCTCCACGTCCATCACCACCACCCCCCGCGTGCCGCGCGGCAGCTCCAGCCGCTCCGCCATCTGCGGGCTGAGGTCGCGCAGCGTCATGCCCAGGTTGGAGGCGCGGCCCTCCGAGTCGTTCTCGCGGCCGCCCGGCTCGTCAGGGAACGTACCGAGAGTAACGTTGACGGTCCGGTTCTCCTTCCCGCGCAGCACCTCGAGGCGGACGGTGCTGCCCGGCGTCTTCCCGGCGATGTAGCGGGACAGGTCGCCGTTGTTCTCGATCCTCCGCCCGTCCGCCGAGAGCACCACGTCCTCCGGCTGCAGCCCCGCCTTCTCGGCGGGCGAGCCGGACTGGACGGAGTTGACCACAGCGCCCTCGGGCACCTTGAGCCCGAAGGTCGGCGCCAGGTCTTCCGTCATCGGCCCGATGGTGACGCCCATCCAGCCGCGGGTGACCTTCCCCTTCTCGCGCAGCTGCGGCAGGATCTCCTTGGCCACGTTGACGGGCACCGAGAAGCCCACGCCGGCGTTGGCCTGGCCGCCGCCGGTGATGATCATGGTGTTGATGCCGACCACCTCGCCCCGGGTGTTGATGAGCGGTCCGCCGGAGTTGCCGGGGTTGATGGCAGCGTCGGTCTGGATCATCTGCACCGAGGTCCCGCGGTTCACGCCCTCCAGGGGGATGTCGCGGCCCATGTAGGAGACGACGCCCACGGTCACGCTGTTGTCGCCCAGGCCGAACGGGTTGCCGACGGCCATCACCCACTCGCCGACGTCGAGCCGGTCGGAGTCGCCGAGCGGCAGGGGGTTGAGCGATGCGCCGGCCGGGTCGATCTTGATCAGCGCGACGTCGGTGCGGGCGTCCTGGCCCACCACCTTCGCGGTGTAGCGTCGGCCGTGGCTGCGCGGGAAGGTCACCGAGATCTCGTCGGCGCCCTCGATCACGTGCCGGTTCGTCAGGATGTAGCCGTCCCGGTCGATCACGAAGCCGGAGCCCAGACTCGTCTGCGTCCGCCGCTGCTCGCGGCCGCTGCCGCCGCCCCGGCTGCCCTCCCCGCCATCGTCGGGACCGAACCCGAAGAAGCGGTCCAGCAGGTCGTCGCCCCCCCCGAACCCGTGGAACGGGTCACGGTAGCGCGGGAGCCGCACCACCTTGGAGGTGTTGATGTTGACGACGCTGGGGTTGACGACCTTCGCGATGTCGCGGAAGGTCTCGAGGCCCAGGGGAGCGGCGGCGTTCGTGCCGCGGGCGGCCTGCTGCGCCGTCGCCGCCTGGTCCACCGCGGTCTGCGCCTCCGGAGCGGCGCTGGCGTGGGCCACACGCGGCCGCTGGACCTGGGTGGTGTAGAGGGCGCCCACCAGGGTCGCCGCCATCGCCACCGAGAAGAAGGATGCGACCGTCACTGTCCGGGGCTTCATCGAGGTCTCCAGGTTCCGCGGTGTGGGATCCGTGCCCGGCGGCGCCTGGCAGGACGCTCGCCCCGACCCGGACCCCAGAGTCGGCTGTATGGGGTTTTCGCTGAGTAGTCTAATGCAAGCCGAATGCCGATCCGAATCGGCTCCCACCGCCCGCGGGCTGCCGCGGGTCAGGAGGCCGACCGGCCCGGCCGAATGTGTTTATACGACAGAGCTTACGGGAAACGGGCGTCAAAAGTTGTGGTCCCCTTGGGGGGGTGCCCACAGGGGCACCCCCCGGGGTCGGCGATCAGTAGTCGTCCATTCCCGGCGGCGTCGGGGTTTCCTTCTTCTTCTCCGGGATCTCGGCCACGATCGCCTCGGTGGTGAGCATCAGCGCGGCGATCGAGGACGCGTTCTGCAACGCCGTGCGGACGACCTTGGTGGGGTCGATGACGCCCGCCTCCACTAGGTTCTCGAACCTGTCGTCCTGGGCGTTGTAGCCGAAGTCGGTCTCGGAGGACTCCTTCACCTTGGCGACGACGATGTTGCCCTCCTGGCCGGCGTTGGTGGCGATCCAGCGGGCCGGCTCCTCGATCGCCCGGCGGGTGATCTCGATGCCGACGCGGACGTCGTGGGACAGGCTTTTGTCGTCCTTCAGGGCCTTGTCCAGCGCCGGGATCGAGCGCAGCAGGGCCACGCCGCCGCCGGGGACGATGCCCTCCTCGACCGCGGCCTTGGTCGCGTGCATGGCGTCCTCGACCCGGGCCTTCTTCTCCTTCATCTCGGTCTCGGTGGCCGCCCCGACCTTGATGACGGCGACGCCGCCGACCAGCTTGGCCAGCCGCTCCTGCAGCTTCTCGCGGTCGTAGTCGGAGGTGGTCTCCTCGATCTGGGTGCGGATCTGCTTGACCCGGCCCTCGATCGCCTTGGCGGTGCCCGCGCCCTCGATGATGGTGGTGTTGTCCTTGTCGATGGTGACCTTCTTGGCCCGGCCCAGGTCCTCGAGCTTCACGTTCTCCAGCTTGATGCCGAGGTCCTCGGTGATGGCCTTGCCGCCGGTGAGGATGGCGATGTCCTCCAGCATGGCCTTGCGGCGGTCGCCGTAGCCCGGCGCCTTCACCGCCGCCGCCCGGAGGGTGCCGCGCAGCTTGTTGACGACCAGCGTGGCGAGCGCCTCGCCCTCGACCTCCTCGGCCACGATCAGGAGCGGCTTGCCCTGCTGGGCGATCTTCTCCA
>Ga0335069_10004976_pt1 | contig 19574 bp, 17 predicted proteins | sample Lox_Sample_11_FD_206714 | JGI IMG/M metagenome (GOLD analysis project Ga0335069, IMG submission 206714) | Soil microbial communities from Loxahatchee National Wildlife Refuge, Florida, United States - Lox_Sample_1.1 | ecosystem: Environmental > Terrestrial > Soil > Wetlands | place: USA... | reverse complement strand
ATCCGGCGGAACGCCAGCGACCTTGGTGGGGCGGCCGTCCGGGCCGAGTTCGAACAGATCTGGCTTCGACCAGACGTCGGCGCTATCGTGCGCCACGTATATCGGTATGTCGCCCAAAATGCGGATATCGCGGGCGCGGCAGTAGTCCTTCAGATCGTGCCATTGCCGATAGAACTCCATCTGCCAGAACTTCTGCATGCGGATGTCTTCTTCGCGCGGCTCGGTTCTCCGCCACTCGGTCCAGGCGACGCCGCCATTCAAGTTCTTGATGGCCATGAATCGGGCGAAGTCGTCCAGCCATGCGCGATGTTGGTGAGTGAATTCGTTGAATTCAGGCGACGGGCGGAAGTTCCGGAAGGCTTTCTGCAGCAGGTCGAATTTGTAGGGAATCGCACGCGAGAAGTCGGCGGTATCGGCCGGAAAACCGGGCCGGTCGGCGAGATCGGCATTCGTCAAATAGCCATGCTCGACAAGCTTCTCCGGCGAAATCAGCAGAGGATTGCCTGCGAACGACGAAAGGCTTTGATAGGGCGACTCTCCATAACCCGTAGGCGACAGCGGAAGCACCTGCCAGATGCGTTGTCCGGCAGCGGCGAGGAAATCCACGAATTGGTAGGCCTGCGGGCCGAGATCGCCGACGCCAAAGGGTCCCGGCAGGCACGTAGGATGCAGCAAGATTCCGCTAGATCGCGGAAAGTTCATCGCCCTCATGCTAACAGGACGGCCAACGTGGCCGGGGGCGCTGTGCTTTACTGGGCTATTTGTGGCCTCCCCGACCCCAGGTTTCGACAACACGCACATCGTGATCCCGACGTACAACGAGCGGGATAATATCGGCCGCCTGATCGAAGAGATTGCGCGGCTCTATGGCCGAGACGGCGTGAATGTTTGGGTGATGGACGACAATTCGCCCGATGGCACTGGCGAGGTGGTTGTCGCGCTTGGCGAGAGATTCCCGAATGTCCAGGCAATCGTACGCACCGCCCACCGCGGTTACGGAAACGCGGTCGCCGATGGCATGCGCAAAGCCTTGGCGACTGGCGCGGAGTTTGTTCTCACCATGGACGCCGATTTCTCTCACTCCCCCGCCGTGATCGGCAAAATGCTTGATGCGGCACGCGATGCGGACCTGGTGATCGGCTCCCGATATATGCAGGCTGGTCGAGCCGCGGTAGAGGATTGGTCTCAGTTGCGACTGTGGATGAGCCAACTCGCGAATTGGTATTTCCGGGCGATGTTAGACATCTCGGCGCGCGACAACACCAGCGGATTTCGTTGCTGGCGTAGCGATCTGTTGGAGAAAGTCCTCGCGCAGAATCTGCATGCCAGTGGCTATGCGTTTCTGACTGAGTCGCTGTTCTATGCAGCGCGCGCGGGGGCGAGGATTGTCGAGGTTGCCAATCTTTATCAAGGCCGAACTCACGGTGAATCCAAATTGAGCACTGGTGTTCTGTTGGAGTCGGTCTGGACCGCGCTACGTTTGGGCCTTTCTCGATCGCGTTAAGTCATTCGCCTTAGAGAGTGACAGGCATCCTACCTAGCACATTTGGTTGCTGTTCAATGCAACCGATATAAGAGCGTAAGTCCGAATTCCTGCGGCAGATGACCTCGCCACTGATTTCGATCATTGTTCCGACGCTGAATCGGCCGCACGAGCTGCGATTGTGTCTCGATGGCTTCGCCTGCCAGACCGCGGGGCGCGATCAGTTTGAAGTGATTGTCGTCGACGACGGTTCCGACATGGACCTTGGACCTTTGACGGCAGAGTTCGAAAATCGCATGACCGTTGTTCTCGATCGTCGCGAACACCAGGGGCTTCCGTCCGCACGGAACGCCGGAATCGATCGGGCGAGTGGGAAATTCCTGGTCCTCTACGACGATGACCTGAAGCCCGTTGACGATCTTGTTGATTACTGCCTGGATTTCCATCAGCGGAATCCAGCGGAAGAGGACAGCGCGCTTCTTTACTTCATGCCCGACGAGAGTCTCTCCAGCTCAGCTCTAACGCAGTGGGCATATCGCGAGTTTTATTCGTTTCCGACCCCGGGAGTGCACGACGGTTCGGTCTTCTGGGGAGGATCGACGACGTGTAAGGCGACTCTGTTTCGACATTGCCGGTATGACCCAAGCTTTCTCTCAGTAGAGGATGCTGAGTTCTCCGCGCGGCTCTCTCAGATCATGAACGTTCGGATTCACTTCGACGGGCGCTTGCTGGGAACGATGACTCGCAAGGTGACGGTGTCGCAGCTCTACCGGCGCGAATTCACGCGCGGCTACTTCCACTGTCTGCTCGGCCGCCGCCATCCTCATGTTTGGAGCTTCACGTATGCGCCATACCAGCATCCCGAGTCTTATCTCATCGAAGATGATCAACTGACGCCACTGATGGCTTCGATTGCGGCCATGGACGGGAGGAACGCATCGGGTTCGAACCGTCTTCTGGACCGCTTGTGCGACCGCCTGGACTTGCACGCCAAAGCGGCTGGTTGGATTGCCGCGCGCGAGGGCCGGCCTCCAGTTGTTCCGGAGGCCGAACTTCTCAACAAGGGTCTGTCCGTCAATGTATAGCCCTTCCCCACACGCGACTCCGGTAAATCGAGCGGGTTCTACGATCTGGTCCGTGTTAAAGCTGCTGTTGTTACTGTCTGTCGCCTCCGTCGTCCTCGGCCAAACTGCAGACTTTTTCGTTTCGCCAGATGGAAACGACTCTGCCACGGGAACTCTGGCAGCCCCGTTCGCAACCGTCGATCGCGCGCGACTGGCTGTCCGAAACCTCAAGCAGAATAATCCAGGGCGCAACACACCGATCGTGGTCATGCTTCGAGGAGGTACCTACTACCTGACAACTCCGCTATCGTTTTCGACGGCGGATTCCGGCACCCCACAGGCAGGTATCGTTTATCAGAATTTTCCCGGTGAAACGCCGGTGATCAGCGGCGGGCAGCCTGTGACTGGGTTGCAACAGACCTCTTTCGGAACTTGGACCGCCTCGATCCCTGCATCGTTCCAGAATTTCGAACAACTCTTTGTTAACGGCCAGCGGCGCTACCGGCCGAGGACGACAAAGAGCAGCTATCTATACAACACCGGACCCGTGTACGTTGCATCGGCCACACCCGCGTGCCCGCTGCTCGTGGCCGGTAAGGGCTACGAGTGTTTCGATCGCTTCCAGTTCAAGGGCGGAGATATTGCCGCGTCCTACGCAAACATCAACGACGTCGAGATCGATGACTTCGAAAAATGGACGATGTCCAAGATGCGCTTGCAATCGGTGGATACCGCGAACAATGTGGCAATTTTGACGGGTTCCACCAGTCAGGACGAGAACCACGGATTCATCGCTGGACATCGATACCTCATTGAGAATGTCAAAGAAGCGCTGAGCCAGTCTGGCGAGTGGTACTTGGATCGCGGCACGACCCCGTGGACACTGACTTACATTGCCATGCCGGGTGAAGATCTAAGCACGGCGGCCGTCGAGGCGCCACAGCTTCCTCAAATCGTCATCGCGAACAATCTGAGCTATGTCAGCTTTCGAGGACTCACCTTCTCGCACGATAACTGGGTTGTTCCGGCGGCAGGCCATGCATCTACCCAAGATGAGCCGAAGGTAACTGCTGCAGTCAGCTTCACGAATTCGAGCTACATCACTTTCAATGGCTGCATCTTCGCGCATACCGGCGGCTGGGCCGTCGAGTTCGAAGGAGCCGGCGCCTTCAGCAATACTCCAGTAAATGAAATTATCAACAGCGAGTTTTACGACCTCGGAACCGGCGGTCCCCGCATCGGCAACCTGGCTCAGCAGAGCGATACCGATGCGAATGTTGCACAGTATTCGCTCCTTCAAAACAACACGATCAGCGGCGGAGGGCGAATTCTGCCAGCGGGTGTTGGAATCTTCCTCGGCAACTCGCACAACAACACGGTCACTCATAACGACATTTTCGATTTCTATCATTCCGGGATCGAAGTCTGCTTTCCTACACCCGCCAACTGCCCGCTTCCGCACGATAATCTTGTCAGTTTCAATCACGTCTGGCAGATCGGGCAGGGCGTAACCAGCGATATGGGCGGAATCTATGTCGCGACTTACACGACATCCGGCAACAAGATCCTGAACAACAAGATTCATGATGTGACGCACGATTTCCAGGATGCGGATGGGTACGGTGGCGAGGGAATCTATCTCGATAACAACACCAGCAATGTACTGGTACAGAATAATCTGGTTTATCGAACGTCGCAGTCCACGTACTTTAACAATATGGGCGCGAACAATATGTTCTCGAACAATATCCTGGCGCTAGGCAGGCTGGGGATGGTGCAGCGCGGAGGTGACATTCAGGATCTGTCTTCGTTCAGCTTCACCAACAACATCGTGTACTTCACCGTGAGCCCGGTCCAACGGCCCGGCGATTGGCGATGCATGAACAACGCCGGCGCGCCAGTAGCTTGCCCTCTGCGCTTCTACTTCGATTCCAACCTGTATTGGAATCCGAACAGAAGTACGCCTGTGTTCACGAACACGGCTTCGATGAATCCGCCGAACCTGAGTTTGGCGCAGTGGCAGTCTGTGGGTGAAGATACAGACTCGCGAGTTCTCGATCCCTTATTCGTGAATCCTTCGTACCCTGCCGACAATTTCGCGCTTCAGGCAGGCTCTCCGGCCCCGCAGATTGCCTTCACTCAGTTCGATGCAAATCAAGCCGGACGGACGACGAAGCTTCTTTCTCCCCCGATTCTGCCGCCTGCCTTCCCGCTGCAGTTGTTGGATCCCGTGAAGGATTTCGGGCAGGCTCGGTCTACAAGCGCCGCAGTGTCCAATGCGTCCGCGGCCAGTTATAGTAGTGTCGCATTCGCACCGGAATCGATTGTGTCCGCATTCGGCTCGGACCTGGCGACAGGTTCTGGTTCAGCCCAATCGCTGCCTCTACCTAACAATATTCTAGGAACTCAGATTTCGGTGCAAGATAGCACCGCCACCGTTCGACCGGCTCCGCTGTTTTATGTCTCCGCGGGGCAGGTGAATTATCAGGTTCCGGCGGGAACTTCAACCGGAACTGCGACCGTCACAGTCACCAGTGGCGACGGTACGGTCTCAACAGGTACAGTCAATATCGCCACGGTCGCGCCGGGCTTGTTTTCGGCCAATGCTAACGGGCAAGGCGTCGCCGCGGCTCTCGGCGTACGCGCTTCGAGCGACGGGACGCAGACTCCCGTTGATGTGTTTCAATGCTCCTCGACGGCTGGATGCACGACGGCCCCGATCGATCTTGGCGCGGACACCGATCAGGTGGTTCTCGTCTTGTTCGGCACCGGAATTCGCGGCCGCAGCGCACTATCGACCGTATCATGCAGGATCGGGAATGCCGATGCGCCCGTGGCCTATGCTGGTCCTCAGCCGCAATTCGCGGGACTCGATCAGGTGAACGTGACGATCCCGCACTCGCTCACCGGTGCAGGCGAAGTGCCAGTGATTCTTACCGTCGATGGACAGGTGAGCAATACAGTTACGGTTCGTATCAAGTGATCGTTGGACAAACCTCGGATCTGTCCTGAAGCCTGGCGTTCACGCGCAGGATTCTAGAATCGGGTGTGGTCGCGGTAACACGAAACTGAGTGTTGCAACATCGGCTTTGGGTGAATGGCAGAGTCTATGAGCCTTGCTGGCGGTCAAAGGCGCCATTATCGTGTCAGCGACGCACGTACTTCAGTTCGAGAATAGTCTCTTTGCCGTTTTCAACCATAGTCCACCTCTCGGTAAAATGGCTATGGTCTATCAGTTTCACCGTTAGGTGGCGCATGTGACGTGCGGCCTCGTCAGGCAGATTCGTTGCGCTGACGAACTCGAATTCGAGATTGCTCGGATCGGTTGCGACCCGCCCAGTTTCGAAACGCGGCTGATTTCCCTCAGCAGTGAGTGCGCAATAGTGCGTCATCAGGACCCGTTACCCAAGCGCGTGTAGAGCGAGACTTCGTTATCGTCGTCGGTGCCAATGGTCTCCTCGATCGCTTTCCCGTTGGAGACAAGCCGGATAGTGTTCGAGATCTTGCCGAATCCTGCAAGCTGCGCTTCCCATTCACCTGCCAGCGCTTTGATCTGATCATAGGGAGAGGCTGGCCCGGCCTGAGGAATGCCGCTGCTTGCACAAATGAAAAACGCCGAAATGACAGTAAGAGTTCGCATAGTCTTGACTGACCCGCCTCAACCGAATGTTCGCACAACGGCGGACGGCACATCGACAATGAGTGACGCTCACCGTTCGTATTAAGTGATGTTGGACAAACCTCCCGTTTGTCCCATGCAAGCCGGAGGCGTGCGCAACTAAATCTGATAAACTAACCAAGCTTTGAGGACCAAGCCTGCCAAGGTAGTGGCCATCTATCCCGGCTCGTTCGATCCCATCACGAACGGCCATCTGGATCTGATCGAGCGCGGCTCGGCGCTCTTCGATCAGCTCATTGTGTCCATTCTTCGAAACGACCAGAAAGAGGCGCTCTTTAGCGTCGAAGAACGCATCGACATGCTGAAGGAAGTCGTGACGAAGTTCGTCAATGTTACGGTCGCCTCATTCGACGGCCTGCTCGTGGATTACGCCGCCCAATGCGGCGCTACGGTCCTGCTGCGCGGCATCCGCGCGGTCTCCGACTACGAATATGAACTGCAAATGGCGCTGATGAATCGCCGGCTCCGCCCCGAGATCGAAACCGTGTTTTTGATGGCTGGCGAGGCGCACTCTTTCATCAGCTCGCGCCTGGTGAAAGAAGTGATCGGGCTTGGCGGCAATATCTCCGGCCTCGTTCCCCCCTCAGTAGAAGGTAAACTAAGAAAAAGACTACTAGGGGAGAACTAGAAGAGTTGACCTCAACAATTCACGACAGTATTGATTTAGCCGAACGAATCTCACGGATCAGTGAATCGTCGACCATGAAGGTTGCCGCCGATGCAGATCGTCTGCGTCGCGAAGGAGTCGACGTTGTGGATTTCGGCGCCGGTGAGCCCGATTTTCCAACGCCCGACAACATCAAGAAAGCGGCGATCGCCGCGATTGAAGCGAACTTTACAAAATACACGCCTTCCGGCGGTGTCATCGAGCTAAAGAAGGCGATCGTAGATCGTCATCGGCAAGATTACGGAACTGATTATGCACCCGCCGAGTGCATGGTCACGGTCGGCGGCAAGCACGCGATCTTCAACCTGATCCAGGCGCTCATCAGCCAGGGCGATGAGGTCGTGATTCCGGTGCCGTACTGGGTGACGTACAAAGACGTCGTGAATTATGCCGGCGGCAAGTGCGTGTTCGTGCCCACCGACGAAGCAAGCGGATTCACTTTCACAGCCGACGACATCGCACCCCACATTACCGACAAGACCCGGCTGTTGATCATCAACTCGCCAAACAACCCGAGCGGCGCGGTGCTGAGCCGCGAAGAGTTTGAGCGAATCTATCAACTCGCCTTGAAGCGCGGCGTCTGCCTGATGACTGACGAGTGCTACTGCCGTTTCCTGTACGATAGCGAGCCGTTTTCCATCGCATCGATGCCCGGCGCGAAGGAGCATGTCGTTGTCGCAGGTTCGCTTTCGAAGACATACTCGATGACTGGCTGGCGAATCGGCTTCGCCCTTGCTCCCAAGCCGCTGATCGACGGAATGATGAAGCTGCAGAGTCATTCGACCTCGAATCCGACGTCGGTATCGCAAAAAGCCGCGATTGAAGCGCTGCGAGGTCCGCAGGAATCGGTTGGCATTATGCTGGCGGAGTATCGCAAGCGGCGCGACTATGTGGTGAAGCGGCTGCGCGCCATCAAAGGAGTCAAATCCCCCGAACCGCGCGGCGCATTCTACGCGTATCCGAATATCTCAGTCGGTTTCCGAAACGGGATCACATCGCCAATGCAATTCTGCGAGCGGCTGCTCTCCGAAGCGCATGTGGCTGTCGTTCCCGGCGAAGCATTCGGGACCAACGAGCACATCCGCTTATCCTACGCGGCATCGATGCACGACCTGGAGCGCGGCCTCGACCGGATCGAGCGTTTTATCAGTGAGTAGCACGCCCGTCCGGCTACCGGCTTCGTTCAAAGAAAAAATCTGGGGCTCGACCGACCTTGCGCCCTGGTATCCGAGTCCCAGCCAAAAGATCGGCGAGGTGTGGTTTGAAGCCGATCTGCCCTTGCTGGTGAAGTTCGTTTTCACCACGGCGCGGCTTTCGGTGCAGGTTCATCCGGACGATGCGTTTGCTGCTGTGCACGAGCGCTCGCTTGGCAAGACCGAGATGTGGTACGTGATGCATGCTGAGCCGGGGGCGCAGCTTGCGGTAGGCTTCCGCGAACCGATCACTGCTGGCCGCTTGCGTGAATCCGCGGTGACAGGCGAGATCGAACATCTGTTGCATTGGGTGGAAGTCAACCAGGGCGATTGTTTCTTCATTCCTGCAGGCACTGTACACGCGATCGGTCCCGGACTGGCCTTGTGCGAAATCCAGCAGCACTCCGACGTCACCTATCGGCTCTACGACTATGGTCGTCCGCGTGAATTGCACCTGGAGAAAGCTCTGCAGGTCGCCAAGCTCGAAGCCAGCGACGCCAAATCTGTGATCCTTCCGATCGACTGCCAATACTTCCATGCCGAACTAGCAAAAATCGACCTGCCGTTTGACTATCCGCCCGGTGCAGACCGGTTCCATCTGGTGGTGATTCTAAGCGGCATGGGTACCATCGGGAACGAACCGTTTCGCGCGGGCGAAACCTGGCTGGTTCCGCAGGGCAACTCCGGCTTTGCAATCAAGCCGGACGAGCCAACGAAGTTCCTGCGAACCTGGGTCCCCTAGCCGATTCCAAGCTCGTCCACCCGCTCGAGCGGCGTGCCGCAGCGACGGCAGATGAGCGCCGAACAATCGCCGCAGACCAGTGGATCCGGGGCTGGAGCGTGGCAGCGCGGGCAATAGAAATCGATCTGCGGTTTCGTCTCTTCTTCGGCCATTACTGTTACACTAGCAGCAGAAGATCCCGTTCGTGCTATCGCCTCGCGCTGCTACTCTTCTCCTGCTTGGCCTTCTGGTCTCTTGCTCGACTCAATCCAACAGTCCTTCCGCGCTTGGCGTCGCCTATGTCGGGCCGGCGACGCTCAATATTCGCCAGGATATTGAGCTGAAGTCCCCCGTTTCGGCAACGGTAAAGCACGGCGAAAAGCTCGATGTGCTGGAGTACAAGCGTCGCTTCGTAAGGGTTCGAACCGCGCAAGGCGCTGAAGGCTGGACCGATACGCGTCAGCTCCTCACCCCGGAGCAAATGGGTGAACTCAAGAGAATGGCGGACAACGCCGCGAAGTTTCCAACGCAAGGCGCGGCGCTGGTGTACGAGCCCCTCAACATGCACACCGAGCCGAACCGCACTTCGCCGAGCTTCTGGCAGGTTTCAGAGAACGTGAAGTTCGATGTGATCGGGCATAAACTGGTTCCTCGGAACGCGGCCACGCCTGCTCCGTCGGCGCCTCCACCGCCGCAGCCGAAACCCCGGCGTCGAAAGGGCAAGGATAAACAGGCGCAATCGAAGATCACGCCACCGCCCATCCCGCCCGGCCCGAAATTGCCGCCGAACTGGCAGGCTCTATCAGTGCCCACGCATCAGGATCTGGAACCGGCTGCTCCGACGCCCCAGGCGCAGCCCGAGCCGAAGAATGCCGGACCTGTTCCCATGGACGACTGGAGCTTGATTCGCACCAAAGATGGCCACGTTGGCTGGGTCCTGACGCGAATGCTCACGATGGCCATCCCGGATGAAGTGGCGCAGTACGCAGAAGGGCATCGCATCACTTCGTACTTTCCGCTCGGGGAAGAGCGCGACGGCGACACGGTGAAGCCGAACTGGTTGTGGACCACGATCGTGAAGGGCCTTGAGCCGTACGAGTTCGACAGCTTCCGCGTATTCGTCTGGAGCCGCAAGCACCATCGCTACGAGACGGCTTACATCGAGCGAAAAGTCGTGGGTCACTTTCCAGTGCTTGTGAACACTTCGGGTTCAGTGCCCAGCTTCACAGTGATTCTCGAAGACGACAGCGGGAAGATGTTCCGCAAGACCTACGCGTTCGAGGGCTACCGCGTCCGCATGGTGAACAAGGAACCGTATGAGGCGCCGGCGCAGGTCGAGCAGCCGCGCCAAGTGGCCAGTGCGCCAGTCCCGCAGCAGGCGAAGCCGTCCTTGTATGCTCGCATGAAGGATCGCGTCAAACACCTGTTCCGCTCAAAATGATTTTCAGGGCGCCCGGAGTTGCAGCGCGCTGGAACGCGAGCGGCGCTTTTCGTAGCGGCAGTATTTCCGAAATCAAGGGCGCAACGTTCACTTTTCCGCTTTGAAGTAACTTGATCGCCGGTCCGAAGCGGCCGCATCGGGATCCGACCAGCGTTATCTCATTCACGATGACCGGTGCGGAATCGATGGGCACGTGACCATGTACTGTCGATTTCATCACGACAGTTCCGCGCGGTTGCGTCATTTGAACGGCGCTGGCCAGCCCTTCACTCGATCCGGTCGCATCGACCACCCACCGATATTCGGCCTTCGGCAATTTGCCAGTCAGCCTTGTGTCGATTCCAGCATTCTCCGCGAGCCGCAGTTTCTCCTTGTGGTGACCGAACTGGTGTACCTCGGCGCCGTGCGCGTGCAACATTTGACCGATCAGCAGTCCTAGTTTTCCATCGCCGAGAACTGCGACTTCAGAGCCCTTTGGGATTCGAACCTGGTCCAGTATCTCGCAGGCCGCCGCCAGTGGCTCGATGAAAACGGCATGTTCGATTGGGATCTCTCGTGGGACGCGCCAGAGATTCTTCTCCGGCAACGTCAGGAACTCGCGAAAGGCCCCGGGATGTTTCACGATGCCCAGCACGGTGCGCTTTGGACAGTGGCGCCCGAGTCCTCGCGCGCACCAATCGCAAGCGCCGCAGGCGAGATTTATCTCCCCGGTAACACGTTGGCCGATCAATCGCGGCGTGTCCGCTTCGACAACCTCGCCGACGAACTCATGACCAGGAATTCCCGAAAAGCCGTAGTAGCCGCGCTGCAGCTCCAGATCCGTATTGCAAATGCCGCCGTAGAGCAGCCGGATTAGAGCAAATCCTTGGGAGCGGCGGGGCTTGGGCCGATCGCGAAGCAGCACGCTGCCGCGATCGAGACGAACGACGAGCATATCGTGGATACTTTAATCATGCTAGCCGAGTTGGCCTGCTTCGAGGAGAAGTGTGGCGCGCGATTTCCCATTACCGATGCGATTTACAATTGTCCGAACTGTGGCGGACTGCTCGAGGCGCGCTTCAACGGAACGGTCAACGCTGCGGCGCTGAAAGAGACCTGGCGGCAGCGGCGCACATGCAACGCCGCGCTCGAACAAAGCGGTGTGTGGCGCTACCGGGAACTGCTTCCTTTCGACGGACAGCACCATCACGTCGTGTCTCTGCGCGAAGGCAACACGCCTGTTCTGAACGCTTCGCGCGCCGCCGAGTACGGCGGCCTTGATCAACTCGCATTCAAGCACCAGGGTTTCAATCCGACTGGTTCCTTCAAAGATAACGGTATGACCTGCGGCGCCACGCAGGCGATCCGTCTTGGGCGCAAGCGCGTGGCGTGCGTGTCCACTGGCAACACGTCCGCGTCGATGGCTGCGTATGCCAGCGCGGCAGGCCTCGATCCGATCGTCTTCATACCGCACGGCAATATATCGTATGGCAAGCTAGCCCAAGCGCTCGAATACGGAGCGCGAACGCTGCAGGTTGAGGCGAACTTCGATCAAATTCTCGCGCTGGTTCGAGCGCTGGCCGACCGTTTGGGCATCTACCTGTTGAACTCCATCAATCCCTTCCGCATCGAGGGGCAGAAGTCGATCATGTTCGAATTGATGGATCAGCGTGACTGGCGCGTGCCGGACTGGATCGTGCTTCCGGGCGGCAACCTCGGCAATACATCGGCATTCGGTAAAGCCCTGCGAGAATTGTTCGACTACGGATTCATTTCCAAGACGCCGAAGCTCGCAGTGATCCAGGCCGAAGGCGCCGCGCCATTCTATACGCTTATGAAACAGGGCGAATTTCACAGCGTTGAGAATCCCAAAACGCTGGCGACCGCGATCCGCATCGGTGACCCGGTATCGTGGCCGAAGGCGCTGCATGAGGTTGCAACTTCTCACGGCCTTGTGGAAAGAGTCAGCGAACAAGAGATCGCCGACGCGAAAGCGATCATCGGCAAGTGCGGGATCGGTTGCGAACCCGCGTCAGCCGCAACACTCGCGGGCATTCGCAAACTCACCGCTGCCGGTGTCATCCGCAGCGACGCAGACGTGGTCGCCGTGCTGACGGGCAATGTTCTCAAGGATCCCGATTACATATATCACTACCACACGGGAAAGCTCAAAGATCCGGACGGCAACCTAATTGCCGCGCGTTTTGCTAACCAGCCTATGGTCGTGCCGAACGATGCGGATGCGATCGCGAAGATCCTGGAGTGACTTGAAGCGCGTTGTTCAATTCTTCCTGTTCACGTTTCTCGTCTCCTGGACCTTCTTCTTCTCTGCCGTCGCGTTTTCTGGTCCAACCATTACCCCGTTCATTTCTGTCCTCGTTTTATTGGGCACGATCACGCCGTCGATCGTGGCGTTGTTGCTATCAGCGATCGAGGGCGGCGCCGGCGCGCTTGCCAGCCGCATCTTGGAAGCCAACGTGGCCCTGCGTTGGTATGCATTCGCCATCTTCTACATGCTCACCGTCAAGCTGCTCGTCGCCCTGGTCTACCGAGCCGCAATGGGAACTTGGCCACGGTTCGGGACCGAGTCGTGGCTGATCATCGCCATCGCGATACTATTCTCTACACCCGTACAGGCTGGCGAGGAATTGGGATGGCGCGGCTATGCGCTGCCCCGGCTCGCGGCGCGGATCGGATATGCCGGCGCGAGCGTGCTCTTGGGAGTGATCTGGGGAATCTGGCATATGCCGCTGTTCTTCGTCGGCGGAACCGATAAATTCGGGCAATCGATCACCGTCTTTGTTCTAGGAACAGCAGCGCTGTCCGTCGCCGTCACCTGGCTCTACGTACACGTCAAGGGTAGCCTGCTGCTCACCATGCTGATGCACTCAGCCGTGAATCAGACGGTCGGGATCGTACCTTCGGCTGATGAAGGCGCCAGGAATCCGTATGCACTAACGAATTCCGTGGTCGCCTGGCTCTCCGTTGCTTTGCTATGGATCTGCTCTGCGTATTTCCTGATACGAATGCGTAAGATTCCGGCCTAATAGCGCTGACGGCGCCCGCCGCCACCACCTTCCCGTCGTCCGCCGCCGCCCCCACCACGTCCTCCTTCGCGCGGGACCATCGGTCGAGCTTCGTTCACTACCAGCGCACGGCCCATCAGCTCACGGCCATTGCAAGTTTCAATCGCACGATTCGCCGCGGCGTCGTCGTTGATTTCCACGAACCCGAAACCACGAGCCTCGCCGGTGAAACGATCGCGCATAACATTGACAGAGTCTACGGTCACTCCTGCCTGACCAAAGAAATCCGTAATATCGGCTTCCGTCGCCGCATAGGCGAGATTCCCTACGAAAAGTTTCATTCGAATTCTCCTTGATTCGCTACAGAGGCAGGTCTACGACCGTGGACTCGAGAACACTAACAGGCCTTAAGCCCTGGGGAAAGACTGACTCCGAAAACATGCCTCCAGTTTCCCAAAGTCCGTCGGGCAGTGTCAAAAGAAACGGCTAGCGCGGAGTGATCAGGCCGCCTAGTTTGTCCTGCTCGGATGCAGTCGTGCGCGGGAATCGTGTTGCGAACGCTTCCAGATACTTGAGTCCGGCGCCAGTGTTGTACAGCACGATTCTTTCGTCTGGCTTGAGAAATCCATTTGCCAGAAGCTTCTTCAACCCGGCAACGCAGGCTCCGCCTTCCGGCGCGGCGAAAATCCCTTCATCCGCGCCCAGCTCAAGGCAAGCGTCGAGCAGTTCTTCGTCGGACACCGCAATGGCCGTACCGCCGCTCTTTCGAACTGCTTCGAGCGACAACGCATCCCCCAGAGGCTTCGGCACGCGCAACCCCGCCGCGACCGTGTGCGCGTTTTCCCAGAACTGGCTTTTCGCTTCGCCGCGTTCAAAGGCGCGTACGATCGGCTGGCACCCTTCTGTTTGAACGGCAATCATCTTCGGCCGCTTGCTGGAGATCCATCCGAGCTGCTCCATCTCACCGAATGCCTTCCACATGCCGATGAGTCCGACACCGCCGCCCGCGGGGTAGAAAATCGCGTCGGGCAGTGTCCAGTTCAATTGTTCCGCAACCTCGTAGCCCATCGTCTTCTTGCCCTCGATGCGGTATGGCTCCTTGAGCGTGCTGACGTCGAACCAGCCTTCCGCATCCTTGCGTTCGGCGACGATACGTCCGCAGTCACTGATCAGGCCGTCGACGAGCGTCACATGCGCGCCGAATGCTTTGCACTCGATGTAGTTCGATTGCGGGACGTCGCGAGGCATAAAGATGTGCGCTTCGATTCCCGCGGCTGCGGCGTACGCCGCCATGGCGCTGGCGGCGTTTCCGGCGGACGGAATGGCGACTTTGTCGATGCCGAGTTCCACGCACATCGAGACTGCGCAAGAAAGGCCGCGCGCTTTGAACGAGCCAGTAGGGTTGATTCCTTCGTCCTTAACCCAAAGATCGTCAGCGCCGAGGCGAGCGCCAAGCTTATCGGTGCGGATGATCGGCGTCATGCCCTCGCCGAGCGACACAATGTCCGCCGGCTCGCGCACCGGCAACACGGGTGCATATCGCCACATGCTGTCAGGCCCTTTGGCAAGGTCTTCGCGGTGCCAGGTTTGTTTCGCCTTTTCCAGATCGTAAAGAACCAGCAGCGGTCCGCCGCATTCGCACAAGTTGTGAATTTTGCCGGCCTCGCGCTGCTTGCCGCAGACGCTGCACTCCAGATGAGTAACGGTGGTCATGTCGAAGCTCGTATGATACCGTTTTCTTGCGATGAAGATTGATTTCAGATCGCTAATCGAGTCGGAAAACTCCGAGCTATACGATATTCATACCCGCGCTCCCGGCCCGCGCGGCACATTGCCGTTAACCCCGGAGATGTTGCTGAACCGGCCGTCGGGCGATTTGTTCGGACTCAGTCAGGACGTGGGGATGGGTTGGGATCCGAGCAGGCTCACCGGTCCGGAAATCCTGATTCTGAGCACACATGGCGGAATTCGCGCGGCGGATGGAACGGCGATCGCGCTCGGTTATCACACCGGGCACTGGGAAGTCGGCCTGCTGATGCAAGAAGCGGCTGCAGAGTTGAAAGCTGCTGGGGCTATTCCGTTCGCAGGCTATTGCACCGATCCCTGCGACGGACGCACACAGGGAACCACCGGAATGTTCGACAGCCTGGCATATCGCAACGACGCTGCAACGGTGTTCCGCAGGTTGATACGCTCCTTGCCGACACGGAGCGGCGTAATCGGTGTAGCGACCTGCGACAAGGGTCTCCCGGCGATGATGATGGCGCTCGCCGGCATGCGGGATTTACCCTGCGTGCTGATTCCAGGCGGCGTCACTCTATTGCCTGAGCAGGGCGAGGATGCAGGCCGAGTGCAGAGCATCGGAGCGCGCTTCGCTCACCATCAGCTCACGCTCGAAGAAGCGTCGGAGATTGGATGCCGTGCCTGCGCATCGCCCGGTGGCGGTTGCCAATTCCTCGGTACTGCGGCCACGTCGCAGGTAGTTGGTGAAGCACTCGGATTATCTCTGCCCCACTCGGCGCTAGCGCCTTCAGGACACCCGATTTGGCTGGATATGGCGCGCCGATCGGCCCGCGCCATCTTAGCAATGGAATCGCGCGGGCTTCGAATCAAGGACGTCCTAACCGAAGCGTCGGTCCAGAACGCCATGGTGGTGCATGCCGCGTTTGGTGGATCTACCAACTTGATCCTGCATCTTCCCGCCATCGCGCACGCCGCAGGGTTGCGGCGTCCTACGGCGGAGGATTGGGCTGCGGTGAACCGCAAGGTTCCGCGGCTGGTGGATGTGCTGCCGAACGGTCCCCGCAATCATCCGACAGTTCAGGTTTTCCAGGCGGGCGGAGTCCCTGAAGTGATGCTGCACTTACGTCGCGCCCGGCTGCTGCAGACAGACGCGCTGACGGTCTCAGGCGAGCCGCTGGGCCGCGTTCTGGATTGGTGGGAGAACTCTGAGCGCCGTATGGTGTTGCGCCAACGATTGCAGCAGCGCGACGGCGTCGATCCGGCCGATGTAATATTTGATCCAGATTCCGCGCATCGCCGTGGTCTGACGTCGACCGTCTGCTTCCCGCACGGGAATCTGGCGCCACAAGGCTCTGTGATCAAGAGCACAGCGATTGATCCGAGCGTGGTGGACTCAGACGGAATGTACCGCAAGATCGGACCGGCACGTGTCTTCTTGACGGAAGCGGCAACCATCGCCGCCATCAAAAATGGCAGCATCAAGGCAGGTGACGTCATTGTGCTCATGTGCCGCGGCCCCATGGGTGCGGGCATGGAGGAGATCTACCAAGTAACTGCCGCGCTCAAACACCTCGATTTTGGCAAGCACGTAGCGCTTCTGACCGACGCGCGCTTCAGCGGCGTCTCCACGGGCGCATGCATCGGGCACATCTCCCCGGAAGCTTTGGCCGGCGGGCCGATCGGCAAAGTACTCGATGGCGATTTGATCGAAATCGTCATCGACCGCGCGATCCTCGACGGCAGCGTGAACCTAGTCACCAAGGATGGCGGCCGCGCGGGAGGCGATCAGTTACTTCGAGAACGGCCGCTGCGTAAGGACTTGACGCGCGATCCTGCACTCACGGACGACACGCGACTGTGGTCCTTGTTGCAAGACGTCAGCGGAGGCACGTGGGGCGGGGCGGTCTTTGATGTAAAGGAAATCGAACGAGTGATTGAGGCAGGCCGTAAGGCGCTGAGATATGCCGGGTCAGACTGCGCAAAATAAGCGCCGTTCCCGCCGATGGGTACGCACGATTCTAATCGTTGGATTGGCGTCGCTGACTTCGTTCTATGTGGCCTGCGCTTTGTGTGTCCTGGGCCTGCGCTGGATCGATCCTCCGACCACGGCAGTCCAAATCGAGCGCCGCCTTAGCGCCTGGCGCCAGCACAAGAGCTACAAGAAGCGCTATCAGTTTGTTCCGATGTCCCGTATTTCGCTCAATCTCCAGCACGCGGTGGTAGCCGCCGAAGATGGCCGCTTCCGCATCCATCACGGGTTCGATTGGGTCGAAATGCAGAAGGTCATCCAGCAGGATATGGAGCGGCACAAACTCGGACGGGGCGGCTCGACGATCACCCAACAATTGGTGAAGAACCTGTTTCTGTCGACGGAGCGCTCGCTCTTGCGCAAGGGCGCTGAATTCACGCTTGTTCCGATCGTCGAGGGTTTGCTGACCAAGGATCGCATCCTCGAGCTTTACCTGAACGTGATCGAGTGGGGGCCGGGAATCTACGGCGCGCAAGCTGCATCCGAGTTCTACTACCATGTGCCGGCCTCTGATCTAGACCGCGAAAGGTCTGCTCGGCTGGCCGCTGTGATTCCGGCACCGCTCCGCTGGAAGCCGGCGCAAATGAACGAGTACACCGCGGAGATCCTCGATCGTATGTCGAAGACTGGCTGGTAACCGCTAATGGATTCCCACGTGTCCACGAATCGATTGCAGCAGCTTCGCCGAATCAAACCCGACGCCATCCTTGAAGACGAGCGTGACTTTTTCGATATCTGCGATTTTCTGCGCCGGATTGCCGTCGATGACCACCAGGTCAGCCTGCTTGCCCGCAGCGATCGAGCCGATCTTGTCGTCCAGGCCCAGGAACTTCGCGCCGTTCAGACTGGCGATTCGGATCGCTTCGGATGGAGTGAACCCGCCCTCCACGAGTAGCTCAACATTGCGTTGATCGCCGAAACCGGCGAGCGCGCTTCCATTACCTGTAGGATCGCAGCCGGCCATCAGCAAGCCGCCAGCCTTGACGAACGCGCGCTCGAACTCGACCTCTTTCTTCACCCGCAGCCCGCTCTGCGTCCGCGCCTGCTCTGCGCCCCGTTCGCGGCCGACCATGTAGTTGAGCGAAACGGTCGGCGCGAGTGCATCCAGGAATCGCGGCTGTAACGGCGGGGCATTTTCAAAAACTGCCAGTGTTGAGGTAACGGCGACCTTGTGCTGTACCAGCTCGCGAATGGTCTGCTGGACCGGCTCGCTGTTGATATCGAGCCTTGCCAGATCCTGGGCCGTAGCTGGCGGGCATACATCGGGCTGCTTGTTGGGATTGAATTCCGAATCGACGACGATACCGTGCTCCAGGTTATCGATGCCCAGCGCGGCAGCTTCTCGGAATCCCACCGAGCACAGATGGCCGGTAATCTTCAATCCACGGGCGTGCGCCGTCATCAGGGCCGCCTCCAGCTCGCCGCGCGTGATGTGCATGTAAGCCTTGAAGGAGTGGGCTCCCATGCTGGCCCAATACTCGACGAAATGGCGGGCGTCCTCGGGCGAGTTCAGTTCGGCCATTTGCGGAGCAAAACTGCCATGTCCTTCCAGGTACCCGACGGTGATGAGCATCTTCGGCCCTGGCATGCGGCCTTCATCGATCATCTTTTTCAGATTCAGGTCTGTATACGGCTCGAGCGTGCCGGCCGTGCGGGCGGTAGTGACCCCCGTCGCCAGGTATAGCCGTGGGAAGGTCATGCCCTGTTCGATGTACAGCGGAACGCCTTCGAACGACGGGTAGAACAGATGCTCGTGCATGCCTACGAGGCCGGGAATCACGGTGTGATTGGCCAGGTTCATCCGCTGAGCGCCTGAAGGGATCTGAGCCTGCGCGGCGGAGGCGACGGACTGAATGCGGCCATGATCGATCACAATCGTCTGATCTTCCTGCGGCGCGGCGCCCGTGCCATCGATGACGCGGACATGCTCCAGCGCGATAACCGGCGCATCCACCGCCACAAAGGGCTTCACCCCCGGCGTGAATTGGCCTTGAGCCAGCACGCAGGCGGCACTTGCAGCCAACACAATCGATAAACGTTCCAGCATACGATCAAGAAGTATATCGGATCGTTCAGTGGCCCGGCTTCAAGATAAGATAGGATTCCTGTCCGTGGTGACCGTCAAGACGATCCAACGCGCGATCCTGTTGCTTGGCCTTTCCGCCGTCTGCACCGTCCGCGCACAAGAACCGCCTGAGCCGATCAAAGTGGACGTCGATGTGGTCAACGTCCTATGCACGGTTTACGACAACAAGGGCGCGCTGGTAAGAGATCTCAAAAAGGACGATTTCGAGATCCGCGAAGAAGGCCGCCGTCAGGAGATTCGATACTTTGGGCAGGACATGAACCTGCCGTTGACGGTAGCGCTGCTCGTGGACGTCAGCGGAAGTGTTAGGACCTTTGTCGAGACAGAGAAGGCCACTGCCGAGAAGTTTCTGCGCGAAGTCATCCGACCGGGGGACCAGGCGTTGCTGGTTGGGTTTTCCAGCACGGTAATTCTGTGGCAGGATCTCACTTCCTCCGTCGAGTCCCTCCAGGCCAGCCTCGAG
>Ga0335069_10004975_pt1 | contig 19574 bp, 19 predicted proteins | sample Lox_Sample_11_FD_206714 | JGI IMG/M metagenome (GOLD analysis project Ga0335069, IMG submission 206714) | Soil microbial communities from Loxahatchee National Wildlife Refuge, Florida, United States - Lox_Sample_1.1 | ecosystem: Environmental > Terrestrial > Soil > Wetlands | place: USA... | reverse complement strand
AACACCTCGCCCTGGTCCTCGCTGTAGGTCTGCGGGCCGAGGCGCTCGGACAGGCCCCATTTCGTGACCATGTTGCGCGCCAGGTCGGTCGCCCGCTCGATGTCGTTGGACGCGCCGGTGGTGATCGACTCCTTGCCGAACACGAGCTCCTCGGCCACGCGGCCGCCGTACAGCGTCGCGATGCGGCTCTCGAGGCGGCGCTTGGAGGTGCTGTAGCGGTCCTGCTCCGGCAGGAACATCGTGACGCCGAGCGCCATGCCGCGCGGGATGATCGTCACCTTGTAGACCGGGTCGTGCTCGGGCACGTTGAGGCCGACGATCGCGTGCCCCGCCTCGTGGTAGGCGGTGAGGCGCTTCTCCTCCTCGCTCATGACCATCGAGCGCCGCTCGGCGCCCATCATGATCTTGTCCTTGGCGCGCTCGAACTCCTCCATCGACACGACGCGGCGGTTGCCGCGCGCGGCGAACAGCGCCGCCTCGTTGACGAGGTTGGCGAGGTCGGCGCCCGAGAATCCCGGCGTGCCGCGCGCGATGACCAGCGGCTTGACGTCGTCCGCGACCGGCACCTTGCGCATGTGGACCCTGAGGATCTGCTCGCGGCCGCGCACGTCCGGCAGCGGTACGACCACCTGGCGGTCGAAGCGGCCCGGGCGCAGCAGCGCCGGGTCGAGCACGTCCGGACGGTTGGTCGCGGCGATGACGATGATGCCCTCGTTGCCCTCGAAGCCGTCCATCTCGACCAGCAGCTGGTTCAGCGTCTGCTCGCGCTCGTCGTGACCGCCGCCGAGGCCGGCGCCGCGGTGCCGGCCGACGGCGTCGATCTCGTCGATGAAGATGATGCACGGCGCGTGCTTCTTGGCCTGCTCGAACATGTCGCGCACGCGCGAGGCGCCGACGCCGACGAACATCTCGACGAAGTCCGAGCCCGAGATCGTGAAGAACGGCACCTTCGCCTCGCCGGCGATCGCGCGCGCCAGGAGCGTCTTGCCGGTGCCGGGGCTGCCCACCATCAGCACGCCCTTCGGGATCTTGCCGCCGAGCTTCTGGAACTTGGCGGGGTCCTTGAGGAAGTCGACGATCTCCTTGACCTCTTCCTTCGCTTCCTCGACGCCGGCGACGTCGGCGAAGGTCACGTTGACCTGGTCCTCGTTCAGCAGCCGGGCGCGGCTCTTGCCGAAGCTCATCGCGCCGCGGCCGCCCGCGCCGCCCTGCATCTGGCGCATGAAGTACACCCAGACGCCGATCAGCAGCAGGATCGGGAACGACGACACGAACAGCTGCATCAGCATGCCCTGCCGCTCGGGCGGCGCGGCGCGGAACTTGACGCCGTGCTTCTGCAGCGCGCCGATCAGCTGGGTGTTGTCGGTCTCGGGGCTGTAGGTGACGTACGGCTCGCCATTGCCGCGCGCGCCGGTGATCGTCTCGCCCTTGATCTCCGCGTCGCGGATCGCGTTGTTGTCGACCTCGGTCAGGAACTGCGAGTACGGGATCTCGGGACTCGAGCCGGTGCGCGCGCTGAAGTTCGAAAACACCGCGAGCAGCACTACCGCGATGACCACCCAGAGGATGATGTTCTTCGTCAGGTCGTTCAAAGAGAGCTCCGTGCAGTGCTCGAGGCCGGCATTCCCAACCGACGCTACAGGATACGCCTGCCGCTCGCCAGCAGGTACATCTCGGCGCTGCGCGCGCGCGACGCCGGTGGCTTCTTCATGCGGACCTTCTCGAATTCCCGCCGCACGGCGCGCAGCAATTCGTCGAAGCCCGCTCCCTGAAACACCTTGGCGAGCAGCACGCCACCCGGCCTTAACACTTCCCGGCTGAACTCGAGGGCGAGCTCGGCGAGATGCAGCTGGCGCGGCTGGTCGACAGCATCGATGCCGGACATATTGGGGGCCATGTCGGACATCACAAGATCCACCGGCCGGCCGCCGAGCGCCTGCTTCAGGGCCGCGAGCGGCGCCGCCTCGCGAAAGTCGCCGAGGATGAAGGTCACCCCGGGCAGCGCATCCATCGGCAGGATGTCCAGTGCAAACACAGAACCCTTACCATTCAATGCCTTGGCCGCGTACTGGCTCCAGCCGCCCGGCGCCGCCCCGAGATCGACCACGACCATCCCTGGCTTTAGGAGGTGCTCGGCGGCGTCAAGTTCCTCGAGCTTGAAGGCTGCCCTCGAGCGCAGGCCCTCCTTGCGGGCGCGCTGGACGTAGGCGTCGGAGTGGTGCTCCTTGAGCCACTGCTCGCTCGACTTGCTGCGCTTTGCCATCGTCGCCTCGCACCGTGGCCGCCCCGGCCGTCCCTATAATGTGCGCATGCAGCTGAACGAACGCCAGAAGAAGCACCTGCGCCGGCTCGGACACCCGCTGCACCCGCTGGTCACGCTCGGCAACGCCGGGCTCACCGACGGCGTCGCCGCCGAGCTCGAGCGCGCGCTCGCCGATCACGAGCTCGTCAAGGCCCGGGCCCGGCTCGGCGACCGCGAGGCCCGCGACGCCGCCTTCGCGTCGCTCGCGACGCGCACCTCGAGCACGCTCGTGCAGCGCATCGGCAACGTCGCGCTGTTCTTCCGCCCGAACCCGAAGCTGACGCGGATCGTGCTGCCGGACTAGGTGCGCAGCTCGCGCACCAGCGCGACCGTGACCCAGACCGCCGCCGCCCAGTACAGCGCGCTCGCGAGCGCGTGCCAGGCGGCGAACGCCGACGCCCCGCCGGCGCCGGCCGCGCGCGCGGCGTCGAGGAGCGGCCGCACCCCGAAGTGGCTCGCCGCGAGCAGCAGCGCCGGACCGACCGCCGCCGCGCGCCCGCCCGGCGGCGCCGCCGGCGCGCGCGGCGCGAGCGCGACGAGCGCCGCCGCGATGGCCGCCGAGAGCGCCGTCGCGATGCCGAACAGCGCCCCGGCGACGGTGCCCGCGAGGTGGCGGTCGTCGAGCACGGCGAACAGCGCCGGCGCGACGACCGCGCCGAGCGTCAGCAGCAGGCCGGCCCAGAATGCGAGCAGCAGCCGGCGCGCCAGCCTCACTCGTAGCGGACCGCGACGATCTCGTAGGAGCGCACGCCGCCGGGCGCCTGCACCTCGACGGTGTCGCCCTCCTCCTTGCCGACCAGCGCGCGCGCGATCGGCGAGGTGACCGCGATCAGCCCCTGGCGGATGTCGGCCTCGTCCTCGCCGACCACCTGGTAGGTGACGCGCACGCCGTCCTCGGTGCCCTCGAGCTCGACGGTGGTGCCGAACACGACCTTGCCGGTCTGCGGCAGCTTCGAGACGTCGATGATCTCGGTGTGCGACAGGCGGTGCTCGATCTCCTTGATGCGGCCCTCGATGAAGCCCTGCTGGTCGCGGGCCGCGTGGTACTCGGCGTTCTCGGACAGGTCGCCGTGGCCGCGCGCCTCGGCGATCGCCTTGATCACGGCCGGGCGCTCCTCGGACTTCAGGCGCTTGAGCTCCGCGCGCAGGCGCTCCGCGCCGCGCACGGTGATGGGACTGCGCTTCACGCCACCAACTCCTTGTGCAGGTCCTGCAGCCGGTTCACCTCGACCTCGTCGAGGTGGTCGAGCGCGTCACAGGTCGCGCGCGCCGCGGGCACGGTCGTGTAGTAGGTCACCTTGCGCGCCACCGCCTCGCGCCGGATCGAGCGCGACTCGCGCACCGCCTGCTTGCCTTCGGTCGTGTTGACGATCAGGTCGATCTCGTCGTTCTTGATCATGTCGACGATGTGCGGTCGGCCCTCGCGCACCTTGAGCGCCCGGCGGCAGGCGATGCCGGCGGTCTCGAGCGCGCGCGCCGTGCCCTCGGTCGCGACCAGCTCGAAGCCGCGCGCGATCAGCTCGCGCGCCAGCGCCACCGCGCCCGGCTTGTCGCGCTCGCGCACCGACAGCAGGCACACGCCGCGCCTCGGCAGCACCACGCCCGAGCCGCTCTGGGCCTTGGCGTAGGCCTCGCCGAAGGTGCGGCCGGTGCCCATGACCTCGCCGGTCGACTTCATCTCCGGCCCGAGGATCGGGTCGGCCTCGGGGAACTTCGCGAACGGGAACACCGACTCCTTGACCGAGTAGTACGCCGGCACGCGCTCCTCGCTCGCGCCCTGCTCCCGGAGCGAGCGGCCGGTCATGACGCGCGCCGCGATCTTGGCGAGCGGCCGGCCGGTCGCCTTGGAGACGAACGGCACGGTGCGCGAGGCGCGCGGGTTGACCTCGAGCACGTAGACGACGCCGTTCTGGATCGCGAACTGCACGTTCATCAGGCCGATCACGTTCAGCGCCTGCGCCATGCGCCGCGTCTGCTCGCGCAGCTCCGCCTGGGTCTTCGCCGTCAGCGCGTACGGCGGCAGCGAGCACGAGGAGTCGCCGGAGTGCACGCCGGCCTGCTCGATGTGCTCCATGATGCCGCCGATCAGCACGTCGGTGCCGTCGCAGATCGCGTCGACGTCCACCTCGGTCGCGAGGTCGAGGAAGCGGTCGAGCAGCACCGGACTGTCGTTGGAGACCTTGACCGCCTCGTTCATGTAGGTGCGCAGGTCGTCCTCGTTGAACACGACCTCCATCGCCCGGCCGCCGAGCACGTAGGACGGGCGCACCACCAGCGGGTAGCCGACCTCGCGCGCCAGCTGCACCGCCTGCTCCTCGGCGCGCGCGGTGGCGTTGGCCGGCTGCTTCAGGCCGAGCGTCTGGATCAGCTGCTGGAAGCGCTCGCGGTCCTCGGCGACGTCGATCGATTCCGGCGTCGTGCCGATGATCGGCGCGCCGGCCGCGGCCAGCGCGCGCGCGAGCTTGAGCGGCGTCTGGCCGCCATACTGGACGATCACGCCCTCGGGCTTCTCCTTGGCGATGATCTCCATGACGTCCTCGAAGGTCAGCGGCTCGAAGTACAGCCGGTCCGAGGTGTCGTAGTCGGTCGAGACGGTCTCCGGGTTGCAGTTGACCATGATCGTCTCGAAGCCGTCCTCGCGCAGCGCGAGCGCGGCGTGCACGCAGCAGTAGTCGAACTCGATGCCCTGGCCGATGCGGTTCGGGCCGCCGCCGAGGATCACGATCTTGCGGCGCCCGGTCGGGTTCGCCTCGCACTCGTCCTCGTAGGTGGAGTAGAGGTACGCGGTCGTGGTCGCGAACTCGGCGGCGCAGGTGTCGACCCGCTTGTAGACGGGGTGCAGCCCGTAGGCGTGGCGGCGCTTCCTGATCACCGACTCCTCGACGCCGAGCAGCCTGGCGAGGCGCGCGTCCGAGAAGCCCTTGCGCTTCAGCTGCCGCAGACGCGCCTGCTCGAGCTGCGCGAGTCCGCCGTCGCGCACCTGCGCCTCCTCGCGCACCAGGTCCTCGATCTGCGCCAGGAACCACGGGTCGATGCCGGTCAGCTCGTTGAGCTTCGCGATCGGCCAGCCGGCGCGGAACGCGTCGGCCACGTACAGCAGCCGGTTGGCGCCCGGATGGCGCAGTTCCGCGACCAGGAGCGCCTCGCGCTCCTCGTTGAGCGGGAACTGCAGCTGCTCCTCGAAGCCGGCGAGGCCGGTCTCGAGGCTCCTGAGCGCCTTGTGCAGCGACTCCTGCAGCGTCCGGCCGATCGCCATCGCCTCGCCGACCGACTTCATCTGCGTCGTCAGGCGCGTGTTCGCGCCCGGAAACTTCTCGAAGGTGAAGCGCGGGACCTTGGTGACGACGTAGTCGATCGCCGGCTCGAACGAGGCCGGGGTCGCGCCGCCCGTGATCTCGTTCTTGAGCTCGTCGAGCGTGTAGCCGATCGCGAGCTTGGCGGCGACCTTGGCGATCGGGAAGCCGGTGGCCTTCGAGGCCAGCGCCGAGGAGCGCGACACGCGCGGGTTCATCTCGATGACCAGCACGCGCCCGTCCTTCGGGCTGATCGCGAACTGCACGTTCGAGCCGCCGGTGTCGACGCCGATCTTGCGCAGCACCGCGATCGAGGCGTTCCTGAGCCGCTGGTACTCCTTGTCGGTCAGCGTCTGCGAGGGCGCGACCGTGATCGAGTCGCCGGTGTGCACGCCCATGGGGTCCAGGTTCTCGATCGAGCAGACGATGATGCAGTTGTCCGAGGAGTCCCGGACCACCTCCATCTCGTACTCCTTCCAGCCGAGCACCGACTCCTCGAGCAGCACCTCGCTGGTGGGCGAGGCGTCGAGGCCGCGCGCGACGATGGTCTCGAACTCCTCGCGGTTGTAGGCGATCCCGCCGCCCGAGCCGCCGAGCGTGAACGACGGCCGGATCACCGTCGGATAGCCGATCTCGGCCTGCACCGCCAGCGCCTCCTCGAGGCTGTGCGCGATCATCGCGCGCGGCGTCTCGAGGCCGATGTCGCGCATCGCGTTGCGGAACAGCTCGCGGTCCTCCGCCATGTCGATCGCCTCGCGCGAGGCGCCGATCAGCTCGCAGGCGAACTTGTCGAGCACGCCCTCGCGCACCAGGTCGAGCGCGCAGTTGAGCGCCGTCTGGCCGCCCATCGTCGGCAGCAGCGCGTCGGGCCGCTCCTTCTCGATGATCCGCGCCACCGTGCGCCAGTGCACCGGCTCGATGTAGATGGCGTCGGCCATCTCGGGGTCGGTCATGATCGTCGCCGGGTTGGAGTTCACCAGCACCACCCGGTAGCCCTCCTCGCGCAGCGCCTTGCAGGCCTGGGCGCCGGAGTAATCGAACTCGCAGGCCTGGCCGATGATGATCGGGCCGGCGCCGATGATGAGGACGCTCTTGATGTCGGTGCGCTTCGGCATGGGTCGGTCTTCGGTTCCTCAGCCTTCGGCGACGCCGGTCTGCTCCGGCGCCGCCTTGGTGACCTCGCGCGCGCGCAGCTGGGACTGCAGGCGGCGCAGCATCAGGTGCACGAAGTGCTCGAACAGCCCGGCGACGTCGTGCGGCCCCGGGCTCGCCTCCGGGTGGCCCTGGAAGCTGAAGGCCGCCCGGTCGGTGAACTCGAGTCCCTGCAGCGAGCCGTCGAACAGCGAGCGGTGGGTCGCGCGCACGTTCGGCGGCAGCGTCGACTCCTCGACCGCGAAGCCGTGGTTCTGGCTCGTGATCAGCACCCGCCCGGTGTCGAGCTCCTGCACCGGGTGGTTGGCGCCGTGGTGGCCGAACTTCATCTTGACGGTGCGCCCGCCCGCGGCGAGACCGAGCAGCTGGTGGCCGAGGCAGATGCCGAACACCGGCACGTCGGTCGCGAGGAACTCCTTGATCGCCGCGATCGCGTAGTCGCAAGGCTCGGGGTCGCCGGGGCCGTTCGACAGGAAGATGCCGTCCGGGCTCATCGCCAGCGTCGTCTCGGCCGGCGTCTGCGCCGGCACCACGGTCACGCGGCAGCCGTGATCGGCGAGCAGCCTCAGGATGTTGCGCTTGATGCCGTAGTCGTAGGCGACCACGTGCAGGCGCTGCGCGGCGCGCACCGGCCGCTCGGCGGCGCCGTTGAAGTGCGTGCCGTCGTTCCACTGGTAGGGGCGCTTGGCCGAGACCACCTTGGCGAGGTCCATGCCCTTGAGGCCCGGGAACTTCTTCGCGGCGCGCACCGCGGCCGCGGCGTCGACGGTCTCGCCGGTCATGATGCAGCCGGCGAGCGCGCCCTTCTCGCGCAGGATCCGCGTCAGCTGGCGGGTGTCGATGTCGGCGATCGCGACCAGCTTGCCGCGCTTCAGGAAGCTCTGCAGCGACTCGGCCGCGCGCCAGCTCGAGTGCAGCAGCGGCAGGTCGCGGATCACGAGGCCGGCCGCGTAGATCGCCGCGGCCTCGAGGTCCTCGGGGGTCGCGCCGGTGTTGCCGATGTGCGGGTACGTCAGCGTGACGATCTGGCGGCTGTAGGACGGGTCGGTCAGGATCTCCTGATACCCGGTCATCGCCGTATTGAAGACTACCTCGCCGGTCGAGTTGCCCTTGGCGCCGATGGAAATACCCCGGAAGACCGTGCCGTCTTCCAGGGCGAGTACTGCGGGCGTCGTCAAGGCTCACTCCCGTGGCGAGTCATCCCTCGCGGGGCGTAACCACCGGTTCTGGGCCGCAGATGCGCAAAGCGGGTGGAGCCTTGGTGAAGACTCCGCCCGCTTCAGTCGTTACGGCGTGGATTTCCGATCCGGGCCGGTATTTTACGACAGCGGCCTGCGCCGCACCAGCCCGGCAAGCGATCCCGGTCAGCCGAAACCGAGGACGTTGCCCATCGTGTAGCGCCCGGCGGCCCGGCCGCGCAGCCACTCGGCGGCACGCAGCGCGCCGTAGGCGAAGGTCATCCGGTCGTGCGCGCGGTGCGTGAGCTCGAGCCGCTCGCCCGGCCCCGCGTACAGCACCGTGTGCTCGCCGACGATGTCGCCGCCTCGCAGCACCGCGAAGCCGATCGAGCCCGCGCGCCGCGGCCCGGCGGCGGTGCCGCGCGCGGCCGCGGCCACCTCCTTGAGCTCCTCGCCGCGCCCGGCGGCGGCGGCCTCGCCGAGCCGCAGCGCCGTCCCCGAGGGGGCGTCGACCTTGTAGCGGTGATGCGCCTCCAGCACCTCGATGTCGTACTCCGGCGGCAGCGCGGCAGCAGCCCGCTCAACGAGTTGCGACAGCAAGTTAATGCCGAGGCTCGTGTTCGGGGCGACGAGCAGCGCGATCCGCGCGACCGCGGCGTCGATCGCGGCCAGGGTGGCACCATCGAGGCCGGTGGTGCCGACCAGCAGCGGGCAGCCGCGGGCGACGCAGGCCGCGAGGTTGCCGCGCACGGCGTCGGCCACGGTGAAGTCGAGCGCCACCTCGGCGCGCGCGAGAGCCGCCGCGGGCTCGGCGGTCACCACCGTGCCGAACCGGCGGTTGAGGCCGGCGACGTCGCCGGCGTCGGCGCCGAGCGCGGGGCTCTCGGGCGAGGCGAGCGCGCCGACCAGCTCGAACTCGGTGCTGTCGTGGATCGCGTGGATGAGGCTGCGGCCCATGCGCCCGGTCGCGCCGAGCACCGCGACGCGCACCGGCGGCAGCGCGGCGGGCGGCGCGCTCACCGGCTGATGCCCTCGAAGAACTTCTTGACGCCGTCGAGCCAGGTGGCCTCGCGCGGGTTGTGGTGCTTGGGGTTCTTCTTGAGCGAGGCGTCGAGCTTCTTCAGGAGGTCGCGTTGCTCGGCCGACAGGTTGACGGGCGTCTCGACCACGACCCGGCAGTAGAGGTCGCCGGTGGCCCCGCCGCGCACCGGCCGCACGCCCTTGCCCTTGAGGCGGAACACCCGCCCGGACTGGGTCTCGGTCGGCACCTTGATCGAGGCGTGCCCGCCGAGCGTCGGCACCTCGACCTCGCCGCCGAGCGCCGCGATCGTGAACGCGACCGGCACCTCGCAGGAGAGGTCCGCGCCCTCGCGCTCGAATATCTCGTGCTTCCTGACCGCGACCTCGACGTACAGGTCGCCCGGCGGACCGCCGTTGCGGCCGGCCTCGCCCTCGCCCGAGAGGCGGATGCGATCGCCGCTGTCGACGCCGGCCGGCACCTTGACCTGCAGCGTGCGCGGGCGGCGCACGCGGCCCTGCCCGTAGCAGCTGTCGCAGGGCTGCTCGATGATGCTGCCGCGGCCCTTGCAGCGCGGGCAGGTCTGCTGGACGGCGAAGAAGCCCTGTTGCATCCGCACCTGGCCGACGCCGCCGCAGGTCGTGCAGCGCACCGGGGTGCTGCCCTTGGCGGCGCCGCTGCCTGAGCAGGTCTCGCACTCGCTGAGCGTCGTCAGCTCGATCTCGGCGGCATGGCCGAACACCGCCTGCTCGAGGTCGAGCTCGAGCTCGTAGCGCAGGTCCGCGCCGCGAAACACCTGCCGGCCGCCCCGGCGCCCGCCGCCGAAGATGTCGCCGAACACCTCGCCGAAGATGTCGCCGAAGACCTCGCCCGGGTCCACGCCCTGGCCGCGGCCGGGCTCGAGGCCGGCGTGGCCGAACTGGTCGTAGGCGGCCCGCTTCTGCGGGTCGGAGAGCACCTCGTAGGCCTCCTTGGCCTCCTTGAAGGACTCCTCGGCCGAGGTGTCGCCGGAGTTGCGGTCCGGATGGTGCTTCATCGCGAGCCGGCGGTAGGCCTTCTTGATCTCGGCGTCGCTCGCGGTCCGCTCGAGCTCAAGGACCTGGTAGTAGTCGCGCTTCGCCATGCACCCTCAGCTCCCCCACGAGCGCGCCGCCGCAGGTCGGCGACCTGCGGCGGCGGTTCTCTTCATAGCGGACCGGGAGCCCTCAGGCCTTGCGGTCCTTGCCCTTCACTTCCTCGAACTCGGCGTCGAGCACGTCCTCGTTGGCGGGCTTGGCACCGCCGCCCGCGGCGGCGCCGGCGGCCGCCTCGGCACCGGCGGCGCCGGCGGCGGAGGCGCGCTGCAGCACCTCACCGGCGGCGCTCGACAGCGCCTCGGCCTTGCGGTCGATCGTGTCCTTGTCGTCGGCGCCCATCGCCTTCTTCAGGTCGCCGAGCGCGGACTCGATCTTGGCGCGGTCCTCGCCGCCCACCTTCTCGCCGAGATCCTTGAGCGACTTCTCGACCTGGTGCGCGAGCGCATCGGCGCGGTTGCGGGTCTCGACCAGCTCGCGGAACTTCTTGTCCTCGGCGGCGTGCGCCTCGGCGTCCTTGACCATCCGCTTGATCTCGTCCTCGGAGAGGCCCGAGGAGGCCTTGATGACGATCTTCTGCTCCTTGCCCGTGCCCTTGTCCTTGGCGGACACGTGCAGGATGCCGTTGGCGTCGATGTCGAAGGTCACCTCGATCTGCGGCATGCCGCGCGGCGCCGGCGGGATGTCGGAGAGGTCGAAGCGGCCGAGCGACTTGTTGTCGGAGGCCTTGTCGCGCTCGCCCTGCAGCACGTGGATCGTCACCGCCGGCTGGCTGTCGTCGGCCGTCGAGAACACCTGGGTCGCCTTGGTCGGGATCGTGGTGTTCTTCTCGATCAGCTTGGTCATGACGCCGCCGAGGGTCTCGATGCCGAGCGACAGCGGCGTGACGTCGAGCAGCAGCACGTCCTTGACCTCGCCCGACAGCACGCCGCCCTGGATCGCGGCGCCGACGGCCACCGCCTCGTCCGGGTTCACGTCCTTGCGCGGCTCCTTGCCGAAGAAGTCCTTGACCGCCTTCTGCACCAGCGGCATGCGGGTCTGGCCGCCGACCAGGATCACCTCGGCGATGTCGCCCATCGAGATGCCGGCGTCCTTGACCGCGGTGCGGCACGGGCCGATGGTGCGGGTCACGAGGTCCTCGACCAGCGACTCGAGCTTGGCGCGGGTCAGCTTGACGTTGAGGTGCTTGGGGCCGGACGCGTCGGCCGTGATGTACGGCAGGTTGATGTCGGTCTGCTGGCTCGAGGACAGCTCGATCTTGGTCTTCTCGGCCGCCTCCTTGAGGCGCTGCATCGCGAGCGGGTCCTTGCGCACGTCGACGCCGGACTCCTTGCGGAACTCGTCGGCGATGTAGTCGATCACCCGCCGGTCGAAGTCCTCGCCGCCGAGGAAGGTGTCGCCGTTGGTGGACAGCACCTCGAACTGGCGCTCGCCGTCGACCGCGGCGATCTCGATGATCGAGATGTCGAAGGTGCCGCCGCCCAGGTCGTAGACCGCGATCTTGCGGTCGCCGGCGGCCTCCTTGTCGAGGCCGTAGGCGAGCGCGGCCGCGGTCGGCTCGTTGATGATGCGCTTGACGTTGAGGCCGGCGATGCGGCCGGCGTCCTTGGTCGCCTGGCGCTGCGAGTCGTTGAAGTACGCAGGCACCGTGATCACGGCCTCCGTGACCGCCTCGCCGAGGTAGTCCTCGGCGGTCTTCTTCATCTTCATGAGCACGCGCGCCGAGACCTCCGGCGGGGCGATCTTCTTGCCCTGCGCCTCGACCCAGGCGTCGCCGTTGTCGGCCTTGACGACCTTGTAGGGCACGAGCCCGACGTCCTTCTGCACGACGTCGTCGGCGAACTTGCGGCCGATCAGCCGCTTGACCGCGTACAGCGTGTTCTGCGGGTTGGTGACCGCCTGGCGCTTGGCCGACTGCCCGACCAGCACCTCGTCGTCCTTGGTGAAGGCGACGATCGAGGGGGTCGTGCGGTCGCCCTCGCTGTTCTCGATGACCTTGGGCTTGCCGCCCTCCATGATCGCCACGCACGAGTTGGTCGTGCCGAGGTCGATGCCAATCACTTTGCCCATGGCTGTGCTCCTGAAGCGGATCCGGAATTCGTTATGGCCTAGATGTGGCCGCGGCGCCGCTTCTCAAGCGTCCGGGGCCCGGGCGACGATGACCCGCGCCGGCCGCAGCACCCGGCCGTTCAGCACGTAGCCCTTCTGGATCGTGCGCAGCACGGTGTTGGGCGGCTGGGCGGCGCTCGGCTCGGCCAGCATCGCCTCGTGCTCGGCCGGGTTGAAGGCCCCGCCGGCGGGGTCGAGCTCGGCGATGCCGGCCTTCTCGAAGGCCTTCAGGAGCAGCCGGTGGGTCGCCGCCTGGCCCTCCAGGAGGCTCTTGGCGTCCGCGTGCTGGGCGTTCGCGAGCGCGAGCTCGAAGCCGTCCAGGGCCGGCAGGAGCTCCTGCGCGAAGCGCTCGACGGCGTAGTTGCGGGTGGTCTCGAGGTCGCGCGCGGCGCGCTTTCTGAAGTTGTCGAACTCCGCGAGTACGCGCACGTACTGATTGAAGTTCTCCTCGGCCTTCTGGCGCGCGGTGGCGAGCTCCTGCTCGAGGGCCGCGAGATCCGGGCGGAAGGCGTCACCGTCGAGGATCGCGGTGGCGTCCGGGTCGTGGCCGGGGGCGTCGGCGGCGCTCGGGGGGCTCTTGGGATCGGTCATCGAGGGCTCTCCGCAGGGTCCGGCGCGAGGCTCGGGCGCGCCGGCGCGGAGGATGGGGGCTTCCCGCCCCCAATTCAAGGGCTTGAGCGCCCCTCAGCGGTTCTGGTTCAGGGCCGAGCCGAGCAGCCGGGCGGTCAGGTCCACGATCGGGATGACCCGCTCGTAGGCCATGCGCGTCGGCCCGATCACGCCGAGGACGCCCACCACCTCGTTGCCGACCGTGTAGGGGGCGGTCACGACGCTGCAGTCGTCGAGGATGCCGTAGCCGGACTCGTGGCCGATGAAGATCTGCACCCGGTCGGCCGACAGGCACTGGTCGAGGAGGTGCAATATGTCGCGTTTCTCGTTGAAGGCGTCGAACAGGCGCTTCAGCTTCTCGACGTTGGAGAGCTCGGCGAAGCCCATCAGGTTGGTCTCGCCCGCGATCACGACGTCGACCGCCGACTCGACCGCCGTCGCCGGCGCGAACATCTTCTGCGCCATCGAGATCGCGTCCAGCATCAGCTGGTTCATGTGCGCGCGCGTCTCCTGCAGCTGCGCGAGCAGCAGGCCGCGCACGTCCGCGAGCTCGAGGCCGCGGAACTGCTCGTTGAGGAACAGCGCGGCGCGCCTGAGCTCCTCGCCGCTGAACGGCCGCTCGACCTGCAGGATCCGGTTCTGCACCTCGCGGCCGTTGACCACCAGGATCGCGAGCACGCGGTTCTCGGAGAGCCCGAGGAACTCGATCTGGGTCACGGCGGCGTGCGCCTGGCGCGGCACGGTGACGACGCCGGCGAGGCGGGTGAAGTTCGACAGCAACTGCGAGGCCGAGGCGATCAGCTGCCGCGGGTCGTCGGCGCGCTCGCCGAAGCGCAGCTCGAGGGCGCGGCTCAGGTCGCGGTCGATGTCGCCGCTCGGCTGCAGCTTGAGCAGCGCGTCGACGAAGAAGCGGTACCCCTTGTCGGTCGGGACGCGCCCCGCCGAGGTGTGCGGCGAGGCGACGAAGCCGTACTCCTCGAGGTCGGCCATGACGTTGCGCACGGTCGCCGCGCTCACCGGCAGCCCCGCCTCGCGCGTCAGCGTGCGCGAGCCGACCGGCTGGCCGTCGCGGATGTAGGCCTCCACGAGCGCCGTGAGCAGGCGCTGGGCGCGCTCGGAGAGAATCGTCGTGCCGCCCCGATCGGTCACGGCCGCTTCGCGCGATTCACCGGCCATGCTCAATAAGCCCCTGTCCGCAAAAGGGTTTCATGCCGACTGCGGCGAATCTAGCGAGCCGCTGCCGAAGGTGTCAAGGCGCGCGTTCGCGCCGATTTCCCGCCGGGGTGCCGCCGGCGCGAGCGCGCGTGTTAAGTTGCCGCCACCCTCATGCACCCCCGCTTCAAGACCATCGCGCTGATCGGACGGTTCGCGGATCCGCTCGTCGCCGAGGCCATGCAGGCGCTCGCCACGCACGCGACCGGGCGCGGCATCGCCGTGCTGGTCGACGCCGCGAGCCCGATCGGCGCCGGCGAGGGCGTGGTGCCGCTGCCGGAGGCCGAGCTCGCGGGGCGCGCGGAGCTGCTCGTCGCGGTCGGCGGCGACGGCACGCTGCTGCACGCCGCGCGCCTCGCCGCCGGGCGCGAGGTGCCGCTGCTCGGCATCAACCGCGGGCGGCTCGGCTTTCTCGCCGACATCAGCTCGACCGAGATGTTCGACCGCTTCGGCGACGTGCTCGAGGGCCGCTACAGCCGCGACGTGCGCCACGGGCTCAGGGCGCGCCTCGTCGATCCCGCGCTGCCGGAGCGCACCATCGAGGCGCTCAACGACGTCGTGCTGCAGAAGCGCGACACCGGCCGGATGCTGGACTTCGAGACCTGGATCGACGGCCGCTTCGTCAATGCCCACGGCGGCGACGGCTTCGTGGTCGCGACCGCGACCGGCTCGACCGCCTACGCGCTCTCCTGCGGCGGGCCGATCCTGACCCCGAACCTCGAGGCGCTGGTGCTCGCTCCGGTCTCGCCGCACACGCTCTCGGACCGGCCGATCGTCGTCTCGCGCCAGTCGGTGGTCGAGATCCGGCTGGCGGCGCAGGCGCCGGTGCGGGCGCAGGTGACCTGCGACGGCAGCATCCTCGGCGACCTGCCGCCGGACGGGCGGCTGATCGTCGAGCCGTCGGCGGCAACCGTGACGCTCTTGCACCCGCCCGGCTACGACTACTTCCGCATCCTGCGCTCCAAGCTGCACTGGGGCCGCGGCGCGCGGCGCGGCCAGCGGGACGGCTGAGGATGCTGACCCACCTGCAGATCCGCGACTTCGCGATCATCGACGCCGCCGAGCTCGAGTTCGGCCGCGGCCTGACCGCGCTCACCGGCGAGACCGGCGCCGGCAAGTCGATCCTGGTCGATGCGGTCGTGCTCGCGATCGGCGGCCGCGCGGCCGCCGACGTCGTGCGCCACGGCGCCGAGCGCGCCGAGATCAGCGCCACGTTCGACCTCGCCGGCAACGCCGCCGCCTGCGCCTGGCTCGAGGAGCAGTCGCTCGAGCACGACGGCGAGGTGATGCTGCGGCGCCAGGTGGGCGCGGACGGGCGGACCCGCGCCTACGTCAACGGCCAGGCGCTGCCGGTCACGCAGGTGCGCGCGCTCGGCGAGCTCTTGCTCGACATCCACGGCCAGCAGGAATTCCTGACGCTGACTCGTCCGGACACGCAGCGCGCGCTGCTCGACGCCCACGGCGGCCACGGGGCGCTCGCGGAGCCGGTCGCCCGCCTGGCGCGCGAGTGGCGCGCGGTCGAGGCCGAACTCGCCGAGCTCACCACGCTCGCCGCCGAGCGCGACTCGCGCCTGGAGCTGCTGCGCTACCAGCTCAAGGAGCTCGAGGCGCTGAACCTCGAGCCCGGCGAGCCGGAGGCGCTCGCCGCCGAGGCGCAGCGGCTCGCGAACCGCGGCCGCCTCGCCGAGGCCGCGCAGGCGGCGCTCGCGCTGCTCTACGAGGGCGAGGGCGAGGATGCGTACGCGCGCGCCGGCCGCGCGGGCGCCTCGCTGCGCAACGCGCTCGAGCTCGACGCGCGCCTCAGGCCGGTCGGCGCGCTGATCGAGGAGGCGCTGATCCCGCTGCGCGAGGCCGGCCGCGAACTCGCGGCCTACCTCGAGTCGCTGGAGGTGGACCCGCGTCGCCAGGAGGCGGTCGAGACGCGCATCGCCTCGATCGAGCAGCTGGCGCGCAAGCACCGGGTCGCGGCCGCGCAGCTCATCGACCAGCTCGCGCTGCTGACGCGCGAGCTCGAGGCCCTGGAGCGCGCCGGCACGACGCTCACCGAGCTCGAGGCGCGCCGCTCGGTGCTCGCGCGCGAGTACCAGCGCGCCGCGGCAGTGCTCAGCGCCGCGCGCCTCAAGGCGGCCGCCGAGCTCGGCCGCGCGGTCACGGCGCTGATGCGCGGGCTCGGCATGCCGGGCGGGACCTTCGCCGTCGAGGTGTCGGTACCCGCGGCGCCGCCGGTCGACCCCAACGGCGTCGACCGGATCGAGTTCCTGGTGAGCGCGAACCCCGGCCAGCCACCGCGGCCGATCGCGCGGGTCGCCTCGGGCGGCGAGCTGTCGCGGATCAGCCTCGCGGTGCAGGTGGCCGCCGCCCACCAGGTGGGCGGCGCCACCTGCATGATCTTCGACGAGGTCGACGCGGGTGTCGGCGGCGCGGTCGCCGAGATGGTCGGGCGCGAGCTGCACGCGCTCGGGCGGCGCGGCCAGGTGCTGTGCGTGACGCACCTGCCGCAGGTCGCGAGCCAGGCCGACCAGCACGTGCGGGTCGCCAAGCTCTCCGACGGCCGCTCCAGCCGCACGGTGCTGACGGCGCTGACGGCGGACGAGCGCGTCGAGGAGCTGGCGCGGATGCTGGCCGGCGTCGACGTCACGGCCACCGCGCGCGAGCACGCGCGCGAGATGCTGGCGAAGCCGAGGGCGCCGGCCGCGGCGCGGCCCGCCGAGCGGCGCCGGCGCCGCGAGCCGTAGCGCTCAGGCCTCGCGCGGCTTCTTGTTCGGGCAGGCCGTGCGGCGGCAGTGGCCGTACAGGATCAGCGCGTGGTCCGCCACCGTGAAGCCGAGGCGGTCGGCCGCGGCCGACTGCAGCGCCTCGATCGCCGGGTCGTTGAACTCCTCGACCTTGCCGCAGTCCACGCACACGACGTGGTCGTGGTGGTCGCCGCGGTTGAGCTCGAACACCGCCGTGCCGCCCTCGAAGTGGTGGCGGGTCACGAGCCCGGCGGCCTCGAACTGCGTCAGCACCCGGTAGACGGTCGCGAGGCCGATGTCCTCCTTGAGGTCGAGGAGCTTCTTGTAGATATCTTCGGCACTTAGGTGATGGACCGAGGCCCCGGCCAAGATCTCGAGGATCTTGAGCCGCGGCATCGTGACCTTGAGTCCGGCCCGGCGCAGGTCCTGGCTTTCCACGCAGCTTTCCTCGGTGTTCCGGTATGATCCGCCGCCATTATCCACCCCACGCCGCGCCGGACCAACCCGGGCGCGGGACCGAGCCCGACACCATGCGCCGCCTGCCGCTCCTGCCCGTCGCCGCCGCCCTCGCCTTCGGCCTCGCCGCCGGCGGCTGCGTGTACCGCGTCAACATCCCCCAGGGCAACTACCTGGAGGCGAAGATGCTGGACCAGGTCCAGGTCGGCATGACGCGCAGCCAGGTGCGCTACGTGCTCGGCACGCCGATGATCTCGGATCCGTTCCACCCCGACCAGTGGAATTACCTCTACTACTTCAAGGACGGCAAGACCCGCGTCGTCGACCGGCGCCTGATCGTCGTCTACTTCACCGACGAGAAGGTGTCGAGGATCGAGCGCCCGTCCGGCGAGTTCAGGAACCCCAAGCTGCCGACCTCGCCCGGCGCCTAGCCGCGCCGCCGGCCCATGGTCCGGCCCTCGCGCGCGAGCTGGCGGCGCTGCTCCTTCGGGTCGGCCGGCAGGCCCCGGTAGAGCTCGACCCGGTCGCCGGCCGCGAGCGGCGTGCCCGGCGCGACGAGGCGCCCGTAGATGCCGAGCGCGAGCCCGGCCGGCAGCCCCGGGTGCCGCTCGCGGATCCGCGAGCGCTCGACCGCCTCGGCGGCGGTGGTGCCGAGCGGCACCGTGAGCTCGACGACCGTCTGCCGGTCCCGCTCGGCATAGGCCACGGAGACCGCGATCTCAGGCGGGCTCACGGTAGACCTCGCGGGCGCGGCGCACGAAGGCGTCGACCAGCGAGTTCCAGGTGGACTCGAACAGCGGGCCGAGCACGAGCCCGAGCGTCGCGCTCTTGAACTCGAAGCCCACCAAGAGCTCCACCCGGCAGCCGCGCAGCGGGCCCGGGGCGCCGCCCTCGCCGGGCGCGTGGATCGGCACGAAGCGCCAGCTGCCCGAGAAGCCGGCGAGCGGCCCCTCCACGAGCGCCATGTCGATGTGCTCGCCCGGGACCATGCTGTTGCGCGTCGTCAGCGCGATGCGCACGCCGGCGCGCTGCATGTCGACGGTGGCCGTGATCGAATCGCTGCTTTCCTCGTGCACGCGCGTCGCCGGGCACCACGGCAGGAACTCCGGGTAGCGGCGCACGTCGTTGATCAGGGCGTACATCTGCGCCGGGGAGTACGGCACCAGGGCGCTGCGGCGGACTTCGCGCATCGGCGGGCTTGGCGGTGACCGGGACGCGGGCATTGTGGGGCGCGGGCGGCCGCGCGACAACGCGGGCTAGAATGCCGGCCCAGGCGGCAGGACGACGGGCTCATGGCGGACAAGCAGGACAAGGATTCCCACGCGGGGACCATCGCGGTCAACCGGCGGGCCCGCCACGACTATTTCATCGACGAGCGCTACGAGGCGGGCATCGCGCTGCTCGGCTGGGAGGTCAAGGCGCTGCGCGCCGGGCGGCTGCAGCTCGCCGAGGGCTACGTGCTGATGAAGGGCGACGAGGCCTGGCTGCTCGGCAGCCACATCACGCCGCTCAACTCGGCCTCGACCCACGTGGTGGCCGACCCGACGCGCACCCGCAAGCTGCTGCTGAAGCGCCGCGAGATCGACCACCTGGTCGGCGCGGTCGAGCGCAAGGGCCACACGGTGGTGCCGCTGTCGATGTACTGGAAGGACGGCCGCGCCAAGCTCGAGATCGGCCTCGCGCGCGGCAAGAAGGAGCACGACAAGCGGGCGGCCGAGAAGGACCGCGACTGGCAGCGCGAGAAGGCGCAGACGCTCAGGGCCCGCAACCGCTGAGCGCGGCGGCGCTCAGAGCGCCGCGGTCACCACGATCTCGACCTTGTAGGCGGGTGTCGCGAGCGCCGCCTCGACCGTCGCGCGCGCCGGCGCGTGGCCGCTCGCGACCCACGCGTCCCAGGCGAAGTTCATCGCCGCGAAGCTGCCGATGTCGGCGAGGTAGACGGTCGCCGCCAGGATGCGGGTCTTGTCGGTGCCGGCCGCGGCCAGCAGCCGGTCGATGCTGGCGAGCACCTGGCGGGTCTGGCCGGTGACGTCGGCACTCGTGTCGTCGGCCACCTGGCCGGCGAGGTAGACGGTGTTGCCGTGGACGACGGCCTGCGACATGCGCGGGCCGACTTCAAGCCGCTTGATCATCGAGGGTCTCCAGAAACGGGCCGACGCCCCTTGTGGGTCCCGGAATGTACCCCAGATACGCTCCGTGACCGCCGTCCGGGCGGTCTGGGCGGATCTCGGCTATGCTGTATCCGCTTCTGGGGGCGACCGGTTTCGACGTGGGTCACGAAACTCCAGGTGCATGCCGAGGTGCAGGTTCCTCGTTAAACCATTTGCAAATTCTAGCTGCGAACGACAACAGCTACGCTCTGGCGGCTTAAGCCCCGCCTACTCCACCCTTCTCCGTGCCTGTGCGGGTGGGGATGGGGTCGCAATCACAGGATCGC
>Ga0335069_10004973_pt1 | contig 19576 bp, 18 predicted proteins | sample Lox_Sample_11_FD_206714 | JGI IMG/M metagenome (GOLD analysis project Ga0335069, IMG submission 206714) | Soil microbial communities from Loxahatchee National Wildlife Refuge, Florida, United States - Lox_Sample_1.1 | ecosystem: Environmental > Terrestrial > Soil > Wetlands | place: USA... | reverse complement strand
TCCTCGTTCAGCACCTTGAAGTCGTCGAGCACGATCGCGTTGTCGAGCGTGCCGCCGAGCGCGAGGTTGCGCGCGCGCAGCGTCTCGAGGTCGCGCATGAAGCCGAAGGTCCGGGCGCGGCTGACCTCGCGCAGGAACGAGGTCGTCGAGAAGTCCATCGAGGCGCGCTGCGAGTGGCGGCGGAAGATCGGATGGTCGAACTCGATCTCGAAGTTGACCTTGAAGCCGTTGAAGGGATCGAAGCGCGCCCACTTGTCGCCGTCCCTGACCTCGACGGTCTTGCGGATGCGGACGAAGCGCTTCGGCAGCTGCTGCTCCTCGATGCCCGCCGACTGCAGCAGGAACACGAAGGGTCCGGCGCTGCCGTCCATGATCGGGATCTCGGCGGCGCTGACCTCGACGAACGCGTTGTCGATGCCGAGCCCGGCGAACGCCGACAGCAGGTGCTCGACCGTCGAGACCTTGACGTCGCCGTTGACGAGCGTCGTGCCGAGCATCGTGTCGCCGACGTTCTCGGCGCGCGCCATCACGTCGGGGGCGCTCGGCAGGTCGACGCGCCGGAACACGATGCCGGTATTGGGCGGCGCCGGGCGCAGGGTCATGAAGACCTTCTGCCCCGAATGCAGACCGACACCGGTCGCGCGGATCGAGTTTTTGAGCGTGCGCTGGTTCAGCATTCCGGAGTCGCCCACAGCAGGCCCGCCGTGGCCCGGGGCTCGGCAAGACGGCGGCACCCTACCACAGGCCCCAAAATCGCCACAAGTCTTTGACGCGCCAGAATTTCGGCGGATGAGACCTGCGACACAGCCACGCCCGCGGCGCGGCCGTCGCCACGGCCTTGCGGTTCCGCGTCGTAGCGCGGCGCGGCGCTGCGCTGGGCGCGAAGCCGCCCCCGCGCAAGCGCGTTCAGTCGGCGCTGGTCGCGCATCGCTCCTCCTGCGGCTCCCGGCCGCGGTCAGTCGGCCTGGCGGCGCAGGAACGCCGGGATGTCGAGCATGTCCTCGGCATCGGTGTCGATGCGCAGCCCATCGCCCACGGCCGCCTTGCGGGTGATCGCCGGCCGGTCGTAGTCGTTGGGGTTGAGCGGACTGCCGCCGGCCGAGCGCACCGGCCGGATGTGGCGCGCGTCGCCACGGTTCTCGGCGCCGCGCTGCGCGGGCGCCGCCTGCACGCTGCGCACGCTCGGCCGGCCGAGGCCGGTCGCGACCACCGTGACCCTGAGCTCGTCCTGCATCTCGGGCTCGATGACGGTGCCGACGACCACCGTCGCATCGTCGCTCGCGAACTGCTTGACGGTGTTGCCGACCTCCTCGAACTCGCCGATCGCGAGGTCCATGCCGGCGGTGACGTTGACGAGGATGCCCTGGGCGCCGGCGAGGTTGATGTCCTCGAGGAGCGGGCTCGAGACCGCCATCTCGGCGGCGAGGCGCGCGCGCTCCTCGCCGGTCGCGTGGCCCGTGCCCATCATCGCCATGCCGGTCTCGCTCATGACGGTGCGCACGTCGGCGAAGTCGACGTTGATGAGGCCGGGGCGCGTGATCAGCTCGGCGATGCCCTGCACCGCGCCCTGCAGCACGCCGTTCGCGGACGTGAAGGCGTCCAGCAGCCGCGTCTTCGGGCCGAGCACCGACAGCAGCTTCTGGTTCGGGATCGTGATCAGCGAGTCGACGAACTTGCTGAGCTCGCCGATGCCCATCTCGGCGATGCCCATGCGCTTCTGCCCTTCCATCGTGAAGGGCTTGGTGACGACTGCGACGGTGAGGATGCCGAGCTCCTTGGCGACCTGCGCGACCACGGGCGCGGCGCCGGTGCCCGTGCCGCCGCCCATGCCGGCGGTGATGAACAGCATGTCGCAGCCCTCGATCAGCTCGACGACCCGGTCGCGGTCCTCCATCGCCGCCTGCCGGCCGACCTCGGGATCGGCGCCGGCGCCGAGGCCCTTGGTGATGTTCTGGCCGATCTGCAGCGTCGTCTTGACCTTCGATTTCTTGAGCACCTGCGCGTCGGTGTTCAGGCACACGAAGTCCACGCCCTCGATGCCGGCCAGCAGCATGTGGTCGACCGCGTTGCAGCCGGCCCCACCGACGCCCAGCACCTTGATCACAGCGCTCTGGCTGTAGGCATCCATTAGTTCGAACATGTGCGTCTCCCTCTTATGAAGCGGTAAAGGCCGTGAATCAGAAGTAACCCTTGAACCAGTGTTTCATTCGCTCAAAGACGTTCTGCACGCTGACGGCGACCGGGCCGGCCTCGCCGGCCGGCAGCGTCTGCGCGCGCGCGTACAACAGAAGGCCCACGCCGGTCGCGTGGATGGGGTTGCGGACGACCTCCGCGAGGCCGGTCACGCCGTGCGGCACGCCGAGCCGCACCGGCACGTGGAACACTTCCTCGGCGAGCTCGACGGCGCCTTCCATCTTGGCGCTGCCGCCGGTGATCACGAGCCCGGCGGCGACGGCCTCCTCAAAGCCCGAACGCCGCAGCTCGTCGCGGATCAGGTTGTAGAGCTCCTCGTAGCGCGGCTCGACGATCTCGGCGAGCGTCTGGCGCGCGAGCCGGCGCGGCGGCCGGTCGCCGACGCTCGGCACCTCGATCGTCTCGTCCGGGTTCGCGAGCTGGCTGAGCGCGCAGGCGTAGCGGACCTTGATGTCCTCGGCGTACTGCGTCGGCGTGCGCATCGACACCGCGATGTCGTTGGTCACCTGGTCGCCCGCGATCGGGATCACCGCCGTGTGGCGCAGCGCCCCGCCGGCGAACACCGCGAGGTCGGTCGTGCCGCCGCCGATGTCGACGAGGCACACGCCCAGGTCCTTCTCGTCGTCGGTCAGCACCGCGTAGCTCGACGCCCACTGCTCGAGCACGATGTCCTCGACCTCGAGCCCGCAGCGCTGCACGCACTTGACGATGTTCTGCGCCGCGCTCTCGGCGCCGGTGACGATGTGCACGCGCGCCTCGAGCCGGATGCCCGACATGCCGATCGGGTCGCGGATGCCTTCCTGGCTGTCGATGATGAATTCCTGCGGGATCACGTGCAGGATCCGCTGGTCGGCGGGCAGCGCCACCGCCTGCGCCGCGTCCATCACGCGCGCGATGTCGCCCGTCGTGACCTCCTTGTCCTTGATCGCGACGATGCCGTGCGAGTTGAGGCTGCGCACGTGGCTGCCGGCGATGCCGGTGTAGACCGCGTTGATCTCGACGCCGGCCATGAGCTCGGCCTGCTCGACCGCGCGCTGGATCGACTGCACCGTCGAGTCGATGTTGACGACGACGCCGCGCTTGAGCCCGCGCGAGGGGTGCGAGCCGATGCCGATGACCTCGAGCTCGCCGTCCGGCTTGAGCTCGCCGACCATCGCCACGACCTTCGAGGTGCCGATGTCGAGTCCGACGATCAGATGGCGATCACTGCGCTTAGGCATCTTGGTCCCGTTTGTGGTTCGCGAGCGTCTCCTCGCCGGTGGCCGGCCGCGCCTGCGGCGCGCCGGGCGTGCGCCAGCCGACCGTGAAGCCGTTCGAGTAGCGCATGTCGAGGAAGGCGATGTCGCTCGGGCGGCCGGCGATCACCGGCGCGCCGACCTTCAGGAAGCGCTCGACACGCTCCTGCAGCTGGCGGCGCCCGAAGCGGACCGCGACGCCGTTGGCGAGCTCGAGCTCCCAGGCGCCGCGCGGGTCGAGCTTGAGCGCGCTGACGCGCAGCCCGCTCTCGAGGAGCTTCGGCTGCAGCTCGAACAGCAGCTCCGCCACCTGGCGCTCCGCGCCCTCCGGCCCGTCGAGCCGCGGCAGCTCCGGCGGCACGTGGCGCGCGTCCTTGAGGAACAGCTCGCCGCGCGCGTTCAGAAGTCCCGTCGTGCCCCAGCGCGCGATCGCCGCCTGCTCGGTGACCTGCACGGCAAGCGCGTCCGGCCAGCGGCGCTGCACGCGCGCATGGTCGACCCACGGCAGCGCCTCGATCGCGCGCTGCAGCGTGTCGAGGTTCGCGCTGACGAAGCCGCCTCTGAGCTGTACGCGCACGACCTGCTCGACGTCGAGCGGCGAGACGCGCTGGAAGCTGCCGGCGACGTCGATGCGCCGCACCGGCCGGTCGAGCGCGAGCGCGATGGAGCCTGCGAGCGCGGCGACGGCGAGCGTGCCGAGCGCGAGCGGCGTGAGCCGCGCCCACGGGACCTTCGGCCACGCGAAGCGGCGCTTCTTCTCGACGCGCGCGCGGTTCTTGGCGCGCCGCGGCCACAGGCTGCCGAGCAGGCTCACGGCGCCCCCCCGGCGAAGCTGGTCTCGAGGATCCGCCACACGAGCTCGTCGAAGTCGACGCCGGCGACCTTGGCCGCCTTCGGCACCAGCGAGTGGCTGGTCATGCCCGGCGTCGTGTTGACCTCGAGCAGCCAGTTGCCGCCCTGGCGGTCGCGCATGATGTCGACGCGGCCCCAGCCTCCGGCGCCGGAGGCGTTGAACGCCGCGAGCGCGAGCGCGCGCATCTCGGCGTCGGCCGCGACCTCGAGCCCGGGACACAGGTACTGCGTGTCCTCGGCGATGTACTTCGCGTGGTAGTCGTAGTACGCGCCCGCCGGCACGATCCGGATCGAGGGCAGCGCCTCGCCGCGCAGGATCCCGACCGTGTACTCGCCGCCCTCGATCAGCGCCTCCATCAGCAGCTCGCCGCGGTAGCGCTCGGCGAGCGCGACCGCCGCCGGGAGCTCGGCGGCGGCGAACACGCGGCTGACGCCGACGCTCGAGCCCTCGAGCGAGGGCTTGACGATCAGCGGCAGCCCGATGCGCGCCGCGGCCGCCGCGACGTCGCCGCCGGGCGCGAGGCGCTCGTAGCGCGGCGTCGGCAGGCCGCTCGCGATCCACACCTGCTTGGTGCGGATCTTGTCGAGGGTCAGCGCGGCGCCGAGGACGCGGGAGCCCGTGTACGGGACGCCGAGCGCCTCCAGCAGCCCCTGCACGACGCCATTCTCGCCGTCGCCGCCGTGCATGATGTTGAACACGCGGTCGAAGCGGCCGGCATCGAGCGCGGCGCACAGCGCCGGCACGCCGTCGACGCCGAGCGCGTCGACGCCGCGGCGCTTGAGCGCCTCGAGCACGTTGCGGCCCGAGTCCAGCGACACCGCACGCTCGGAGCTGTCGCCGCCGTACAGCACCGCGACGCGGCCGAAGGCGCTGGGCTCGCGGATCCGGGTCGCGCTGCTCATGCGGGATCTCCGAGGATGCGTACTTCCGGGACCAGCCGCACGCCGTGGCGGCGCTCGACGACGCTCTGCACGTGGCCGATCAGGCGCTCGATGTCGGCGGCGCTCGCGCTGCCCTCGTTGATCAGGAAGTTGGCGTGCTTGTCCGACACCACCGCGCCGCCGACGCGGTAGCCCTTGAGCCCCGCGGACTCGATCAGGCGCGCGGCGAAGTCGCCGGGCGGGTTCGTGAACGTCGAGCCGCAGCTCCAGGCGCCGATCGGCTGCGAGTCGCGGCGCTTGACGAGCAGCGACTTGATCGTCTCGAGGGTCGCGTCCGGCTGCGCGCCGAACTCGAAGCGCGCCGCGACGAACCATTCGCCGGTGACCGGCGGGCGCACCTTCCTGTAGCCGTAGCCGTACTCGCCGGCGGTGCGCGTGCGCTGGGTGCCGCGGCGGTCGACGACGTCGACCTCGACGACGTACGGCCAGGTCTCGCCGCCCCAGGCGCCAGCGTTCATCGCGAGCGCGCCGCCGACGGTCCCGGGGATGCCGGCGAAGAACTCGGCCGGCCCGATCAGCCATTTGACGCACTGGCGCGCGACGCGCGCGCACGGCACGCCGGCATCGGCGTGCACGCGGGTCGCGGTCAGGCGCTCGAGCCGGTCGAGCCCGAGGTGCAGCGAGATGACGACGCCGCGTACCCCGCCGTCGCGCACCAGCGTGTTGCTGCCGAGCCCCAGCCAGTGCACCGGCACCGACAGTGGCAGCGCCGCCAGGAAGCGCGCGAGCTCGTCGGCACTCTTCGGCGTGTAGAAGGCGTCGGCCGGGCCGCCGACGTGCCAGGAGGTGTGGCGCGACAACGGCTCGTCGAACGCGACGTGCTCGACGAACTCGAACGGGATCAGCCGGCGCGCCTCGCTCATGCGCGGCCTCCGGCCCGGAGCTTGGCGGGCAGCTGCTGCGCGACCGCGCCGATATGGCCGGCGCCCATCGTGACCAGCACGTCGCCGTCGCGCAACAGGCCCGCGACTGCGGTGTGCAGCGACTCGGGCTTGGCGACGAACACGGGCTCGACGCGCCCGCGGCTGCGTACCGCGCGGCAGATCGCGCGGCCGTCGGCGCCGCGGATCGGCTTCTCGCCGGCCGCGTAGACCTCGGTCACGAGCAGCGCGTCGACCGTCGAGAGCACCTCGGCGAAGTCGTCGAGCAGGTCGCGGGTGCGCGTGTAGCGGTGCGGCTGGAACGCGAGCACGATGCGCCGCCCGGGCCAGCCCTGGCGGATCGCCTCCAGCGTCGCGGCGATCTCGGTCGGGTGGTGGCCGTAGTCGTCGACCAGCGTCACGCGCCCGACCGCGAGCGTCAGCTCCGCGAGCACCTGCAGTCGCCGATCGATGCCCTGAAACTGCGACAGCGCCTTCTGGATCGCGACGTCGGCGATGCCGAGCTCGGTCGCGACCGCGATCGCCGCCAGCGCGTTCAGCACGTTGTGGCGCCCGGGCACGTTCAGCGTCACCTCGAGCGGCTCGGCGCGATCGGGACGCGTGACGCGAAAGCGGGTCCTGAGCCCCTGGCGCTCGACCGCGCTCGCGCGCACGTCGGCCGGCGCGTCGATGCCGTAGGTGATGACCGGCCGGCCGACGCGCGGCAGGAGCGCCGCGACCTCGCGGTCCTCGAGGCACAGCACCGCGAGTCCGTAGAACGGCAGGTTGTGCAGGAAGTCGACGAAGCTGCGCTTCAGCGCCTCGAAGTCGCCGCCGTGCGTGACCAGGTGGTCGTTGTCGATGTTGGTGACGATCGCGATCATCGGCTGCAGGTGCAGGAACGAGGCGTCGCTCTCGTCCGCCTCGGCGACCAGGTAGCGACCGCTGCCGAGCCGCGCGTTGCTGTCGGCGCTCTTGAGCCGCCCGCCGATCACGAAGGTCGGGTCCTCGCCGCCCTCGGCGAGGATGCTGGCGACGAGGCTCGTGGTCGTCGTCTTGCCGTGGCTGCCGGCGATCGCGATGCCGACGCGAAAGCGCATCAGCTCCGCGAGCATCTCGGCGCGCTGCACGACCGGGATGCGCGCCGCGACCGCCGCGGTCACCTCCGGGTTGTCCGCCGGCACTGCGCTCGAGACGACGACGACGTTCGCGCCCTCGATCTGCGTCGCGGCGTGGCCGTAAGCGATCCTCGCGCCCAGGGCCGCGAGGCGCTCGGTGACGGCATTGGGCTTCAGGTCCGAGCCCTGCACCGTGTAGCCGAGGTTCAGCAGCACCTCGGCGATGCCGCCCATGCCGCTGCCGCCGATGCCGACGAAGTGGATCCGCTGGATGCGGCGCATGCGCGCGTTCATGCGGCCCCCGTGGCGGCCGCCAGGCACAGCTCCGCCACGCGCTCGGCGGCGCCGGGCGAGGCGGCGCGCCGCGCGGCCTCGGCCATCGCGGTGAGCGGCCGGGGATCGGGGCCGAGCAGCGTCTTGAGCTCGGCCGCGAGCCGCTCGGCGGTCAGCGTGTCCTCGGGCAGCAGCACCGCGGCGCCGCGGTTGGCGAGGTAGCGCGCGTTCAGCGTCTGGTGGTCGTCGACCGCCGCCGGGAACGGCACGAGCAGCGCCGGCAGGCCCGCGGCCGCGAGCTCGGCGACGGTGAGCGCGCCGCTGCGGGATATCGCGAAGTCCGCCCACGCGTAGGCATCGGCCATGTCGTCGATGAACTCGCGCACTTCGGCCTCGACGCCGAGCGCCGCGTAGGCGCCGGCCGCCAGCTCGCGCCGGTCGCGACCGGTCTGGTGCAGCACCGCCGGGCGCTCCTCGGGCGCGAGCAGCGCCAGCGCCGCGGGGACGATCCGGTTCAGCGTCGCGGCGCCCTGGCTGCCGCCGAACACCAGCAGCCGGCGCGGCGTGTGCGGCGCGCGCGCGAGGTCGGCGAGCGCCTCGATCCTGTGGCGCACGGGATTGCCGACGGCAATCGCGCCGATGCCCGGCGCGAAGCTGCCGGGGAATGCCTCTGCGACGCAGCCTGCGAAGCGCGCCAGGATCCGGTTCGTGAAGCCGGCGATCGCGTTCTGCTCGTGGATCACGAGCGGCCGTCCGAGCAGCCGCGCCGCGAGGCCGCCGGGCCCCGCGACGAAGCCGCCGAGCCCGAGCACGACGTCGGGGCGCGTGCGGCGGATCGCGCCGAGCGCGTCGGCGAGCGCCTGCAGCAGCCGGAACGGCGCCGCGACCCAGCTGCCGAGACCCTTGCCGCGCAGGCCCGCGACGCGCACCCACTCGACCGGGAAACCGGCGGCCGGCACGAGCCGCGCCTCGATGCCGCGCTCGGTGCCGAGCCAGACGACGCGGCAGGAACGTGCCTTCAGCACGTCGGCGACGGCGAGCGCCGGGAACACGTGCCCGCCGGTGCCGCCGGCCATGATCAGCACCGTCGTCACCGCGCACCGCCGCGCAGCGCGACCGAGCGCGTGCTCTGGGTCTCGTGGTGCACGCGCAGCAGGATGCCGATCCAGCCGAGCGTCACGACGAGGCTCGAGCGGCCGTAGGACAAGAGCGGCAGCGTCAGGCCCTTGGTCGGCAGGAGCCCCATGTTCACGCCCATGTTGATGAACGCCTGCAGCCCGAACCAGATGCCGAACGCCGCCGCGAGGTACGACTGGAACTTGAGGCCGGCCTCGGCGGCGTTGCGCGCGATCACGAGCGCGCGGTACACGAGCGCGATTACGAGCGCGACGACGACCGTGATGCCGACGAAGCCGAGCTCCTCCGCCAGCACCGCGAACACGAAGTCGGTGTGCGCCTCCGGCAGGTAGAAGAGCTTCTGGATCGAGGCGCCGAGCCCGACGCCGAACCACTCGCCGCGCCCGATCGCGATCAGCGACTGCGTCAGCTGAAAGCCGGTGTTCAGGGGATCGGCCCACGGGTCGAGAAACGCGGTCAGCCGCTTGACGCGGTACGAGCTCGACACCGCCAGCAGCGCGAACAGCACGAGCATCACGGCGCACAGCGCGAGGAAGTGCCGCAGCCGCACGCCGGCGAGGAACAGGACGCCGAGCCCGGTCGTCAGCAGCACGACGCCCGAGCCGAAGTCGGGCTCGACCAGCAGCAGCAGCGCCGCGAATCCGAGCACCCCGAGCGGCTTCAGGAAGCCGACGACGCTGTCGCGGACCTCCTCCTCGCGCCGCACCAGGTAGCTGCACAGGTAGATCAGGAGCAGCACCCGCGCGGCCTCGGAAGCCTGGAAGTTGAACGCCAGCAGGCGCAGCCAGCGGCGGCTGCCGTTCACCGAGTGGCCGACGCCCGGGATCAGTACCGCGACCAGCATCACGATCGCGAGCGCGAGCAGCACGTGGCTGAACCGTTCCCAGAGCTCCGTCGGAATGCGCAGCGCCAGCGCGCCGCAGCCGATGCCGACCAGCGAGAACAGCAGCTGCCGCTCGAGGAAGAAGAACGGATCGCCGTCGCGCGCCGCGAGCGTCACCGAGGCCGAGGTCACCATCACGAGGCCGAGCAGCAGCAGCGCCGCGGTGACGCCGATCACGACCGGGTCGAGGTACAGCCGGCCGCGGCTGACGCTGCGCACGGCGAGCGGTGCGGCGCTCACGGCGCGAGCCTCCGGACCGCGTCTGCGAACGCCGCGCCGCGCGCCGCATAGTCGCGGAACATGTCGAGGCTCGCGCAGGCCGGCGACAGCAGCACGAGGTCGTTTGGTGCGGCGGCGCGCGCGGCGGCGGCGACCGCTGCGTCCATGTCGGACGCGAACTCGGTCGTGCACACACCGCGCAGCGCCGTCGCGAGACGGTCCCGGTCGCGGCCGATCAGCACCGCGTGGCGAACCTTGCCGCGGAACGCCGCGGCGAGCGGGGTGAAGTCCTGGCCCTTGCCGTCGCCGCCGGCAATCAGCACCAGCGGGCCGTCGAGGCCCGCGACGGCGGCGAGCGTCGCACCGACGTTGGTGCCCTTCGAGTCGTCGACGTAGCGCACGCCGCGGCGCTCGGCAATGAGCTGGCTGCGGTGCGCGAGGCCCGCGAAGCGCCGCAGCGTCGCGAGCATCGGCGCGAGCGGCAGGCCGATCTGCTCGCCGAGCGCGAGCGCGGCGAGCGCGTTGGCGGCGTTGTGCCGCCCCGGAATGCGCAGCTCGCGAACCGGCAGCAGCGGCACACCGCGGCGCGCGAGCTGCGGCTCGCCATCCGCCTCGACGAGGCCGAAATCGGCGTCGGCGCGCGCGATGCTGAACCCGACGCGGCGCTGGCCGGGCCGCGGCATGCGGCTCACCTCGGGGTCGTCGAGGTTGATGACCGCAACCGCCGCGTGCGCGAAGATCCGCGCCTTGGCGGCCGCGTAGTCGGCGAGCGTCGCGTAGCGGTCCATGTGGTCCGGCGTCACGTTGAGCACCGCCGCGGCCAGCAGCTCGAGCGACTCGGTCGACTCGAGCTGGAAGCTCGAGAGCTCGAGCACGTAGAGCTCCGGCGTCGGCTGCGCGAGCAGGTCGAGGGCCGGCTCGCCGAGGTTGCCGCCGGCGAGCACGCGCCGCCCGGCGGCGCGCGCCATCTCGGCGACCAGCGTCGTCGCGGTGCTCTTGCCGTTGGTGCCGGTGATCGCGACGGCCGGGGCGCGCTTGGCGCCGGCGAAGAGCTCGACGTCGCCGACGACGACGAGACCGCGCGCCAGCGCCTCGCGCACGATGGGCTCGGCGCGCGACACGCCGGGCGACAGCACCAGCCGGTCGGCGTCGGCGAGCAGCTCGAGGTCGAAGGCTCCGAGGCGCGTCACCACCGAGGTGCCGAGCGCGCGCAGCGACTCGAGCCCGGGCGGGGCGGGGCGCGAGTCGGTGACCGCGACCGACTCGCCCTGCGCCGCGAGCCAGCGCACGGCCGAGAGTCCGGTCTTGCCGAGCCCGACGACGAGGTTGCGCCGCTCGCCCATCAGCGCACCTTCAGCGTCGCGAGGCCGGCCAGCACCAGGATCACCGTGATGATCCAGAAGCGCACGATCACCTTCGGCTCGGGCCAGCCCTTGAGTTCGTAGTGGTGGTGGATCGGCGCCATCTTGAAGATGCGCTTGCCGGTGAGCTTGAACGAGGCGACCTGCAGGATCACCGACACGGTCTCGAGCACGAACACGCCGCCCATCACGAACAGCACGATCTCCTGGCGCACGACAACGGCGATCGCGCCGAGCGCGGCGCCGAGTGCGAGCGCGCCGACGTCGCCCATGAACACCTGGGCCGGGTAGGTGTTGAACCACAGGAACCCGAGCCCGGCGCCGACCAGCGTCGCGCAGAAGATCAGCACCTCGCCGACGCCGGCCACGTGCGGGATCAGCAGGTAGTTGGCGAAAATCGCGTTGCCGGACGCGTAGGCGAACACGCCGAGCGCCCCGGCGACCATCACGGCAGGCATGATCGCGAGGCCGTCGAGGCCGTCGGTCAGGTTCACGGCGTTGCTGCTGCCGACGATCACGAAGTAGCTGAGCACGACAAATCCCACCGGGCCGAGCGGCACGGCGACGTCCTTGAAGACCGGCACGTGCAGCACGGTCGCGACCGGCGTCTGGGCGCTGTAGTAGAGCGCGAACGCCGCGCCGAGTCCGGCAACCGACTGCAGCAGGTACTTCCAGCGCGCCGGCAGCCCCTTGGAGTTGCCGACCACGAGCTTGAGGTAGTCGTCGTAAAAGCCGATCAGGCCGAAGGCCAGCGTGACGCCGACGACGATCCACACGTAGCGGTTCGAGAGGTCCGCCCACAGCAGCGTCGAGGCGAGCATGGCGACCAGGATCAGCGCGCCGCCCATCGTCGGCGTGCCCTGCTTCGTCAGGTGCGACTGCGGACCGAGCTCGCGGACGTGCTGGCCGATCTGCCGCGCGGCGAGGCTCTCGATCATGTTCGGGCCGACCACGAGCGCGATCAACAGCGCGGTCAGCGCCGCGAGCACGCCGCGCAGCGTCAGGTACGTGAAGACGCGAAAGCCCGAGTAGTGCGGCAGCAGGATTTCGGCGAGACGGTACAGCATGGCCTAGTGGCTCTCCGCAGTCCGGTTAGGCTCGGGCGCGCGCAGGGCCTCGACGACGCGCTCGAGGCGGTTCATGCGCGAGCCCTTGATCAGCACGGTCACGCCCGCGTGCAGCAGCGGCGCGACGCGCCCGGCGAGCGCCGCGGCGTCCGGGAACCACTCGGCCCCGGCGCCGAACTCGGCGACCGCGTCGCGCGTCAGCGACCCGATCGCGAACAGCCGCGTGACGCCCGCGGCGCGCGCCTCACGCGCCGCGGCGAGGTGCGCGTCGCGGCTCGCATTGCCGAGCTCGGCCATGTCGCCGAGCACCAGCCAGCGCTCGCCGCCGGCGGCCGCGAGCACGCCCAAGCCGGCGCTCAGGCTGCTCGGGTTGGCGTTGTAGGAGTCATCGATCAGCACCGCGCCGCCGCGCGCAGTCTTGAGCTCGAGCCGGCCCCTGACGGGCCGCATCCGGCCGAGCCCCTCGGCGATCGCCGCAAGGTCGGCGCCGGCGGCGTGCGCCGCGGCCGCGGCGCCGAGCGCGTTGACCACGTTGTGCCGCCCGGCGAGCTCGAGGCGCACGGCGACGCGGCCGACCGGCGTCGCGAGCTCGAACTCCTGGACCGCGCCGGCGGGGGCTGCGGCCCGCACGGTTCCCGCGACGCGAAACTCCGCCTCGGCGACGAGCCCGAAGCGCAGCCGGCGCGCGGCGCCGCTCAGCGTCTGCCAGAGCTCGGCGTACGCATCGTCGGCGTTGATGATCGCGGTCGCGCCGGGCTCGAGGCCCGCGAACAGCTCGCCTTCGGCGCGCGCGACGCCTTCCAGCGAGCCGAAGCCCTCGAGGTGCTCGGCACCGGCGTTGGTGACGATGCCGACCGTCGGCCGCGCGAGCACCACGAGCTCGGCCACCTCGCCCGGATGGTTCGCGCCGATCTCGATGACGGCGCTCGCATGCGAAGCGTCGAGGCCGAGCAGCGTCAGCGGCACGCCGATGTGGTTGTTGAGCGTGCCGCGCGTCGCGTGGCACGGGCCCCGGCCCGCGAGCACCGTTGCGATCAGCTCCTTGGTCGTCGTCTTGCCGTTGCTGCCGGCGACCGCGACCAGCGGGATCGCGAACTGGCTGCGCCAGGCCTCGGCGGCGCGCTGCAGCGCGCGCAGCGTGTCGTCGACGACGATCTGCGGCAGCGCGACCGGCAGCGGCCGCGCGACGACCGCGCCGGCCGCGCCGCGTGCGGCGGCCGCGGCGACGTAGTCGTGGCCATCGAAGTGCGGCCCGACGAGCGCGATGAACAGCTCGCCGGCGGCGAGCGTGCGCGAGTCGGTCGAGACCGCCGAGAACGCCGCGTCCGCGCCTTGCAGGCGGCCGCGCATCGCGCTCGCGAAATGCCCGAGCGAGCGCTTCATCGGGCAGCCTCCGCGAGTGCGCGCGCGACGTCGCGGTCGCTGTAGGCGCGCCGCTCGGCGCCGATGATCTGGTAGTCCTCGTGCCCCTTGCCGGCGATCACGACGACATCGCCGGCCCGCGCGGTCGTCGCCGCAAAGCGGATCGCGCTCGCGCGGTCGCGCTCCACGTGCGCCGGCACGCGGCCGCTCAGCGCCGCGGTGATCATCGCGATGATCCGGTCCGGGTCCTCGGTGCGCGGGTTGTCGTCGGTGACCACCAGCCGGTCGGCGCCCGCCTCGGCGGCCTTGGCCATCAGCGGCCGCTTGCCGGTGTCGCGATCGCCGCCGCAGCCGAACACGCACCACAGCGCGCCGTGCGCGTGCGGGCGCAGCGCCGCGAGCACCTTGGCGAGCGCGTCGGGGGAGTGCGCGTAGTCGACCACCAGCGTCGGGCCGTGCGCGCCGAGCGCGAACGTCTCCATGCGCCCCGGCGGCGGGCGCGCCGCGCCGAGCGCCTCGAGCGCCGCCGCGAGCGGCTGGCCTGCGGCGAGCAGGAGCCCGAGCGCGACGAGGAGGTTCTCGGCGTTGAACGCGCCGATCAGCGGCGAGCGCAGCCGGAAGGGCCCGGCATGGGTGCTTCCGGTCAGCAGCAGGCCGTCGGAGCGGCCCTCGACCGCGGTCGCGGTGACGTGCCGCCCGAGCGGCGGCGGCGCGCCGATCGCGACCCGCGTCAGCTCGACGCCGGGCGGCAGCCGCTGCGCGAGCCCGCGCCCGAATTCGTCGCCGACGTGGATGATCGCGTGCTCGACGCCGCGGCCGTGGAACAGCCGCTCCTTGGCCGCGCCGTAGGCGGCCATCGTGCCGTGGTAGTCGAGGTGATCGCGCGTCAGGTTCGTGAACGCGGTCAGCGGGGTGCGCACGCCGGCGACGCGCTCCTGGTCGAGCGCGTGCGAGGAGACCTCCATGCCGACGTGGCGCGCGCCACGGTCGATGAGCGCGCGCAGCGCGCGGTGCACCGAGACCGCGTCCATCGTCGTGTGGCTGGTCGCGGTCAGCGCCGGCGGGCGACCCTGGCCGAGCGTGCCGAGGTAGGCGCCGTCGGCGCCGCGGCAGACCGCGTAGAGCCACGCGCAGGTCGTCTTGCCGTTGGTGCCGGTGATGGCGGCGACGTCGGCCTCGGCGGAGGGCTCGCCGTAGAAGCGGTCGGCGACGTCGCCGAGCTCAGGACGCAGGCCCGGCACCGACACCGCGGTCACCGACGGCGGCAGCGGCGGCAGTGCGCGGCCCTCGGCCGGGTCCCAGATCACGGCGACCGCGCCGCGCGCGATGGCCTCGTCGAGATGATCGAGGCCGTGCGTCGTGCGGCCGGCGAGCGCGACGAACGCATCGCCGTGCTGCACCTCGCGGCTGTCGAGCGTGAGGTTGCGAACCGCGATGCGCGGTGCGGCGACGAGCCCGGCGAGCAGCCACGCGAGCTCGACCCCTTCGCGCGGCGAGGTCGCGGCGTTCATCGGCTGCTCGCCTGCACCAACGTCGCCGACGGCACGTTGCTGAGGTCATCGGGCGGCACGGCGAGCAGGCGCAGCGCGCCGGCCATCACCGCCGAGAACACCGGCGCCGCGACGTCGCCGCCGTGGTACTTGCCGTTGCTCGGCTCGTCGATGACGACGACCGCCGCGAGCCGCGGCTGCGAGGCGGGCACGACGCCGCCGAACACCGCCATGTAACGGTCGGTCGAGTAGCCGCCGACGGTCGACTTCCACGCGGTGCCGGTCTTGCCGGCGATCCGATAGCCACGCACCGCGGCGCGCGTGCCGGTGCCGCTCGTGACGACGGTCTCGAGCAGGTGGATCAGGTCGCGGCACACCTGCGGATCGAGCACCTGATCGCCCGCGACCGGCCCGTCGACGCGCCGGAAGGTCAGCGGCCGGCGCACGCCGAGGGCGCCGAGCGTCGCGTACGCCTGCGCGAGCTGCAGCGGAGTGACCGAGAGCCCGTAGCCGTGCGCGAGCGTCGCGACGGTGAGGTCGCGCCAGTTCGAGTAGTGCGACAGCAGCCCGGCCGACTCGCCCGGGAAGCCGGTCGCCGACACCTGGCCGAAGCCGAGGCCGGTCAGCGTGTTCCAGATCGTCGCCTTGTCGAGCGCGAGCGCGATGTGCGCCATGCCGACGTTCGAGGACTTCGCGAGGATCGTCGCGATGTCGACCGCGCCTAAGTTGTGCTCGTCCTCGATGACCTTGACGCCCACCTTGATGAAGCCGGGGCTCGTGTCGATGATCGCGTTCGGCTTGAGCTTGCCCGAGGCGAGCGCGGTCGCGACGAAGAACGGCTTGATCGAGGACCCGGGCTCGAAGATGTCGGTCGCCGCGCGGTTGCGGTAGCGCGCGACCTCGAACTGCGTGCGGTCGTTGGGATTGAACGACGGCTGGTTGACCATGGCGAGGATCTCGCCGGTCCTGACGTCGACGACGACCGCCGAGCCGGCGCGCGCCTGGAATTCGTGGATCGCGCTCTTGAGCTCGCGGTACGCGAGGTACTGGATCCGCAGGTCGAGGCTAGTGACCAGGTCCTCGCCGGGCCGCGGCGGGCGCACGCTGTCGACGTTCTCGACGAAGCGGCCGTAGCGGTCCTGGATCACGCGCTTGAGGCCGTCCTCGCCGGAGAGCTTCTGCTCGTAGGCGAGCTCGAGTCCCTCCTGGCCCTGGTCGGCCTCGCCGGTGAAGCCGAGCAGGTGACCGGTGACCTCGCCCGCCGGGTAGAAGCGGCGGTACTCGCGCGCGAGGTACACGCCCGGGATCTGCATCGACCTGACGCGCTCGGCCTCATCCGGCTGCAGTTGCTTGGCGAGCACCAGGTACTGGGAGTCGAGGTTCGAGGTCACGCGCCGCGTCAGCCAGTCGGAGTCGCGCGCCAGCGCCTTCGCGAGCCGCGGCAGCTGCTCCGGCGAGTCGGCGAGCTCGCTCGCGTTGGCCCACACCGTGTCGACCGGCGTGCTGACCGCGAGCGGGTCCCCGAAGCGGTCGACGATCTGGCCGCGGTGCGCCGGGATGCGGGCGTTGCGCATGTAGCGCTCGGCGCCCTGCTCGGCGAGGAACACGTGCTTGGTGACCTGCAGGTTCACGGCGCGGAACACGATCGCCCCGGCGCACAGCGCGAGCGCACCCATCACGAACCAGCCCCGCGTCCGGAACTGGCGCGCCGCGTTCTGCGCCTCGGTGCGCTTCCACTTCATGGCTGGACGATCTTCACTTCGGTGGCGTTCGGCAGCGTCATGTGCAGCTGGCGGTTCGCGACCTGCTCGACGAAGCCGTGCGCGCTCCACGCGCTCTGCTCGAGCTCGAGCCGGCCCCACTCGATGTTCAGCTGGTCGCGCTCGGTCGAGAGCTTCTCGAGCTCGACGAAGAGCGTGCGGGCCTGGTGCTTGACGTACACGACGCCGGCGGCCGAGCCGAGCACCGCGAGCCACAGCATCGCGATCGCGACCATGAGCACCCGCCGGCTCACGCGCGCACCTTGCGCGCGACGCGCAGCACCGCGCTGCGGGCGCGCGGATTCGCGACGACCTCGGCCGCCGAGGCGTGCTGCGCCTTGCCGACGAGCGCCAGCAGCGGGCGCGCCTCTTCCGGCGCGTTCGGCAGCCCGCGCCACACCGGATCCCCGAGCGCGTACGCGCGCATGAAGCGCTTCACGCGCCGGTCCTCTAGCGAGTGGAAGCTGATCACCGCGAGCCGGCCGTCGGGCGCGAGCGCCGCGAGCGCCGCTGCGAGGCCTTGCTCAATGAGCTCGAGCTCGCGGTTGACGCGGATCCGAAGCGCCTGGAACGTGCGCGTCGCCGGGTGCTTGCCGGGCTCGCGCAGCCGCGCCGGGATCGCCGCGCTGACGAGGTCGGCGAGCGCGCCGGTCGTCGACAGCGGCGCGCGCGCACGTGCCTCGACGATCGAGCGCGCGATGCGCCGGGCGTAGCGCTCCTCGCCGTAGTCGGCGATCACGCTCGCAATCTCCGCTTCGGACGCGCCGGCGAGGAACTCGGCCGCGCTCCCGCCGCTGCCGGGATCCATGCGCATGTCGAGCGGTCCGTCGCGCAGGAAGCTGAAGCCGCGCGCCGGATCGTCGAGCTGCGGCGAGGAGACGCCGAGGTCGAGCAGCACGCCGTCGGCAACGCCGCGGCCGGCGAGCTCGGCGATGCGGTCGAAGGTGGCGTGGTGGATGCGGACACGCGGGTCGCGGCCGAATTGGCGCTGCGCGTCGTCGATGGCCTCAGGATCTCGATCCAGAACAACGAGTCGTCCCCCCGCACCCAATCGAGCGAGCACCGCTCGTGCGTGCCCACCGCGCCCGTACGTCCCGTCGACGTACATTCCCTCCGGCCGGATGGCGAGGCCGGCGAGCGTCTCCTCCAGCAGCACCGGCGCGTGCGCCGGCTCTGCTTCGGTCGCCATCGCTACAGCGACAGCGACTCGAGGTCCGGCGGCAGCTCGGCCGGCATGCCCTCGTCCTTGAGCCATTCGTCGCGCCGCTGCGTCCAGCGCGCCTCGTCCCACAGCTCGAACCGGTTGCCCTGCCCGAGCAGCACGGCGGCGCGCGTGAGCCCCGCGAAGCTGCGCAGCTCCGCCGGCAGCAGTACGCGGCCGTGGCCGTCGAGTTCGAGGTCGGTCGCATGACCGACCATCAGGCGCTGCATGCGCCGCGACTGCGCGTTCAGCGCCGGCAGCCGCATCAGCTTTCGCTCGATCTCTTCCCAGTCCGGGAGCGGATAGAGGAGCAGGCACTGGTCGCGGTCGATCGTGACCACGAGGCGCCCGTTCGAGCGCTCGATCAGGCGGTCGCGGTACCGGGTCGGCATGACCATCCGGCCCTTGGCATCGAGCGTGACTTGATTGGCGCCGCGGAACACGTTTTAGCTGGGACCGGGCCCCATTCCTCCCCACTTTCTCCCACTCGCGACCACTATAGGGGGAAGCCCCGAGCAGGTCAACGCTCGGGAGGCTATTTTTTCCTGTGACGACAATCACTTACCGGGGACTGCTGCGACGCGCCCCAGATTATGAAAGACGCCAGAATCAGCAGCTTACGGCGCGATCTTTGAGCGTTATGTCAGAACGCAGCAAGAAACGGGCCATGGGGCGCCGCGCAGAACTGCGACGCGCGTCACACGGACCCCGGCGCGGACGCGCCGGGAGGTGCCGGAAGGAGGTGGGAGTCGGCCGGTAAGCCGGGTTCTGTCGTGGGCAACCATTCCTCTGGGATGCACGTCGCCGTGCACCTCGAGCGGCCTACCCGGGAACGCGCGCGGGCCGCGCGCTGCCGATCGGAGCGGACTCCGATCGACCCGTTCCCCTATTTGGCCTTGCTCCGGGCGGGGTTTGCCGTGCCACGCCTGTTACCAGGCGCGCGGTGCGCTCTTACCGCACCATTTCACCCTTGCCAGCCGCGGGCGGACCCGCGGCTTCGGCGGTTTGCTTTCTGTTGCACTTTCCGTGGGCTCGCGCCCCCCAGGCGTTACCTGGCGCCCTGCCCTATGGAGCCCGGACTTTCCTCCCGCGGACGAGCCGCGAGCGGCTGCCTGGCCGACTCCCACCTGCACGATAGGGCCGTGGGATCCGAACCTCAAGCTTCGCCTTGGGACTTGCGCCTGAGCACGAGCGCGCGCTCGTAGACGCGGTTGCGCCGCTCGCCACTGACCTCGGCCGCAAGATCGACCGCCTGCGACAGCGGCAGGCCCGAGAGCAGGCCCGCGAGCAGCCGGTCGAGCCGCGCCGCGTCGATCGCCGCCTCGACGACCGGCGCCCCGCCGACGATCAGCACCGCTTCGCCGCGCGCCATGTTGGGATCGCTCGCGGCGCGCGCGGCGAGCCCGCCGAGTCCGCCGCGGTAGAGCGTCTCATGGACCTTCGTGAGCTCGCGCGCGAGCACCGCCGGGCGTTCGGCGCCGAAGGCGGACGCGACGTCGGCGAGCGTCTCGGCGACCCGGTGCGGCGCCTCGTAGAAGACGAGGGTGCGGGCCTCGCTCGCGAGTTCCGCGAGGCGGCTGCGGCGGGCGGCGCCCCGCGCCGGCTAAAAGCCCTCGAACACGA
>Ga0335069_10004972_pt1 | contig 19576 bp, 17 predicted proteins | sample Lox_Sample_11_FD_206714 | JGI IMG/M metagenome (GOLD analysis project Ga0335069, IMG submission 206714) | Soil microbial communities from Loxahatchee National Wildlife Refuge, Florida, United States - Lox_Sample_1.1 | ecosystem: Environmental > Terrestrial > Soil > Wetlands | place: USA... | reverse complement strand
GCCAAACAGCATCTTGAGATCGGCTCGAGCAGAAGTCGGAGCCTGGCCCTGCAAACAGGCCTGGGCATCCCGATAGAACTCAACCGCCTTCTTGAAGTCACCCCGCGCCGAGTGGAGGTTTCCGAGGTTAAGAGATGCGCGACCTCTCAAATCTAGCTCCAGGCTCGCATCCGCCCTCAGACTCTCAAGACACTCAGCAGCCTCCTCGTCGCGTCCAACCATCCGAAGACTCATTGCGCGCAAGAACGTGCATTTCGCGAGGTCGGGCCCCATCCCTAGCCGCTCAAACGTCAAAGCTGCCGAGGGAAGAAGCTCAAGCACGTCATCATGGCGATTCATGTCGTGACGAATTGCCAATCGCGTGTATGCGACTCTTGCGAGATGCGCTGCTGGAGAGACCGTATGGCGGAAATTCGCGTCGGCGCGATCGAGCCAGCCTTCTGCGTCTTGAAGCTGCCCTAGGAGCCTTTTGCTACTTCCAGTGAGCAGAGCTGCCTCACCCATAAAGTATTCACGTTCATCGAAAAAGAACTGGGCGGAACCCTTCGCGCTCAGCCACCCGTAGATTGAGCTCGCCTCCTCAGCGACCCTGCCGGGCTCCGAGTTGAGGTAACAACGCAGCTCAGTCAGCAGCGATGTAAGCACATCGGCGTCTCCTAGCGCTGCTGATACGAACGACGGCGAACGGTCTAGACGATCAGTAGAAAGGAAACCAAGCGCGCGAGCGCGAGTCTCCTCTTGGGTCAGCGAGGCCCTGAACTTCCTCTCTGGAAACTGAAGGATTCGAGCGCTGTCAGGCATCTGAACGCCGGAAATCGAGAAGCTGCAAGCTCCGCGAGAAATCGTGAGCTACGTCGGAAGGCTCGCGCTCCAAGAGCGAAGCCAGACGCTCGTCTGAATCACGAACGCCTGTTCCAACGACATACCGCTGATACTCACGAGCGAACTGGCAGCACGCGACAAGAAGATAAGGACGGTTTTCACGCACCGAAGCACCAGGCCGATAGCAGAAGCGCCGAAACCAGACAAAGAGATCCTTCTCAAGCTCCCTAGCCTCTTGCTCGCTCAGCTGGTAGTGAGAAACGAGCGCGATGTGAATGAGACCAAGAGTCTCCTGGAACACAGCCTGGATCTCGTTCTCAAAGACGTCCTCGCCCGACGGGACCTGATCGAAGTCGTCCGAGATTTCCATCGCGATCTCCTAAACTGGAAGCTCTGCTGAGTCGGATCAAGATATCCCTCAGTCCAAAAAAAAACAAGTCCTGATCTCGCATTTGAAGCGCGAGAGCAAGACCCTTAGATACTGATGTTTAGGCTTTAACTACGCGGGTACGCTGCCGCCGAGACAATTCAATTTGAACCGCCTTTCGCCAAAAACCCCCTGGCCAGATGCCGGGGGGATGAAACCAAGTCCGATGGCCACAGAAAGGCCCGGAAAACCAGCCCAAATGGGCAGGCTTCGCCCCGTACGCCGACCGTGGTTCATGGATTTCCCACCTACCTAGCGGGCTGAACGCGCAGCCCGGAAACGAATCAGGTGAATTGGATCACAAATTCAGGGGGAGGGTGTCAAGTTTCTTTGTCAGCGCCCGCTGACCGATCCCCGGGGACCGGCCTCGCCCTACCCCTTCTGGATCAGGGCGCGCACGAGGCGGTCCTGGTACGAGTGCGCTCGCGAGTCCGTAACCCCGGGTCCGTTCAACAGGATAGCGAAGACGTAAGTCTTCCCCGAAGACGCTCGAGCGTAGCCGGCAAGGGTCGACACGCCGTTGAGCGTTCCGGTTTTGGCCTCCACCTGACCCCGGGTCAAGGGGTCTAGCAGTCTCCCCCGCAGCGAGCCCTCCGAGTCCCCCGACACGGCCAGGGTCGATCGCCACGCGGCACCGCTCGGATGCGCGTTCATCGCGCGCAGGAACGCCACCAGATCCGCGGCCGCGACGCGGTTCGAGGCCGAGAGCCCGGACCCGTCGTGCATGTCATAGCGCGCGGGATCGAGTCCGATCGCGGCGAGGAACTGCCGCTCGAGCGCCAGCGCGTTTTCCCAGGTCCCCCGCCCCGTCTTCTCGTAGGCGAGCGTCTTGAAGATCTGCTCCGCGTAGAAGCTCTGGCTGTGTTTGTTCGACACCGCCATCGTCGGCATCAAGTCGGACTCGGTCGTCGCGACCAGGGCCCACGCGTTGTCCGGCTGGACGTCCTTCTCCACGACCCCGCCCGTGAGCTCGATCCCCGCCGCGCGGAGCCGGCTCTTGAGCGCCGCGCCGAAGAACTTGGGCGGATCGTCGATCGCGAGCGGCACCGAGTAGCGGAAATACCGCGCGGGCAGCGTGCCGTCCACGTAGACGGTGTCGGAGCCGCCGGGTCGGGCGACGGCAACACGGACCTTGCCCGTCTTGCCGACCGTCCGCGCCCGGGGCACTGCCTGCACGACGTCCGTGTCAGGGTCGATCGAGACGATGGCCGGAGCGCCCGGCAGCGCGCCGCGCCCGACCGAGACGATGACGACGTTGTCGTTGTAGGACAGGGCCGAAATCGGCGCCTGGTACCAGCGCGTGTCGCGATCCGGTGGCCAGTCGGGATGCCGATAGATGCGGTCGAACGCGCCCGCGTTCAGGATCAGGTCGCCGCTGACGCGGACAATCCCGGCGCGCTTCAACCCGTCGGCCCAGCGGTCGAAGACCGCGAATGAGTCGTTGTCGTAGAAACGGCCCGAGATGTTGGGGTCTCCCCCGCCGACGACGAGGAGCGACCCGAGCAGGTTGCCGTCGCGCACGTCGCCGCGCCGCCAGAACGTCGTCTTGAACTTGTAATTCGGCCCGAGGAAGTGGATCGCTGCGGCCGACGACAGCATTTTCGAGACCGACGCGATCGTCTCGGGCTGGTCCGGGTTCCGTGTGTAGACCGCCGCACCCGTGTCGAGCTCGGCAACCGCCACGGAAACGCCCGTCGAACGCGCCGGCGCGCGCCGTCCGATCTGATCGAGGGTCGAGGAGAGCGTTACCGGAGCAGCCGGAGAGCGGCGGGACTTCGCCGGGAGTGCCGGAGCGACGAGGGCGCACACCAGCACCAGGGCTGAGATGCGGCGGTGACGCCGCGGAACCGTTTCCACTGGCAAATTATAATCGAGACTCCTTGCGATTCGATGAGACCTCCCGCGTCTTCGAGCTCACCGTGCGCGAGTTGGCGGAGGACGAGGGATTCCGCCGAGTCGGTTTCGACCGCGGCGACGGCTGGTGGCGGCTCGGGCTCGGGGCCCAGATGCACACGCGTGTCCTCGCCGAGAGACGCGAGGCGTTTGCCGGCTACCGCGCCGAGGTCCACCTCGAAGCCCGCATCCCGGTCGAGGATTGGACGGCGGTCCTCTCGGGAAGGCTCGACGGCTGCCTCGAGCGGTCGCCGGGCCTGTGGCTGATCGAGGAGCTCAAGTCCTCGAACTTCTCGGTCGACGGGGTCCGTCCTTCCGGCCACGCCTTCGAGCGCGACCGCCGGCAGCTCCACGGGTATTGCTACCTCTGGCGGCGTCTCGGCCACGGCCAGGTCGCCGGGGCGCTCGTCTACGTCGACATCGGCACGGGCGAGGAGCTCTCTCTGGACGTGCCCTTCGACGAGGACACCGAGCGCGAGGTCGAGAAGCGCCTCGCCCGCGCCCTGGCGATCTGGCGCGCCGGGCAGGTCTCGCGGCGGCGAAAGGCCGAGGCGGCCGCGCGGCTCCCCTTCCCGCACGCCGCACCGCGCCCGGTCCAGGAGAAAATCATCGAGGCCGTCCGCAACGCCGTCGAGGCCGGAGAGAACCTGATCGCCGAAGCGCCGACCGGCAGCGGCAAGACCGCCGCCGCGCTCCATCCGGCCCTCGCCGCCGGGCTGGCCGCCGGGCGCCAGGTCGTCTTCCTCACGTCGAAGACCCTTCAGCAGAAGATGGCGGTCTCTTCCCTCGTGGCGATGAACGAGCGGGAGTACCACAGCGTCCAGGTCCGAGCCAAGGAGCGCATGTGCGCCAACGACCGGATCCTCTGCCACGAAGACTTCTGCCGCTTCGCCCGCGAATACCCGGCCAAGATGGAGCGCTCCGATTTGCTCGGGCGCCTGCGCGAGGGCTACGCGCACCTCGACCCCGACACGGTCTTCGAGGAATCCCGGCGCGAGGAGGTCTGCCCGTTCGAGGTGCAGCTCGAGCTCGCGGCGCGCGCCGACGCCATCGTCGCCGACTACAACTACGTGTTCGAGCCGGCCGCCGCGCTGCGCCACCTGACGGGCGAGGACCTCCGCGAAGCCATCCTCCTCGTCGACGAAGCCCACAATCTCCCCGACCGCGCGCGGCAGATTTTCTCGCCCGAGTTGACCGAGGAGGCGCTGGCGGGCCTGCTCGACCGCCTGCGCCTGCAGCCCGGCGCCCTCTTCGCCGACATGGCGCTCTCGGTCGAGAGTCTCCTCGAGATCGTGCGCGGCGCCGCCGAAGACCTCCCGGAAGGCGAAGCGATCGCGGAAGTCTCGCCCCCCGCCGAGGCGATCTTCGACCTGCGCCTGGACTGGGAGCCCAAGCTGATGCGGTACCTGGCGTGGAAGCGCGAGACGAGCCTCGCGCTCGTGGACGACCCGGTGCTCGATTTCCACTTCGCGCTCCAGCGCTTCGCCGCGGTCCTTTCGATGTTCGGCGGCGACTTCACCTGCGTCGCGCAACGGCGCTCGGCCGGCGCGCGACTCGGCATCGTCTGCCTCGACCCTTCCCGCGCGATCGGCCCGGTGTTCCGCGCCGCCCATTCGACGATTCTCCTGTCGGCGACGCTGACGCCCCCCGAGGCGATCGAGCGGGTTCTCGGTCTCGAGCGCGACCGCACGTCCGCGATCTCGCTGCCGCCGCCGTTCCCGCGCGAGAACCGGAAGGTGCTGATCGTCCCGACGGTGCGGACGACTTTCAAGGCGCGCGAACGGAATTACGAGCGCATCGCCGCGCTGCTCGCTGAGATGTCGGATGCCCATCGCGGCAACGACCTCGTGCTCTTTCCCTCGTACCGGTTCCTGACCGCGGTCGCGGACCGGATGCCCCCGACCCGCTCACAGCTCCTGGTGCAGCGGCCCGAGCTGCCGGCCTGGGAGAGGCAGCGCCTGCTCGAGGCCCTCGCCGATCCGCCGGCCGGCGGCACGCTTCTGTTCGCCGTCTCCGGCGGGATGTACGCCGAGGGCGTGGACTACCCCGGCGAACTCCTCTCGGCCGTGTTCGTCGTCTCGCCGGCCCTGCCGCAGGTCTCGTTCGAGCGCGAGCTCCTGCGCCGCTACTTCGACGACCGCGAGGAGTCCGGCTTCGACTACGCCTATCTCCAGCCCGGCATGACCCGCGTCGTCCAGGCCGCCGGCCGCCTCATCCGGAGCGAGACTGACCGCGGCGTCATCGCGCTCCTGTGCGCGCGTTTCCTCGAGGAGCCGTACGCGAGCCGGCTTCCCCGCGACTGGTACGAGGAGAGTCCCCGCGAGCTCGCCACGCGGCGGCCCGCCGACGAGATCCGCGAATTCTTCGGGAGTTACGAGTGAAGAATCCCTATCGGAATCCCCGCATGCCCAGGCTGACGGTCGACTCCTGGATCCGCGACCGGAAGGGGCGCGTCCTCCTCGTGCAGCGCGGCCGGCCCCCGTTCGAGGGACGCTGGGGCCTCCCGGGCGGCTTCTGCGAGTGGAAGGAGCGCACCGAGGAGTGCTGCGCCCGCGAGACGCTCGAGGAGACGGGCCTGACGGTCCGCGTCGGAGAGCTGCGGGGCGTCTACTCGAAAGCGAACCGCGACCCGCGCGGGCACAACGTCACGGTCCTCTACGCCTGCCGGGTCGTGCGGGGGCGGGCGAAAGGCGGCGACGACGCGGCCGACGCGCGCTGGTTCACGCCGCGGGAGATTCGCCGCACGCCGTTCGCGTTCGACCACCGCGCGATCGTCCTCGAGCAGCTCGCGCGCGACCGGGCCAGCCGCCGCCGGACCAGGCGCCGCCGGCGTTAGTCGGAGGACTCGACGGTCGCCGAGAAGGCGCGCGCCAGGAGCCCCTCGGACGTGACCGCCCAGACCGTGTAGCGGTACCAGGTCCCGGGAACCGCCGCGGCATCGACGAACTCGTAGCGGTACGACTGCGGCGAGCGCTCGGCCGAGGGGACGATCTGCGGGCCGGTCCGCGCGATCTTCCCGTCGGCCTGAACCTCTTCGCGAAAAACGACCCAGCCCCAGAGACCGTCGTGGCTCGCGGTCGTCCAGGTCAACCGAGCTCCTCCGTCGCCGGAGCCGCGCGCCTCGAGGCCGCTGTATGGCAGAGCCGTCGTCAGTTCCGCGGACACCGGCGCGGCGATCCCCCGGCCCCCCGAAGCGCTGCCGGCCACGACCCAGTCGATCCGCGAAACGCCCGAGAGCGGAATCGCCCGCGAGTCTCCGGGGCCGAAGGCGACGACGTCGGGCGGCAGGGCCGGATCCTGGTAACGCACGACCGCCGCGCCCGAGCCGCCGTCGAGCGGCCACGCGACCCGGAGCGTCTCCTCGTTCTCGGGCAGAAACACGCGGTGCCGGACCGTCAGCGCGGCCGGCGGCGCCGCGTCGATCGCGCCCGCGGTCACGTCGAAGAGCCGAAGCCGCGACGGCGACGGCTCGGGCTCGACCGAGGCGTAGAACCGGGCCGCTGTCCGCACGAGCAACGCGTCCTCGGAGACGTGCCCTTCCTGCGCCGCGGCGCGCAGGAGGACCGCCGTCGCCGACTCGCCGCCGTCGGCGGCGCGCTGCCACGCATCCCGCAGGATCGCCGGGCTGCCGGCCGCCCGCGTGATCTCGGCAACCCAGAGCCGCCCCAGCGTCGCCGGCTCGGCGCGAAGGTCGAGCGAGCCCGCGGCGCCGGCGGCCCAGGCCGCCTCGGCTCCCGACTCCCCCGGCGGCGCCGACAGGAACTCCGCCAGCGCCGGCGTCAGAAACGCATCCTCGACCCCGTACCCGTCGAGGGTGGCGTGCGCGATCTGCCGCGAGACCTCACGGATGATCGAGCCTGCCGCCAGGCCGCTCGCATCGAGCAGCACCGCCGGCGAGACCAGGCGCCCTTTCTCGACCGAGCGTGCCGCGACGGCGCGCACGCCGCCGGACGGCCCGCGCGCGACGTAGACGCGCAGGGTCTCGGCCTCCGCGAACGGGGAGCGCCAACCCTGCCGGTCGAAGAGCTCGGTCTCGAGGCGCCGCACCTCCTCCCCGATTCCCGCGACGAGCTCGGCGTCCTCGACCTCGTCGAACACCACGACTCGGCCCCCGGCGGCCACGCGCGCGTCGCCGAAGTGCCGGTAGGGACTCGCCGTCCACTCCAGGCCCGCTGCCGTTCCGGACGCGGCCTCCGCCGCCCGGAGCAGCGCGCCGGCGGGCAGCAGGAGCAGCGCCGCGCCCAGCAAGGCGCGCGCCCGCCGCACGGATTGCCGCCCGCTGATCATGTCGTGAGGGTAGCCCTCGGCCCTCGAGGCGTCAATCGGATCTACGGATCGAAGGGCGCGCCCGTCGCGCGCCCGCGCGGGAACTAGTCGGTGTCCTCGCCCTCTTCGGCGGCCGCCGCGGCAGGCTCGACGGCTCGCTCCTGGATCCGCACGAAGACGACGGTGATGTTGTCCACGCCGCCCTTGTCGTTGGCGAGGTCGACGAGGCCCTGGCACAGCTTCTCGGAATCCTGATCGCCGCTCGCCGCGACCGAGTCGCGGATCTCCTCATCCGACAGCATCGTCGTCAGCCCGTCCGAGCAGAAGAGGAAGGCATCGCCGGTCCGGAACTCCATCTCCCGGAGGTCCGGCGAGACCGAGGGGCCGCCGCCGAGCGCCCGCGTCACGACGTTCTTCAGCGGGTGCGTCTTGGCCTCTTCCTCGGTGAGGATGCCCGCGGCCACCTGTTCGTGAACCCACGAGTGGTCGTCGGTCAGGCGCGTGAGCTCGCCGTCGCGGAAGAGATAGGCGCGGCTGTCGCCGACGTGCGCGAGCGACAGGATCTTCTCGTTCAGGAGCCCGGCCACGACGGTCGTGCCCATGCCCTTGAGCCACGGCTGCGCCGCGACGGCGGCCATCACGCGCTCGTTCGCCTTCTCGATCGCCACGGCGAGGCGGTTGCTGTTGAAGTGGAGCTCGTGGTTGTACTTGAAGGGCCAGGTCGCCTCTTCCTTCTGGCGTGTGGCGGCGATGAACTCGCCGATCGTCTCGACCGTGATCTTTGCCGCGACCTCTCCCGCCGCGTGGCCGCCCATTCCGTCGGCCACCACGAAGAACCCCTCGGTCGCGTCGAGGGCGTAGGCATCCTCGTTGTGCTTGCGTTTCTTCCCGACGTCGGTCAGGCCGAACGCGTCTATCCGGGCCATCTCGTCGCTATCCCCGGCCTGCCCGCTGGACGCGGATTTCCTCGAGAGCCTTGCGCGCGTCGCCCGCGGCCGGGTCCCAACGGATGGCTTCCTGGTACGCCTTCTCGGCCTTCAGCAGAAGGCCCGCCTGCCGGAAGATCGCCCCGGCGTCCTTGAGCAGCGCCCCGTTGTGCGGCTCGAGCGCGAGAGCGGCCTCGATCGCCTTGACCGCCGTCCGGACGTCGCCGGCGCGGGCGGAGGCGAGGCCCAGATAGTGCTGCGCCTTGACGTCCTTCGGGTTGCGGCCGACGACGAGCTGAAAGTTGCCCGCGGCATCCGCGAACTTGCGTTCCTTGTAGGCGGCAATTCCCTGACCGAGATAGTTCTGCGAAACCGAATCGCCATCCCCCTCGGGCCCGCGCGCCGCGGCGAGGTCGAAGTCGTAGGCCTTGCGGCGTTCGGGGCTCGTGAGCACGTTGACGGCTTCGGTCAGGTCCTGAAACTTCGACTCGGCCTCCGCCTTGCGGGCGGCCGGGGCGCGGTCGGGATGAGCTTCGCGCGCCAGAGAGCGGAAGCGCTCCCGAATCTCCGCCTCGGTGGCATCCCGCGCCACGCCGAGCAGACCGTAGTAGTCCATTTCTCGCGGCATTCTTGCTGAAACCTCGACCGCGCAGGGACGGCTTCGACAGAGGTTAACATACGAGAAACGCGCGGCTTTCGGCAAGCGCCTCCCCGCTCCGCACCGCCTCTCAACCCCGCTTTTCGAGCAGGATCTTCCGCGCCGTCACCCGAACGCCCTCGGGCAGGTTGCGGTCGCGCGAGATATTGCGGAGATCCCGCATCCCCAGGAACTTGACGAGCGGCAGCGTGATCGAAAGGGGCACCGACGGGTTGCCGATGAGCGCGAGCTGGATCTTCGGACGCTTGATCCACTCCCGGGTGGACGCGATCTCGTGAAAGATCTCCACGGCGATGTGGCGCATCGCGCAGAAGGACTCGACTTCGGCCGGGGTCAGGGACTCGTTGTGGATGACCGCCATGCTGACGATCTTGTTCGCGTCCGCAATGAGGATCCGGCGCTCCTCTTTCGAGCCCCTCTGGGCGAGACCGAGCTTCTCCTTGACCGTCATGTGCGAAATGCGCTTGAAGACCTGAGCGAGGTTGGCGGTGCTGTAGTCGTCGTCGGCCGCCTCGCCCTCGGCCGGTTCTGCCCCGGCTTCCCGATCCGCGGTCGCGCTCTCCTCGCCCTCCTCGAACACGATGCCGGCGGCTTCCTGACGGGCGCGCCGCTCCTCCTCCTCGAGGCGGAGGCGCTCCTGCTCGCGCCGGCGCTCTTCCTTCTCGAAGAACTCCTCGCGGAGCTCCATGAGGCGGCGCCGTCCGTCGGCCGTGAGCCCGGGATTTTCGAGAAGGGCGTCGATGAGCGCCGGCCGCCGGAGCAGGCGGACCTGGTTGACGATCAAGGCCTCCTGGGGAGCCCCCGTCACGATCGACGCGAGGCGGAGCAGGGTCTGTTCGCTCGCTTCCCGGTTGCGTACGACGCGTTCGAGCACGGCGTGGTCGTCGCTGTGGCGGCTGACGACGTCGAGCTCGGTCTCCGTCGGCTCCGCGTCGTCGAGGAACCGGGCGACCTCGTCGGGAGGAACCTGACGGAACGTCTCCTGCGCGACCAGGCCGATCTCCGCGTCCGGGTCCTCCGCCACGGCGAGCAGGGCTCGCATCCGGTCGTCGGGCTCGAGGGGCAGCAGCCCGCGGGCGGCGAACGTGCGCAGCTCCCTCGGAGCCTCCGGCGAACGAACGAGCTCGACGAGGTCCTTGGGCTCGAGGGCTGTCGGGCGCTCCGGTTCGGCCAAGGGAACCGACCGGCGCGTCAGCTCTGAGTGAGGTGGGCCGGGAGCTTGAGATTCCGGACCACCTGGCCCGCGCCGCCGAGCGGCTCGAGCGGACGGCCGTCGATCGAAACCTTCACGCCTCCGGCGTTGCCGAGCGTGAGACGAAAGCCGTCCTGAGACTCGAACCGCTGGCTCGTGCCGCGGCGCGAGAGCCCCGAGAAGATCGGCTGACCGTCGGAGGTCGTCACCTCGGTCCACGAGTCCTGATCGAACTCGAGCACCATCGAGACCCCGGCCGGCGACTTGTCGGCCTCGGCCGGCAGCGGCTCCTGGATCGCGGGCGCCGGACCCGGCGAGACCGCCACGTTCTTGAACGTCACCGGCGCGACGCGTCGCTGCGCGATCGGACTGCCGCTCAGGCTGCGGCGTTCCGGCCGGGCAATCAGGCCGAGGACGAGGAGGATCGCCGTGACGCTGACGACGATGGTACTCGCCGCGGCACGCCGTCCGCGCAGGAAACGCGACCGCACCCTGCCCTTCTTTCCCGCGTCGCGGGACTTTTCCGGCGCGAGGTCGGCGAGGTACGCGTTGACCATCTCGTCGGGGTCGAGCCCCAGGTGACGGGCATAGGAACGGATGAAGCCGCGGGTGAAGACCGGCGCGGGGAGCTTCTTGACGTCGCTCGCCTCGAGCGCCGTCAGCAGGCGGACCGAGATCTTGGTCGCGCCCGAGATTTCCTCCAGCGAGACTTCGCGGATGAGCCTCTCCCGACGGAGTTCTTCTCCGAACGTGAGGACCGGTGTCTCACCCATGCTCGTCTCCCGCGATTGAGGCTCAATGATGCTAGACCGCCGCGCCCCGCTCCGCAAGGACTCTTTCCGCGCAGGCCCGGACGATCGCCGCCGTCCGGGGCGATTCGAGGATTCCTCGCAGGTCCTCGAGGCTCGCGCGCGTCAGGAGGGACAACGCCACCGCGACCGGCAGCACGGGATTCCGCAGGATCGCGCTCCGAACGGCCCGGCGCAGGCCCCAGCGGGGATGCTCGGCGATCAGGCACAGGCAGGGCTCCCGGTCCCCCAGGGTGGCCGTTGCGGCCTGGATCACATCGGCCTCGATCAGGAACCGGTTCTCGAGGACCGACGCCAGGACCCTCGGGTCCGGGTCGAGGCGCAAATACAGGAGAGCGCCGCGGCCAACCGCCCGGGCCAGGTCCACGCGCTCGGCGACGGCCATCTCGGGGAGGCGGCGCAGCAGGTCGAGGTCGGCCGCGCGGCGAATCGCGGGATGGACCCTCGTATCCGCCGAGAGCGCGGCGAGATCCCTCCAGAAGAGCGTCGCGACGAGCGCGAGGGCGTCGCCCCGCGGCGTGCGCGGATGCGCGGCCAGCGCGCGGCGCACCGCGTGGAACTTCCGGACGTTGCGGTCACCGAGGATCTCCTGGAGAGCGTCGGCCGGGAGGTCCGCCCGGCGCAGCAGCTTGAGGCAGTCGCCCTCCGTCCGCAGGCTTTCGGCCGCGGGCGTTCGCTTCGCGAACGGCGGCCGAGAGTCCTTGCTACCGGAGCCCACGGATCACTCGCTTCCTTTGATCCAGGACCGCTCCTCCCATCAGGTTGAGCGCTTCGAAGGCGCGCCGAGAGCGCAGGCTTCGGCGAGAGAGCGGGCGAGCCGCTCGACCGTTTCCTCGCGCCGCGCGCCCGCCTCCTCGGCCGAGCGGACGAGCGCCGACCCGACGACGACGCCGTCGGCGAGCGCCGCCGCGGCCCGCGCCGACTCGGGTGTTCCGATGCCGAAGCCGATCGCCGTGGGCAACGCGCCGGCCACGCGCCGTGCGCGGCGCGCGGTCTCCGGCAGATCGTCCCCGAGCGCCGCGCGCGCTCCCGTCGTCCCCGCCCGCGAGACGACGTAGAGAAACCCGCTCGAGAGCCGCGCGGCCGCGCGCATCCGCTCGGGCGGCGACGTCGGCGACACGAGGAAGATCGTGTCGAGCCCGGCCTCGCGCAGGCGAGGCTGGAGCGGCGCGGCCTCCTCGGGAGGCAGATCGGTCAGCAGCGCCCCGTCGAAGCCGGCCGCGCGGGCTTCGCGGCCGGCCCGCGCGATGCCCCGCCGCAGGACCGGGTTGACGTACGAGAAGAGGACGAGCGCCAGATCGGTCTCCGCGCGCAGCCGTCGCGCGATCTCGAACACGGTCGAAAGCGTCGTCCCCCCCTCGAGGGCCCTCGCGGCGGCGCGCTGGAGCACGGGACCGTCGGCGATGGGATCGGAGAACGGCACGCCGAGCTCGAGCACGTCCGCCCCCGCGCGGGACAGGGCCTTCGCGAGGCCGACGGTCGCCTCGGCCGAAGGATCCCCGGCCGTGAGGTACGCCACGAAAGCGGCGCGGCCCTCCGCGCGCGCCCGGGAGAAAGCCGCGGCGATCCGGCTCACCGCGCGCCCTTCTTCCCGCGACGCGGCCTTCCCCCGCCGCCGCCCCCCCGCACGCGCAGGTACTCGTCGAGGTCCTTGTCGCCGCGGCCGGACAGGTTCACGAGGATCCACGCCGACCGCGGCAGCCGCCGCGCGAGGCCCGCCGCGAAGGCCACGGCGTGGGCCGACTCGAGCGCCGGAAGAATTCCTTCGGTCTCGCACAGGAGCGCGAAGGCGTCGAGCGCCTCCCCGTCGGACACTTTCGCGTACGTCACGCGGCCGGCGTCGTGGAGCGCCGCGTGCTCGGGACCGACCGCGGGATAGTCGAGGCCTGCCGAGATCGAGTGGGTCGGGAGGACCTGCCCGGCCTCGTCCTGGAGCAGCATCGTGCGCGTGCCGTGAAGCACCCCGACCGCGCCTCCCGAGAAGCGCGCGGCGTGCTCCCCGGCGCCCGACCCTCGCCCTCCCGCCTCGACGCCGTAGAGCGCGACGCGCGATGCGGCCAGGTAAGCCGAAAAGAGGCCGATGGCATTGGAACCGCCGCCGACGCAGGCGACCGCGGCCCGCGGGTCCCGGCCGGCGAGCCGGCGGAACTGCGCCCTCGCCTCGCGGCCGATGACCGCCTGGAAGAAGCGGACGATCGCGGGATACGGGTGCGGCCCGAGCGCCGAGCCGAGGACGTAGTGCGTCGTCGCCACGTTCTCGGTCCAGTCGCGCATCGCCTCGTTGATCGCGTCCTTCAGCGTCTTCGACCCCGAGTCCACGCCGACCACCTCGGCGCCGAGCAGGCGCATACGCGCCACGTTCGGCGCCTGGCGCGCCATGTCGACGACGCCCATGTAGACGCGGCACGGCACGCCGAGCTTCGCCGCGGCGGCCGCGGTGGCCACGCCGTGCTGCCCCGCGCCGGTCTCGGCGACGACGCGGCGCTTGCCCATCCGCGTCGCGAGCAGAACCTGTCCGAGCGCGTTGTTGAGCTTGTGGGCGCCCGTGTGGAGGAGGTCCTCGCGCTTCAACGCGATCCGCGCTCCCCCGCACCGCTCCGAGAGGCGGCGCGCGTCGGTCAGCGGCGTCGGGCGGCCCGCGTAGTCCCGCAGAAGCGCGTCGAGCTCGCCGCGAAACGCGGCACTCCGACGCCACCGCTCGAACGCGCGCTCGAGCTCCGCGAGCGGCGCCATGAGCGTTTCGGGGGCGAATCGCCCGCCGTACTCGCCGAAGTACCCGGGACGACCGCTAGCCCGCCTGCGCATCGGCCTCCCGGACCGCCGCGAAGAAACGGCGGAGCTTCTCGGCATCCTTGACCCCCGGCGACGCCTCGACCCCCGACGCGACGTCCACGCCCGCCGGGCGGAGGCGCCGGATCACGGCGCCAACCGTCTCCGGCGTGAGGCCGCCCGCGACCAGCACCGGCACGGGCCAGCTCGCCTCCTCGACCCGCGCGGGATCGATCGCCGCCCCGGACCCCTCGCTCGGGTCGTAGAGCACGGCGTGGCAGCGCACGAGGATCTCCCGCCGCGGCACCGCGAACCCGCCCGCCGCCGACGGGCGCGCCACGGCGATGACGGGCACCGGCGAAGACGCCACGTCCTCTTCCGTCAGGCGCCGGTGGAGCTGCACGAGATCGAGGCCAGCGGACCGCACGGCCGCCGCGATCGCCTCCGCATCCTCGGCGACGAACACGCCGACCTTGAGCACACCCGGCCGGACGGCGGCCGCGAGCGGCCGCGCGTCTTCGGCGGTAAGGCTCCGCGGCGACGCCGCCGAGAAGTTGAAGCCGACGTACGCCGCGCCGAGCGCGCACGCCCGGGTCACGTCGTCCGCCCGGGTCAGCCCGCAGATCTTGACGGCGGTCATCCGCGCAGCCCCCGGAGCTCCTCCTCGGGGTCGTCGGCCCGGAGCAGGCTCTCGCCGACGAGGAACGCCTCGAAGCCCGCCGCCGCGAGCCGCTCGATGTCGTCTCGGGTCCGGATCCCGCTCTCGGCCAGACGCACGGGCCCCGGCGGGATCTCGCGCGCCATCGCGTCGATCGACCCGAGGTCGGTCCGGAACGTCGCGAGGTCCCGCGCGTTGACGCCGAGCACGTCGGGCGACACCGCCGCGGCCCGGCGGATCTCGACGACGCCGTGCGCCTCGACGACGGTGGCGAGACCGCGCTCCCGCGCCCGAGCCCGGAGCCGCGCGAGCTCGAGCTCCCCGAGGGCGCGCACGATCAGGAGAACGGCGTCGGCGCCGAGGGACACGGCGAAATCGAGCTGCCGCTCGTCGAAGACGAAGTCCTTCATGAGGACGGGAAGGCCCGACATCGCCTTGATCCGCGGCAGCCAGGCCGGGTCGCCGCCGAAGTGGTCCTCTTCGACGACGACCGAGATCGCCGCCGCGTGCGCCCGCCGGTAGAAAAGGCCAAAGCTCTCGACCTTCGTTTCCGCGTTCGACAGGATCTGACCAGCCGAGGGCGACTTCGCCTTGAACTCCGCGATGATCCGCGTCCCGGGCTGGCGCAGCGAGGCGACGAACGCCGCGCCGTCGGTCGGCCTCGCCGGCGCGCCGCGCCCCGCGTACTCGCCCCGCGAGAGGCGCGTCTGCTTGGAGGCGAGAATTTCCGTGAGGACGTCGCTCATGCGGCCCGCGAAGCCTCCTTGAATCTCTCGAAGATCCGGGCCGCGGCGCCCCGGTCGATCGCCTCGGCCGCTCGCGCGAAGCCCTCCTTCACGTCCGGCGCCCGGCCCTCGACGACGAGCGCGACGGCGACGTTCAGGAGCACGGCCTCGCGTCTCGGACCGGGCTCCCCCTCGAGGAGCCGCGAAAGCATCGCGGCGTTCTCCGCCGCGTCGCCGCCCCGGAGCTCCTCGACGCGGACCGGCCGCTGGGCGAGGACCGAGGGGTCGTAGCGCCACGGGCGCGCCCGCCCTTCGCAAACCTCGACGCCGGACGCGGCGGCGCCCGGCACGAGCTCGTCGAGCCCGAGCTCCGAATGGAAAACCACCGCGCGCTCGCCGCCGAGCGACGCGAGGGCGCCCGCGAGCAAGTCCACGAGCTCGGGCCGGCCGACGCCGATCAGCTGCCGCGTCGCGCCGGCCGGGTTGGCGAGCGGCCCGAGCGCGTTGAAGATCGTCCGGATGCCGAGCTCCCGCCGCACGGTCCCGAGCGCCCGCATCGCGGGATGAAAGCCGGGCGCGAAGAGGAACGCGAGCCCGACCGCGTCCAGAACCCGCCCGGCCGCGTCGGGCTCGAGGTCGAGGCGCACGCCGCTCGCCTCGAGGACGTCGGCCGAACCGACGCGCGAGGAGATCGAGCGATTGCCGTGCTTGGCCACGGCGGCGCCGGCGCCGGCGGCGACGACCGCCGCGGCCGTCGACAGGTTGAAAAGGTCGCGGCCGAGGCCTCCGGGGCCGCACGTGTCGAGCAGCGGGGCGCGCCGGGTGGGAACGCGCCGCATGCGGGCGCGCAAGGCGGCGACCGCGCCGACGATCTCGGCCGCCGTCTCGCCCCGGGTGGTGATGCCGAGAAGGATTGCGCCCTTCTGCGCCTCGGTCGCCCGCCCGTCCATCAGGTCGCCGAAAGCCTCCTCGGCGAGCTCCCGCGACAGCGGCTGGCGTGCGGCGATGAGGCGGATCGCGTCCGCAATGGCGGGGGTCACGACACGGCCTCGAGGAAGTTCGCGAGGAGCCTCTCCCCTTCGGGCGTCAGCACCGACTCGGGGTGAAACTGCACGCCGTAGACGGGCCTCGTCCGGTGCGCGAGCGCCATGACGAGCCCGTCGTCGCTGCGGGCCGTCACGGCGAGCTCCTCCGGAAGCCCCGCCTCCTCGACCACGAGCGAATGGTACCGCCCGGCCTCGAACGGGCTCGCGATCCCGGCAAAGAGCGCCGACCCGTCGTGCGTGACGGAGGAGCTCCTGCCGTGCCGGGGGCTCGGCGCGCGGGCCACGCGCCCGCCGTGAAACGCCGCGATCGCCTGGTGGCCGAGGCACACGCCGAGAAGCGGAATCCCCCCACGCTCGGCCGCGCCGATCATCGCGAGGGACCTTCCCGCGGTCTCCGGACGGCCGGGTCCCGGCGAGAGGACGATCGCGCGCGGGCCTCGCGCCGCCACGGCGGCCGGGTCGAATCGGTCGTTGCGCGCCACTTCGACGCGACGGTCGAGCTTCCCGAGCGCCTGCACGAGGTTGTAGGTGAACGAGTCGTAGTTGTCGACGACGAAGATCATGGGCCGGACCAATCGCGCGCGAGCTCGATCGCGCGGAAAATCGCGGCCGCCTTCGACTCGGCCTCGGCGTACTCCTTTTCGGGGACGGAGTCCGCGACGATCCCGGCGCCGGCCTGGACGCGCCAGATCCCGCGCTCGACGACGGCCGTCCGGATCGCGATCGCGAGATCGGCGTCGCCCGCGGCGTCGAAGTAACCGACCGCCCCGCCGTAGACGCCCCGCCGCGAGGCCTCGAGCCCGTCGATCAACTCCATCGCGCGGATCTTCGGCGCGCCGGTCAGGGTGCCGGCCGGGAAGCAGGCCGCGAGCGCGTCCGCCGCCGACTTCCCCGCCGCGAGGCGCCCGCGCACCTCGGAGACGAGATGCTGGACGTGAGAGAACTTCTCGATCGCGGCGTACCGCTCGACCGAGACGGTCCCGATTTCCGAGACACGGCCGAGGTCGTTGCGCGAAAGATCGACCAGCATGACGTGCTCCGCCCGCTCCTTCGGATCGGCGGCGAGCGCGTCGGCGAGCCGGGCGTCCGCCTCGGGCGTCGCGCCGCGCGGCGCCGTTCCCGCGATCGGCCGCGTCTGGACGACGCCGCCGCGGCAGCGCACCAGCATCTCGGGCGAAGAACCGAGGATCGTGGCCTCGCGCGTCTCCAGGTAATAGAGATACGGCGACGGGTTCAGGGCCCGAAGAGCGCGGTAGACGTCGAAAGGGTCGACGTCGAGACGGGCCGTCCAGCGCTGCGACACGACGCACTGGTAGACCTCGCCCGCCGCGATCGCTTCCTGGACGACGCCGACGGCCTCGAGGAAGCGCTCCCTCGGAGCCGTCGGGTCGAACGCGGCGGAAACGCCGGATCGCCCCTCGGCGGCCCCGGCTCGGGACGGGTCGGGCGCGAACGCGAGCCGCTCGAGCCGGTCCAGGCGAGCGATCGCCCGTTCGACTTCACCGGCGGCGTCCTTCGACCCGGAGAGGTCGATCGTCGTCAGCAGCAGAAGCCGCTGCCTCGGGTGGTCGAACGCCACGACCGCATCGAAGAGGAGAAAGACCCCGTCGGGGATCTCTCCCTCGCGCCGGTGCCGGTCGGGGATTTCCTCGAACAGACGCACCGCGTCGTAGGACAGGAACCCGACCGCGCCCGACGAGAGCGGAGGCAGATCCGGATCGGCGGCGAAATTCTCGCGCCGTGCCAGCCGCTCGAGCGAGGCCGCGGCCGGCCCGCCGGGCCGCGACGCCTTTCCTTCGCGCTCGAGCCTCACCGCGCCGTCCTCGAGGATCCAGCGCGCGACGGGTCCGGCACCGAGGAACGTGTAGCGCGCCAGCGTCTCGCCGCCGGCGACGCTCTCGAGGAGGAACGCTTCCTCGCCGGAGGCGCGCAGCCGGCGAAACAGCATCACCGGCGTCAGCAGATCCGCCGGGAAGCTCCGCGCCACGGGCACGCACGCGCCCGGCCGCGCGCGCGAGAGAAAGGCCGACCGCTCGCGGCCGCGATCCGTCACGGCCGCACGAAGCCCTCGCGGAGAATCGACAGCACCTCGTCGGGCGTGACGCCCTCGACGCCGAAGAGCTCCGCCTGGCGCACCGCCTGAACCGCGAACATCTGCAGGCCCTCGACGACCGGGCACTTTCGCGCGCGAGCGGCGCGAATCGTCGTCGTGTCCTTCCCGTCGCGCCGGTAGACGCAGTCGAAGACGATCGGCCGCTCCTCCATCACCGCTACCGGGATCGCGGGCGGCTCGTCGTCCTTCCAGCCGACCGGTGTCGCGTTGACGTAGAGGTCGGCCTCGCTCGACGGGAGGTCTTCCCAGGCGAGCGAGTCCACGCCGAGTTCCTCGGCGACCCGGTCCGCCTCGGCATCGCGCCGCGCCGTCACGACGACCTCGTACCCGAGCCGGCGGGCGCCGACCACCGCCGCGCGCGCCGCGCCGCCCGCGCCGACGACCACCGCGCTTCGCCCCTCGCCCGTGCCGTGGTCCGCGAGGGTCTCGAAGACGCCGTCGACGTCGGTGTTCTCCGCGCGCCACACGCCCTTCTTCCAAACGAGCGTGTTCGCCGCGCCGATGCGCCGCGCGTCCTCCGACGGCCGGCCCGCCCGAAAGGCCGCGAGCTTCCACGGCTGGGTCACCGCGAAGCCTCGAAACGGCGGGTCGAAGGCGATGTCGTGGGGCTTCTCGCGCTCGAAGTCGGCGACCTGGAGCGGCAGATACAGATACCGGAGCCCCCGCGAGCGGAAGAGCGTGTTGTGGAGGCGCGGGGAAAGGGAGCGCGCCGTGCTTCCGGCGACGACCCCGAAGAGCGCCTCGAAGCGCTCCGGCCGGACGACGTCGTAGACCTCGAGCAGGTCGCGCATCGCGATCTGTCCCGGCGCGGTCTCCCGTTCGATCGAGCCGTAGACCAGCGCGGCGCCGTGATGGGCCGAGATCACGCGCCCGGGCGTGCTCGCCGGACCCATCGGAAAGATCGCGACGACGCCGTCGGCCAGACCCTTCTGGAGGTCGCCGACGCGCAGGGAGGCTTCGACGTGCGCCGCGCCGGCCACGAGCTTGACGGCGTTGGCTCCCGTCGCCCTCATGGCCGCGATGCTCTCTTTCCAGTCGTCGGGAAGCCCAAAAGGAGAGTGCCGGGAAACGACGACGCGCCGGCGCTCCGGAAAGACCGTGGACGAGGCGAGCAGACCCGACGAGAATTCGACGTCGACGATCGCTCCGGCGTCGTACGCCTCCGTCACGACGCGCCGATACGCATCGGCCGGCCCCTCGAAGCGCCCCCCTTCCCGGAGCGTCCGGTAGGTCACGATCGCCGGGCGCGGGTCGATCGGGAGAAGCGCGCGC